>MCHG01000242.1_pt1 | contig 23228 bp, 24 predicted proteins | sample 787351 | NCBI WGS metagenome assembly MCHG01 (sample SAMN05430296, study PRJNA330682) | permafrost metagenome | biome: Cold desert; feature: permafrost; material: soil; isolation source: enrichment culture inoculated with soil incubated with H2/CO2 at 20 degrees... ... | reverse complement strand
TACTTATGTCAATATAACCGTCAATCTTGGGACAGGCAAATCCATCAACTTTGGGACCTTTTAGATTAGCTCAAACACAGTACTATAGCATTCTATTGATATTTCTATTATTATGAATATAAAAATAGAAAAGAAGTATACGCGAAGCTAAAGGAGTATATAATTTTACTGGCAAAAGCATTTTATATGGATAATGGTAGTGAAATTGTATAATACAATATTAACCTATGTTAAGATTGACTTTTTAAAACTCTCAATCTATAATAAATGTAAATGCAAATGCGAATCAATTGCATTTATTGCAGACGCTGGAAGATCTGTATGCATATATATACTCCTCAATTGCAATACAGTCACACCAAAACACTTTAGTTTGAGTGGAGAATATTTAATATGACAGTGTTAATATATGGATTAATTTTAAGGGGGTTATCACAAATGAAAAAGAGTACAAGTATCTTGTTTAATCTTGTATTAGGAGTGTTTTTATTGGCCGGTTGTGCTTCAAGGCAAACTACTCCTTCTATGAACAGAGGGATAACAGATGAAAAACTAACCGTTTATACTAGCTTCTACACGATGTACGATTTCGCCTCAAAAATTGGGGGGGATAAGATAGAAATTACCAATATGGTCCCAGCTGGAACGGAACCCCATGATTGGGAACCTACCGCAACTGATATTACTAATCTTGAAAGAGCTAATGTTTTTATTTATAATGGAGCTGGTATGGAACCTTGGGCAGAGGATATTTTGGAGCCACTACAGAACAAAGAATTAATTGTTGTGGAGGCATCAAAGGGGATATTGTTAATAGAAGGACGTCATGAAGATGAAGAAGCACTTGTAGGTGAAGAAAAGAAGGAATATGATCCTCATGTTTGGCTTGATCCAGTTAACGCTAAAAAGGAAATGGAAAATATTAAAAATGCCTTTGTAAAGGCTGACTCTGACAACGGAGCTTATTATGAGGCTAATTATGAGAAGTATTCTACTGAATTGGATATTCTTGATACACAATTCAAAGACACACTGTCAGTCCTTGGGAACAAGGATATTATCGTGGCTCATCAAGCCTTTGGTTATCTATGCGCAGCTTACGGTTTAAATCAAGTTGCAATTGAAGGTCTATCCGCTGATTCAGAGCCTGATCCCGCAAGAATGGTCGACATTATTAACTTTGCAAAGAAACACCATGTGAAAACAATCTTTTTTGAAGAATTAGTTAGCCCCAAGGTGGCAGAGACTATAGCAAAGGCAATTGATGCGAAAACTGATGTGCTTAACCCAATTGAAGGTCTCAGTGATAAGCAGCAAGCGGCAGGAGACGATTATTTTTCCGTAATGCGGCAAAATTTACAGTCTTTAAAAGCTGCGTTGCAATAAGGAGGAATAATGTCAAAAGTAATTGAAGTAGATAATATAAGTTTCCATTATGGAAATGAGCTAATTTTTTCTAAAATCGACTTCTCTGTTTATAATGGAGATTTTGTAGCAGTAATTGGTGGAAATGGTACAGGAAAGAGCACCTTGTTACGCTTGCTTTTAGGAGAGCTTACACCGATTACAGGAAGTATTCGCCTCTTTGATCAGGATATACGACATTTTAAGTCTTGGCCCAAGATTGGTTATGTTCCACAAAGTGGATTTTCAACTGGTGTTACTTTCCCTGCTACTGTAGAAGAAATCGTAAAAGCGAATCTATTTTCACAGATCGGATTGTTTAAGTTTCCCAAAAAACAGCATCATGAGAAAACAATGCGTGCTCTCGAATTGGTTGACATGGCACCATACGCTAAACGAATGATCGGTAATCTTTCAGGAGGGCAGCAACAGCGGGTTATGCTTGCAAGGGTATTGGTGAATAATCCAGAAGTGATGATTCTTGATGAGCCAACCACTGGTGTTGATGCCAAAACCGTGCAGTCCCTTTACGACTTGCTCACACGATTAAACCAAGAAACAGGGTTGACAATTGTAATGGTCACTCATGATGTTAGTAGAGCATCAAACTATGTATCTCGGGTCTTATGTCTGGAAGAAGGCTCTCTTGTAGAATTGGACAAAGTGCAGATTAATGAAGAATTATCACATAGGCATAAGCACCCTGAAAGAGACAGTGTGGAGTTTGAGAAGGGAGCTGATCGCCATGGAAATTCTAGAATTTGATTTTATGCGTAGAGCTTTTATTGTAGGTATCCTCATTGCAATTATTGTGCCTTGTATCGGAATTATTGTGGTATTAAAAAGACTGTCTATGATTGGCGATGCCCTTTCACATACTTCCCTTGCTGGTGTGGCTGCGGGTTTAATTATGGGAATCAATCCAATAGTAGGTGCAGTTGTCGCCTGTATTGCTGCCGCTCTAGGAATTGAGGTCATACGAAAAAGGATTCCTAAATACGCCGAAATGTCTATTGCCATTGTTATGTCAGCAGGTGTAGGACTTGCAGGGGTATTGTCTGGATTCGTGAAAAATTCTGCCAATTTTAACAGCTTTCTCTTTGGTAGTATTGTCGCCATTAGTGATTTCGAAATGATTTTGGTGGCATGTATTAGTTGCACTGTGTTGTTGGTTTTTGTTTTACTATATAAAGAACTGTTTTTTATTGCTTTAGATGAAAGAGCAGCACGACTGGCAGGAATACCAGTAAAATATGTAAATTTTGTCTTTACTATATTAACAGCTGTTACAGTATCCATTGCAGCCCGGACAGTTGGGGCTTTAATTATATCTTCTTTGATGGTCGTTCCAGTAGCATGTGCCATGCAGATTGGAAAAAGCTATAAACAGACTGTTTTATACTCTGTTTGCTTTGCTGTTTTCTTTACTGTTGTGGGGTTATTTGTATCCTACTATGCAAGGTTAAAGCCAGGTGGAACAATAGTACTTATAGGTGTTTTGTGTCTTATAATAATTTTACTGATAAAAAAACTGATGGCTATAACTTTATCGCATCAGGATAAAACAAAAATGTCATATTGATTCATACTACCTTTCTCCACAAATAACTGATTAAGAAAATTGATATAAGTATAGTCTATAATTATGAATAATCCATAGATTATACAGTGGCATCAGTAGAACTACGGTAACGACAAAAAGAAATCAGGGCAAATAGATAATCATTATGAATAAGAAAGAAAAGGAGCAAATAATCATGAAGAAAAAACATGAGTTAAAACAGATAATTGTACAGTTCGTATGCATTTTCTTTATTCTATTTCTTCTTTCTTCTCTTTCTTTTATTATTTTCCATGCTGACCATAACTGTACAGGGAAAGATTGTTCTATTTGTATGAATATTCAAAGTACAAACAATCTAATTAAGCAACTAGGAGTTGGTATAGCACAAATACAAAATATTGCACTTATTATTGTAGTATCTTGTATCACGTTGCTAATAAGATGCTTTTATAGGCAAAGTAGCTCTCTAGTAAAATTAAAGGTAAGGCTGAATATTTAAAATAACCTCCACAAGGAATTACTACGCTCTTTTTCATATGATAGGAATCCCCCCATTAAATACATACACGAGTATCTGTTTTCTATCATAGCTGAATATGCGTCTAAGACGCTAATAGTGTAAGAGTATAGTGTGCCTTGTCTTTTTATGCTCAAAATTAAAAATATGGAGGTTTTATAATGAAACGTAGATTAGGTATCATTTGCGTTATAATCTTAGTAATGGTAACTGCGACAAGCTGTCAGAGTGTGCAAAACAACAAAAACAATGAAAAGAATAAAACAAATAAAATTAGTGTAGTAACAACAATTTTTCCCCAGTATGATTTTGTTCGTCAAATTGCTGGTGACAATGTTGAATTGACCATGTTACTCTCTCCAGGAGCGGAAAGTCATTCCTTTGAGCCTACACCACAAGAAATTATGAAAATCCAAAATTGTGATATGTTCATTTATGTTGGTGGAGAGTCAGACCAATGGATCAATAAAATATTAGGATCAATGGATACAAGCAAAATGAAAATCATTTCTCTTATAGATGTTGTTGATGTAGTAGAAGAAGAAGTTGTTGAAGGTATGGAAGATGAACATGATGATACTGAGATTGGAAATGGTAAGGAAAATCAAGAGGAAGTGGAATATGACGAACATGTTTGGACTTCTCCCCAGAATACCGTTCGAATTGTAAAAGAAATTTCCAAGGAACTTTCAGAGGTAGACAAAGACAATGCATTAGTATACGAGAAAAACACAAAGGACTATGTTGAAAAGCTTACCAAGTTAGATCAAGAATTCAAAGCTGTTGTAGCTCAATCATCCCATAAAACAATACTATTTGGCGACCGATTCCCTTTTAGGTATTTGGCAGAGGCCTATGGACTTGATTACTATGCGGCTTTTCCAGGCTGTTCTACGGAGACGGAACCTAGTGCGGCTACGATTGCATTTTTAATCGATAAAGTAAAGAGTAAAAAGCTACCAATTATTTTCTATATTGAATTTTCTAATGAAAAAGTAGCTGATACTATTGCTGAAAGTACTGGGGCTAAAAAGTTACTCTTACATTCTGCTCATAATATTTCCAAAAGTGATTTTGAAAATAATGTTACATATATTGACATGATGAGGCAAAACGTTGAAAATTTAAGGGAGGCGCTAAGATAGCATGAATTTACTGGTCTGTGATAACGTCTCTTTTTCATATGAAAGCAGTGTCGCTGTAAAAAATCTAAATTTTAAAGTTGTCCAAGGAGATTATCTGTGCATTGTTGGTGAAAATGGCTCAGGAAAAAGTACATTAATCAAAGGACTATTAGGACTTAAGTCACCTAGTAAAGGCAAGGTTTTGATGGGTGATGGTTTGAAATCTCGAGAAATAGGTTATCTTCCACAGCAAACAATGGCGCAAAAATATTTCCCTGCCAGCGTTAATGAAGTAGTTCTGTCAGGAAGGTTAAACAACTATGGGATAAACCCTTTTTATACAAAAAAGGACAAAATCGTGGTAATGGAAAATCTCGCTAGACTAGGTATCGATAGTCTTAAAAACAAATGTTATAGGGAATTATCCGGGGGGCAGCAGCAACGAGTGCTGCTAGCTCGTGCCCTATGTGCGACGAAGAAAATGCTATTACTTGATGAACCAGTATCAGGACTTGATCCAGTGGTTACCGCAGAGTTATATCGATTAATATTATCGATTAATAAAGACCTGGGTATTACAGTTATTATGGTCTCCCACGATATTGGCGTAGCCGTAAAATATGCAAGTCATGTGTTGCATGTAAATAATGAACAAGCGTTTTTTGGTACTGCTACAAATTACATAAAAAGTAGTATTGGAAATCGTTTCTTAGGTGGTGGACGGAATGTTTGAAATTATTGCTCAAATTTTTTCTTATCCTTTTCTGGTTAGAGCAATTATTGTAGGTGTCCTAGTATCATTGTGTGCGGCGCTATTAGGTGTAGGCTTGGTATTAAAACGTTATTCCATGATTGGCGAGGGTCTTTCACATGTTGGCTTTGGTGCATTAGCCATTGCTACTGCTATGAATTTAGCACCACTTCAAGTATCCATTCCAATTGTAGTATTGGCTGCCTTTTTACTGCTACGTGTCAGTGAAAGTAGTAAAATTAAAGGAGATGCTGCTATTGCTTTGATTTCTTCTAGCTCACTTGCAATCGGCGTTATTGTAGTATCAGTGACAACAGGATTGAATACAGATGTTTGCAACTATATGTTTGGTAGCATTCTAGCTATGAGCAAAAGTGATGTGCAGTTAAGTGTTGGATTATCTATCGTCGTGCTTATTGTATTTGTTTTATTCTATAATAAAATATTTGCAGTGATCTTTGATGAAACATTTGCTAAAGCCACTGGAACAAGAACAAATCTGTATAATATGTTAATTGCGTTACTAACAGCCATTACCATTGTACTTGGAATGCGGATGATGGGGGCCTTACTTATTTCGAGTTTGATTATTTTTCCTGCACTTACATCTATGCGTGTGTGCAAACACTTTAAAACAGTGATGATTAGTTCCGCCATAGTATCTGTAGTATGTTTCTTTGTTGGTATTGTAATTTCCTATGTATATGCCACACCTACTGGAGCAAGTGTAGTTGCTGTTAACATCCTTTTATTTGGCGCATTTTCATTAGTTGGTTGGATAAAAGGAAAGGTGATTATATGAAAAAGTGTACAATGATTTTCGTATTCTGCTGTCTGATTTTATTAGGTGGTTGTAGTAGTAAGCAAAATGGAAAAGATAATACAAATAACAATGAGACAATATCAGTAGAGGTGAACAACGCTAAGACTCAAAAAGATATGGTATCAGAAACAACAACTTCTGATATCGTTGAAATTAAAGAAAAGATGTTTGTTACACAAATAAATGATATCTATCTCAATAGAGACGAATTTTTGGGTAAAACGATTCAACTAGAAGGCCTGTTTGATAAATATACCAGTGAGAAAACTGGAAGTGTATACTACTCTGTTTATCGGAATGGTCCCGGGTGCTGCGGAAATGATTCAACTGCAGGATTTGATGTGATTTGGGATGGGACGTATCCCAATATAAATGATTGGGTAAAAGCTGTGGGTATATTGGAAATCTATGAAGAAGATGGATCAGAGTTTCTGCGATTAAAATTAAGCCAACTTAATGTGCTTGATGTCCGGGGAAAAGAATATGTTAATCAATAATAGCACAAGCTATTAGTTATAACTTGACTATATGGTTACAGTGAGTATAAGTATATATAATGGATAAAGTTAATTAAACATAAATATTATAAAATTTGACTTCAATCACAGTTTTACTATTCTACTCACTATATAATATAGACAAGAGATCTTTATAGGAGGGATAAAATATGAAAACATTTCATAGCAATCAAAAAATTGGAGAAATCGTAACGAAATTTCCAAGTGCTTCAGATATATTTAAAGAATACAAAATTGATTTTTGCTGCGGTGGAGATAGACCATTAAGCGTTGCCATAAAAGAGAAAGGCTTAAAGGAAGCAGAAGTTGTTGAAAGATTAAATGATTCATATGAAAGCTTTAAAGAAAAGCTTAAAACAGATAAAAATTGGGTAGAAGCTCCATTTGATGAACTGGTTGATCATATTGTGAATGTGCATCATGCTTACCTTTATGAGAATCTTCCTAAAATAAGTGAATATACAACAACAATTTTGAGAGTGCATGGGGAGAAGCATCCGGAACTTTCAAAGGTGTACAAATTATTTCACACTCTTAAAATGGAATTAGATGCACATTTAATTAAAGAGGAGACCATCCAATATCCAGCGATTAAGGCCTATATAAGGACTAAAACGCAAGCTGATTTGGATAAAACAATTGACGTGATTAATCAATTAGAGGATGAACATATCGGCGCAGGCGATGTCCTAAAAGAACTAAGAGCTATTACTCATGACTATGATGTTCCAGCAGATGGCTGCAATAGTTACAAGTTAACTTATGCAAAACTTCAAGAAATGGAATCAGATATATTTCAACATATTCATTTAGAAAATAATATTTTATTTCCAAGACTTAGAGGGGAAAAGAAATAACTAAATATAAGGTTGAAAAAACTCGCCAATCTAAGATAATTACTTAGGGTAGCGAGTCTTTTTTATTTACTTATACCATATATTCATGCTCTCAAGCTGTCCTGAGATTTGAGTATTGTTTATTAATGTGCCACCGAAATGATATCCTAAACTGGAAAAGGTACAGTTCATAGGTAAGGATTCGGATCTAGCAATCGTATAAAGTGTCTTTATGTCTTTACTTGCCATTTCCTCCTCCATGGTTGTTAATAGATACTTTGCCAACTGTTTACCTCTGAACTGGGGTTTTATTGCGAAATCTGTCATTTCAGCATTCTTATATTTGTCGTTTATTTCACTTGATGCTAATGCTACCAGTTCATGACCATGATACACGCCAAAATAAACGGCGTGAGTATCCATGGTATCTTGAATATATATAGGATCGAAGATGGGGAAAGGGTATGTTTTAAAGACATCTCTGTATATAGATGCCATTATTTTGCTTTTGCTCTTATCCATTTTTGTAATATGAAAATCATCACTTAAGGGTGGTAGAACTTCTTGTTTTTTCGTCTGTGCCACATTTATAATACGGTTGTATTCAGCTTGTTTATCTGTGGTACTTCTCTCAGTAGATAGAAATTTACTTACAAAATAGAAATCTTCTTTACCATAACCATAGTTGATTATTTTTCCCTCAGCTATGTACCCTCTTGTTATAAAACCTTCACAAGAAGAGCTGGGTATTTTTAACACAATCTTATCATAAAATTTTTCTTTTGCTAATAATTCCAAGTAATCAACAATATGGCAGTGATCTGATTCGTCGTATTCCATTAAATAGATTCGATTATTTGCTTTTCCATGATGTATTATAGAGTTTCCTACTTTTTCAATTTGATCAAAAATATTATCACCTCATCATTTACTGTTTAGATATCGCTAGGAGTTAAGGTTATTGTGTCATCATAATCTGCTAATAATTTATTGATACCAACGACCACTTCCTTGTTGTCAAATGCTTCCGTTTCTAATTCTAGATTACAAGTATTGCAATCTAGATCACAGGTGTTGTTCTTATAACAATCTGGTTCTCTATAGGTAGTAATCACGCCCTCATAATTTCGTAAAATTACTTTGTTCGCTGATCTTGAAATAAGATAACTAGGACTCACTGGAATTTTCCCACCTCCACCAGGGGCGTCAATAACATAAGTAGGTACTGCAAATCCACTTGTATAGCCTCTTAGACTTTCCATAATTTCAATTCCTTTACCAACAAAGGTTCTAAAATGTTCAAGTCCTTCTGATAAATCGCATTGATATAGATAGTAGGGTCTTACTCTAAAACTAACCAATTTTTGCACTAGTTTCTTCATGATTCTTGGACAATCATTAACTTCTGCTAATAAAACCGATTGATTTCCAAGAGGGATGCCAACGCTTGAAAGTCTTTTTAATGCTGTTTTTACCTCTGAAGTTAATTCTTTGGGATGATTAAAATGAGTGTTGATCCATAAATTGTCATATTTACTTAAAGCTTCAGTTAATTCATTGGTAATTCTAAAAGGGAGTACAACAGGTGTTCTTGTACCTATACGAATTACTTCTACGTGTTCAATTTTTGTTAATTCATCTAACAGAAAGATAATGAGTTCATCAGGTAACATTAAAGCGTCTCCACCAGAAAGTAAAACGTCTCTTACTTCTGGATGTTCTTTGATGTACTCAATGCCCTTTAATAAGTCAGTTTTGGAAGGAATAGATTCCTGATCGCCGACCTTTCGTTTTCTTGTGCAATGTCTGCAATACATAGCGCAAATATTACTAACGTGAAACAGTACTCTATCGGGATAACGATGAGTTATGCCAGTAACTGGGCTATTTGTATCCTCGGCTAGAGGATCAAACATATCCGCTTCACATTTAATGAGTTCTCTTGTATCCGGAAATGCTTGTCTAAAAACGGGATCTGTTTCATAGTTATTAGGATCAATTAATGACATATAGTATGGAGTAATCGCCATAGGAAATGCATCTAAGGTCTCCTGTAACGCTTTTCGCTTTTCGTCCGTAAATGTCACGCCTAGAATTTTTTCAGCAGTTTCTATTTTTCTAATTGTATTTTTAATCTGCCATTTCCAGTCAGTCCATTTAATCAATGATTCCTTATCTAGTTTTTCATCATTCATATATAAATGTATAAATTCTATACCTTCTTTCATTTTAAATCCTCCTATTATTATATAAATATTTTTTAAAAAAAAGACACGCTAAACCTATTACTTGTCAGTAATAGAGTTAGAGTGTCTTAGCTTGATTAAAGCTACTTTATACCATGTTACCATAGTATAGTCCATGACCATATGATCCTAGACAAACCCCAGTTCTATAAATTATTTTTCAGTAATTATTTTCGCTTATATGATCATTTTATCTGTTGGGTCGTAATTATTAAACAGACTTGACAACCAGCTACTCATAACCCTTACTTCATATACATATTTAATGTGATGTATATATTATACAATAAAATGAAACTATTGTCAAATAGAGATGTTTTAATATATAGGAGACTCATTAGATTCAACAAAGCATGATTAAGCATTTTGTGTACTTTATAACTAGATAAACATGACATTATTTTTATTATTGCTACTCAACAGTTAGACGGAAACATGATCAAACCTCGAATATTTGGAAACACAGTAGGTCTACCTAGTCTATGGATATTAATATCTATGTATTCTTAATGCTGAAAGCTTAATGCTCTTTTATTCTTAATACTTAAGGCTAAAATATGCTATAATGTAAGAGAAGTTACGAGAAGAATCGGAGAGGCAAAATGAGTATAGATAAATATAGTGTTTTAAAACAATATTTTGGATATGACCACTTTAGAAGTGGACAAGAAGAATTAATTGATAGTATCTTGGAAAGCAAAGATACCCTTGGGATAATGCCAACAGGTGCAGGTAAATCCATTTGTTTCCAAATACCAGCAATGGTAATGGAAGGTATTACTCTTGTGATTTCACCCCTTATCTCTTTAATGAAGGATCAGGTAACTGCATTAATTCAAGCGGGAATTCCAGCAGCTTTCTTAAATAGTTCTCTATCAGCAAAGCAGTATCGTCTAGCACTGAAGTATGCAACAGAAGGAAAATATAAGATTATTTATATCGCGCCAGAACGGCTCTTGACAGAAGAATTCCTATATTTTTCATCTCAAGCCAATATTTCTATGATCAGTATAGATGAAGCTCATTGTGTATCTCAATGGGGACAAGATTTTCGTCCAAGCTATTTAAAAATCAAGAAGTTTATTGAGAAGATATCAAGCAGACCAATTATTAGTGCGTTTACAGCTACGGCTACTAAGGAAGTAAGAGATGACATTATTGAGATTCTAGAATTACAGGAATCCACAGTAATTACAACAGGATTTGATAGAAAGAACTTGTCCTTTGAGGTACGTAAACCAAAGGATAAGTATGGCGAAGTTCTAGAATATGTACAAGATCATTTAAAGAAAAGTGGTATCATCTATTGTTCCACGCGGAAAAATGTTGAAGAAGTGTGTGCAAATCTATCGAAAGAAGGATATCCTACTACTCGGTATCATGCGGGTTTAACAGATGAGGAGCGCAAGCAAAATCAAGAAGATTTTGTATTCGATGTAAAACCAATTATGGTTGCAACTAACGCATTTGGTATGGGAATAGACAAGTCCAACGTGTCATTTGTAATACATTATAATATGCCCAAAAACCTAGAAAGTTATTATCAAGAGGCAGGTAGAGCTGGAAGAGATGGAGAACCTGCAGAATGTATTTTACTGTACAATGGGAAAGATGTAATTACAAATCAATTTTTTATTGATAATGGCGGTCAAAATGAAGAATTAGATGAAGAAACTGCACGTTTAGTAAAAGAAAAAGAACGAGAACGGCTAAAACTAATGACCTATTACTGCCATACTAATGATTGCTTAAGAGAATATATTTTAAAGTACTTTGGTGACAATACAGTAAATTTTTGCGGTAATTGTTCAAATTGTACATCAAACTTTGAGGAAATTGATATTACGGATATTTCAAGGAAAATTATCACCTGTATTTATAGTGTCCAAGGAAAATATGGGATTAAGATAATGATTGATACCATGCGCGGTAGTAAAGGGCAAAAGATACTGCGACATAATCTCGATGAGTTGCCCTCCTATGGAAACTGTAATGACATCTCAGAGAAAAAATTAAGGGATATTATCAATTATTTAGTAATTTATGAATATTTATTTCTTACCAATTGTGAGTATCCTACAGTAGGTATAACAAAAAAGGCAATTGAAGCTATAGATAACCAAGAAGAATTATCTATGAAGATTGTAAAAGAAGAAAAAAGGATTATTGCAAAAACCCACAAGGAAAAAACTACAGGACGTGGGAACAAAAAAAATGGGTATAGAGTTTCTAGTGAAACTGACGATATAGACGAGGAACTTTTCGAAGTGCTACGTTCTCTTAGAACACAAATAGCATTTAAACAGAAAGTACCCGCGTATATCGTATTTAACGATGCAGCACTACGCTCCATGTGTGAACTAAAACCAATGACAAAGGCAGAGTTTCTAAATGTTTCGGGTGTTGGAGAAGTAAAAATGAAACACTATGGAGAGGCCTTTATTGAGGCAATACGTAAATATGGAGAAGGCTAAAAGGTATAGCAAGGATAAGTCATTAAAATGTTATCAATAAACAGAGAGTGTCTAATACACATAGGCAAGATTAAGAAAATTATTCTCAATAGGAATTAAATATTTGTTATAATGAAGAGAGAATAAGAAATTAAGTTCCACATTTCTAGTATTATTTATCCGCTTAACTAACCCATGCAAAGGAGATAGAATTTGAACAATGAAATTCAAAATGCATTTCTTAATCAAACAGTTTTATTTAAAACACCAGAAGAGTTTTTTACAGAGGCAGAAAAGTATCAAGAAATTATGATGATGTATAATGGTGCCATGCGTGAAGTAAAAACAAAATTAGAAGTATTAAATGATGAACTACAAATTAGAAGGCAGAGAAACCCCATTGAATTTATAAAGTATCGTATGAAGAAGCCAATGAGCATTATAAATAAGCTTAAAAGGAAAGGTTTTGATAGTACATTAGAAGCTGTATTAGAACATATAAATGACATTGCAGGTATCCGAGTAGTTTGTTCTTTTATAGATGATATATATGCAGTTACGGATATGCTCATTCAACAAGATGATATTACTTTAATAGAAAGAAAAGATTACATAAAAGAACCAAAAGCTAATGGCTATCGCAGTTTACATCTTGTCGTAGGAATCCCTGTCTACTTTTCTAATCAGAAACAAGTGATGCGAGTAGAAGTCCAAATACGTACCATTGCAATGGATTTTTGGGCAAGTCTAGAACATCAGATTCATTATAAAAATTTTGAAAACACACCAGAGAGTATTATTCAGGAGTTAAAAGATTGCGCAGATATCATATCGTCAACAGATCAGAAGATGCAGAATATTCAAAAGCAATTGTACAGATAATCTACCATACTGGTACAGAGTTACTAATCGTTAATAAAAGAAGTTCTAGCGTATTCATCTCGGGTCAATTTTAGAAACACGAGAAGGGTCGTCTAGGACTTTTATTTTAAACGTTCTTTAACCTTAGTATAAAGAATATATTTCAATATTGAACTATATTCTTTATGGGGAGGGGATAGAGATAAATAGATTAGATGATGTATCACGTATTTATCACTCCGCTGTTAAAATTCCTTTTGATGACTCTTCCAAGTTAGTGTTCATGAGTGACGTACATAGGGGTGATGGGAGTTGGGCAGATGAATTTTCAAAAAACCAAAATCTATACATGGTTGCATTAGCCCATTATGATAAAGAACGTTACACTTACATAGAAATTTTTTACCGTACATGGTCATCAAGTAGATGTAATAAACAGTAGATTATGGCGTTTAACTAGGTTTTTCAATAGATACTTATTGAGACCTTTGGAACTACTAGGGGCAAATAATCCCACAAGCACAGCAAAAGATTATAGGAAAAAAGAAAGAGTAGAAAGAAAACTTACTCAGTGGGTAATCAAAGAAAACTGTATGATCATTACAGGACATACCCATAGACCCATGTTGCCAGAAATAGGGGAGCCTCTTTATTTTAACGATGGAAGCTGTGTCCACCCTAGGTGCATCATTGCAATAGAAATTGTTAAAGGGGAAGTAGTCCTCGTGAAATGGGCGACTAAAACAAAAAAAGATGGAACATTAACTATTTCAAAAGAAATTTTAGCAGGTCCTAGAAAATTAAGAAACTACTTTGACCACAATCAACTAAACAGTACTAAATCACCTAGCATATTATATAAAAAGTGACCTTAAGATTATGAACATCAAAGAGTAGAAAACAAAGGTCTCCAAACCACCAAAAAAATACAAGGTAGTTAGCCTGGGTTTAAAGTAATAGAAAATAGCTCATTGTCCTTTTTACTTCCCTCGAGATATGTATTTGTAAGATCAAACAAGAATAACTTTCTATCAAGAGAAAATAGTATAGTCTCTCTGTTGTAAAGGGTAAACTCCATCTCTTTTCTGTTTTCGAACGGAGATCCATCCATACTGTAGTAGCTATCCCTTCCAAGACCATGAATATGCCCTTCAAGCATCTCTGCAAGAGCAGGTGTCTACATTAAACCATCTGTGTGTAGCAAGTTCATTACCTGGATGAATAAGCCTTCCCATAATCAGAGCCCGTGCTACTGTAATCTTCTTAGTTGAGAAGCCGAAATCTTTTAAAATATCTGAAAACTTTAACATATCCCACATCTCTTTAGCAAAAAGTTCTGCTCCGATTGAGCGTGATTGTACACTTTGAACAGAGTTAATATCTATTGATACAAGTGCTCTTTTCTCCTCGACCTCTTTCTTGCTTTCAATTTTATCTTTTATCTTTCTTCTTTGTTTTGAATTCTTGAATATACATAATATAAGTATGCTATACGTATTTAAATCAATTAAGAACTTTTGTAAGTATATTATATTTTTGAGGTTCTACATTTTACATTTTAGATTTTTTTTATCGGTTTTTAAAGTATTTTTAGTCCTGAATATGGAAATTCTATGTTTTAGTCGAAACACAGGTTAGAAAATTTTAACACAGAAAATTGATTTGATAAAGGAGTAATTTAATTGATTATATATATATTACTAGATGTACTATTTATTGTAGGCATGCTTTTCTTATTGGCGATTATGCCAAAAATGTGGAATCGCGTAGACATGATGCCTTTTGAAGGATACTTTTATGCGCATAGAGGATTGCATCAAGAAAAGTCTGTGTCACCAGAGAATTCATTACAAGCTTTTCGATTAGCTATAGAGAATAATTATGGAATTGAACTTGATGTACAATTGTCAAAGGATGGTATTCCTATGGTCTTTCATGATTATTCCTTAAAAAGAGTTTGTGGCTTGGATAAAAAAGTATGTGAACTTACCTGTAAGGAATTAAGTGAACTTAGATTATTTACGTCTAATGAAACGATTCCGCGTTTTCATGAAGTTCTTGACTTGGTAAGTGGACAGGTGCCTTTGATCATCGAACTAAAAATTGAGGATAAAGATTTGTCGCTCTGTGGTGTAATTACTTCAATTTTAGAAAAGTATCAAGGAGTTTATTGTATAGAATCTTTTAATCCTTTGGGTCTACTTTGGTTTAAAAGGAATCATCCCACAATTGTAAGAGGTCAGCTATCTTCTAATTTATTAAAAGACGAAAAAAATGAAGATAAACTACTCTATTTTGCATTACAAAATTTACTACTAAATTTTTTGACGAAGCCAGATTTTATTGCCTTTAATTATAAATATCGTAAAATGATTTCCTTTGTTCTGTGTCATAACCTGTATCAAGTACCTACATTTGCATGGACTATTTCTTCACAGGAGCAATTAGAAGATAGTAGAGAAAGCTTTGATTACTTTATATTTGAACGGTTTACGCCAAAGTAGTTAATTAATAAATAATTAATTAACAATCATAAATAATTAATTAACAAAGATAAATAAATAATTAACAATAAAAAAGATTGAATATTTAAAGAGAAATAAGTGAATAATAATGATGGTTTTATGTTTATATAATGACAGTTGAGGTATATATAGAGAAGATTAATATTTATATTAGATATTTAAATTTTAGGAGGATATTATGGAAAACAATAAAACATTAGAGAACCTTATGGCAGCATTTGCAGGGGAGTCTCAAGCAAATCGAAAGTACTTAGCATACGCAAAAAAAGCGAAGGCAGAAGGAAAGAAAAATGCAGCTAAATTATTTCAAGCCGCTTCAGATGCAGAAGAACTTCATGCACAAAAACATTTTGAAGTTGCAGGAAAAATCAAGTCGACTACTGATAATCTAAAAGATGCAGTAGCTGGCGAAAATTACGAATATCAAACGATGTATCCAGAATTTATTAAGGCAGCTCAAGCAGAAGGCAATAAAGCGGCAATCGCAACATTTACATTGGCTTTAAAAGCAGAAGAGGCTCATGCAAAATTATACCAAGAAGCTCTTGAAAATGTAGATCAAGCAGAAGAGGTTTTCTACTATCTATGTCCAGTTTGTGGAAATATAGAAAAAGCTGTACCAGATAAGTGTTCGATTTGTGGAGTTCCAGGAGCTAAGTTTATTAAATATTAAGAGATGAATCTAACCAGCTTAAAGTTCCTATTATATCCAATATAATAGGGATTTTTTTTTGATACAAAAAGATTAGACACCAGTAAGGGTATCCCTAAGAGAAAATAATGCAATTATAATTAATATGTATTTACGAATATCTAGTTTCTAGTAATGTGTATAGGAACATAAACTTCTATATTAAGGAGAAACTAGTTGTTGGTGCACTAGCTATTTCAGTAGTATAATATAAACAAAAGTTAAAATTATAGCTATATTTAGAGAATGTAGGAGAGGAAATAAATGATCTACTTGGATTATGCTGCACATACACCTGTTAGTGATGAAGTATTGGAAACGTTCAATGAAGTTGCACAACAATATATGGGAAATCCTAATTCTGCTCATGAGTTAGGAAGACAAGCCAAAACACGCTTACAACAATCAACCAAACAAATAGCACAACTTTTAGATGTGAAGGAAAGAGAAGTTATTTATACATCTGGGGCAAGTGAGTCTAATAATCTTGCAATTAAGGGAATTGCAGAAAAATATAAATCAAATGGGAAGCATATAATAACCACTTATCTAGAGCACTCCTCTGTAAATGGTGCCATGGCAGCTTTGCAAAATGTAGGCTATGAAGTGGATTATGTTGATATTACGAAAAATGGTCTAGTTGATCTGGATCATTTACTTGAACTTTTAAGGGAAGATACAATTTTACTATCTATTTGTTATGTAGATAGTGAGATAGGACTTATTCAAGATATAGATAAAATCGGGAAGCTGTTAACAAATTATCCCCATTGTAGCTTTCATGTAGATGCAACTCAAGCAGTAGGTAAAATTCCTATTGCTATGGAGCACGTAGATTTACTAACTTTTGCCCCCCATAAATTTTATGGACTTGGTGGTTGTGGTGTTTTAATTAAGAAGGATAATATAACCCTTGAACCCATGATTTATGGTGGTATAAGCACCACTCCTTTTCGAAGTGGAACACCAGATCTTCCACTCATTGCATCAATAGCGAAGGCACTTACTTTAGCCTATTCTCAAATGGATAAGAGAATAGAGTATGTTGCAAAATTAAATAAAAGGCTTAGAGACGCATTTAGAGATTATCCTAAAATTATTTGCAATAGCACGGAACACTCTAGTCCATATATTTTAAATATTAGTATAAGTGACATAAAGTCAGCTAAATTTGTTCGGTACTTAGATGAACAGGAAATATACCTATCATCAAAGTCTGCTTGTTGTGCAGCCAATTCGCCTTCAAGACCTGTTTATGCCATGAAGAAGAATAAAAAAGTAGCTATGTCCACATTAAGAATTAGCTTAAGTCATTTGACTACAATGGAAGAAATTGAATTGTTCTTAAAACACTTTGAGAAATGTTATTTATTAGAGACAAGCAAGTAGTTGTAGAGTGGGAAGTGGGAAGTGTAAAATGAGAGCGTGAAGGATTGAGGGGCTTATATAATGGAAAAATATCAATTAGTTGAAAGAAGCATTATTAAAAAATATCGAAGAGAAATATGGAGAAAATTTGTCTCAGGAGTATATGATTATCAATTAATTCAAGAAGGAGACAAAATTGCCGTTTGTATATCAGGAGGAAAAGACTCCATGTTAATGGCAAAATGTATGCAAGAATTGCAAAAGCATGGAAACGTGCCTTTCACGTTAGAATACGTGGTTATGGATCCCGGATATAATGAAATCAATCGTCAGCGGATTATAGATAATGCTGAGAATTTACATATCCCTATTCACATATTTGAAACACAGATCTATGATATTGTAGCGGAAGTAGATAATTCTCCCTGTTATTTATGTGCAAAGATGAGACGAGGGTATTTGTACAAACATGCACAGGAATTGGGTTGCAACAAGATTGCCCTGGGACACCATTTTGACGACTGTATAGAAACCGTCCTCATGAGCATGCTTTATGCTGGGGAAATTAAAACTATGATGCCAAAACTACATAGTGCAAATTTTGAGGGACTAGAGCTCATTCGGCCCATGTACATGGTTAAAGAGGCGGATATCATAGCGTGGAAAAATTACAACGAACTGCAATTTATCCAATGTGCATGTCGTCTTACAGAGAATTGTGTTCTTGGAGATAATGGTGGAGGGTCAAAACGTGAGGAAATGAAAGTACTGATTAAGAAGTTTAGACAAACAAATGAAAATATAGATATAAATATCTTTTCAAGTGTGCATAATGTGAATCTAGATACTGTAATCGGCTATAGACAAAATAAGATCAGACATAGTTTTTTAGATGATTACGAGAGTTAAATTGGGAATACATACGAAGTAACATAATCGTATGTATCTAAGATAAAAAAGTGCTAGCATTATTGATAGAATAAGTTGTAATCACATTTAGTAAGTCAGCATACGGTCTATGGACGTGCAATGATAGGTAAGGTGAAAATATGATTAAGGAATTTATGCCGTATATAACTAAGTATAAAAAACAAGTTTGGTTAGGATGTCTTTGCGCTGGTTTCGAATCCGTTTTTGAACTCTTAATCCCATTGGTAATGTCGTACATCGTGGATGTAGGAATTAAAAATAGAGATACGGAATATACCATAAAAATGGGATTGCTCATGATTTTATTGGCACTCATTGCATTGGCGTTAGGTATGGGCGCTGCTAGATTTTCTTCTATTGCGGGGCAAGGTTTTGGTGCAGAGTTAAGACAAGCACAGTTTAACAGGATACAAAATTATTCTTTTAAAAATATAGACAAATTTAGTACAGCATCTCTCATAACAAGGTTAACAGGTGATGTTCATGTTATGCAAATGTCCGTTACAATGGGTATGAGGATATTAGTAAGAGCACCTATTTTGCTTATCTGTGCATTAACATTATCAATTTACATTAATGCACAACTAGCAATTGTGTTTGCAGTAGCAATTCCTATTTTAGGAACTGCACTTTTTTTCATTATTCGTAGGGTGAGGCCTCATTTTACGAGCTTACAAGAAAAAACGGATGATTTAAATATTACGGTTCAAGAAAATCTGATTGGTATTCGAGTAGTGAAATCTTTTGTGAGAAGTAAAGTAGAAAGGAAAAAATTTAATAAAAGTAATGAAGAGATGATAAAAGCTTCTGAAAAGGCTTTTGGTTTAGCTGTTTTGAATATGCCAATTATGCAACTAATCATGTTTTCGACGATCATTGCTATTTTGTGGTTTGGTGGCAATATGATCTATAGTGGAAACCTTTTAGTTGGAAAGCTAACAAGTTTTCTAGCATATGTTAATCAAATACTATCTTCTTTAATGATGCTCTCTATGATATTTATGATGCTTTCACGTTCAGTTGCTTGTGCAAGACGTATTCTAGAAGTGTTAAAAGAAACACCAGATATTGTGGATGATCAGAACAATCATTTATATCGAATTGAAAACGGAGATATTACATTTACAAATGTGAGTTTTAAATATCTACAAGAGAGCGACGAATATAATTTAAGCAATATTAATTTAGATATTAAATCTGGTCAAACTATTGGAATTATTGGTGGAACGGGCTCTGGGAAAACAACCTTAGTACAGCTTATACCAAGGTTGTACGATGTTAGTCAAGGAAGCGTTCGTGTAGGTGGTCATGATGTTCGCGACTATAAATTAGATGCACTCCGTAACGGCGTTGCCATGGTACTTCAAAAAAATACCTTGTTTTCAGGAACCATTAGAGACAACTTAAAGTGGGGCAATGAAAATGCAACCAACGAACAGATTATTTCTGCTAGCAAAGCTGCCTGTGCACAAGAATTTATTGACCGGTTTCCACAGGGTTATGAAACTAAGTTAGAACAAGGTGGGGTAAATCTATCTGGCGGACAAAAGCAAAGATTATCTATTGCGAGAGCTATTTTAAAACAGCCAAAAATTTTAATATTAGATGATAGTACTAGTGCGGTTGATACGAAAACAGATGCTCAGATCAGACAATCCTTTGAACATGAATTAAAAAATACCACAAAAATTATTATTGCGCAAAGAATATCATCTGTATGTAACGCAGATCAAATTATTGTTCTCCACGATGGGTTGATTTCTGCCATTGGCGATCACAATGAGTTAATGAATAATAATGAGATATATCAGGACGTGTATAAGTCACAACAAGGAGGAGCTGGTTTTAATGGCTAAAGGTTTAAATCCTGGTTCACGTGGTCCCGGTTCACATGGTTATCGAAAGCCTAAAAACATCAAAAAGACCATTGGTCAATTGATGAAGTATATTGGAAAACATAAAATCTTGATCTTGTTTGTGTTGTTATTCCTCTTTATTAGTTCATTTTCCATGATTGCAGGGTCCTACCTTTTAAAGCCATTGATCAACGACTATATTATACCAGGTGATTTTAGGGGTCTTGCTAAAATGTTGGTATTTTTAGGTGGTATTTATTTCTGTGGAGCTACGTCTTCCTATGGGTATTCTCGTATTATGGTACATGTGTCTCAAAAGACTGTATTTGAAATGCGTAAAGATTTATTTCACAAAATGCAAGACTTATCCTTAAATTATTTTGACACACATACTAATGGGGATCTAATGAGTAGGTATACCAATGATATTGATACGATTAGCGAAGCAATCAACAACAGTTTTGCTGGGATCATTTTTAATGTATTTATGTTTTTTGGCGTAATAATAATGATGCTGGTACTAAACCCTATGTTAACAGTAATTACTGTTATTACAGTGTCCATCATGCTCATTGTCTCTCGAAAAATAGGAAAGAAGAGTAAGTATTATTTTACCCAGCAACAAGCAAAGCTAGGTAACGTAAATGGATATATTGAGGAAATGATTGAGGGGCAAAAGGTCATTAAGGTATTTAGCCGTGAGGATCACGTGAAAAAAGAGTTTAAAGACAAAAATGAAGCACTTCGAATTGCAGCCACAAGTGCGCAAATTTATTCTGGTAGCATGATGCCCATAATGATTAATTTATCCTATGTCAACTATGCGCTTACTAGTTGTTTTGGCGGAATTATGGTAATTAATGGATTGCTTGATATAGGGTCCCTTGTTTCGTTCCTCCAGTACACTAGGCAAGTATCCCAGCCAATTAATCATTTAGCTCAACAAGTAAATACAATTTTATCAGCTTTAGCAGGGGCAGAGCGTATTTTTGAGATAATGGATGAAAGCAAGGAAACAGATGAAGGTATTGTAACTTTAGCCAAAGTAATGGTAAGTGAAGATGGCACGATGGTAGAAACAGAAAAAAATACAGGCAAATGGGCTTGGAAAGCTATAGACGAAAAAGAAAATGTACTACTCGTGCCTTTAAAGGGGGATGTTCGCTTTGAACATGTAACCTTCGGATACAATGAAAATAACCCAGTGTTAAATGACATTAGTTTATTTGCAAAACCTGGTCAAAAAATCGCCTTTGTAGGATCAACAGGAGCTGGAAAAACCACAATAACCAATTTGATTAATAGATTCTACGAAATAAATTCTGGAATCATTACTTATGACGGAATTGACATAAAATCAATAAAAAAAGATTCCCTTCGTCACTCTCTAGGAGCTGTATTACAAGATACTCATTTGTTTACTGGAACAATAGCAGATAATATTCGATATGGGAGACTAGAAGCTACTGATGAAGATGTAGATGCAGCTGCGAAACTAGCCAATGCCCATAGTTTTATTAGTCATTTACCCCAAGGATATAAAACCATGTTGACAGGTGATGGGGCAAATCTCTCACAAGGTCAACGTCAACTTTTGTCCATAGCCAGAGCAGCCGTTGCAAATCCACCTGTGTTAATATTAGATGAGGCTACTAGCTCAATAGATACAAGGACAGAAAAACTCATCGAAAAAGGAATGGATAGTTTAATGGAAAACCGCACAGTCTTTGTTATCGCCCATAGACTATCTACTGTTCGAAATTCACAGGCAATTATGGTCTTGGAACAAGGTGAAATTATTGAACGTGGATCTCATGATGATTTATTAGAAAATAAAGGTAGATACTATCAACTCTATACAGGACAATTTGAACTAGAATGAAAAATGAAAGTGTATAAATATAGTTTTTGTATAGCTTATTCACTTAAATTAATCCAATGCTCGTAGGCTTCACTTAATTCTATTATCGCACAAGATTTATCTTTTGCAGTAATAGCTCCCCGAAGGCGGGCTAGACTCTTATTGAAGGCATTGATTTCATTTTTTTCTGCACTAAACTGGACTCTATTAACCACATTTTTCCATGATTTAGTTAAAGCTTCAGTTTTACTACTGGCTTCATCCCAATTTTTGTTCTCTACCTCAACTTTAACTAACCGTATGGATTTGGGTATATTATCATTTTTGGTAAGAGGTTGCTTGAAAATGATATCGCTATTCATGACGAAGACAAATAATGCCAGGGTGATTATTGGGATAACTGTTATTACAAATTTTCTCATGGTCTCCTCCTAATAAGGTCCTTTATAGTCACCAATATCAAGTATTTTTTTAATGCGATCTTCATACTTGTCAATATACAATGATCCTGAAGGGTTTAGTTCTGCAATAAACACATTAGAAACGTCAGAAATACCTTGTTTATTTAATTGATCAGTCAACCATTGTTTACTAATATTTAGCTCCGTCAAATTTTCTTCAACAATTAATCCTTCATAAATAAGTTCTGTACTTATTCCTGTAGGCTTTTTAGAAATATTCATGTCTTTTGCAGTAACCGGTTGATACTGCGACTTTTTTTGAACAGACAACTTACCATCTGTTTCAATGATTTCAAAGTCCACTTGGGCAATGTCAAAAATGCCTTTGTTTCGTAATAATCCCAAAATATCAGACATTCTAACCCGTGTTTCGACCTAAAACACAGAAATTCCATATTTGGGACTAAAAATCCTTTGTAAATCAACGAAAAAAACCTAA
>MCHG01000241.1_pt1 | contig 23641 bp, 22 predicted proteins | sample 787351 | NCBI WGS metagenome assembly MCHG01 (sample SAMN05430296, study PRJNA330682) | permafrost metagenome | biome: Cold desert; feature: permafrost; material: soil; isolation source: enrichment culture inoculated with soil incubated with H2/CO2 at 20 degrees... ... | reverse complement strand
AACAGGTATGAAATGGAGCTTTGCAGCACCAAATAAAGCTGATCAAAAATATGTAATTTGTAATGCAGACGAGGGTGACCCGGGTGCATTTATGGATAGAAGTGTACTTGAAGGAGACCCACATGCTATATTAGAAGCTATGGCTATTGCAGGATATGCAATAGGGGCCACAAAAGGTTTTATTTATGTAAGAGCTGAATATCCTATTGCTGTACACAGATTAGAAATTGCAATTGGTCAAGCTAGAGAACTTGGATTATTAGGAAAAAATCTGTTTGAATCAGGTTTTGACTTTGATATAGAGATAAGATTGGGGGCAGGAGCATTTGTTTGCGGCGAAGAAACAGCACTTATGCAGTCAATTGAAGGAAAAAGAGGAATGTCTAGAAATAAGCCGCCTTTTCCAGCAAATAAAGGACTTTGGGGCAAACCTACTATAATAAATAATGTTGAGACATTGGCAAACGTACCTCAGATTATTAATCAAGGATCTGAATGGTTTAAAAGCTTTGGAACTGTAAAATCTCCAGGTACAAAGGTATTTGCACTTGGCGGTAAAATAAATAATACAGGATTAGTTGAAGTACCAATGGGCACAACTTTAAGAGAGGTTATATATGATATAGGTGGAGGGTGTCCTAATGGAAAAGCATTCAAAGCAGTTCAAACTGGAGGACCTTCAGGCGGTTGTTTAACAAGGGAGCACCTTGATATTCCAATTGATTATGATAATTTAACTGCAGTAGGATCTATGATGGGCTCAGGTGGAATGATAGTATTGGATGAAGATAACTGTATGGTTGATATAGCTAGATTCTTCCTTGACTTTACAGTTGATGAATCCTGCGGAAAATGTACACCTTGTAGAGAAGGAACAAAGAGAATGCTTGAAATTCTTGAAAGCATAACTGAAGGTAAAGGTACAATGGAGGATTTAGATAAACTTGAAAGACTCGCATTGAACATTAAAGATACATCTCTTTGTGGATTAGGGCAGACAGCACCAAACCCTGTACTCTCCACATTAAGGTATTTTAGAGATGAATATGAAGCTCATGTTATCGAAAAAAGATGTCCTGCTGGTGTTTGTCAATCATTGTTAAATTATATTATTACAATGGATTGCAAGGGCTGTACGAAATGTGCAAGAATTTGCCCAGTAAATGCAATTCAGGGTAAGGTTAAGGAAATTCATATTATAGATCAAGATAAATGTATCAAATGCGGTTCATGTATGGATGCTTGTACATTCCATGCTATTATAAAGAAATAGAAAGGCTGGTGTTAATTATGGAAAAAGTAAATGTAACTATAAACGGGATACAAGTGAGTGTTCCTAAAGATTATACTGTGTTAATGGCAGCTAGAGAAGCTGGAATAGACATACCAACACTTTGTTTTTTAAAGGATATAAATGAAATAGCCGCATGTAGAGTATGTGTAGTAGAAGTTGACATAAAAGGTATTCCAATGAGAAATCTACCTGCTTCTTGTGTTTTACAGGTTCAGGATGGAATGAATGTTAGAACTAACACTGCAAAAGTTAGAAATGCTGTAAGAATGAATGTTGAACTTATTTTAGCTAATCACAACAGGGAATGTTTAACATGCTTTAGAAACGGAACATGTGAACTTCAAAAACTTTGTGATGAACTAGGAATTAAGGATATAGAATTTGTAGGTGCAAAAAGAGAAACAAAAATAGATGATCTTTCCTATTCAATAATAAGAGACGCAAGTAAGTGCATACTTTGTGGACGTTGTGTAAGCACATGTAGAGATATTCAAGGTATTGGAGTGTTAGACTTTACTAATAGGGGATTTAATACAGAGGTTGCACCTGCATTTAATTTTAGCATGAGAGATGTGGAATGTACTTATTGTGGACAATGTATTCAAGCTTGCCCTGTTGCAGCACTTCGTGAGAGATCAAATATAGATGATGTTTGGGAAGCTATTGATAATCCTGATAAATATGTCTTTGTTCAAACAGCACCAGGTGTAAGAGCATCTTTAGGTGAAGAATTTGGATATCCTGTTGGAACAGAAGTAACAGGAAAGATGGTTGCAGCTTTAAAAAGACTTGGATTTGACAAGGTTTTTGATACTAACTTCTCAGCTGACCTTACTATTTTAGAAGAAGGAACAGAGCTTTTAAACAGAGTTAAAAATGGTGGGAAACTTCCAATGATAACATCTTGTTCACCTGGATGGATTCGTTTTTGTGAACTTAAGTACCCTGATTTTTTAGAAAACCTATCATCATGCAAATCTCCTCAACAGATGTTTGGTGCTATTGCAAAGTCATACTTTGCTGAAAAAGCAGGAATCGATCCTAAGAAGATGGTAAGTGTATCTGTAATGCCATGTATAGCAAAGAAAACAGAGGCAAATAGACCTGAAATGGAGGTTGATGGTATTAGAGATGTAGATATTTCATTGACTAAAAGAGAGCTTGGAAATATGATAAAGCAAGCAAGAGTAAGCTTTAGAAATCTTAAGGACGAACATCCTGACAACATATTAGGCGAATATTCAGGAGCTGGGGCTATATTTGGTGCAACTGGTGGTGTTATGGAAGCAGCATTAAGAACAGTTGCTGATATATTGACAGGCAAGGATTTGGATGAAATTGAATATAAAGGTGTAAGAGGACTTGAAGGAGTGAAGGAAGCATCAGTATTTCTTCCTATCGATGGTCAGAATACAGAAATTAAAATTGCTGTAGCAAATGGAACTGCCAATGCTGCAAAGGTTCTAGAATCAGTTAAATCTGGTGAAAAGCAGTATCATTTCATAGAAGTTATGGCATGTCCTGGAGGATGTGTACATGGTGGAGGACAGTCTCATGTATCTGCTAAGGTAAGGCTTGATTTAAATCCAAAGACTAAGAGAGCTGATGCACTGTATGAATTAGATAAATCTTTACCTATAAGAAAATCTCATAAGAACCCAGAGATTATAAAACTTTATGAAGAATTCTTAAAAGAACCTAGCAGTCATTTATCTCACAAACTTTTGCATACTCATTATATAAAAAGAGATGCGTATGTAATTGAACAAGAAGAAGAATATGAAAAGCTTCTTGAAAGATTAAGTAAATAAATTAGTAATATAAACATAATTGGAGGGCTTAGCCCTCCAATTTTTATATAATTCTTTCATATTACTGCATATGTGATATAATAGTCTTAAATTAAAAAATAGTTGATAATTTTTATTCTAAATCATGCAATTCTCCATTTATAGGGTGTGAGCTTGCAGGAAAGATTAAATATACGATATGTGAAGGTAAAATTGCATATAAAGATTGATTAATTGTTGTCAAATAGTTATATAAAAACATATAATATATAAAACTATAATAGCAGGTGATATAATGATTTATTTAGATAATGCTGCAACAACATATCCAAAGCCAAAGACAGTATATCAAAATGTAATGAAGGCAATGACTGAATATGGCGCAAATCCTGGAAGAGGCAGCCATTCTATGGCTATTGAAGGGGCAAGGGTTATATACGAAACTAGAGAATTAATGGCAGAACTGTTTAATTTAGGCGATCCTATGAGAGTTATATTTACTTTTAATGCAACTGATGGATTAAATCAAGCAATAAAGGGTGTATTAAATCCAGGGGATCATGTTATAACCACTTCTATGGAACATAATTCAGTACTTCGTCCAATAAAAGAGATGGAAAAGCATGGAATTGAAAATACAATAATTCAATGTGCAAAAGATGGAAGAATAAAAATTGAAGATATAAAAGCGGCAATGAAAACAAATACCAAACTAGTTGTAACAACACATGTTTCAAATTTAACCGGAACAATATTCCCTATTGAAAAAATTGGGCAATTATGTAAGGATAATAATATTTTATACCTTGTAGATGGATCACAAAGTGCTGGTGTTTTAGATATTGATATGAAGAATTTTAATATTGATTTGTTAGCCGTACCTGGACATAAAGGTCTTTTAGGTCCACAAGGAACAGGTGCTTTACTAATTAATTGTGAAGCAGAAATAAAACAACTGAAAGAAGGGGGAACAGGAAGTGAATCTAGTAGTATGTTCCAACCAAGTTTTTATCCTGATAAATTAGAATCTGGTACTCATAATCTTCCGGGTATTGCAGGATTAAATTCTGGGTTAAAGTATATTCTAGACAAGGGCACAAAATCGATTTATAGCCACGAAAAAAAACTTATCGATATATTCATCCATGAGTTGAAAAAGAACCCTAAAATTGAAATTTATGGCCCTGAAGACATAGAGTACAGATGTGGTGTTGTTCCTATCAATATATTAGATATTGATTCTTCAGAAGTTGCATATAAATTAGATACGGAATATAATATAGCAGTAAGACCGGGACTTCACTGTGCACCTTTAGCTCATAAAACAATAGGTACTGAAAAACTAGGAGCAGTTAGATTTGGCATAGGACCTTTTAATACAAAAGCAGATATTTTGACAGCAGTAAAAGCGGTAAATGAAATATCAATGATATAAATAATAAAAGAAAATTGCAAAGGCAATTTTCTTTTATTATAAGAATGTATTTAATTAAATTTTAATGCAATATACTTATATATTTGATATAATAAGATAAATCAAACATCAGGGTATAAATATGAAAAAGATAATTACTTTAATAATAATTTTTTTATTAATAATTTTTGGTATTGTAGTTTTTACATATGGTAAGGAATTTTTGACATTGTTTGACGAAAAAAAAGTGTATAATGTTGAGAATATACAGGAAATTAAAATAGATACTCTTGAAGATTATAGTTTTTTTAATAAAGGGTTAATAACATATAATAATCAAAAAATTGTATTTCTTGATTATAAAAATAATTTAATTTGGAAAAGCGAAGATGGTACATTTTCTGATGAAGTTTATATAACAGATAATTATATATTAAGAAAAATGAAAGATACAATACAAGTTTTGGATTATAATAATCAAAAGTTTGTAATGGCTGAAATTCAGGGGCATATAGTAAATGTTTCACGTGAAAATGAAAAAACATATATGATAATAAAAAATGCTATGGGTCAAAATTCATTATATGTTATGAATAATAATAATGAGATTGTTGTTGACAACAAAGTTTTTCATGACAGTATAACAGGTGTATCCATAAGTGATAAATCTGAAGGATATTCTCTTATTGCATTGAGATTTGAGAATGGTACAATAATAAATACAGTTTACTTTAATTTGCTAGACGATGTAGAGTTATGGAGTACAGAAATTGAAGGTGAAGTATTAATTAAGATTAAAATTGTAAATAATAATGTGATAATCTTAGGTACTAAAAATATTTATTATTTTAATACAAATGGAAAACTTATGTGGAAAAATGGTATATATAACAAGATACTTGATTATGAAATAAATAAAGATACACAACATATTTATATATTGTATAAAAATGATACAGGCACTGAACTGATTTCATACAATTTCGAAGGAAAAATAATAGGAGTAAACAAGTCGCCAATAAATATGGAGAAATTAAAGGTTTACGAAGATAAGATTTTTGTATATAATGAAAATACAATATATATTGTACACGGGTTAAAAACAGATAAAATATATGAAGATATAGTAGGTAATATTTCTGATTTTACAATTCAAGGCAAAGACATACAAATTTTATCTAAAGATAAGCTAGTTAAAGGGCAAATAAAATAAGATTATTTAGTTAGGTTGAATAAATACTAAAGAAAAAGGGGGCAATTATGAATTATATTGATATTTTAATAATTATTTTCGTGGGTTATTCATGTTTTCAAGGCTACAGAAGAGGATTTATAAAAACATTATTTGATACATTGGGTGTTATAATAGCATTTGTTATAAGTAAAGAGATTTGTTATATAACTGAAAACTTTTTATTAAACAACACGAAGCTTTTTATGAGGGTTCATGATTTTTTTGAAGGTAAAGTATCAGAAAAACTCATAGAAACATTTGAACATTCAATGAACATTCCGACAGAGCTAAAAAATGTATTAAGTAATATAATAAACACTGCAGATATCTCGCATACTGATACTTTATCAGTGTTTGTAAACAATATAAGTATTATTTTAATTAGATCTATAAGTTTTGTAATAACTTTTTTAATTATATATGCAGTGTTGGTTTTAATATCAAACTTAATAAATGCAATTTTTAAGCTTCCTCTTTTAAATATTACAAATAGAGTATTTGGTGTAGGAACTGGCTTAATAAAAAGTGTAATAGTTCTATACATAATATTTGCTTTAGGCTCTCCTTTGATAGGATTCTTACAGGATAATAGTGTAGCACAAAGTATAATTAATTCTGAATCTAGTAAGATATTTTATAATAACAATATAATATTAAATTACCTTTCATATAAAGGTTTTTATGAAAACTAAGGAGGCTAAAATGAAGATTGTTGATGCTAGGGGAAAGTTATGTCCTCAACCTGTGATTATGACAAAAAAAGAAGTAGATTCAGGTGAAAATAAAATAACAGTTATAGTTGATAACGATACTTCAAAAGAAAATGTTTTGAAGTTTGGAAGCAAGTTACAATATAAGACTAATATTGAAGAAAAAAATGATGGAATTTATATATATCTTGAAAAAAATGCATTAGGATTAACAGAATGCGAAATAGCAACTAACAATGCTGCTGAAGATAGTTTAAGCAAAATTGAAGATTCAAAAAAAGGGTTTGTAATAGGTTCTGATAAATTAGGAAGCGGTTCAGATATATTGGGTAGAATTTTAATGAAAAGTTTTTTATATACACTATCAGAAAAAGAACCATACCCAAATTTTTTAATATTTTTAAATTCAGGTGTTAATTTAGCTGTGTCTGGATCTGAATCATTAGACGATTTAAAAAAGATGGAAAACCTAGGCGTTAAAATTGTTTCATGTGGAACATGTCTAGATTTCCTTGAAATTAAGGACAAATTAGAGGTTGGTAATGTTTCTAATATGTATGATATTGTAGAAATTATAACTGAATCTGATAATGCTATTATGATATAACAAGGGTATAAGTTATATTTTACTAAATATATTAAGGAGTTGTTAATATGCCAATGCAATTAAATGTAGGCGATATAGTCAAATTAAAAAAAATACATCCATGTGGCGGTTATAACTGGGAAATACTTAGAGTAGGTGCTGATTTTAGAATAAAATGCACTACATGCCAAAGACAAGTATGGTTACCACGTAAAGAAGTGGAAAGAAGAATAGCTAAAATTATATTTCAAGCTATTCCTGAACAAAATGATTCCCATAAAGATAATATTTAAAAAGCTATTGACTTATTAGACTAATTATTATAAGATAATAGTGTTAAAAGTAAATAACCTTTAATTTAGCACAGCGATGCTTGGAAGGAGATTAATTATATAATAAACTTATTATATTCTTCCTTGCTGTGCATGGAAGTTTTTTTATGTAAAGCTTTACTAAAACAAGTTTGCGAATTAGAACTTCTAAAATGGTTATACTCTAAATTAGTCCAGAAAGGCTAAAAAAGAGGATTTATGTTAAAAGGAAGAAGCTTAATTAAACCACTTGATTTTGTAGATGTATGTAAGGGAAGAGTTAGAGAATATTGCAAAATATAATAATCTGAGATGTATTATATCAGTTGAACAAGAAATGATTTATAAATTTAAGCTAACTGACAGAACAAAGAAAATATATCTCTGTGTATACTGTGATAAAGCATGTGAACAAAATTCAATCCAAAACTGATGATATTTTATCAGTTATTTACATAAATACGGAGGTAAGATGAAGGTTTGTATAAGTAAAATTTTAGAAAATAACTTAATATCAAACAAAATTTATAAATTATCGGTTGAATTTATCGGTGAAATAAAACCAGGGCAATTCTTTATGCTAAAAACCTTAGATAATTCTTTTTTACTTCCTCGCCCTATAAGCGTAAATGATGTTAATGAAAAAACAGTTACATTCATATATAGAACTGTAGGAATGGGCACAACAAAAATAAGTTCAATGAAGATAGGTGAGCAGCTGCAACTTTTCGGTCCACTTGGTAATGGTTTTGAAATAAATAATCTAAAGGAAAAAGTGGCCATAATAGGAGGAGGCATAGGAATTGCTCCTTTATTATATTTAACAAAATTATTAAATAAAAAAGCAGAAGTATATTTAGGTTTTAAAGATTATATTTATTGCACTGGTGAGTTTGAGAAATATGCTGCTAAAACAACTATAGTCACTGAAGATGGTAGCATAGGAGAAATGGGTATTGTAACTAATTATATTGATTATAGCAAATATGATGTAGTTGTTACATGCGGTTCTGAAATAATGATGTCTAAAGTGATGAATAGCTGTAAAGAACAAAATGTCAGATGCTTTGTTTGCTTAGAAAGAAGAATGGCTTGTGGCATGGGAGTATGTCTTGGTTGTACCGTAACTACTAAAAATGGGAATAAAAAGGCATGTAAAGATGGACCTGTATTTTCTAGCGAAGAATTTATTTAAAGGACGTTATAATGGTAGATTTGAATACTAAAGCAATGGGTATAAATTTTAAAAATCCTATTTTAACTGCATCTGGGACATTTAGTTTCGGAAAAGAATTTTCTGAAATATATGACTTATCAACACTTGGAGGAATTTGCGGTAAGGGGTTAACTCTTAATAAAAGAGATGGCAACACAGGTATTAGATTATGGGAAACTCCAATGGGATTAATTAATAGTATAGGACTTGAGAATCCAGGTGTAGATAATTTTATAAATCAAGAACTTCCAAGAATGAAAACTTATAATACAGTTATTATTGCAAATCTAGGTGGTCATTGTGAGGAAGACTATTTTGAAGGAATTTATAAATTAAATAACACGGATGTTGACTTAATTGAATTGAATATTTCCTGTCCTAATTTAAAAGCAGGCGGAATGGCTTTTGGAATTAAAGCATCAGTAGCATATGATATTGTTTCAAGGTTAAAAGGGATATGTAAAAAACCATTAATGGTAAAGCTTTCACCTAATGCACAGAGCATATCAGATATGGCAATTGCATGTGAGGAAGCAGGTGCAGATGGTTTATCACTTATTAATACAATACAATCTATGGTAATTGATATAAAGAAAAGAAAAGCAGTATTTGATAATATTTATGCAGGATTGTCAGGTCCGTGTGTTAAGCCTATCGCACTAAGAATGGTACATGAAGCAGCAAAATCAGTTAAAATTCCAGTTTGTGGGTTAGGTGGAATAACGTGCACAGAAGATGTAATAGAATTTATTATGGCTGGTGCAACACTTGTACAAATAGGCACAGCAAACTTTATCAAACCAGATATAGCAGTGGATATTATTAATGGATTGTCTTGTTTTATGGATAAAGAAGGAATTAAATCATTAGATGAAATTAGAGGAATAATATAAAATATTTTGGAGGCTAAGATGAGTATAAATGTACGTGAAATACTAGAAGAATGTGATGCATTAACAGAAGGTCACTTTTTATTATCGTCAGGGAAACATAGTAATAAATATTGTCAATGTGCTAAATTAATGCAGTACCCTGATAGGACAGAAATAGTAATATCAATTATTGCTGATAAAGTAAAAGACTTGGGCATAGATATTGTAGTTGGACCTGCTATGGGAGGAATAACAGCAGCTTATGAACTTGGTAAACAATTAGGAATTAGAGCGATGTTTGCTGAACGAGAAAATAATATAATGACATTTAGACGTGGATTTGAAATTGAAGCAGGTGAAAGAGTACTAGTAATAGAAGATGTCGTTACAACTGGTAAAACCGCTATTGAATTAGCAACTATTGTAGAAAGCTATGGAGGAATAGTTCTTGGTGTTGGGTGTATTGTTGATAGAAAATCAAGTGACTTAACTCTTCCTATATATAGTGCAGTAGAATTAGAATTCGAAACATATAATTCAGATAATTGCCCATTATGCAAGACTGGATCAAGACCTGTAAAACCTGGGAGCCGAAAGTTCTAGAAACAGAACATAAGGACGAATAAAGAATGGATATAATCTAAGGCGTAAAGTTTTTCATAGATTTGAGAAAAGTTATTGTTAAAGTTATCCATAAACTTAATGTGAAAATTTTATAATATTGTATTTCCAAGGAAATATAATATTATAAAATAAAAAAACCGAAATAACAGTTTACATTTTGTCTAAAAAGTATTAAATTAGTAGTAGTGAATTTATTAAACATGGCTATGAAGAAAAATGCTACTGTAGCGCAGCTGGTAGCGCAACTGATTCGTAATCAGTAGGTCAGCGGTTCAATTCCGCTCAGTAGCTTTGGATAATTTCTTGCGGGTGTAGCTTAGTGGCAGAGTTCCGGCTTCCCAAGCCGGCTGTGTGGGTTCGATTCCCATCACCCGCTTTATATATTTATAGATTAATTATTGTAAAAACATTGTTTATAATAATAGCAAAAGCCATCGTAATAATTCGATGGCTTTTTGCTATTTCAAGAACCTACTAATTTTTTTAGTATAATAAAGTGAAAGTCTATGCAATGCTCTTGTGCAAGCAACATATAAAAGTTTCTTGTCGAAAATGGTATTATAATTTTTATCATCAGTTCCGTAAACCATTACAGCATCAAATTCCAATCCTTTTGCTAAATAAACAGGAACAATAATTACACCAGTAATATTTTGCTCACCTTGATAATCAACTAATTTAACATGCAATTTTTCTTTAATCTTAAAAAATAAGGTTGCAGCTTCATTCCTATTCTTACAGATAATAGCTATTGAATTATAACCTTGAGATTTATATTTATCTATATCCTTAATCATCTTATCTTCAAGACTTTTTATATCTTTCATGTAAATAATCTCAGGTTTCAATTCGTTACGTTCAAAATATTCTGTTGTTAAACTATTATCCAAAAAATTTTCACTAAATTTGCTTATTTCATAAGAGCTTCTGTAACTTTTATTTAAAAATATTTTATTGTTTTTTGGAAAGTTGAAAATGGAAATTATATCATCATAAAATGATGTATCGCATATTTTTTCAACAGCTTGATTAACATCTCCCACAATTGTAAATCGTGCTTCTCTAAATAAGCTTTTAAGCAAACTATAATTCATTGGATAATAATCCTGCGCTTCATCTACTACAACCTGTTTAATGTTGCTTAGATAGTCTGTTCCTTCTGCTTTTACCTTTAGATACATCAGGGCTATACCGTCTGCATAAGGGATGTTATATTGATCAGTAATTGACTTGTTCGTGTAACTAAGTATTTCATCAATATTATCTGGTAAAACTAAACCTTTTGATAGTTTCTTAAGTATATTCTTATTATTAAACAGTGTTTTATATAAATCATAAGAACTAAATTCAGTAAATCGATGAATTTTATTTAATATTGCCGAGGTTTCTTTAGCAGCTAGAACTCTAGTAAAAGCTTTAACTTCAAATTCATGTTGTTTTGAGTTGTTAACTACATTTTCAATTTTTTCTCTTCTAAAATTCTTTTTATCATGAATTTTATCTAAAATTCTGTTTTCTACTATTTTCAATTTTTTAGCTGTAGGCATGTTAAGCTTCTTACTTAAAATAAATGCTTTTAGTAGTTCTTTTGTTTCAATAATTTCACCATTAAAATATACATCTTCAAATTTAATTAATTTTCGTTCAAAGTAAGTAATAAATCTATCTAAAATTGTCAAAAACACTTTAGAACCTTTAAATTCATCGTAGGCTCTTAAAAAGTTTCTTTTATCTTCATTTTCAGCACAAATAATATTTTCAAAGTTTTCGCTTTTAGTTTTAATAGACATTTTGTTATCAAAAATCTTCACAAAAATATTTTCAAAGGTATATTCACTGATATTATCTTCGCCTAATGCAGGTAATACATTTGAAATATACTTAGAAAATAAAGTGTTTGGTGATATAATTATAACATTATTGGCATTCAGTTTTAAATTTAACCCTTGATATAGTAAAAATGCAATTCTATGAAGAGCAACAGAAGATTTTCCACTTCCTGCGACACCTTGAACAACCAGTAAATCATTATCTAAATCTCTTATAATTAAATCTTGTTGCTTTTGTATGGTTTCAACAATAATCTTCATTTTTGAGGTCATATTTTGAGATAAAGCTTCCATTAGCATCTCATCAACGATATTAACATTGCTATCAAAAAAATATTCTAGTTTGCTATTATTAATTTTATACTGTCTCTTTAAAGATATATTACCCTTGATTATACCGGAGGGTGCTTTATATTTTACAGGACCTAGTTCTGAACTATAATATAAACTTGAAATAGGAGCGCGCCAATCGTACACCTTTATATCATGTGTATTTTCATCCATTAAATTAAATAGCCCTATATATATTTTTTCAGTATCATCATAGCCTTCTTCTGTAAAATCAATTCTTGAAAAATAAGGGCTTGTAATCATTTTTTCATATCTAGCTATTCTTTTTTCAAGCTCTGTGTAAGTGAATGTTTGTGCATTAAGGGCACTTAAATATTGATTTAAATCAGAAAGCTTATCATAGTCAGTAGAAGAATGAGTTGTATTTTCCCACATTTCTTTTCTTGAGGCTATTAGATCTATCCTTTGTTCATCTAAATTTTCTGTTTCCATATCTAATTTATATTGTAATAAATCAACTATTTCTTCAAGATAATTTAATTCTTCTATATTTTTGTCATTATATTTATCCATTTTATATCCCCTTTAGTATAAAATAAAACTCAAATTACAAATTATATTTTAATAGAATATTATATCATATTAAGTATTATATGAAAAGATTAAATTAATCTTACCGAATAATAATTACATTTAATTAACTATTTTCAAAAATGTTAATATGACAATCGTCATAATTAAATATTATATGTAATTATGAATTTGTTATGTCAAAAATTTAACGTGTTGTGTAAATATATGTGTGACAATTACATTTTTTGTTGTATAATAACTATATTGTATAATGATGGGGAGATAAAAAATGATTGGGGCAAAGATAAGAAGTATAAGGAAAAGTAAAGATTTAACTATTGTTGAACTTTCAGAACAAATTAGTGTAACATCAGGTTATATTTCACAAATTGAAAGGGATTTAATTTCTCCCTCGCTGACAGTTTTGAAAAGATTAGCTGTAGCATTAGGGATACCTTTAGCTGCTTTATTTTTGGAAGATAATGATCAAGATGTTATAACCATTCAAAAAAATGCAAGAACTAAAATTAAGTTTGGTAATATTAATATTGAGCTTGAATTTATTACTCCAATATTAGAAAGAAATGAGAAAATAAACAGTGTTGAAGCATTTTTGTTTAAATTAAAACCTAATATGTGGGTAAGTGAGAACCCAATAATTCACGAATCAAAAGTGTGCATATATGTATTATCAGGTGAAATGCAGTGTCACATTGGAAATGATATTTATACTATTTATAAAGGAGATAGCATAAATGTCCCTGAAAGTAATGGACATATGATTTTTAATTCTTATGATGAAGAAACAGAAGCATTATGCATTATCACTCCCGCAATACATAATTAAAATAACTACTTGACAAAAAAATTTTCATGTAATATATTATCAATATAACTATGAAGGAAAGTAGTAAACATGCTTTTATTAAGAGAGCCGGCGGATGGTGCGAGACGGTATAAAAAAATTGTTGAATCCGTTCTGGAGTTTTCAGGGGTTGTAACCTGGACGTATTAGGCGTTAACTTATTAAGTGATTACATATAATGTAATAATTAGGGTGGCACCGCGAGTATCTCTCGTCTCTAAAATTGAGACGGGAGTTTTTGTATGCCCTAACCCCATGAAATTCCAAATTTATGCGAAGATAGGAGCGAATAAATTTGTGAATTTGACTGCGATTATGATATGATTAACATTATACTTGATTAGGAAATTAAAATTATAAATAATATATTAGGGAGGTACAAAAATGTTAGATATTAAAAGGATTAGAAATAATCCTGAAGAAGTTGAAGGGTTATTAAAAAGAAGGGATTCTAAATTAAGTCTCTATAAAGTTTTAGAATTAGATAAAGTAAGAAGAGAAAAACTTGTTGAGGCTGAAAACATGAAGGCTGAACAAAACAAAGTTTCAAAACAGGTTCCTTTACTTAAAAAAGAAGGAAAAGATGCAACAGAAATTCTTCAAAGAATGAAAGATTTAGCAGAAAAGGTAAAAATCTTAGATGGTGACATTAAAGAAATAGACGTTAAAATAGAAGAAGAACTTTTAAACTTACCAAATACTCCTAATGCTGATATTACAGATGGCGTTTCTGATGCTGATAACAAAGAAGTGAGAAGATGGGGAGAACCAAGAAGTTTTGATTTTGATTTAAAGGCGCACTGGGATTTAGGTGTAGAACTTGGGATATTGGATTTTGAAAGAGCAACTAAAATAACTGGTACACGTTTTACTATGTTTAAAGGACTAGGAGCAAGATTAGAAAGAGCAATAACAGCATATATGCTTGATAAGCATACATTGGACCATGGATTTACTGAAATAGCTCCACCGTACATGGTTAATAAAGAAAGTATGTTTGCAACAGGTCAATTGCCAAAATTTGAAGAAGATATGTTTAAATTAAACCAAAAGGATTACTATTTAATTCCTACAGCGGAAGTTCCTGTAACAAATATGTATAGAAATGAAGTACTAGATGAAGCTGTCTTGCCTATGTATATGACTGCTTACACGCCATGCTTTAGAGCAGAAGCTGGATCTGCAGGAAGAGATACAAGAGGCTTGATAAGAAACCATCAATTTGATAAGGTTGAAATGGTTATGTATTCAACTCCTGCAGATTCTTACAGACAATTAGAAATTTTAACTAATTTTGCAGAAGAAATATTAAAGGGATTAAATCTTCCTTACAGAGTTGTAGAATTGTGTACAGGAGATATAGGATTTAGTTCTGCTAAGACCTATGACCTGGAAGTATGGATGCCAAGCTACAATAGATATGTTGAAATATCATCATGTTCAAACTTTGAAGATTTCCAAGCAAGAAGAGCTAATATAAAATACAGACCAAAAGACAAAGGAAAATTAGAATTGATTCATACATTGAATGGCTCAGGTCTAGCAGTAGGAAGAACATTTGCAGCTATATTGGAAAACTATCAAAATGAAGACGGTTCAATGACAATTCCTGAAGTACTTAGACCTTTTATGAGAGGTATGGGAAGAATAACATTATAGTATTAAAAAGAGGCTAATAAATTATAAAATTACGCCTCTTTTTAATACGTATTAGTATATAGCTAAGTTTATTATGGAGGTAGTATGTTAACAATAGGTTGTCATCTTTCAGTATCCAAGGGCTTTGAGGCTATGGGTAATGATGCGTTAAGTATTGGAGCGAACACTTTCCAATTTTTCACACGAAACCCTAGAGGTAGTAAAGCAAAAAATATAGATATAGATGATGTAGGTAAATTAAACAAAATATTAAAAGAAAATAAATTTGGTAAGCTGATTGGTCATGCACCATATACGCTAAATATTTGTTCTTCTGATGAACGAACCAAAGAATTTGCCTTAGAGGTAATGGAGGATGATTTAAGAAGAATGGAATATCTGCCCAATAACTTTTATAATTTACATCCTGGAAATCATTTAAAGCAAGGTACAAAAATAGGCATAGAAATGATTATCGATGCTCTTAATAAGATAATTATGCCAGAGCAATCAACAATTGTACTTCTTGAAACTATGTCAGGAAAGGGTACTGAAGTTGGAAGAAGATTTGAAGAACTAAACGAAATAATCAACAATGTAAATTTGAAAGAAAAAATAGGAGTATGTTTAGATACATGTCATATTTACGACTCAGGATATGATATAGTAAATGATCTAGAGGGTGTATTAGAAAAATTCAATGAAATAATAGGACTTGATAAGCTTTGTGCTATTCATTTAAATGATAGTAAAAACCCTTTTGAAAGTCATAAAGATCGTCATGAGACTATTGGTAACGGCTATATTGGTATAGGAGCAATAGAGAGAATAATAAATAACCCTAATTTATTAAGTCTGCCTTTTTTCTTGGAAACCCCAAATGATTTAAAAGGTCATGCAGAAGAAATCAAGTTGTTAAAAAGTATATATACGCACTAGATTTCATAAGTATATATATAACATGGAAAATATAAAAATATAAGTTAATTATTAACATAAGCAATCTCAAATTTAATAATGCATTTTGTCGAAAATTATTATATAATAATAGAAATAATGATTGGAGGTTACTTATGCGAAAAGTTAGTAAGGTGCTATCCTTATGTCTTTTACTAATAATAATAACAAATATTACAGTATTTGGTGAGATAAATATTAATGACAATATTAATGCAGCGTTACTTGGAGATTTAGAAACAGGCGAAATACTGTATGATTATAATATAGATGAGCAACTGGCAATTGGTAGCATTTCTAAGTTAATGACATACTTAGTTATGATGGATGCTGTTAACAATAAGGAGATATCATTAGATGATGATATTGTAATAAGCGGACATGCTGCTGCAACTGAGGGTAGCAAATTTGGTCTAAAATCAGGAGAAACAGTAAAGCTAAGCATAATAGTTAAAGGAATGTTAGTTGTATCAGGCAATGATTGTGCAACAGCAATTGCTGAACATGTAGGAAAGACAGAAGATAATTTTGTTAAACTGATGAATGTAAAAGCTTCTGAATTGGGACTTCTTTCTGCAAGTTTTGTAAATCCACATGGCCTTCCTATAAATGATGAAGAAACTGGTCAAAATCATATGTCAGTTTCAGATATATACAAGCTTACAAGGCATATTTTAATCAAATATCCTGAAATGTTAGAGATTACGAAATTGTCAGAGCTTGTAATACCTGAGAGGAGCTTTAAAAAATCAGCTACAAACCCAATGCTTGGAATTGTTGAAGGAGTAGATGGACTTAAGACTGGTTATACAGACAAGGCAGGAATTTGTCTAGTATCAACAATGCCTATATCCGGAAAAGAACAGGACTTTAGAATTATTGGAATAATTATGGGGGCTCAAACTCACGATGACAGATTAAATAAAACTAAAGAACTTTTAGAATACGGTAAAAACAATTTCACCTATTTCAAGCTTGCTGATGCAATGCAAGAAATTGACAAGGTATATATTAATAATTCTAAGGATGGAAAGGTTTCAGTATTTCCAACTACAGATTATAATAAAGTAATAAAAAATGATGATATAATAAGAACTAAAATTTCTTATAATGATAGCGTAAAAGCACCCTTACAACAAGGTGATAAAATAGGTACCATAAGTGTTATTGTAAATGATGAAGAAATTGGGCAAGTGGATGCTGTAGTAAATCAAACAATAGAAAAAGCAAATATATTTGTAATAATATTAAGATTTTTTAGTAATATTTTCGGATAAAATCTTAAAAATTAAATACATTCTATAGTCATTGACAAAAATATATATATAGTGTAATATTTTTTAGTAAGATTAATGTGCATCTGTAGCTCAGAAGGATAGAGCGGTGCCCTCCTAAGGCATGTGCCGGGGGTTCGATTCCTCTCAGGTGCACCATTTATTTTGAAAAATAAATATTTTAAAAGGATAATAAAAGTCCGCCAATTGGTGGACTTTATAATATACGGCTTGAAAATAAAGTTGTAGTATGATAATTTGCCATGAAATTAGGAAACACGATAAGGAGTAATTGTAATGATTTTAGGTACATTAATTAATAGTGTTGTATTGATGGCAATAATAATGGCAATGGGCTACTATTTAAGATACAAGGGAATTTTAAATAATGATGGTGAAAGCTCACTTACATATATATTGGTAAATATAACAGCACCCGCAATGATAATAAATGCAATGAACATTGATTTTTCATTTGATCAACTTAAAACAGGAGCAACACTTTTAGTAATTTCAGTTATATTTGATATTTTTTTAATATTGATTGGCAATATAGCCGCAGTTAAGATAGATGATAATGAAAAGAAAAAGATGGTGAAATATTCTGTAGCATTGATGAACTGCGGATTTATGGGTTTTCCGTTAGTTTATCAGATATATGGTTCTCAAGGAATGTTTTATGCTACAATGTTCCAGACTCCAAACTTAATTTTTTTGTGGACTTATGGAGTGTCATTGTTATTAGGTAAGAAAAAAATAAAAAATAGATATAAATTTATGTTTTTAAACCCAGGCATGATTGGCGTATATGTAGGACTTATTCTATATTTTACACAGTTTCCATTGCCCTTGTTTGCAACTAATTTATTAGATTTATTAACTAATGTAACTACTGTTTTATCTATGCTGATCATTGGTAGCAATATAGCGACTATTGGTGTGAAGGATTCATTTATTAACAAAGATGCATATTTTGCTGCATTTTTTAGATTAATTGTTTCACCTATTCTAATGATTATATTAATGAAGTTCTTGGTTTTAGATCCAATGATTGAGCAAATATATGTAATTTATGCAACATTGCCAGTAGCAGTTTTAATGCCTATATTAGCCCAAAAATATGGTGGTGATATTGAGCTTGGATCTAAGATAGTAGTGATTACACATTTGATTTCATTAATTACAATACCTTTATTTTTATGGTTATATACAGTCATATAAATTTAATTACTTAACCCAGCGTGAGTACCGCTGGGTTTTTGTCATTTATACGTAATAATAAATGCATTGACAGCAGCTGTACTGTGATATATAATACAGTTACTGTACTAAGTGTAATAATACACATATATAAGACATGGAGATAAAATGAGAGAAATAAAATTAGTCTTAACTCAAACGAATACAATTATATCTAAAACATTAAAGGCTGTATCTAAGAAGACCTACAATCATATTTCTATTTCACTTGTAGATGATTGTTCATCTATGTTTAGCTTTGGAAGAAAGATAATCTGGTTCCCTTTGAGTGGTGGGTTCGTCAAAGAAGATGTTAATAAAGGTGTATTTAAAATGCATCCAGAAACTAAATGCAAAATATATAAGCTTGAAGTTTCTGATGATGATTATAATATTATTATTACCAGACTGAATAATTTTTTAGCTGCACCAAATAGCTTTAAATATAGCTTTTTAAACGTAATTTTAATGTATTTTAACATACCATTTCAAAGGAAACATTTTTATGTTTGTTCCAGCTTTGTATCATACTTGCTTAATGGAATTATACCACTAGAAAAGGAAATTTCTTTGGTAACCCCAGATGATTACAACGGCTATAATTTAAATTCAATATACGAAGGAACATTGTGTGATTTTGTAAATAATAAGGCATCATGCTTCAATATTTAATGGGGGTGATACATTGATTCAAATTGATAATAATAATCCAAAAGCAATTTATGAACAAATTTGTGATGAATTTACAAGACTTATAATATCAAAGGTACTGAAGCCAGATGAAAAGCTACCCTCTGTGCGTGAGCTTGCATCAATGATAAGAATTAATCCGAATACTATACAAAAAGCATACAAGAATTTAGAAGAAAACAATTATATTTATACTGTAAAGGGAATTGGTAATTTTGTAAAAAGTGCTGATGAATTAAGGAATATACTTATTATAAATATGGAAGAAAAGTTGGATGGTGCTATAAAATCCATGAAGGATATGGGATTAAAAGATGATTATATAATTAAAAAGGTTAAGAATGTTCTAAACCTCAATAAAGACTAAAGGATGGTAAAATGCTAAAGGTAGATAATTTAAGTAAAAAATTTGGCGATTTTCAGGCCTTAAATAACATAAACATAAATGCAGAAGCCAGTCAGATATATGGATTGGTAGGTTCAAATGGATGTGGAAAAACAACATTATTAAAACATATAATGATGATATATAAACAGGATAAGGGTAATGTTTATTTTGATGACATACAAGTTCAAGATGATGCAGATATATTAAAAAGCTTTTATTTTGTTCAGGACAATTTATTTTTTCCATATCAATATACTTTAGCTAAATTATTTATTTATGAAAAAATAATGTATAAAAATATGTCAGAAGACAAATTCAATGAACTTGCTAGCTATTTTAATGTTGATTTAAACAAAAATTTAAACAAAATGTCAAAGGGACAAAGAAAACAAGCTGCATTTATTTTAGCAATAGCTGCTAAACCAAAGGTTCTTTTATTGGATGAAATAGTTGACGGCTTGGATGCTGTTATAAAAAGAAAGTTCTGGGATGTGCTGATTCAGGAAGTCATAGAAAATGAAATGACTGCAATAATTTCATCACACGATTTAAAGGAATTAGACAACATTTGTGACAAGGTAGGCATAATGCATGAAGGAAAGATACTTAAGGAAGAGAACCTTGAAAAAATGAAGGAAGAAATTAAAAGAGTACAATTTGCCGTAGAAGGTGAATTTGATGCTGCTAAATTTAATGAATATAATATTATAAGGTCAGTAAAAATTGGAAGCATACATATTTGCACAATAGCAGGCAATGTAGATGAATTTAAGAAGGCATTAGAAAAAGAATACAATGTCCTTTTATTTGATAAACTGTCAATGAGCCTTGAAGAAATATTTATTACAGAGCTAGGAGGTGCTGGATATGGAACAGAGAAAAAATAATATATTTATGCCCCTACTTTTAAACACCTTAAAAGTTAAGAAAAACTGGTTTTTTCTATCAACAGTAATACTTTTTGTAACTACAATGTTAATACCATTTATACTTAGAATGAATAAAGAATCTTTTATAATTTTTGGCATAGTTGAATTATTTGTTCTTGTTTTTGTAAATTGTCTAGTTGACAACAGCTTTCTTCACAATGATTCAAAACTTGCTTATTATAAATCAAAGCCAGCAACCTTTAGAGAGCAAATTTCTATAAATGTTATTGTTAATGTTATTTTTACGGCGTTTTTGCTTATGTTAATAGTTTTATCAGTGGGTTTTCAAGGTTTAGATTACAAGATACTGGATTCTTTTAAATTAATAATTCCATGGCTTTTAGCTGGTATATTTTTAGCATCATTATCTTCCATACTATCAGGAAACACATTAATTGCCGGGGCAATGACATTATTTAATTTTGCATTGCCAGGTATAATATACTTCATAATACAGTTTATGTTTTCAATTTTGGAAAATTTGGTGCCTGGTTTTAGTGCTAGAGTGTTGATGGATTATTTCGTAAGTTCATTCTATAAATTGGAATACATATATTTTACTGAGTATGCTGTGAAATCAGTTGATTTTGTATACCTTTTACTATTGGGAATTATCTTGGTGGGCATAACATTATTAATATTTAAAATGTTAAAAAGAAGAAAAAATGAAAACACAGGAGACTTCATTGTATTTAATGGGTATAAGTATTTTGTTTCAGTTCTTGCATGCCTTATAGTACCTGCACTTTTTTCAGTAATATCTAATGGAAGAGACATAGCAAGTGAAATAATAGTTTCATTGTTAATGGCAGCACTGACATATTACATTATAATTGCGGTAATTGAAAAATCATTTAGAATTTCAAGACTATCATTAAAAGTGTTTGTGACAAGCATGGCTTTGTTCATTGCTTTAACAGGAGGAACTGTGGCAATAGCAAATCATTATAAAAATGTTATTCCCGATCCAGATGATGTTATGATGGCGTATGTTGGTAACAATACTTGGATTTACAATAATATAAATAGAGATATTAAAAATGAAGGCAAAATAAATGAGGATAATATTATAGAAATACAAAATAAATATAATATAATATTTTTTTCAGATAAAGAAAACATCAGGACTATTACGGAGCTTCACAAGGAATTGCTATCTGATCAAAATTATGCTAGTGAAAACTTTTATATGAATGATATTGTTATAGTCTACTTTATGAATGATAGAAGCAGTATTATAAGAGACTATAAAACAAATAATAATAATGGTAGCACTGAAAAAAAGGATGAAATATCATCAAGATTACTAAATTCATATGAATTTAAAGCTAATAAATATTATTATCTATATGATGAAAAATATTATTTAAATGATAACTATACTATAAGTGTTCGACTAGTAAATGATGGCAAGAGTAATTTATCTATTGTTAATGTCAATATGTATGATATTAGAGCATATCTAATAAAGGATATTGATAAAGAGTACATCAAGTCAAAAGATGCTTTTCTGGCTTTATCTAATTATAACTACGATATGCCATATAAGGATTATAAAGAAATGGGATATTATTTAGAGATAACTGTAAGAGATAATAATGCAAAGTTAAGCGAAAGCAACGAAAGAACAAATGAAAATACTTATACAATACAAATAGATGAAGGCTTTGAAAATACAAAGGAATATTTAAAACTAAAATAAAAAACAAGACAGGGGGACGTCCCCCCGTCTTGCCCCTATCTTACTTAAATGTTTACATTGCTTCCAAGCTTTTGAACTATAACTACTGGTGGGAGCTGTGTTTTTGCAATTGTAACATTATCATTGCAAACTATTTTTATAGGGTTATTTTCACTTTCTACAATGATATTCCTTGCCTTTACATTAGAAAGCTGTACAGAGCTTACCTTTGAAGCTTTAATAATAATATCACCTAAAACAATTACATTTTTTATATATACATTTCCTGTACCTACTGAATCTAAAATATACAAATCTCCAACTACAACGGCGCTTGTATATAATTCATTGTAGTTTGTGATGTTAAATCCTCGTTCTATATTTTCATTTTCAATAATTTCATAAATAATTTTAACTGCTTCTGCTCGTGTCAGTGCTTTTGCAGGACGGTACACGCCTTCTGGGTAACCTAGTATATATCCTTTGTTGTAGACTGTATTGACACTTTCTTTTGCCCAGTCCTGTATTGTGCTGTAATCAGTAAGTAGCGTAGCGCCTTCTCCTTCTACTCCCTCTGATGTTATTGATGAGCTTACAACCTTTGCAACTTCTTCTCTTTTTATAGGGTTATTTGGTCTAAAGGTATTATTTTCATAGCCAGAAAAAAATCCTGAAGCAACAGATTTTTGTATTTCTTCATAAAACCATTCTTTATTGCCTACATCTGAAAAGTTTAATTTTGCTTTTTTGTCAATATGTAGCGCGCTGTTCATTAATTTCGAAAATTCTGCTCTAGTGATTGTTCTATCTGGCCTAAATGTGCCATCTTCATAGCCTGAAACAAATCCAAGATTAACAGCATCTTCTATCCAATTTTTTGCCCAATGACCTTCAATATCACTAAAAGAAGCATTAGTCTTTGTAGTTTCAATTGCTTCACTAGCTTCTTCGGTAGTGCCTGTATCAATAATAGAGTCTAAAACTCCAGCATAAGCAATTGAATTAATACTTAAGCATATACATAATCCAAAAACGGATATTTTATTTATTATATTTTTCAATACTTGTCCTCCTACAACACTGAATTATTTATCGTTTTATTTATAGACTAATAAAATCGATAATATGTTCCATATATTGTAATTCTATTATAAATTTGTTCTGTTAAAAAGTAAACAGGTAATTAAAGACATATGTATTGACTTATGTGTAAATAATAAATTATAATTAAATAAG
>MCHG01000240.1_pt1 | contig 23787 bp, 26 predicted proteins | sample 787351 | NCBI WGS metagenome assembly MCHG01 (sample SAMN05430296, study PRJNA330682) | permafrost metagenome | biome: Cold desert; feature: permafrost; material: soil; isolation source: enrichment culture inoculated with soil incubated with H2/CO2 at 20 degrees... ... | reverse complement strand
AATTTTTCGCAAAATAAGCATTATTATCAAGTATTATTGAAAAATAAGGAATATTGTGGAGATTGGCAAAACCTCAAATATATCAAAATTTCAATCCCTATTATGGTGGAAGTTATCTCTCTACCTTACCACAATCCAATCCACTTCAAAGAGTACAAAAACATAATCCCTGATAGAATATTAAGTGCTACAAGCTGGCCTTTTCTTTTCTTCCACCTTTTTGCCATGATATGATTCACCCAATATGCCATCGAAGTCGCCAGCATCCCGATCACAAAAGCCACAACAACATCAGGGAGCCCAAAAACTCGACTGAGAACAAACCCAATTCCTCCAACCACACATACTGGACAGACCATATTATCCCCCTTTGTCTCCATTTTTTATATTGAACTTATTGAACTCGATACCTAACTCGGTTTCGACGGACATAAATAACCCCCTCTCAATTACGAAAAAACTCGAAAGAATGCAACTCCCGTTTCTATTTCTCGATTGAAAGATTATATGAATTAGATTATATAAAATAGTTTCAATTATTGTTTTTAGTAGAAGACGTATTCGATTTTTGGCCGGATTTTTCTGGAACTACTATGTGAAGATCCACATGCCTAAAAAATAGACTTACAGGTACGGCTGGTAACTGTATTACAAATAGGGCAATATTGGAAAAACCTGGCCTTCAATATCTGTTTCTCTGGCTATCTGAGGTTGGCAGTGTTTTAAGAGTTGGGGATTTCTGTAATTTATCTCTTCTTTTGAGATTCACTCCAAGCTAATCATCCCTCTACATGGCTGCCGTCACAGAACGGTTTATTCTTCGATTTCCCGCACCGGCAGAGTGTGACTCGGTTTCGGATCCCGTACTGCCTGCCGTCAGATGATTCTATCGGGATGCCGCCGCGAACCCAGAGAGGAACTTGCTCTCCACGGGAAGGACACTCGACTAAGACAATTGATTTCTCCAATTCAGGCTCAATTGCCTCCCCTGTGGCGTTGTCACAGATCACCAGTCGACCGGACGGGCAGTTGCACGCTTCTTCAATAGCAGTGTCTCGAGCCTCCGGGTTTTCGGATTTTCGGACAAGGTTCCATATTCCTCCTGCCCTTATACAGAATCCCGCGTGGACACAAAGATGTTTATTATCAGTCAGAGTCAGCGCAGGGCCACGGATGACGTTCGCACCTTCACCATGTGGGTCATTGTCTCCTGCCTCGGTTCCATCAAAACGAATCTTTGCATGTGTCCCATCGCAGAACGGTTTGTTTTCGGAGTGCCCGCACCTGCAGAGAGCATACCTTCCCCGCAATGGGTATCTCTTCACTTCCCGCCACTTCCGGCAGTAGCCCTCTTCATCTTTGCAAATCTCCGCGGTAATCAGGGGGACTCCCCCAGTTACGAAGTAGGGGCCATTCCTGCCTACCGCAATCTTCATAGAACCGTCCTGAACTTTTGATGGTTTTTCAAGTTTTTCCGTCATGGTTATCTTGCAGCCTCCTCTATGGGACGATACACGCGTGAAGGAATTGCATTGTTCTTGGTAACAGCTGGAGAACTCATGCCAGATCCAGGTATTTTCTCTTTTTCCCTCGATAAATGGAGGACAATTAATATTAAATTCTCACATTAATCAGAGTTGCTCCATAATGAGTATCCTGTTGTAGAAATGCATCTCCTCCATGAAGCTGATCGCTTATTCTCACTTATCAGCTTTGAGGTACTGTCTATATATGATTTACGTAGTTACCTAATCTTTGCGTTCTGGTTTACCAAAGTAAACGCATGATTTATGGGAGGATCACATTTTCAGGAAAGGCCTGGATATTTGCATGTGACTCACACTCTCTCAGCCTGATAAGCGCGACATAGATTACAGAGAATAACCCCGATTCACCAGTAGAATAACCCCGATTAACCATTAGAATAAGAAAGTTAGATACGATGGAAGCTCATAGAGTAAATGTCCAATGTATATGTTTCTCAAAGCTGAGTAATAGAACAATTATATTTTTCTAATTTCCGTGTATCGATCAAAAATGCAAAGATAGATAGATTTTGGCACATAACATAATGTGTACTTAGGAGGAAGTGTTGATGGACTTTCTATCCAATTTATTTAGTAAGGATAAAACTCATGAGTTTTTAGAAGCTTGCAGATTAGGACTGGTAGAAAATGTAGAGAAATTTTTAAAAAGCAACAAAGTTGACATTAATTCACAAGACGAATATGGTAACACTGCTTTAATCTTTGCGACAAATATGGAGCATAGAAACGTTGTTGAGTTGCTCATTGAGAACGGTGCCAATCTCAATATTCAAGAAGGAGATGGCGACACTGCTTTGATTTCTGCAACAAAGTTAGGACGCGGGGATATTGTCGAGTTGCTAATTAAAGGTGGTGCGGATCTTAATATTCAAGACAAAAATGGCGAGACTGCTTTGAAAATTGCGGTAAAATTAGGGTATAAGGATATTGTTGAGCTGCTTATTGAAGATGGTGCCGATCTTGATGTTCAGGACAAAAATGGTAAAACTGCTTTAATTAGTGCGGCAGGTAGGGGGCATACGGATATTGCTGAGTCGCTCATTAAAGGTGGTGCCGATCTTAACGTTCAGGACAAAAACGGTAACACTGCTTTGAATGATGCAGCGAAAAAAGGGCATAAGGGCATAGTTGAGCTGCTTATTGAAGGCGGTGCCGATCTTAATATTCAAGACAAAAATGGTAATACCGCTTTGATTTACGCGGCAGACATGGGGCATGAGGACATTGTTGAGCTGCTCATTAAAGGTGGTTCCGATCTCAATATTCAAGACCATAATGGAGAGACCGCTTTAATGTTTTCGACACAAACCGGGCATAAGGATATTGTTGAGTTGCTCATTAAAGGTGGGGCAAACCTAAATATTCAAGAAGAAAATGGCGACACTGCTTTGGAAATTGCGGCAAAAATGGGGCTTAAGGATATTGTTGAGTTGCTTACTAAAGGCGGTGTCAGTTCCGGATCATAATTTATTTGGAAAACAAAAATTTCATGGCGTTGTTAACAATGAAAAATACAAAAAATAAATTGCAATGCATAATAAATCTGTTATCAAAAATCTAATGATAAGGGACAAAAAGCCAATATGATGCCGAGCCTAAAGATAACCAGTGAATAAAGAACGAAATCGCTCGCTTAAGAAGGTCATGGAGAGTCATATCATTGCATATTTTCAGGTCTCAGAGTTCAGGTTTTGCGGCTTATTTTAATTTATTGATGAGTTGGTTTCAAAACCCCGGATCTCTGTGTTTTGATTATAAACCTGTATTTCATTTAGCTCTCTTAATCTTGATTTATCTCCTATGAAATATTGGTTCAAAGGGATTGATGGTGGCTTTGAAACAAGCTCAAATACTGGAAAACAAAAAGGAAAAAATAGAGGGATCAGTCAAACCCTTGATTTAAATTGATTGAGTATAAGATCCTGTATACAGCAGGTAAGATTTTCGGGTCATTCTAAATCCTTTAAAAACAACTAAATGCGCTTATTTCTCCATACTCATATATGCAGACTTAAACTTAGACATACTGGCGTAAGAATCTCCTACAATATCGAAGTTGTCTATAATGCCTTTAACTGAGGCTTCTCTATAACTCGAACTGTCACTGGTCCTCATGACATAATTACCGCTTTTTGATTTAGAGGTATAGGAGCCAGTTGAAACATCGCCCTTGCCAGTCCAGTCAGCTTTGACGGCCAAAGTTTTTTGTTCGCCTGTATTCCAATCATTGACAGTAATGTCAACCTGAGACAGACTTGCAGAATTGAGTTTTTTATCTATGCTGAAAACGTCATCCTTTGTAAACATATATCCCGATTCCCCGGACCAATAATCTGGCCCCCAGGTGTAGATATCCAGATAAACATCAGTCCCAGCATTTGTTTCAGTTACGGACAAATATTTAGAGGTAGTTATATCACCATTAACCTCAGTCCAACCTGCATATGCAGATTCACCACTGTGCCTTTCAATCGTCTTAGAGCCTAGCGCTTCTGCGCTCATAGTCATTGAAAGCAAGACTATAAGGGTAAATAACATCGTGTATATTTTTCTCATTTTCATTCACCTATGAGTTTCAAATTTTAATTAACATATGGATATTTTTTTTACGAAATAATTTGTTTTTTATCGTAGACATGCTCTTTGGCAGTGTTGCGAATTTGCTGTAAATTCAAAGTCAAAATTTTGCATAATACTTGTGATTTTATTCTCCCGCTGTGGAATTTTCTACCAAATTACTTCTTAAGATTTACGATTTAAGAGAAAAATCTACATACTGCCAAGACTTTGCAATCATATCTAAAACAACGTAATAGTATAAAAATCTTGATTATGTTTTCATAAATATAAAACCAAAATGAGCGAATAATATGATTTTACAGGATAAAAAAGAGCTTTAGAAAATAAGACAGTTGATGAAAAATTAGACCGAAGAATAAAAATGAAGTCAAAAATAAAACCAAGAAATTGGGAGAGTGTTATTCTTCACTTTCCCTTGCGATTGCCACAAGTTCGTTCACACATGCAACAGCCATAGGGGTCCCACCTCTTGTTCCGACACAACTTATGGAGGGGATAGGAATTTTCAGGTTTCTGACCATTTCCTTGGATTCGGCTGCGTTTACAAAACCCACTGGAAGTCCTATAATCAGTGCTGGTCTTACTCCTTTTTCGATAAGTTTACAAACCATGATAAGAGCAGAAGGTGCATTCCCTATTGCAATAATGCTTCCGTCCAGCCTGTCTCTGGCAGCCAGGAAACCTGCTGATGTGCGGGTTATCCCGTACTTGTTAGCTATTTCCGCATCTGGATCTTCATCGAGTACGCAGATAAGTTCGGATTTGTGTCCTGCCTTTGTAATTCCGGCTTTTACCATGTTGATATCTACGAAAATTGGGGCACCTTTTTTAATCGCTTCCACACCAGCAGGGATAGGGTCATGCATAAAACGCATTAGGTCTGCTACTGAGATGTCCCCGGTGGCAATAACACAACGCTGACGGAAACGGTCTTCAGGCGTTTTGTTCCCGATAAGCTCCTGGATCATTGTGCGGCTCTTCATGTAGATAGCTTTGGCTTCTTCAGTTCTTGCCCCTGAATCCTTGCAGATTTTTATAAGTTCGGGATCAATATCTACTGTAAGCTCGGTAAGCTCCTCAAGGTTTTCGAGGTTTCCGGCCTTCTCATTAGAACTCTTTTTAGTAGTCATATTTCTTATGATACCCCCTGGGAGTAATTATAAAGTCCTTCTTTTGAGAATTCCAGATCCTGGAATCTCCATTTCCAATAATAATTGTAGTGCTCATATCTACCCAGTTTTCGTATTCCATGACTTTCCCGAGAGTCGTTACGACCCTGGCCTCGCCTTCTCCCCTCAGAGCGTTCTTAACAAGTCCCACAGGCACGGAGTCGGCTTTGTACTGACGGAGAATTTCTATCGCTCTTGAAAAGTTAGACTGTCTCTTGCGGCTCTTCGGATTGTATAGTGCCATTACAAAATCAGCTTCCGCAGCAAGGTTAAGCCTCTTTTCGATTACTTCCCAGGGGGTCAAGAGGTCGCTCAGGCTGACCACTGCAAAATCCGTTACAACAGGGGCTCCGAGCATACTTGCCCCGGCTAAAATTGCAGTAACTCCTGGAAGAATTTCGATATCAACTTCAAGGCCCTCGTGTTCAGCAACCTCAAGCACAATACCTGCCATGCCATAGACATTGGTATCGCCGCCGCTGATCATGACAACATTTGCGATTTTTGCAAGTTCCACAGCTTTTCTTGCTCTGTCTACCTCTTTTCCCATGTGACTGCGGATTACTTCCTGGGTTCCGAGGAGACTCTCTATCTGGTCCAGGTAAGTACCGTTCCCTAGCACATAATCGGCACTAAGGATTACATCCCTGGCTTTGACCGTCATCTGTTCCACAGACCCCGGCCCAATCCCTACGATGTAGAGTTTTCCTCCGGCTGCCTTATCTTGCGATTGCGATTGTGACTCTGCCATATACTTTCTTCCTGCAAATCAATTGTTTTTCTTCAGAAAGGGCAAGAGCTGCAGGTTCTGCAACTCCTTTTAATCCGAAGCGTGAGGCCTGGGATGATGAAGGGGGATTGTAACTGTTTAGCATATCATCCGGCAAAAAGTCCACCGGAATGCCCAGCATCTCTCCCGCCTCCAGCAGCCCTCGTTCATTTTCCTTAAGTTTCGCAGAGGCTAAAGCCGTAATCTCTTCAAGATTCAGGCCGCACTCATCGAGTGCCTGTTTCACGGCTTCAATGACCTCTTCTTTTGTAATACCCCTGCGAGTTCCTATTCCGATGATCATCCGTTATCGTCTGTCCACTGATTTTTCACGTAGCTGCCGCCAGTTTAATTGTCGGTTCAGTTAGCCATTCAGTTAGCTATTACCTGTGCTACTGGCTTTTATTTCTGTTCTATCCTGCCTCTTTCTTACCAGCACAGATACATCCTCTTCCACAATAATAATCTTAGGCCCCTTAATCTCAAGAACTTCTATGTCCTGATCAAGGAGTGCACAGTTTACAGCAACAGTGGATTCTTTATTGAAAATCTCGCAGCCTAACCTGTCTGCAATGCCTTCAACCGAAGGCTTCCCGTGAACTTCCGTAGCAGTCGTAAGCACAGGTATTGCTCCCAGTTCCGAAATCTGTCGAGCAACTTCATTTGCCCCGTGATGTCCCCCGAGTAGAGGGATTGCGAAATTCAGGCTTGAATCCACCACAATAACGGCAGGATCCAACCACTTGTTATCAAGAAGAGGAGCAATGTCTCTTACCACAATGCCTGTGGCAAAGACCGCAACTATTGCTCCGTAGTCTCTGAAAACTTTTTCGAATATGCCCTTTTCATAGAGAAGCAGGTCAGCTTTCAGATGTTCAGCTATCCTTGCTGCAACTTCCCTATTCCTTTCAAAGGTAATTACAACGGTTCCTGCGCTACTCCGTATAGGTAGGACCTCCTGTAGTTCTTAGGGTCAACAACCCCACCAATAATTATCATCGCCGAGCGCTTAATCCCTGCGTCCTTCACCTTATCTGCGATATCTTCTACTGTTCCCGTTATAACTTCCTCATCTTCCCAGGATGCGTGGAAGACCACTGCTACAGGTGTGTCTTTCGGGCAGCGAACTTTCTCCATGATTTCCTTAATCTTCTGAGTGCCCAGGAAAATTGCCATTGTTGTGTTGTAAGCAGAAAGCTCGGGGATAAGGTCTTTTTCCAGAGTTTTTCCCGCAGGGCGGGTAATGATGAGAGTATCGGAAACGCCGTTAAGAGTAAGTTGGGTACCTAGAGCTGCTGCGCTTGCAAAAACCGATGAGACACCCGCGACTCTTTCGACTTCAATATCGTACTTTCTAAGCTCTTCCATCTGCTCTATAACAGAACCGTAAAGGGATGGATCACCGCTGTGGAGGCGAACAACGAACTTTCCCGCATCTATTGCATTAGCGATTATTTTAGTGGTCTCCTCGAGAGTTAAACCATAGCTGTCCACTGTCTCTCCCTGTGTGTAATTAAGGACCTCGGGATTTACCAGAGAACCTGCATACATTACAAGATCAGCTTTTTCAAGCATCTCACGCCCGAGTACGGTAATGAGTTTGGGATTCCCTGGGCCTGCCCCTACAAAATAGACTTTTCGTTCCATCTGACCATTCCCTAGCTTTCCTGTATTATTTTTCCAAAGTTATTATACTAATTCCGCAAATTCCTATTTAGGAAACTTTCATTTCTTTCCATAAATGATACTGAAATAATTCCCTTTTTCCGGTATCTCTTCTTTCTTGCGGATTATAAGTTCGTTATCCGAAAAGAGCCTCTCTGCAAAGATAAATTCGTTATATCCTTCAGCCTCGAGCTGTTTGACTATTGCTTTCGGCTGTGTGGCTTTCAGGTGAATTTTGTACCCGATTTCAGAACCGTCACTGACCTCAAAAGAGCTTTCAACTGCAACATCGGTTCTGGCAGCAAAGGAAGTGATTGAACTTATTCCTGGCACTGTTGAAAGCTCAACATCCGGATAATGCTTGCGCATAACTTTTTTGAGGTGGGAAAAGGTCGAGAAAAAGTTAGGATCACCTATAAGTCCGAAAGCTACGGTTCCTTTTCTCGCCTCTTCTGCTACTCTATCAGCATTTTCTTTCCAGAGAGCATTGAGGACTTCGATATCTCTTATCATGGGAAACTCAAGGATTTCGGCATCCGCATAAGGGGCCACAAGGTCTTTTGCCAGGCGGCCGGGCACATATACCTTATCGCTGTTTTTCAAAACATTCACTGCTTTCAAGGTCAGAAGTTCAGGGTCTCCGGGACCAAGTCCTACTCCTATTAACATGTTATCGCTCCGTAAATTTACAAAGGTAAATGCAAAGCATAATTAAATTAAATTAAATTAAGTTAAATTAAATTAAGTTAAATTAAGTTAAATTAAATTAAGTTAAATTAGATTAAATTAAGTTAAATTAGATTAAATTAGATTAAATTAGATTAAATTAGATTAATTAGATTAAATTAAATTGATTTTACTTTTCAAATTTGTTTTTTTCCGACAATTATATACACTGGATTTTCAGGTTTGAACATAGTTTCTCCAGCAATCGGCGTACTTCTAGAGATTGAGACATGTACTACTTCAACAAAAATCCCGAGTTTTTTCATTACTTCAATCGTCTTGACAACTGTCTCGATACGGACCGCGTTCACTACAATGCTTCGAGCTTTTTTCTCGACAAGTATCTCAAGTACTGAACTAATATTTTTTGTCCCACCGACAAAAGCACAGTCAATAGAATCAATAAAATCTCCAGAACCCAGGATATCCGCAGCTTCACCAGCCAAAAGCTTGGAATTTGCGATATTGAAATTCTTAAAATTCGTTTCGGTGGCTCTCAGTGCTTCCTTGCGGGCATCTATTGCGTAGATAGTCAGATTCCGGGCAATTTTAGCTGCCTCAATAGATACTGATCCGGTACCGCAACCTACATCTGCAAACCGATCTCCGTCCCGCAGCCCGAGTTTGGAAAGGGACACAGCAATGATTTCGGGTTTTGTTGGACCACCGCTAACACTTACTATTTCGGACATATTCTACCTCGGGATAAAGTAAAGCAAATACATCTAATTTAACCATATTCTAATATAATTCTCAGTTTTATTAAACAGGCGGTATAGTAAGTACAATCGGAAGATATTGTTCTTTCAAGTACTAATTTTTATAAAGCATATACGAAGACTGTTGTGAATTAGATTTTTCAGATCAACTCGATTATAAATATAACTTGTTGTAGATATACCTTATTATCAGTAAGAAGGGCATGGTAGGAAAGTAAACTTTCATGCAACTGTGAAATAAAAAGGAAAAGTATCCACACAAAAATTTCACCCCCACTGTTAATCGACCTTCAGCATATATTTCTACAAGAAATATCTGGAAATTTCTTTTGAGATGAAAATAGAAGCAACTACACTTGCAGGCTCAATATATTAAAACATAATAAATATATAAATCAAAAAATAATTTTTTTTTTTGAAAGAAAGAGATTTTAACTATAACAGCATATCATAAATATCATTTTCATATAAACTAAGATCCCCTTTTGGAGAAAAGCGATAGGTGCTCCTCCAAAAATAGTGTTTTTCAAACAATAAGCTGAAGTTCTTCGGTCAAATACAATTGATTTTCTGACTTGTATATATTAAAATATCTTTTTCATGGGAATATCCTTGCAGTGAAAGCCCGCTCTCTCGATGCAGGGCTCTGCCAACTGAAATAAAGGAGGAAAGCGATGAAAATTTACGAATCGTATGAAGATCTGCCCAAACTAAAGCTGCCTTATGGAAATGAGGTATTCATAAGTGACAGCACTATCCGCGACGGCTCCCAGATGCCGGGGATAGTCCTGAGCAGAGAACACAAGCTTCAAATCTATGAGTACCTGCACGAGATAGGGATTGAAAAACTCGAGGCCTTTGTATTCAATAAAAGGGACAGAGACGCTGTGGAACTCATGTTCGACATAGGGTACGAATGTCCCGAGATCACGGGTTGGGCCAGGGCTTCAAGGGCAGATATAGATAAAATTTTGGAAGTCGACGGGATTAAAGAAACCGGAATCCTGATGTCTGTATCGGATACCCATATTTATTCTAAGATGAGGCTCTCAGGCAGGGAAGAAGCCGAAGAAAAATATTTAGACGCCCTGCAGTATGCAGTGGACCACGGACTTCGCACACGGGCACACCTGGAAGATATGACAAGAGCAGACAATTACGGCTTCGTATTCCCGCTGGTTGAAAAGATTATGGAAATTGACCCTGAATGTATTATCAGAGTCTGCGATACTGTCGGATACGGAATGCCTTTCATGAATATTGATGAGCCTTATGGAATCCCGAAAATAGTCCAGCACCTTAAAAAGGATATAGGGGTTAAAAATATAGAGACCCATATACACGACGATTACGGATTCGGGTCGGCAAGTTCCATTGCAGGCTTCTGGCATGGAGCCAACTGGACAAGCGTAACTTTCCTGGGAATAGGAGAACGTGCAGGAAATAGCGAGATGGAAAAAATACTGCTTTTCCTGGTAGATAGAGTGGAAGGCTTTGAGAGATATAACCTTGAGCCGGTTACTCGCTTTGCTAGATTCATGGAAAAAGAACTTGGACTTAGGGTCCCGAGAAATAAGGCGGTTGTCGGGAAAAATATTTTCGCTCACGAGTCTGGAATTCATGCCGCAGGCGTTCTAAAAAATCCCTTCAATTACGAACCCTATTCTCCAGAGTTGGTAGGAGGGACACGATTCCTTCTTATAGGAGACTCTTCAGGCCTGGAAGTTATTCGCTACAAGGTTCAGGAAACCTTAAACGATCTCCTCGACGTTGAGGCTATAGTCGAAAAAGACGACAGAAGACTCCTGAAGATCCAGAAAGAAATCCAGAAACTTTATGACAAAGAGGAAAGGGTTTCCTGCATTTCGGATGAAGAACTTCTTGCATATGTAGAAAAGTACTTCCTGTATCAGCCAATTTGCAATCCGACATATACAGGTAGAGGAAAATTGAAAAATTGGGGAAAAATAGCTGAGTCTGAAGAAGAAAAAAGTGAAGAAAGTAAAAGGCAAAAAGCGAATTAACAAGGAAAATTTAACTTTGATACGCCTCTTACTTTCTTAAGTTATTGTTATTTAAGAATTTCTGCCGTATACTTTGCGATCTCGCCGGCCATCTGACTGAGTTTTGCGTTGCCTCCAAGGTCATAAGTTACATACTTACCTTCGGAAATTACGCGCTCAGCAGCTTTAAATATAGCTTCGGATTTCTCTTTTTCACCCAGGTAATCCAGCATCCAGGCTCCTGCAAGCACGGTTGCTACAGGGTTTACTTTATCCTGACCTGCATATTTCGGAGCTGAGCCATGAGCAGGTTCAAACATTGCGAAAGAATCTCCAATGTTTGCAGAATAGATAAGCCCAATACTGCCTACAAGGGCTGAGCATTCCTCACTGATTACATCCATAAAGAGGTTTGTGGAAAGGAGAACTTTTTTGTTGAATATCTGGGGGTTCTTAATTAGCTGCTGGGCAATGTTATCAATATGATAGGGCCAGATCTCGATTCCCGGATAATTCTGCCCAACTTTTTCTACCTCTTCTAAGAAAGAGCCACATGTCAGTTTCAGGATATTGCTTTTATGGATGGGCACAACAGTGTCATAGCCTTTTCTCTGAGCTTCCTCAAAGGCATAGTTGGCAATCTTTCGGGATGCAGTGCGTGTAATCTTCCTGATTGCAATGGAGACATCATCTGTGAGCTGGATTTCTTCTCCGATATAGAGCCCTTCAGTGCCCTCACGCACACATACCATTTCCACATCTCCGAGAGGTGGATTTGAGTTGGGGAAGGTCTTGATTGGCCTGACATTTGCATAGAGGTCATATTTCCTCCTGATAGATACAGCTACACTTCTCGGGGAACCGATCCCGCCGGGAGTAGTTGTCGGGCCTTTAAAACATGCATCTGAGCTATCAAGAATCTCCCATGTCTCATTCGGAATAAGAGAATTGCCTCCGTTTTTCTCCCACCAGCCGGCTCCTGCCTCGCACATCACAAATTCTATATCGGTGCCAGCGGCTTCTGCAACTTTAAGCATCGCATCTACTAATTCGGGGCCTACCCCATCACCTTTGATTACTGCTGCGGTTTTAGTCATATTATCACCGATCCTAAGGTTCGTGTTCGAAGAACCGTAGCGATTGAAAAGCTAAAAAGGGGAACTTTTCGAAAAATACGGTAAGAGCAATTGAATCTTCCCGCATCTCAACGTAAGGCTATATATTTCAAGTTTTGGGTAGTTAGTATTATGCTGAAAGGTATCCACAGGAAGTAAGAGTCCAGGTATAAACGCCTGCGCACATTTCTAAAAAATCAAATCAATGTCTTTTGTCCCGAAAATATCAATCGGAAATTCCCGACGACCGAATCCGAACCTCAATCCAATTCAGAAATCGCAATGAACTTCGAGGAGTAAGAATGCTTGCAAAAATTCCGATTACCGACAACCATATGCATATCGACCCTAGAGCCAGGGGACTGGAAGCAGTGAAGGACTTTAAGAACTCTGGAGGGACTCATATAATTCTGGTCACCAAACCCAGCTGGTCTCTTGGGGTAATTGTCAAAAAACCAGAGGATTATCTCATGGTCTTTGACGAAACCGTCGAAATCGCATCAAAAATAAAGGAGATAGGTGTTGGAGCTTTTCCCGTGCTTGGAGTCCATCCGGCGGAAATCTCAAAGCTTACTGAGTACATGGAACTGCAAGAAGCTATGGAAATCATGAAGAAAGGACTTGAGATTGCTTCAGAGTATGTGGGAAAAGGTCTTGCTGTAGGGATAAAGTCCGGACGCCCTCATTACCCTGTGGCTGCAGAAGTTTGGGCAGCTTCGAATGAGATTATGGAATACGCTTTTTCCCTGGGGAAAGAACAGGACTGTGCCGTTCAACTTCATACAGAAAGCGTAGGGGAACCTGAACTTCAGGACATAGCTGAAAGGGCAAGACGAACAGGAATTAAAATGCACAGGGTAGTTAAACATTACTCTCCTCCTCTTGTAAGAGTCTGTGAAGAACTGGGGCTCTTCCCTGGGGTTATCTGTGTTAAAGGGGCAATTGAACAGGCTCTTGAAGAAGGGACACGGTTCATGATGGAGACGGATTATATTGACGACCCTGATAGGCCAGGAGCAGTACTTGGTCCGAAAACAATTCCTAAAAGAACTGTAAAGCTAATGGAGATATATGGCGAAGAGCCTTTCTGGACCATCCATAAGGATAATCCTGAAAAGGTATATGACATAGAAATCGAGCTTTAAAGGTATTGGGAGCGAAAATCAAAAAAAATCTGAAAAAGGTAGTTTTAGAAAGTTAACGGTTAATGGAGGAGAGTTGGAGCAGTACCGGGTAAAAGGAATAAGATCTAAAATGAAAGGTAGATTAAAGAGTGAGCTGGAGTAAATATTAGAGGGTGAAGATAGAGTTAAAAGCAGAGGGTGAAGATAGAGTTAAAAGCAGAGGGTGAAGATAGAGTTAAAAGCAGAGGGTGAAGAAAAATGAAAGGAAAAACTCTTCGGATTGAACCCTCTGTTCTTCCCGAAAGGAATAACCTGCCGGGAATTGAGTATTGCTGTCGAATAAAGTCTGAAGTTAAGCTATTTTCGCTTTAGAGTTACTTTCTCTTGATTGTCACGATATCTCCTAGGGTTGTATCTTTCTTTAAGTGAGATACTTCCTGCCCTGAGGCATCCACACGCTCCGTAAGTTTAATATTAAGAGTGTGTTCCAATTTCTTTCGAACGGAATCTTCGGGCACGATTTCACTGCGTTCTATCTTTTTGATCAGAGATGCTTTTTCCTTGATATTCTCAGCCAGATCTTCCTGAGACCAGCCTTTGGCTTCCCTGGCATCCCGGATAATCTGAACATAGTTGTCCAGGAGTTCATCTTTCAGAATGTCAAAAAAATCCTTTTTTGGCCTCTTTTCAGTTCGTGTTACCGTACGAACTACCGGAGAGACTTTCCTTGATACGGGAGTCCGTTTATCAACGGGTTTACCGTACGGAGCACATTTTTGGCAGACCTGGAGTTCGCTGCTATCAATTGTAATGCATAAAGGTTTCTCGCGGATCTCTGCACCACATATTTCGCACTGCATTTTGATCACTTCGAAAACGCTATATACGGTATGAACTTAAATATTATTCGGAGCTCCATGACTGAAAGTACCAAAAGTAAGGATGAAAGCATGCGCAGTCACCTTGTTAAGCCCGGATCTGTGTATGACGGAATCGAGCCTGGAGAGCTGGGGGAAGTAACTGAAAGCGTCCAGGACCGAGTGAGGCAACTTGAAAGCCGTAACAGTTTCCTGGAAGAGCAGTGCAGCCAGATAGAATCCGAAAAACGTTATTTGGAAAATCAAAAGATCAAATACGAAAGGGAAATAAGAAAGCTGCAGTCTGAACTCGATCGGATGAAAACCTCTCCGCTCATTATCGGCACTGTCATTGATGTGATTAAGAACGATAGGATAATTGTCCGGAGCAGCAACGGACCTCAGTTCCTGGTTAATGTCTCACAATATATCGATGAGAAAAAACTGCTGCCTGGGGCAAAAGTTGCTTTAAACCAGCATACACTTGCCATTGCCGAGGTTATTCCTTCGACGGAAGAGCCTTTTGTTGCTGCAATGGAAGTTCTCGAAAGCGTAGAAGTGGACTATGACCAGATAGGCGGTCTCGATGAGCAAATTCAGGAACTTCAGGAAGCAGTTGAACTTCCCCTCATTGACCCGGAACGCTTTGCTCGCATAGGGATCGAACCTCCCAAGGGTGTTCTTTTATATGGGCTTCCTGGGACAGGCAAAACCCTGCTTGCAAAAGCCGTGGCTCACAGGACCAATGCAACCTTTATCAGGGTTGTAGGCTCTGAACTTGTACAGAAGTACATTGGAGATGGTTCTAAACTTGTAAGGGAAATCTTCGAGATGGCTCGAAAGAAAGCCCCGAGTATTATCTTCATCGATGAACTTGACTCAATTGCTGCAAGGCGTTTAAATGAAACTACCGGTGCAGATCGTGAGGTTCAGAGAACACTGATGCAGCTTCTTGCAGAGATGGATGGCTTTGACAAAAGGAAAAATATCCGAATCGTTGCAGCAACAAACCGTCCGGATGTTCTTGACCCGGCAATTCTCAGGCCAGGCCGTTTTGACAGACTTGTCCATGTTCCGATGCCAGGCGTAGAAGCCAGAGGAAAAATTCTTGAGATTCACTGCGAAAGGATGACTCTCGCAGGAGACATTGATTTTAAAAAGCTTGCAAAACTAACTGAAGGGATGAGCGGGGCAGACCTTAAGGCAATTGCCACCGAAGCAGGCATGTTCGCAGTCAGAAAAGACAAAAAACTTGTTGAGATGACAGATTTCCTTGAAGCAGTAGGCAAGGTGTCTATAGCTGCGGACACGCAGAAAATGATGCCTGTTGGAAACCTTCCTCAGACTATGTTCGTGTAAATGTCCGACAAACCGCAAGAAGCCCCTGAAGGGGCTTCTTTTTAATAAATATTATGGTTTTTGTGGCAAGATTCAGCTAAAAACGGCAAATCGCTAAAGGATCGGCAAACTATTTTTGTGATTCGTACGTAAAGAGCATCTGTGAGTTCAGACTTTCATATTAAACGCGAGATCCGAATTCTGGCTATAGATGACTCTGCGCTTCTTAATAAAAAAGTTATGATAATTGGGACTCTTTTTAGGGGCGGGGAGTGGATGGACGGAGTCCTTCGTTCAGATGTCACAAAGGACGGGCTTGATGCTACCGATGTAATCTGCAAAATGATAATAAAGAGCAAACATCATGGTCAGATAAGGGCGGTTATGCTCGACGGAATCACTTACGCAGGTTTTAATGTTGTTGATATAGAGAAGCTTTACAGGAAAACCGGGATTCCTGTAATTGTGGTCATGCGGTCACAGCCGGATTTTGAGAAAATCAAATCTGCCCTAAAATATTTTCCTGACGGGGAATACCGCTGGACAATAATAAAAAGAGCTGGAAAAATAGAAAAGATAACTGGTGAAAAAGGGAAGAGTCCTATATATATCCAGAAAGCAGGCATAAGCTTAGAAAATGTGAATCAGATAATCCGACTTACTTCAATAAGAAGCAATATTCCTGAACCCTTGAGGGTTGCCCATCTAATTGCAACAGGCGTCGTCCTAGGAGAGTCCAGAGGAAAAGCATGACTGCTGTCGAGTTCTCAGGAAAGACCCACAGGATCGAGTTCTCAGGGAAGAAACTACAGAATATAGAAACGGAATCTAATATAGAAGAATACGGATATATAAACTCAGAAAAAAAGGGAAAGGTAAAAATACAGGAACAGGAGTCAAAAAAAGTATAAAAAATAAATATTTTATGTAAATAAATTAAAAAAAGTATAAACAAAAAAAACGGATCAAAAGAGGACTGAGAGGCAAAAACCTGAGGTTAAGCAGGAAATCAGAGGAACATTAATAAAATATTAAATTAGTACTGTATTAATTTAAAACTGGAAAAGGAAAACTATTAAATTGGAAACTGTATATGTGATGATTAAAATACGTATGTTCCCTCTTGAAAATAAATATGTTCTTAGTACTATCCGTTAAATATTACCCCATAAAATGGAGGAAAACAGTAGCATGAGATCCATTGTGGAAGAAGCTCTTGCTCGATCTGCCCTGGAAGGACGCTCCAGGCAGGGAGACTATTCAGACTCAGATTACTCTAATTCGGATTCTGACACGGATGCCGAACTTGAAGAGATTTTGAGAAGCCTTAAAACAACCATCAAAGTGGTAGGTTGCGGAGGCGGCGGCTCAAACAGCATTCAGCGTATGATGGGCGAAGGTATTCAGGGAGCGGACCTTGTTGCTTTAAATACTGATGCCCAGCACCTCCTTCATATACGCTCCGGCAAAAAGATTCTTATCGGGAGAAAGAAAACCCGTGGACTTGGAGCCGGCAGCCTCCCTCAGATAGGAGAAGACGCTGCAATCGAGAGCATCGATGAGATTAACAGGATTGTCGAAGGCGCTGATATGGTATTTATCACTGCAGGTCTTGGAGGAGGAACCGGGACAGGATCGGCACCGATAGTAGCTGAGGCCGCGAGGGACGCAGGAGCCCTTACGATCGCAGTAGTAACCCTGCCATTCAGTGTGGAAGGTCATGTTCGAAGGACCAATGCAGAAGCCGGCCTGGAACGCCTCAGAGATGTTGCAGACACGGTGATAGTGGTCCCGAATGATAAGTTAATTGAAGTAGTTCCAAGACTTCCACTTCAGGCTGCCTTCAAAGTCTCAGACGAGGTTCTTATGAGAGCCGTAAAGGGCATAACCGAACTGATAACAAAACCCGGGCTTGTAAATCTCGATTTCGCGGATATCAGAACTGTTATGCAAAACGGAGGCGTTGCAATGATCGGGCTCGGAGAAGCGGACGGCGAGAACAAAGCTGTCGAATCCGTACAGAAAGCTCTGCGCAGCCCACTCCTTGATGTAGACATCTCAGGTGCGACCTCTGCCCTTGTTAACGTGGTTGGAGGTCCTGACATGACAATTTCGGAAGCTGAGTCTGTGGTTCAGGAAGTTTACAGCCGGATAGACAGCAATGCCCGCCTGATCTGGGGTGCCCAGATTGATCCTGACCTCGAACAGACCGTACGTACTATGATCGTGGTTACAGGGGTAACATCTGCCCAGATTTACGGTCATGGAAATGACAAGAATATTACATTTAAATATGGAATTGATTTTGTAGAGTGATTAAACCAAAGAGAAATGGGCAGTGTCGCGAATTTGCTGTAAATTGAAGTCAAATCTTTGCACACTGTATTGATTTGGTCCCTCAATGTGTAATATCCGTTCCAGAACTTCTTTGGAGATTTGTGATTTTACAAAAAAATCGACACACTGCCGGCAAATGAGATTAAAATATTCGGTTGGAGAGAAAATACTGTTTTCCTCTATTTAATGCAAAAATAAGGAATAGGATATAAATCCAATCGAAAACTATTTTTATGGCAAATGCCGTATGATGCCGATACAACTCTTTATCAAAAACGAAAAATGTTGACTGATATGATTCAGAGTTTGAAGAGTATCTAGTACAATATCAAAATTTTTTGAAGTATCGGAATCTTTGCCAGTGATATCTTCATATAATAGGAATTAATAATATAAACCGCCCGGTCCTTCCTGAAAGATAAGTCCAAATATCTTGCATGCAAAAATGCAAATTTGGAAAACATATAGGGAGAGCCGCAAGCGAAAAACTCAAGATAAGATAAAATAAATACAGAAAACCTGGATGTGATTTAATTGGTAGAATCCCCGTTTGAATCAAAAATAACTGTAGAAAGCATTGGTCAGGCACTTCGGGCACACCTGAGAGTCCTGAAACTTACAAAAAAACCGTCCAGGGAAGAGTTCTTGACCATCGCTAAAGTTGCAGGTATCGGTATTCTGGCTATAGGGGCAATAGGGTTTATTATATATGTATTGCTGACAATGTTGCCCCAGTGGGTGGCCAAATGAGTGAGGATTCACAGATATTTGTAATCAAAACCACAGCAAACCAGGAAAGATCGGTTGCAACGGCTCTTGCCAGAATTTCGAAAAAGGAGAAATTAGATATAAGGGCAATTCTGGCTCCTGACGAGCTAAAAGGATATGTCCTCGTCGAGACCCCTAAATCTGGAATCGTTGAACTGGCAATCCAGACCATTCCCCATGCACGGGCTCTTGTGAAAGGGAGCTCTTCAGTTGCTGAGATTGAGCACTTCCTTAAACCTAAACCAATAGTAACCGGTATCAAGGAAGGGGCTATAATTGAGGTCACTTCAGGACCCTTCAAAGGGGAGAAAGCCCGGGTTAAAAGAGTTGACGAAGGGCATGAGGAAATTACTGTGGAACTGTTCGATGCTGTGGTCCCAATCCCCATCACGATTCGCGGCGATACTGTCCGGGTACTCAAAAAAGAAATTGATTAAAGCCGTTTTCGCATGGGAAAATACCGAAAAATTCCAGCTTATCAGTAAATAAATCACTAGTACTCAGTGGATTAAAAGAGATCTGCAAACTTTATACTTATTAAAATCGGTGAGACTCAGATGACTAGTATTGTTGAAGCACTTGTCCCGGGAGGAAAAGCGAGTCCTGGACCACCTTTAGGTCCAGCGCTTGGCCCACTCGGGGTAAACATAAAAGAAGTGGTCGAGAAGATCAATGAAAAAACTAGGGACTATAATGGAATGCAGGTCCCTATAAAAGTAATTGTTGACGATAAGAAAAATGTTGAGATCGAGGTAGGCACGCCTCCTACTGCATCCCTGATCATGAAAGAGTTAGGGATTCAGAAAGGGTCGGGAAACGCAGGAAGTGAAGTTGTTGGAAACCTCATGATCCCGCAGGTCATAAAGATCGCCCGCATGAAAAAGGAAGATGTGCTTTCTTATGATCTTAAATCAACAATGAAAGAGGTAATGGGTACCTGTGTCCCTATGGGTGTTAACGTAGAGGGAGTCAAGGCCAAGGACTGCCAGAAGGCACTCGATCAAGGCAAGTTCGATGATTTGCTTGCTGACGAGAAATGGTAAGCCTTCCAATCCCTTTATTATTAAATCCGGAGTTTGATTACACACCAATAGTTTTAAATTGGATACCACTAATAGCTCAAGACCTTGGATACCGTTCTACTGGTAAATCAAAAAGAGTTATTAGCGGCTTACTGTTAAGAGTAACAGAACCCGGATCCATAGGGAAGCCCTAAAACCAACCGTAGTAAGCCGAAAAGGCTGCTTGGACAAGGAGTTCAAACACTACGGGGAGGAACAAGATGGCAGAAAAGAGTATACTGGAAGCTGTCAAGAAAGTACTTGAGGAATCGCCAAAACGCAACTTCTCTGAAAGCGTGGATCTGGCGATTAACTTAAAGAACCTTGACATGAACCAACCGAAGAACAGAGTCGATGAAGAAATTATTCTTCCGCACGGGCTCGGAAAAGAACTGAAGATCGGCGTTTTTGCAAAAGGTGATGTAGGCCTGAAGGCAAAGGCTGCCGGTGCTGCGTATGTTATTTCTGATGTTGAGCTCGAAGAACTGGCAGCTGATAAGAATAAAGCCAGGACTCTTGCAAATGAATGTGACCTTTTTATCGCAGAAACCCAGTTCATGCCGATGATCGGTAAGAACCTTGGTATTGTTCTTGGACCTAGAGGTAAAATGCCTATTCCGCTCTTAGCTAACAAGGATGTAGGCGAATTGATCCAGAGCAAGCAGAATGCGGTCAAACTCAGGTCAAAAGACAGGCTTACCTTCCATGTGGCTGTCGGGAGAAGAAATATGAGTCCCGACAACCTTGCCGAGAACATTGAGACTGTTGTATCCAGACTGGAGCGTGTCCTGGATAAGGGCAAGCACAACCTTAGAGCAGTCTATGTCACGACAACAATGGGAAAATCAGAGAGGGTGGTGTAAATGGCAGAAGAAAGGCATCACACCGAGCACATCCCGCAGTGGAAAAAGGATGAGATCGAAAACATAAAGGAACTCATTCGGTCTCATAAGGTCTTCGGGATGGTAGGGATCGAAGGCATTCTTGCAACCAAGATCCAGAAGATTCGCCGGGACCTCAAAGACGTTGCGGTGCTCAAAGTCTCCAGGAACACCCTTACAGAGCGGGCTTTAAACCAACTCGGAGAAAGCATTCCCGAGATGATCAAATACCTTGACAAACAGACTGCTCTTGTATTTACTAACGAAAGTCCTTTCAAGCTTTATAAAGTGCTCGAACAGACAAAGTCTCCGTCTCCTATCAAAGGAGGCGCAATAGCTCCTGTGGACATTATTGTTCAAAAAGGGCCCACCAGTTTCCCTCCTGGCCCTATTCTGGGCGACCTCCAGAGCGCAGGGATTCCCGCCTCAATTGAAGCTGGAAAAGTTGCGATAAAGGAAACCAAGGTTGTCTGTAAAGCAGGTGAGGCAGTTCCGCGGAAACTCGCAACCATGCTCTCAAAACTGGAGATATACCCTCTTATTATAGGGCTGGACATGAGAGCCGCCTATGACGAAGGGACAATTTACGAGCCTGAACTCCTTGCGATTGATGAAAATCAGTACTTCTCTGATATTATCAGAGCAACTCAGAACGCTTTCAATCTCTCTGTCAACACTGCATATCCGACAAGTGCAACAATCGGCACCCTGCTGGCAAAAGCCTTTGCAGAAGCAAAGAACCTTGGTGTCAATGCTGTTGTGTTTGATTCAGGAGTTATGGATGTCCTGCTGGCAAAAGCCTATGTCCAGATGACATCAGTTGCTTCCAAAGCCGCAGATAAGGATGCAAACGCAGTAGATGATGACCTGAGGAAAGTTCTCGGAGCCGCAGCAAGCGCAGCCGCAGCAGCCACAACAACCGAGAAAAAAGAAGAAGTGAAGGAAGAAAAAGTAGAAGAGGAAGAAGAGGACCATGCCGAAGAAGATGGAATGGCTGGTCTCGGTGCCCTTTTCGGATAAATAAATTTACACTAATTACGCTATTGAAATTTAGGTGATCAACAATGGAATACATATACGCAGCTCTCTTATTGCACAATTCTGGTAAAGCAATTACCGAAGAAGCAATCACTGCCGTTCTCAAGGCAGCAGGTATCGAAGTGAACGAATCCAGGGCAAAGGCCCTTGTCGCAGCCCTTGACGGTGTAGACATCGAAGAAGCAATTTCAAAGGCCGCATTTGCAGCTCCAGCAGCCGCAGCTCCAGCAGCCGCAGCCCCTGCAGCCGCAGCAGCTCCTGTTGAAGAAGAGGAAGAAGAAGAAGACACCTCTGAAGAAGATGGAATGGCCGGTCTCGGCGCCCTCTTCGGATAAATATATAAATATAACTATATCTACAGCTCGCCTCTCCAGGCGAGCGTCTTTTTTTAGATTTCAGGCTTTACGAATTCGTTTAAAGCCACAGCATTGAGACTGGCAGTTTTCCCTTTTAAATCCACTTTTATTATTTGTATTATTATTATTATTATTATGATTATGATTATATTCTTTCAGAATCTATTTTATGAATTTTTAGAGTCGTGTCTATAACGTAATTTTAGAATGCAAAAAAGGGTCGTGTACACGAATTATTGATCAATTCCGAAAAAGCGAGCACTTCCCCTGCATTTTAGGGAAATGTAGAGAGATTCTTGTGCTTACGGTTTTCAATAATTCACACCCACGACCCAAAAAAGATATAGTAAAAAACTCATAAATAGAATGAATTTGTTTATAATGTAAAGTCTTTTTACTAAAATATACAAGCGATTCTTATGTCCCGATTTGACCCGATTCTCACCTCAAAGGCACTCTGGCAGATCAGAGTCCAAAAACGTCCTTTTGTCCTTTCCCACGCTGTAAATGCGCGCTGCAATATGAGCTGTAGTTTTTGCGATTACTGGAAGAAAGTAGGAGAAGAACCAACAAAGGAAGAGATTTTCAAGCTCTTGGATGACGCAAAGGAATTCGGGATTGGGGTCTATAATGCATGGACTGTAGAACCCCTTCTCCGAAAAGATCTGCCCCAGATAATGGCTCATGCCAAAGAACTCGGCATGATAACTTCAATGGTCACAAATGGAAAGCTGCTCTACGAAAGAGTTGAAGAGCTTGGGGACGTGGATTACCTTTCGGTTTCCGTGGACGGGATAAAGAGTTATAAAGAAATTCGGCAGATGGATTTTGAAACCCTGCTTAAAGGCTTGAAAAAAGCCATTGAAGTAAGAATATTCCAAAACCGGAAAAACCCTATTCTCATGAATTGCGTACTTACAGGGAAAAACCTGGATGATATTGAGACCCTTATTTTGCTAGCAAAAGAATTGGAAGTCAAAGTCTCTTTTGAGCCTGTCCACAAATTCCCTGGAATCAGTGAGGAGGTCTGGAACGAGATTGGAATCCGTGATATCGAAAAGTTCCATAACACAGTTGACCGTATAATCGAGCTTAAGGAGCAGGGTTATCCAATCATTAATTCCAAAACCTACCTCAGAATGGTCAAAAACGGAGAAATGGACTACAAATGCAGAGCCACCGGGATTATTATGAATATAACCCATGACGGCACTCTGGAAACATGCCGCGTGCAGAACGAACCCCTCGGAAATGTGATGTGGGACGGTTTTGAGAGTGTCTGGAAAAACTCGGAAGAGCAAAGAAGAGAAATCGTGCGAAATTGTAAAGGCTGCCTCTTTTTCGGATACGTGGAAAACAGTTTGATGCAAAGCCTTAACCCCGAAGTTTTGATGAATTACGAGTGGATGTGAAAGTTGAAGCTGAGAGAGCATAGTTGCGCCTGCCGAGTTGCGCCAGCCGAGTTCCGCTTCGGCAGCACGGTGTCCGTTTCGCTCCCCAAGTTTCGCTCCCCGAGTTTCGCTTCGGGAGCACGATGTCCGTTTCGTTCGCTTTGCTCGCTCAAGCGGACTTAAAACCGGTGTGGGCATAAGTTAAACACCGATTTTCGTCAAGTGTTTATGTCCCTTAATTGAACCATGCTCAAGATATCCAATCAAATCGAAGTCTCTTGTTGCTAACTATGGTATTGGATACGATTTCTGAAAAATCTCATTCGATTTTAAAACAGGTGTT
>MCHG01000239.1_pt1 | contig 23793 bp, 31 predicted proteins | sample 787351 | NCBI WGS metagenome assembly MCHG01 (sample SAMN05430296, study PRJNA330682) | permafrost metagenome | biome: Cold desert; feature: permafrost; material: soil; isolation source: enrichment culture inoculated with soil incubated with H2/CO2 at 20 degrees... ... | reverse complement strand
CTGATAGGTTCGTTCAGATATCTTCACTTCAAGTTCATCATTCAATTTCTTTATTTCTACTTCTGCTTTTTTTCGTTCTGAAATTTCTTCCCCCAACATTGCATTCGCTATGACTAATTCTGCTGCCCGTTTTTCTTTCTCTTCGTTTTGAATGACAAGTTCTTTATTTGCTATCACTAACTCTGCTGCCCGTTTTTCTTTCTCTTCGTTCTGATAGGCAAGCTCTTTATTAGCTATGACTAGTTCTGCTGCCCGTTTTTCTTTCTCTTCGTTTTGAATGACAAGTTCTTTATTGGCAATGACTAACTCGGCTGCCCGTTTTTCTTTCTCTTCGTTTTGAAAAGCAAGCTCTTTATTAGCTATAACTAGTTCCGCTGCCCGCTTCTCTTTCTCTTCGTTTTGAATGACAAGTTCTTTATTTGCAATAACTAACTCGGCTGCCCGTTTCTCTTTCTCTTCGTTTTGAATGACAAGTTCTTTATTTGCAACGACTAACTCCGCTGCCCGGTCTGCTTTCTCTTCGTTTTGAAAGGTAAGCTCTTCATTAGCAATGACTAACTCCGCTGCCCGGTCTGCTTTCTCTTCGTTTTGAAAGGTAAGCTCTTCATTAGCAATGACTAACTCGGCTGCTCGGTCTGCTTTCTCTTCGTTTTGAAAGGTAAGCTCTTCATTAGCAATAACTAACTCGGCTGCTCGGTCTGCTTTCTCTTCGTCTTGAAAGGCAAGTTCTTTATTAGCAATGACTAACTCTGCTGCCCGTTTTTCTTTCTCTTCGTTTTCTTTTGATTCTTTTAATGCTCTTTCAATCGAATATTTCAATCGTTCCAATTTGTCTTTCGAAACATAATCTGTAGCGCCTTGTTTCAGAAGTTCCACGGCTGTTTCCTCGTCTATGAACCCAGTTACACATATAAGTGGAGTAGATAGGCTTATCGATTTAATATGGTCTAATGCTGCAAACCCATTAAAATCAGGCAACATGAAGTTGGCAAGAATGATATCATATTTTTTTAAGGATATCGCAGATACAAATTCTTCTTCATTTAAAACAATATCCACTTGAATTTCACATTTGAAATTTTCACATAGGTATTCATAAATTAAATCTGCATCCCTGGGGGAATCTTCCAGAAAAAGTATTTTCAAATTTTCGCTTCTTTTATAGTTCATATTTTTACCCTCTTTCGAATGGAAATTGGTTATTAAAATGCTCTTTTTCTGTCTTCCTGTTAAGATTTCTACATATTCCCTGAACATTCCTGCTATGATAACAAATATTAGCAAATAAAAAACCAGCGCGTCTAAAAAACGATCTGGTAATACAAATCAAATATATTCCCCTTTACGCTACTCAATCCAAAAAAACTATATGCCTTCTCAAACCAGCTCATATCAAGGCTTTCACTCAACCCAGATACAGCACTACCACGCACTCCACGCGCCTTGTCACCCCAATAGAGCTATATTTTTTTATCTAGGCAGAGTTGATAAAATTGCATAGATATTCTTCGAGCAAGGTCCTTGACTCAATTGAAATCATTTACTTCTTGCTCCCCAGGATAACACTGGCTAAGACATTACCCAGTTCCTGAAGCCTGTAAGGTTTTGCAATCACATCGCAGAAGCCGTACTCTTTATAATCGGAGAACGAGTCGGAGGAATAGCCACTAGAAACAATTGCCTTAACTTTTGGGTCAACTTTGATTAACTCACTCACTGCCATTTTACCACCCATACCACCGCGAACCGTCAGGTCGGTAATTACTACATCAAAAGGACTGCCTGAGAGAAACGCCTCTTTATATAGTCTGACCGCTTCGGCACCGTCCCTAGATAACTCCACATCATAGCCCAGAAAAACCAACATCTCGTTAGCAGTCTGTCGCACACTCTCCTCATCTTCCATTAATAAAACTTTTCCCACTCCCATGATCAGATCATCTTCATCTACTTCTTTCTCAGCTTGAACACTGGAGACAGGCAAATAGATAGTAAAGCTTGTCCCTTCCCCCTCCACAGATTGTACTGAAATATGACCGCCATGTTTTTTAACAATTGAGTAGCAAATGGTAAGCCCAAGGCCACTGCCATGTTCTTTGGTGCTAAAATAAGGGTCAAATATTTTTGATAGAATGTTACTTGCAATACCAGGCCCTTCATCAGTGATGGTTAGTGTCACATAATGACCAGACTGTAGCGGCAAACTATCGGTTTCACAGGTAACCGTTAGTTCTTCGGCGAAAATCTTGATGGTTCCGCCTTCCAGCATAGCTTGGTCGGCATTGATAAGTAAGTTAGTAATGACTTGTGTTATTTGCCCCCGGTCTATCTCAACCGATGGCAAGTCTTCTGCAAGAAATAATTCACAGCGCGTTTTGGACCCGCTCAGGGCAAAAGCACTATCTTCCTCAATTAATTTACTGATGGAGACTGCCTTGGTCAACGGATTACCACCACTCGCGAAAGTCAGTAATTGCCAGGTCAAGTTTCCTGTCTGTCGAATGGCCTCTTCCATATACTGAAGATATCTTGTGGCTTTGTCGTCTCCTTTTGTACACCTCTTAACAAGTGAGAGGTTGCCTAGAACTACAGTTAGGAAATTGTTCAGGTCATGCGCGATCCCACCCGCGAGAACACCCACGGATTCTAATTTATCAGCTTTTTGCAACTCTGCCTCCATTTGCTTGTGTTTCGTGATATCTCGCAGTAGCCAGCGCAACTCATCTGTCCCTCCCCTAGAGTCGGTAACCTTTCCCACCGTTATAGAAGCGGGAAACGTCTTTCGCTTTCCAGAAAGCATCAGTTCCCAGTTCTCGATTTGCTCAGGAGTCTCTTCCATCATCTTTGCTAACCGGGTACGGAAAGTTAGGTGTTCTTGGCTTCGGACAAAGATTGCTAACGGCTTACCAATCAGCAAAGATCTACTGGCCTCAAATAAGCGGATAGCAGAGCGATTGGCATCGAGTATTATGCCTTGCATATCAGTTACCAGATAGCCATCGGGTGCAAAATCAAACAGTTCCTGATAACGACGTCGCTCGTCTTTCAATGTCTGGCAGCTAGCTGCCATTTCTTCATTTTGCTTCATTAATTCAACAGCCGTTGCTTGCAGTTCGTGAAGAGCAGAATTGAGTTCAGAGATTAGTTTAGACGTCAACTCATGGGATGGTACATCGCCTTGAGACAAGTTCTCAAGACGGCTAAATGCTTTTTGCACTTGAGAATTTAGATCTATGGTCAAGCTGTCACCCCTCTACAAATATTACTACAAATTACTACGTTAACAGACCGTCATATGTAATACTAGTAATATTCTCTCTATTACGAAATAACCCTCTCTCATATTATGTCGAAATGTAAATGATCGTAGTAAAAACCATAAAACCTCAATCGAGGTTTTATTATGGTTTAATTTATGTGACTGGCTCACCAGAGATTGGGACGACTCTTGTCCACCCTTTCATCTTTCCATACTTCAGATATTTATCATAATACTCTAGCTCCGAATTTAGGAGTTCGCTCCACAGTGCCTCCAACCCTCCAGCGGATGCACCAATGCCGACGATTGGAAAGTCTGCTATAGCGGTCTCTAAAGAGGTTTGCTCATACTCTTTCATTTTAGCTCTCCAATCACAGATACGCATTCGTTTGATTTCCTCATTATAACAAATTATTTATAGTAAGGGTATGGTATTACGAGCTACAATAACAGTTCCAAATCCAAATTAAAAGAGAACCCTAGATCATTAGCCTAGAGTTCCCAATATTAATGTTTCGATCGCATAGTTGCCAATCGTTACTCATTACTGAAACTTCCTGCTTGTTATTCTTCTAATAAACTGACAAACAGCTAAAGCCTTTAAGCAAGCTCATTTTCAACGTCTAAATTATTCTAGGTATATATTTGAGCTAAACAACAAAAGATAAGGTGGTCAAATATATTAATTCTAAGGAGGTAAAATTTAATGGAAACTAAAAATGCTAAACAACATGTTCAAGATGTAACAAATCATCTTAGAAGTGCGCAAAATTGTTTGAATACTGCGCTTGGTTCAGTAGAAAAACCTGAAAACAAACAAGAAATTCAAAATACTCTAAATGCTGTAAATGGAGCATTACAAACTGCCAACACTACCCTTACAAATTATCAAGGATAAATTCTAGTAAATGAGGGCTTATGCTCCTTCTAATTTAGAAATAGAAGCTCTAAGGTATACCTTAGAGCTTCTATTTTGATCCTAGGAATACATAAATACAAGTTATTTAGCAAAAGCTACCAATTAAGGTTTAATATATAACCTATTTATCCTTTCTCAACAGATATGAGATTAATGATTATGCTTGAGATATAAGGGAGGCGTTCATTAGTATGAAGATACAGTATGTCCAAGGAGATTGTATTTTTACGAGAATTAGTCAGTTAACCAAGCAGTATGAGTATTTAACAGAGGACATATTTACCGATGTAATCATAGTAGGTGGGGGCGTAACTGGAGCGATTTTAGGGTATTATTTTTCTAAACGCAATATAAAGGCTGTTATATTAGAAAAATCGAGAATTGCTCATGGGAGTACTAGCATCACAACGTCACTTCTTCAATATGAGCTTGATAGCAATGCCATGGAGTTAAAGTCCACTACCTCCATCGCTAATATTATAAGGTCGTATGAGTTAGGAATAAAGGCATTAGATGAAATTGAAGAGTTTATCACTGAATATGGCAATACCTGTGATTTTAAACGACTAGATAGCTTGTTGTACACTGCGAAAGATCAAAAAATAATGGAAATTGAACAAGAGTATAAGTTCAGAAAAGAAAATGGATTCCCAATTGAATTCATTGATCGAGAAAATAATCCATTTTCCTTTGAGGTAAAGGCGGGCGTATTAAGTAAGGGTGGAGGAGCTCAATTTAATCCTTATAAATATACTCATGCATTATTGGAAGTAAGCTGTAAAAACGGGTTACAAGTCTATGAAAACACAGAAGCTGTGGATGTAAGGTATAGTGAGAAGGGGGTTACCGTAGAAACAATTTTTGGCCATAAAGTTAAAGGTAAACTGGTGATCGTGGCAACTGGGTATAACACTCACCTTTTTACAAATAAGGTCTTCGGAACCAAAACAACCACCTTTAATGTTGCTACAAGGCCCATCAATAATCTAGAGAATATCGACAAATGCGTCGTAGTTAGAGACAATGAAGACCCTTACCATTACTTTAGAACAACCAGTGATCAGAGAATCATCATTGGCGGAGAGGATATTAACTTTCTGCCTGATATATTGAACGAAGAATTATGCATCAAAAGTTATGATAAGTTAGAGCAACGCTTAAAAAACCTATTTCCGAAGTTGAACATTGAGATCGAGTATCGATATTGTGGGGCTTTTGCATCCACTGATGATAACCTGGGTTTCCTGGGAAAAGATCCTGAAAATACAAAATTATGGTACTGCTTAGGATATGGGGCCAATGGTATTCTATTTGCAGTGTTAGGTGGAATGATGCTTAGTAAATTATATTTGGGAGAGGTGGATGAAGATCTCAAGCTCTTCAAAGTAGATAGGTTTAGTTAACCTGTCACCTATATTACCTATTACCATAACTCGTATTTCGAAACCCTTATTTGCCACTCCTGCCTTTTAACACATCCTGCAGTAAAATCTGTAAGACTTTTTCAGGCTCTTCAAATATTGGACTGTGGGCAGATTCCTTAAAAAGATAAAACCCCTTTGCAGGTGCACCAAGTTTTTTAAGATAAGCTTCCGACATCGAATAGTTTACCGTATAATCATATATTCCAGAAAAGAAATATACCGGAATATCAAGTTTTGTTATCGTGTTGCTCAAATCCGTTCCGTAGAGCTCCTCATTTAAAACAGTAGAATTTGAAAATGCTTTTCCACGCCATATATTAATTTTTTCTCTTAAAGTATATTCCCGATTCTGCATAACTGGCATAAAAATTCCGGTGACTACTGATTTCATTTTATGCGTTGTACCAACTCCGGCTGTATGCATCACATTGTCCCTTATTTTTTTGTATGCATCTGGCAGATAATCCATTGTTTCAATAGGTATTGCCTGAAGCTTCTTTACAATTTTTTCATCACCTGATACCTTGTAATACTTAATCATATATTCATAGGCGATTTTTTCCGATTCCATTTGATTTGATATTTGTCCGACACCAATATAAGCCTGGTATAACTCAGGTGATTTTGCCGCTGCCTGTATAGCTATGTATGAACCCCATGAGTGTCCCATAAGGTATATTTTATCTTGTCCCAAACGTTTACGCAGATAGTTTGTTACTTCTATTGTGTCAGATACAAACTGTTCTGTTGTCATTGTTTTTGCTGAGATATCACTGCTATAGGATAAACCTGCGCCCCGCTGATCCCACCATACTACCGTAAAATATTTCTCAAGTCCCGCAGGATATGTTTCGGTAAGCGGATATTCCGGCATTCCGGGACCGCCATGAACAAAAAGCAGTACTGGATTTGATGCATTCTCACTTTTAATAATCATTCCCATCTTTACTCCGTTAATTTCAACATAAATTTTTTCCGAAATACTCCCCTCTATAACATTTCCATTTTTATCTAGCAATGGGCTTACTTTCCCAGGACTTTGTATTAATAAAATAACTGAAAGTGCAATGAAACATAAAGTAATGGCAGAAATTGAAATCAACATTATTTTCACCATCTTTCGTGCTAAAAGTCTACCAAAAGAAGTACTTGTTTCGTCTCTTTTCATTTCTACAATTCCTTTCATTGATATTAATTGCTTATCCTAACAGTCTCTTATATCACATCTTAACTTTCGCACCCAAAGAAAATCCGCATGAACACTCGGTTTTTGGTATAATTAAGTGTCAAGCCAAATCAACCAAAAAAGGGGCGTTATCATGCGGAAACCTGTCAAAGAAATTGAAAACGTGCTCCAAAACCATGGTTACTCTAATAACAACATTATATGTGATGTTATGAAGACCTTCAAGGATCATGATCGGTAAGTTTTTTCGAGATTCCCAACGTGGCAACCTCGATGGTCTTCTCCGAAAGAATAAATTTACTGTTAGCGATAGGTTTCAGGCAATACAGTGCTGATCATCAGGCTGTGAAACAGGTCAGCTTCTTCCCAGATCATGCCATGGCCGGAATCTTCAAAGAAGTAAAGCTGTTTGCTGGGTGCTTCCAACAAGTTGAAGTATTCTTCGGGGATCTGGTACGGATTGTTCATGTCATGACGTCCCAGCATCAGGTATACGGGTAGATCGAGATGAGTAGCATCAAGGCGAAAATCGATATCTTGTAACTGGGGATAGACCACGTTGAAGGTATTCATCAAACCGAGGAGGTAGTAAACCCGGTCGAGCCAGCCATATTCGGGCTGTTTGAGCATCAGCATGAGGATATCACCATCACGCCGGTATTCTTCATTCTTGATATTAGGGGCTTCGTAGATTGCATATTCGCGCCCAAAGAGTGTTGCATACGGCCGGATTGGACTCCCCCCATAATATGGAGGCTGACCTTGTGCTTCGAGAGTCTGCACGAACGCTTTGTCGCCGATTTTACGGCTATGATCCAGCACCATGTTGTAGATAATCTGGTCTGTTTCCTGTACATCCACCATTTGGGCCGTACCGATATAGGCATGGAACAGGTCGGAGCGCTCTTGAACCGCACGCGTGCCGATGATGCTTCCCCACGAATGCCCAACCAGGTAGATCTTTTTCTCATCGAAGCGTGTGCGCAGCATTTCAGACAATTCAATGATGTCGGATGAGTACTGCTCCAACGTCAGATTAGATTTGGGGTTGAGCGAAGGATAGGATTTTCCGCAACCACGCTGCTCCCAGATGACGACCACAAAGTGTTTCTCAAGTTCCTGATTGAACCGTAACACGCGCGCTGCTTCACTTGCCCCTGGTCCACCGGAGAGGAAAAGGAGCACGGGCTTGTTAACATTCTGGCCGCGGATGATCAGCGACTGGTCTACGCCGCCAAGTCGGACCTTCTCAAGTGTGGCGATACTGCCGGGCAGGGGCTTGCCGTCAGCACCACGGATGGCAGGGGTATGGGCAGTCCACTGTGAACTGAGCACAATTGCGGCAAGCAGTGTTAAGAAGATGAGCAGGAAACTCATTTGTCCTCCAAGTTTTATTCGCCTGGCAGCGCGGTCTTTCGAAAATACTATTCTCACCAGAGTGTATAAGCCAACCAGCAGTGTTCCAGCGGTTAATAGCACCAATACACCTAGCACAATCATTTCAAGAAGGGACGCGCTTGCTGAACCTATTAGTTTGCGAAGCAGGAGAAAATAGGCGCCGATAAGGCCTAAGTCAATCATCAAAGCAATCCATTTCCTGTTTAAGGTTTGATACATAGTCATTTTAAATTTCCTTTCTTAATTTACTTATCCGCTCCATTTTATCGGTACAAGAAAGGTCAAACAGCCCAAATTCGTACCCCTGGCTATTACTATAACAAGATATACTTAAATTAGGCTGTTTTTAATCTTAAATCTATCTTAAATTTTTGAGATGCTCAATGGATAGCATTTTTCTACTTCATCGCCCCTCATCCCACTCTTCAATTCAAAAACAAAATGCGCTGGTGTGAGAATTCAGGGCAATTAGCTACGATTACTTTCTTATTACAAAGAATAACAGATCCAATTGAGGGCTAGATTTAATCCAGTCTTTTTGCCACTTTTCCACCTCCTTTCAAGGGCAAAAGAGCCAAAGCATATCAGTTAATGCTTTGGCTCTTTTCGTAAATATTGTGGGTATTGTTGATATAACTGCGTGTTAAAAATTAAATGTATTACGCATTAGTTGTATTATCAGACTACTAGGGCATAGAGCCTTCGCGTCTGTTTTATTGCTGTATGAAAGATAACAGCATTCTGTTTTGTTATCATTTAGAATTTTCCACGTCTGCAATCTCTAATTACACTATAGTTAAGCGCCTTTTCTTGAATATATTTGGTAGGGTTGGAAGGCTTCGCGTTCGGTGAAATTATCTCATCACTGACTAAAGAAACAGAAGTCTTTTCTTGACTGATTGTTGTAGAATTAGAAGGGTTCAAGTCTGGTAAGTTTATATTAGAGCTGGTTGAGGGAACTGGGGTCTTTTCATCGTCATCTAGATTAAGAAAACCTCCATTTTTCAAAACGGTGTATGCAAATATAAATTCTGGAGGCAGACCATAAAAGTTCTCAATTTTTAGGGGCTTTCCTTCTCCAGGAAGGTTTTTCGTTTCTCCCCTTAAAATGGCTTCTCGAATTTTCTGTTCAGCTATATTCCCAAAGATATCTAACATTTACTTTCCCCCCTTTAGAATATCAATTAGATTAAACTTAGTTTTCTTAATATTATATGCCAGAAATGGCATGGATACAATCAATTAAAAACTCCCCAATTCCATAGTATACAAAAATAGACTTGTATTAATAGTTAGAAGAGATTAGCGACATGATTACCTTTGCCGGATTTTCAGTAAATAATAATGTTTTAGAGCAGATGGGAAATACATCTGAATTCATAAAGCAAACCATGAATTTGCCATTCCCCGAATCAATTCCGTATTTCAAAGTAATTTCCAAACTAACCTATGAAACTCCAAATAAACAGCTTAAAATGACGCCGCAAGAATATCAGCATAAACATCTTGAGCGAATTGGTGAACATGCAAACTATGAAATTCTTGATGGTAATCACTTTATCTATCTAAATAATGTTGACCGCATTGCTGAGATTACGGATGATTTATTACTCAAGGCTAATTAATAAGATTATGAGCATTACCATTATTGCACATTCTTCTTATTTTGCGCAGCCATCCCCAATGTCTGCCTGTTGCGTATGAGGTCGCACGGCTTACTGCTCAATCAAGGCTTGCCCAATGAACATTATATTCGCCCTTATGCCACTCTAAAGAAAAGCCAGACCGTATCATAAAATACGATCTGACCTTTTATATTTCCCCACACACCACGTCGCTATAAAATAATATTAAGCTCTACGACCCGCTGATATCAAACCAACTTGTGTTTGGATAAAAAACGATAAAATTGCTAGCAACCATCACTCTTTATATAATGATTCACTTTACATAGCCAGATCATGTGATCATAATCTTGGCCCCAATAGTCTTTTACCACTTTATGGGGCGTTCCAAATTTCCGCAACCATCTTTTCTGCGCACGTTTGTAGCCGCTGTCTAAACAGAATTGATCTATCCCCTGTTTGTAAAGATGTGCTGCCATAGCTTTGATCAATACTGAGCCCACACCTTGGCCCTGATAGCGCGGCAAGACGAATAGACTACCCAGTTCACCTACGTCATTCAGCTCGTTCTCTGTGCATTTTTTAATATCCTCACCACATGACCCAAAGGAGATTGTACCGATGACTGTCTCTTCTAGTTTAGCAATAATAAAATATATATCTGTATTCGTCAGGTCCAATGATGCTTCAAGCAAATACTTTTTATGCTCAATTTCTCTGTGAATAACTTCTTTTGAAAGCCCAAGTCCCTCTTTTTCAAATGCATCAGGAATTGATGTTTCAAAAACCCGAAATGTTGATTTAATGTCGGTTTGCGTGAGATTGGTTATTACTAAACCATTGATCATAGTATTTACCCCCGCCTCCAATGATTATAAGTACGTTAACAATAGTTCCCCATTTCGCGTCCGGCCACCAGATAAAAATTAAAATCTGTGAAACTATTACTGCTCCAATGGTTACTGCGCTCCACCATTGCCGATCTGTAACTAAACCGAAGACAGCAATTAGAAATGCTACAACAGTGATGAACCAAAACACTCCAAATATAGGGTGAATATTGTGCGGAATTAAAAACAGCGTCTTATTTGAAAACGCTTCAACCTTTGCCAAACCCAATTCATTCACAGCACCTAGAAGGTGAATTACCCCATGTATAAATATAACAACAGCCAGGAACCACTTCATAATCAGAACCTCTTCCACCTATTTTTCTATTGGCTAAACAGTACATTAAACGAACCTCCGCCGTTGAAGGATTTTAACATGAAATCTTTACCAACAAGACAATAAGGACTAAGACAGTTAAAATCACAAGGCCAACTTTAGGCATGTTGGGCATGATTCGATCCTCCCCTGCCATTGTCATCATTTATTAATAATTGCTGCCATTTTCACAATGTTTTCAGGCATTTGAATTATTGGTTCTTTCCCTTCTTTAGCCGCTGATTTTTTCATTACTATTGCTATAACCTTATGGACTAATTTCATCTTTTCAGTCCTCAGTTCTCCTCCAAAGCATTCTTTTGCAATTGCTTTTTTCAATAGCTCTTCTGGAAATGCATCCTTCATTGCTTGTTCAAATTTTTCAGGCAAACCGCAACATAAAAATAGCCCTAGTCTCTTGTCCTTAAGCAACTCAACATTTGAAGCACAGAATTCCTTTATGTCCTTTTGTATCTGCCCCATATATATTGAGCCACCGATCACGACGTTGTCAATTTCATCTAATTGTGGAATGACATCAATCGTTGCATTAACAACAATCACCTCACCCAAGAGATATTGCTTTAACCTTTCTGCACACTCTTTGGTATATTCATAAGTGCTGCAATAAATAATCATTGTTTTCATAGTTCACTCATCCCTTTCAGGTTGGTCCATCTCTGATAAATTAGAGAGCATTTTCTGAAGCACGGCTCTTGCCTTTGACATATCATCTTTCTCAATCCCCTTAAACAAGGCTTGAGTAAAAATTGTCGCCTTTGATTGTGTTAATTGGGAAAACTCATAAATTTGATCCGTTAATTTAAGTCGGGTCACTCGAGCATCCTTTTTATCTTTTTCAAAAACAAGCAAGCCCTTTTGTTCAAGCTTTAAAGCAACCTGTTTGATATTTTGATGAGAGCTTCCCATTTCTCTCGCTACTTCTTTTAATGTGGGAGGATTGTCAAATGAATTATCTATAACAGCTGTCATAAACCATTGCTTAGCAGTTACATCATATTCTTTTAGCTCTCTCTCAAGTAAAGTATCCATCCTATTTGCTATGATTAAAACTGAACCAAAGACAAATTTCTGATCTTTCATTGAATCAAGCTTTCTCAAAATTATACCTCCTTAATCTAAAATAAAGGGTAATATATTACTCTTTATAAGTAATATATTACCCTTTTGATAGAATGTCAATATTTTTTTATAAAAATCATTATTTTTTTCATAGCCAAAACCCTTGTGGTATTGACGATCACTGGTCCGCTCTCAAACTGTCGTACTATCCCCCACTTAGTATTCTCAGATAGTTTTCTGCTATCATCCTGCCCTGGGAAACATATAGCTCAAAACAATCTTACAATGAAGTAACTCCAACGTGCCCTGTCACCCCAAAAGAGATATATTTATTATAGCCATTTTACCGTTACCAGGGTGACAAGCAATAACCTAGGTTCATTAAAACGGCAAACTGAACTGCTTACCTGCCAAGCAGGATTAAAGCACCAGAAACAATAGCGAGCAGGGCTAGTATCATTCCACTGGCTGGTATTGAAACGTGGACCACTTGCAATAGGCCGGTCATGATCAGCCAGATGCCTAACAATAGCATCCCCAGTTTTTTGTTAATAAGTTTCATGTCGTTCACCCCCTTGTGTGCGAAGCTAGCTTCCCTATAATTTCCGTCTCTTTGTTGCCTAAGGCCTTTCCAACAACCTCCTTAGTTTTTGCTGCAACTTTATCCTTTGCATACTCAAATTTGTTTCTTAAATCTGCCATTGCACCTCCATTTTATTTTGTTTAAATGCCAAGTATATTCATTTACATTCATATGAAGAATAAATTTTATGTTAACTCTATCTTATTATATATATACAGTATCATTAATGAATACAAATAACGTATAATCCACAGCAGTACAACTGCCCCTATAGTTGCCGTAATAATTCCACTAATTTTCCCATGGGCACTGAAACCTAAAATTCCAGACAAGTATCCGCCGATGAACGATCCTACTACACCTATGACCAGATCGCAGATAAGACCAAATCCTCGGCCTTTAACAATCTTACCAGCTAACCATCCCGTAATAATTCCAATTATTAAAAACCAAAGCATACTCTTTCCCTGCCTTTTTTAATACATTACTAGCAACGAGATGCTGCCTTTTCATTAGAACTCTATTTCACTCCAAGCCTCTTCGGTTGCAATTTTTAAATCATCCCATACATCTCCGCAAGCTTTCTTGAGTTCTACATATTTCACAGCAAACAGATCCCGAATATTTTCAAGGTTGTCGACTTGGGAAAGATACTCTTCTTTCATATCCTCCTGAACTTCAGCAACTCGTGTTTTCATTTCGACTAGTCTTGTATTATATTCTGCTAGATCTCCTTCAAGCTTATTCATATTCGTTACAGCTTTTAAATTATTCTCTATCTTCGTACAAAACGTGACTACCCGATACTGTTCCTCCATAAACACACCACTAGTATTAATACTAGCTTGTGCAATTTCATCAGTGCTAATGTTCAAATTAATGTCCGGACTTGTTTCCACAATAACTTTAGACATTGAACAGTGCCCCCCTTTGAAATCAAGTATACTGAGAGAATTTTTTGTGCGGCAACATTAGTCTGTGCTGCCCATGCCTTATGGTTTTGTACTCCATCTGTTAGTGGTTCATTATTTCCAACCCATTCAGCTGGTTTGCCATTAACATAACCAACAGTGAAGATTCCATTAGAGATTATGATTTCACAGGTCATCCCATTTCTAAAGTTCATTATAGAAATCCTCTCCTATGCATCCCGTCACTGTGCCGTTGTCACTGTCACTGTTGCTGCTGGTACTGGTACTGGTACTGGTCCCGGTACTGGTGATTTAGGCAATAAACTTATACCAAAGAGTAATACTACCGATAACATGATAAAAATGATTACTTCCTTTCCCTCATTCATGCTTCTTCTCCTCCTTTATTTGTTAACTAAAAATACTGCGACTGTTTTATGCTCCACCATAAATTGTTATTGTTTCTGCCTGCTCTTATTTCGTGAAGAAATCCTAGGTCTACTGGTTCGAAATATAGTCGTCACAAGGTTCGTAATTATGCACGAATCTCTTCTTGATATACGTGTTTAGTTTGGTTTGTTTGGTTTGTTTGGTTTGTTTGGTTTGTTTGGTTTACTAATATTAACAAATACAAATGCCATTCCTATGACATTTTCAATGATTAATATTTTTATTTTTACATATTATAACTAAAAAATACAAATTTAATAGCTGGATTATATAAAATTTCTAGGGCACAAGATCACTTGTACCCTAGAAAAAATAGACAAAACTATAATTTGAAAAGCTCTTACTTTCAGACTACTAAAGCATTGGTAAAATATAATTTATAATAAAGTACATTAGTCCAAAAAATATTACCAAATAAGCACCGTATTTAACGACCACTGAACCGAAAGCACTGCCGTCAAATCTTTTCTCAACGTTTATTTTTTCGATTTCAACTTTCTTATCTTGATCCATTATATAATCACCTCTATTCTAGATTGTATTAATTACAACTAAGGTTCGGTCGACACCGGAACCTCAGTTGTATATCCTCTTACCACTATTGGATTTTAACTTTCTTCTTATCGTACCTGCTTGTTATCATCCATAAATTTGTTATATTCGTCTTGGGCTTTATCTTTGCTGTACCCATATTTCGATTGCAGAATACCAACTAACTTTTCTGTCTTGCCTTCTACTTTAGTGATGTCATCATCTGTAAGATCTCCCCACTTCTCTTTAACACTACCTTTTAGCTCTTTCCATTTACCCTTAAAAATATCTTCGTTCATTTTTAGTCCTCCTTAAATTTAATGTCGCGCCTATTTTGAAAGCAAAGTGCACCAAACGACAACCTTCGTTGGTTAAAGTGCCCTCCTCCCTGAAATAAGGTTAAACACAACTACAATTAAAGCAACTACGAGAAGGATATGAATTAATCCGCCCATTGTGTAGGAAGTGACCATACCAAGAAGCCATAAGATCCCTAGAATAACAACAATTGTCCATAACATACTTTCATCCTCCTTTCTTTATTAAAGTTGCCCAGCAAGTTCTACTTTCTGGAAGAAAGTGTGGTACCGTATGTTCTTTCTACTTAGAATGATAACAAATAATAATGCCATTTCTATGACATTTTCAGTGATGGTCAATATATTTATCCTAAACTCATAATACAGCTAAAAGAGCATGCTTCTTTAGCGGGGCTTCACTCCCAGTTTGTATCCTACCCCCTGCACTGTTAAGACGTAAGAGGGATTATTAATGTCTGGCTCAATTTTTTCTCGTAAGCGTTTTACCAACGTCGTGACGACTGCAGGATTATCATAGTTGTCCGAATTCCATATTTGGTAGAGGAGTTGATCCCTTGTAAAGACCTGCTTCGGGTGATTAGATAGTAGCCAGAGAAGAGCAAACTCTTTGGGAGTTAGGTTAACCTCATTACCTCCAACCTCAGTAACTCTATTAATCAGGTTCATAGTAAGTCCCGGGAGTTTTACGATATTTCGCACGTTGTTCTGGTAACTGTGCTCTTTAGCCCTGCGAATAACCGCCTTAATGCGCAAGAGGAGTTCTTCGCTCTCAAACGGCTTGGTTATATAGTCATCACATCCTAAAGTAAGCCCTAAAACCTTATCTATATTTCGGTCCGCTTTACTTGATGATTTTACGATTGTTAGACAATGTCGTTGTTCCTCTGTTAGTCTTGTTTGACATAATGCACTTCCTTCGTAATGTCCTTGATGAAATCGGCATTGGGATAACCTGCCCAATTTCCCATCGTGAGTCTTATGAATTCCAGTACATACCAGATTCTGAAACATTCCGTTTTCACCAAGGTAGATCACGATTTCCAATACAGTAGTTCGTTGTTCGCAAGCGTAAAATAGCCCTTTTTCCTAATTCTGGAAAATGGGCTATTTTGCGCTTACCTTATTGATTTACAGTTTATTACTCTTTACTAAATCTGCAGAGACAATATATCGGTCCGGGAAGTAACCAGGAGTGTCGAAGGGATAACAGGTGGTCATCGTCAGGACGGCATGGTCAATAGGTACGATCACCGTTCTGTCGTCTTCATGGACGATTCGCGTACCCTTTACCTCGTATGTGAAGATACCTGCCGATGTTTGCACAATCAGTTGGTCCCCTATCTTCAGCTTACCTAGCTGTCTGAAGACCGTTTCTCGATGACCGGAAAATACACAGTTATCTGCCTCCCCGGGTAGAACGCTTTGGTTGTAGTGCCCTACACCTTTCTTCAACTCCGTGTCACCGGTCCCTTGAAGGATAGAGAATTTCTGCTTTAAAGCTGGTATCGTCAGACTTCCAATATTATCACCCTCCGCAGGATAAACAGAGTAGAGTGGTTTATCCGGTTCGGGCAAGACGACTGGAGGAGATAATTTTGCAGAGGTTGTGGTGGGGGCTAGCGCAACGGCAGTATTAATGGGCTGTCCCTGTGACCACATACTATACATTGCCCAAGATATACAGCCTATCCCCAAGACCATAAATCCTAAAGACAGAATGGTAACTAGAGAACGCTTGCCCCATGATAGTTTCTTATGCATAACGCTTTCTGTTTCTCCAACCTACGACTCCGACCAGTGTTAAAGCAACGCCGAGAAAAAGTAGATCATATAAAGGTGAGGATGTTTTCGGAAGCTTCCCGCCTGTAACGGTCTGTGCAATATTCCCTGGGGCAGCAGGAGTAATAGGTGTGGTCGCACAAAGACCATTTGTGATTGTATTGTTGTCAAGCGTGACCGAGCCTGTCCGTGCCATTAACTGTCCTTGTACCGTGGCGCCAGTAGTCGCTGTGATTGAGTCCATTGCGAAAATGTGTCCTACGAAATAAGAATTAGTCCCTAATGTGGCGGAGCTTCCCACTTTCCAAAAGGTTCGACAGAACCGAGCACTATTGATGAGGTTAACCTTACTGGCTGATGCAGTTATAAGCGTGGAGGCAGTCTTAAATACGAAGACACCATCGGGGTCCCCCTGGGCGTCAAGCGTGAGCTTACCCGTTATCTGGAAAGTGCCGTCGGCAGAATCGTATGTTCCTGGTTTCAAGGTAGTGCCCCCGAGTTCAGAGGGAATGGTAGTGACAGGTGTCCTTCCAGCGGCATCGTTATATGCCGTTACTAGGTCGTCCTTGGCCTTAACTGCGACAGCATCAGCCAGGTGGACAGCCCCACTAATTGTAACACTCGCTCTCCCAGAGAACACAGTACCTGGAGACAGCCCGACATCTGCGCCAGTACTTCCGTTGATTGTGGTCGTTCCCGTATTCGTGATTGTTGAGCCCGCCAAAACCGCAAATGTTGAAGTTGTCCCAAGGTTCACGGTTGGTTGGGCTGCCATGCCCACTGAAGGTACCGCCATTATACTGGCCAATATTAATGTTAAAAGTGTTAAAAGTAATGAGATAAATCGCGTCTTTTTCATAACACTTCCGACCTCTTCTCTTTTAATTTTAGCTTTCTTTACTTATTATGGATAGTTCCCTCCTCTATTATTCGACAGCAATAGACAATTTGTCATTAATAAATTCGGCTGATAAGTTACAAGTCGTTTACCTTATCAAGCTCAAGCCTTTTCTTTCGTACTTCCTCCAGCTCTCCGGATATGCTTTTGTACTCCTCATTAATTATGGATATCATCACTCATTATTTCATCTCCATAAGCAATTACAAATTACATCAAGGTTAACCAGTTCAGGTGGTTACTCCAATCTATTTTCGGCTGGCATGTCTACTTAAGTATCTTTGTCAAGAAACCATAATATTATGACAATTACCGCGATAGTGCCTAAGATGTTTCATCACCTTCCTTAAAATATACTTGTCTTAGCAAATACTTGAACTTAAGTCGGATGATGTCTTTAATTCAGATAGATACAATTATAACGAAAAAAAATATTCATGTCACCCATTAGATCAGCAATAAATTGCTAATCTAATAGGTGACATGAATAGATAAAATAGTCGAGTTCCGTTGTCTACTCAAGTTTTGAGTGTTAGTTTATTTAACTCCTTTTGTTTCCTTTTGCATGAAAAGAATGCTAGCAACAAGAGGACTAACCCTAAACTGAAAAGGTAGCCTACGATAGGGCTTAATTCAAACCACATCTTCAACGCCGTAAAAGCGATAATGACACTTAAAATCGTCCGAAGACTAGTCGTTTGCATCCGATTACTTAATCGTCCCCCTAGCTGTGCCCCCATCAATGCCCCGGCAACAAGGACTATAGCCATTGCGAAGGGAATTTGTCCTGATCCCCACTTTCCAATGAATCCAGCCAAGGCGGAAAGGAATGCTATTGCCACTGAACTGCCAAGTGCGATTCTAGTAGGTATTTTAAGAACATATAGCATCAGCGGAATCAGTAGAAACGCGCCACCCTGACCAACGATTCCTCCTAGTATGCCTACCACCAAAGCAACGAGAAAAGCGAGATATTTATTAAACTCAACCTTTCCAACTGGTAAATCGTCCTCCTTACTATAAGGTATAAACATCAATACTGTTGCTAATAGTGCCATACTTGCAAAAATCCCTATCATTACCTCCCCGTTAATTTGCTTGGAGAAGTAAGAACCCAGCAGCGAACCAGAAACGACACCACTACCCATACAAATTATTAGTTTTGTGTGAACAAAATCTTTTTTTTTGTGAACCACTAACCCTGAAAAAGACCCGGCCATACTCTGGACTATCGTAATAGCAGCAGCTGTTTTCATGGAAATAGCTTCAAGGCCGATTAATAAAGGCACATAAAGCAACAAGGGGATCATGATAATTCCCCCGCCGATCCCTAGAAGTCCAGAAAAGAAACCTCCTATTAATCCAAGGGCGAAAAGAACAAAGAGTAATAAAGTTGTCATAGTTAGACCCTCGATTACTTAGATATTTCCAACTTAAAGGCATCATCCTGTACCATTTTACCCACAACAGCGATTGTTTGAACTCCAGCCTCTTTCAAGCCTTGGAGAAGGTTAGGTAACTTTTCTTCTGTGACTGAGATCAATAAACCCCCAGAGGTCTGGGCGTCCGCCAGAACGAGCAAATCGTCCTCAGATATGCCTGGGTTAATAATCAAGTCAGCTTTAAGGAATTCTAAGTTCTTACGTGTCCCGCCGGGTACGACTCCCTGCTGATTCTTAATCAAATTCCAAGCCTCTTGGATAACCGGCACATCAGACAAGAAAATCTTAGCTCCTAAACGGCTTGCTTTAGCCATTTCATGCAAATGACCTAGAAATCCAAAACCAGTAATGTCAGTACAAGCGTTAACTCCTACTTTAACCATAGCTTGAGCTGCACCCTTATTAAGGGTACTCATGACCCCAATAGCTTCAGCTATAACCTCCAGGCTAACGAGACCCTTTTTCATAGCTGTGGTTATGATACCTAGCCCCAAAGGCTTAGTTAAGACGAGAATATCGCCCGCTTCGGCTCCGGCGTTGGTGACTACCTGAGATGGATTAATGACTGCCGTAACGACCATTCCATATTTAGGTTCAGGATCGTCGATAGTGTGACCACCTATAACGCTGATCCCAGCTTCGGCAGCCTTCGCGGCTCCACCCTTTAAAATCTCCGCAAGCACGTCCATAGAAAGTTTCTTAGAAGGGAAGCCTACAATATTTAGTGCAAAAAGAGGTTGCGCACCCATCGCATAAATGTCGCTTAAAGAATTAGCGGCTGTTATTAAACCAAAAGTATAGGGATCATCCACGACCGGCGTGAAGTAATCCACTGATTGCACAATGGCCAGAGTTTCGTTCACTTTATAAACAGCAGCATCGTCGGCTGTGTTGGTACCTACTAAAATGTTAGGATCATTAATTTGTGGTAATTGACGCAGAACCTGCGCTAAGTCCTGAGGACTTATTTTAGCTGCTCAACCCGCACAACTGACCATCTGAGTAAGGGTAAGTATCTCATTGTTTAACACCGTCTTCACTCTCCTATCAAAAGTATGTTTCTTGTGTATCATACCTTGATCATTTATATATTAATAATATATAAATGATATAATATCTATACTAAAGAGAGATAGGTGGTAATAAGCAAGTGATTAATGCGAATCACCTCATGATTTTTAATAGCGTCGCCAATAATCTGAGTTTTTCGAGGGCAGCTGAAGAACTTTATACAAGCCAATCCTCCGTTTCAACGCAAATTAAAAGGCTCGAGGAGTACCTTAAAATCGACCTCTTCGAGCAACTAGGCAAAAAAATAGTTTTAACAGAGGCCGGAACGACATTATTCCTTTACTCTCAAAAGATTTTCTCATTAATCGACGAAGGGGTACATGCCATCGAAGAACTAAAAGGAGGCAGCAAAGGTCGGTTATTGATAGGCGCCAGTACAACTCCGGGTGTCTATTTATTACCTAAGATTTTGGGTAAATTCATATCTAAGTATCCAGGAATTGTTCCTAAACTCGAGATAGCTAACAGTCAAAGAATCGTAGAGCTGATTACTACAAATACTCTTGATATCGGCATCGTCGGAGAAGAAATAATTTGTCCGCCAGAGCTCCATGTAGAGCCTTGGCTAAAAGATGAATTGTTTTTAGTGGTCCCAGATAATCATCCGTGGGTTAACAGAGCCAGCGTTCACGTAAAAGAACTAGAACGCGAACAATTTATCTTTAGAGAGCGCGGTTCTAGCACTCGATCAATTATCGAGAATATCCTGGCTAACCATGGGTTAAATGTAAAGATTGCTTTGGAACTAAATAATACTGAAGCCGTGAAGCAAGCAGTAAGTGCTGGTTTAGGAGTTTCAATAGTTTCTGGATTTTCGGTTATCAGTAATTCAGGAGTTGTTTGCATTACGATAGAAGGATTAGGCTTTTATAGAATGTTTAATATCATTTATCATAAGAACAAGATATTTTCTCCTGCCACCAAAAGTTTCTTAACCTTTCTCAAATTATGAATTTGAGTGAAATAATGCCCCTTCTGTCGAAGTTGCGGCGGTTTGGAATGGGTCTTTTCAAATAGATTGTCAGTGACTACCTTGATGTTGACCAGGTTTAGTTGTGATTTGTCGAATCCTGAAGGTGTCAGATCTCGCCGAGCATAGTGAAAAGCGATGCTGCATGTAGCAGCGTCATCTTATATTACTTAGAAGAGCTATTCAATAGTTTTTCTATTTCTTTAGCCGGCATAGGTCTATGGAACAAATAACCCTGTATTTCATCACACATTTGAGTTGTCAAAAACTGAAGTTGTCGGTCAGTTTCTACACCTTCAGCGATCAAATCTAAGCCCAGCTTTTTCCCTAATACAATAATGGCTGAAATAATATATTTCTTCATCGCATTCTCAATCAATCTTAGGAATTCTGTTCTTTTTTTGTAGTAGTTCCGTTTCTTCATTTCAATCTTAATTTTTTCTCTGATGTTAACTCTTCTTCATCTGGTATATTTGCTTCTTTTGGACATGATAATGCTCCCCTTTACAGTTAACAGATTTTTATTATTGAATCTGTCTACCTTAAGGGGAGCATATCAAGTGAGCCTGATTGCGGTGTTTAAATAGCTATTTTTGTTTAGAGACTTTTACAGCATTCCAAATGCTTGCTGCAAGTCCTCCCCAAATGATAATTATACCGACAACCATCATTACAATTGCACTACCACTCATTATTCAACATCTCCTTTATTTTCAGAGTATGCTGGTACTTCCATATCTTTTTCTCCCCACTTCAGAGAGGCCAAGATAAATCCAACAACGATCGTAGCAAGTACTACACCCCAGCCTGCATAAATAAGAAATGAAGTCGGATAACCTTCGTAATTGTCTTTTAAGTTATTGATAAGATTTAGGACGAACATATAGCCTAATACCGCTGGTGTCACGATACCTAAGCAAATTCTCCACCATAAACCCGTACGCAAGTCTGAAGTCCTGTTAGCATGATCCTGGAAGGGCTTTAAATTCTTTACAAACCAAGAAATAGTAACAACTGAGACAAGGCCTGATAATGCAACACCAAATGTGTTAATAAAGTAGTCTACAGTATCTAAGAAGAATAATCCTCCTTGAGTTGCAAATAAAATTGAAACTAGTGCAGAAAGACCGCCACCGATCATTACCGACTTTGTTCGTGACACTTTGAATTTATCTTGTACCGCAGCAATGAACGTCTCTACAATAGAAATTAATGACGATAGCCCTGCAAAAACTAGCGAGCCAAAGAATAAAACACCAAAGAGTCCGTTAAAACCTGGGAACGAGTTTATTATCTCTGGAAATACGACAAACGCTAAGCCAATACCTGCCGTTGCTACCTCTTCAATAGGAACACCCGATTGTGTAGCCATAAATCCTAATGCAGCAAAAACGCCAAAGCCTGCCAAAAGCTCTACACTTGAATTACTAAAAGCTGCAATGAATGCATTGTTATTAATGTCAGATTTCTTAGGTAGATAACTAGAAAAAGTTATCATAATAGCAAAGGCAATGGATAAGCTGAAGAAAATTTGCCCATAAGCTGCTACCCAAACTTCTGGGGAGGCAATTTTGCTCCAATTCGGTTTAAACAATGCTTCTAGACCAAGAGCAGCGCCTTCTAATGTAATTGCGCGAATAACAATGATTAAAAACATAATAATTAATGTTGGAATAAAAATGCGATTCGCTTTTTCAATTCCCTTTTTAACACCTTTAAACAATATTCCTAAAGTAATTACCCATACAAGAATTAAAGGAATAAGAACTCCTGGGACTATCGATCCAACAGAACCGATCGCTGCCCCATTAACAATATCAACCCGCTTTAAGTATTCCTCCATTAAAAATCCACCGGTATCTTCTCCCCATTGCAACCCTACTGCAAAATACGTATAAGCCATTGCCCAAGCAATAATAACTGAATAATATGTAGAAATTACGAAAGCGATGGCTACTTGCCACCAACCAATCCACTCTGCTTTCTTATTCATGCGTGCGTAAGATAATGGTGAAGAGCCACGATATTTATGACCCATTGTAAATTCCATAATAAGAAGTGGAATACCGGCAGTTAAAAGTGCAAATAAGTACGGAATGAAAAATGCGCCTCCACCATTATCATATGCCACATACGGAAAACGCCAAATGTTCCCTAGGCCAACAGCGGATCCGACAGCTGCTAAAATAAAACCAGCCCTTGTTCCCCATTGCTCACGATCTTTCATTTTCTTTACCACCCTATCTTTTTGTTTTATTAATAGATAATAAAATGAATCTGCTATTAGCTCACTGCTACTTTGATCTCTAATATTTTGAAAACCGAATATGGCTTAGAGCATTGCTTTGTGCATGGAGGGAAGGCAGTAGAAGTAGTGCTCTATTTGATCCTTATCTCATCGAATATAATGCAATTATTTTTAGTTATACGACTGAGAAATCATTTTACAACTTAACGGGCCTTTTGTCTAATTTTAATGGCGGAGATGAGACCTCCGTGGGGTAGGGGTAAATTCTTTGGGCTAAGTGAACCAGCTGAAGTTCAGGTGAAGGAAAGGTTAGATCAGTTATGGTCATTAATAGTGTTTTAAAGCACAGGCGGCTTTCAGCTGTGTTTTCTATTGAGACAAACTACGGTCTCCACGTGCCTTGTCCGTTCAATAGAGCTATAAATCACTAAAACCCCATCTATGCATATGCAAGGGTCTGAGGTTGTCATATCTTTAGATCTAGGACATA
>MCHG01000238.1_pt1 | contig 23886 bp, 16 predicted proteins | sample 787351 | NCBI WGS metagenome assembly MCHG01 (sample SAMN05430296, study PRJNA330682) | permafrost metagenome | biome: Cold desert; feature: permafrost; material: soil; isolation source: enrichment culture inoculated with soil incubated with H2/CO2 at 20 degrees... ... | reverse complement strand
ATGAAAGTGTTAACCGTATATAAGTGATTTGATTTGGGATAGAAAAGAAACGAAAAGTGCAACATTCTATTATAAATCTAACAGTTCTGTACTTTTACGACGCTCTCTGAATAAGGTAAGAAATATGAGTACTTTAGAAATAATTGAAAAATTGGAATCAATGCATGTCGATTTCGAAATAGAACGTTTCAAAAAACAGGCTCAAAATTATATCTCTGCAATTGAGTTAGCAGAAGATCATTATTACACCCAGAATTTTGTTGCACAAGACCAAGATGAAGATTTCATATGGTTAGCAATGATAGAACTATGGAACCGAATAATACCAGAAAAATACAATGTAGAAATGATCGATGATTTAATTCAAGAAGGCTATGAAGATATTGGAAAACGGAATTACATGGATGGAATAGAAAAGTGGGAAAAAGCGTGGAACATGATAATAAGTATTGTTCCTCCTCATATAACGTCTGTTACAGACGCTGATAAATTCCTTCCAGGTCTATCGCAAAGTATTTCTAATTGGAGTCAGGATTTTAAAATGGAATTGGCTAACCCAGGGACGAAGGATGCCTCTTTTTATGTGAAGAGGATCAAATACTGCCAGGGTTTTCGCCGGATTTTTCCACATTCAGATGAATCAATAATAAAAAATATGCTTAGAGCAGAAGCTGAATCATATACTGAGCTTGGAGATATGGAAACAGCAAAAAAACTTTCCAGGAATAGATAAAGCGGTTTCCGAACAATTTTGAGAGTAAGAGACAAATGCGAAGTTATCTATCAAAGCTATCAAAGCCTTGATTTTTTACTTTACTTTCCTTGCTGAAAAGGTAGTACTGTCTCCATGATGAAATCTAAACTCGCCTTCAAGTACATCTTTTTCTTTTATCCTGACCCAACCACTACCAAAGACAGGGTCGCACTCATCATTTCCTTCCCAGGTGAATTCAAATCTTTTACAGTCAGCATAATCAACGATCCTTCCATCTATTTCACCACAAACTAAACCAAATTGAAAATACCCGTTGTTGTCTGGCTCTATCTTAATATAAGCCTTAACTTCCATGTTGAAATAGTCCTCATCCCATAGTTCCATCTCATAAATGTGCCATGTTCCTGTGAAGTCCTTACTCTGGCCTTTATTTTCTTGCATGAGAAGTACGCTATATAATATTATGAATTTGAAGTTTTCGGAGACGATTTTTAGAAGGCGAAACCTAATCTTTACAAATTAGGAAGTTTTTGCAGCTCAGAAAGAAACGTCTTTTGGGTCAAAGTATTCGGGGTCAAAATCTTCTCCCATCCATTCCAGGGTGTCTTCATATTCCTCATCTTCAGGGTCCTTCAGGATTTCCAGCAGATCTTCATAGCCTCCTATCCCTCCGCTGTCCTCGGGGACGGCTGCCCTTTTTCCCGCAGTGCAGACCGGATACTCCACTCCTTCTGTTTTCGGAAGGATTTTTTCAAGCCGAACTTTTACCTGCCAGTTGTCCCCGAAATCGTATGTGTACAGAGCAGCCTTATTTTCCATCGTGAAATAGTCAGAGAGTTTAGCTTTCTTTTCCGGTACAAGAGGCCCGTCACCGTAATCTTCGTAATCGTCACCTTTCGTCCCTATTCTGTCGAGCTGCCCGGTCTTTGGGTTTTGAATTTCGAATTCGTGCAAATGGTAATCATCCCAATTCATCGCAGCCTGGATAGCATTGTGGAGGTCCATAAAGGTATAATTCTCCGGCACCAGGATTCGCCGCCAGATCTGAGGGGTAATGCCTTTCATGGCAAGCTTCAACTGGTAAACATTCTCGAAAGTTTTTTTCATGCATTATTCACCTAAATGAATATATCTGAATCTCCTATTTCAGGTTTTGGAGGTTTTTTGTCCCGGAATCAAGAAAGATATCAGGAAATGACCAGGACTTTCTTGTTTCTGGCCAAAGTGCCGCTATCCAATTTTTTCCTGAGTGAAAATGATATATGAGATATGATGAGCACGAAAGTATCCGGATTTGAATTCATCTAAAACAGTTTTAAAAAGAAAAGTTTAATAGAAAGAAAAGCATATGTCCAGATGTTTCCAAACCGCCAAAAACCCTGATTTTCTTGTATTTATAAAGGGTTTGATAATTTTCCAACAAGAATTTTAGCCCCGAAAAAGGGCTTATTTCGTGCCTTTTCTGGCCAAAAAACGGAAAATTTTGCCCTATTCGCGAGCAAGATCCACTAAAACAAGGATTGAAACTCCTATCATTCGGGTGGGCGTCGTTCCAGAATTTTATTCGCGAGCAAGATCCACTAAAACAAGGATTGAAACAATATTGGATCCACCCATTTACATTTGGTGATTATGATTCGCGAGCAAGATCCACTAAAACAAGGATTGAAACTATTGTCCGTTACCGCTACTACGGCGTAGAACATTTATTCGCGAGCAAGATCCACTAAAACAAGGATTGAAACAAAATTGGACTTGTCAATCTATAGTGTACAATGGTGATTCGCGAGCAAGATCCACTAAAACAAGGATTGAAACATCCCAGCTCGTCTGAGTCCTGCGAAAAACCCGCATTCGCGAGCAAGATCCACTAAAACAAGGATTGAAACTTTTTAAGAAATACTGACTGTATGATTACGAGTCCGAATTCGCGAGCAAGATCCACTAAAACAAGGATTGAAACTTGTTTTTCGCGACTCCCGACAATGCGACTCTCGCATTCGCGAGCAAGATCCACTAAAACAAGGATTGAAACATGCAGTATGTACGCTATAACTGGAGTCGTTTTGCTATTCGCGAGCAAGATCCACTAAAACAAGGATTGAAACTGCTGTCATTGCAAATTATCCAGGCGTTGAGCCAATATTCGCGAGCAAGATCCACTAAAACAAGGATTGAAACTTGTTTGCATTTTTTTGTCATCTCCTTATTTTAATATTCGCGAGCAAGATCCACTAAAACAAGGATTGAAACCTTTTCCGTACTGGTTGGAGAGCTGATTAGCAAGAGATTCGCGAGCAAGATCCACTAAAACAAGGATTGAAACCCTAAATCTCCGGTTAGCTGGCTATCAATTATAATTCGCGAGCAAGATCCACTAAAACAAGGATTGAAACACCTGTAGTTTTCGGTCTTCCACTTTGTCAAATGTTATTCGCGAGCAAGATCCACTAAAACAAGGATTGAAACATTATCAGGATTTTTTATTCTTCCCAGATATAGAATTCGCGAGCAAGATCCACTAAAACAAGGATTGAAACCATCTCCTGATTTGTCTTAGGGCCTTGCGCCCCTTATTCGCGAGCAAGATCCACTAAAACAAGGATTGAAACGACTTCACATGCCTACACACATGGCTCCTAACAGGAATTCGCGAGCAAGATCCACTAAAACAAGGATTGAAACCAATCGACCATGGCTGCCAGTTGAAACCGGAGAGAAATTCGCGAGCAAGATCCACTAAAACAAGGATTGAAACCCTGAAATAACAGAAAACGAAGTCGATGCAGCTACAATTCGCGAGCAAGATCCACTAAAACAAGGATTGAAACTATTCTATCTTTCTAAATATATGCCCAGCTTTATAAATTCGCGAGCAAGATCCACTAAAACAAGGATTGAAACGTTCCTTTGGTTGCCGTACACGAAAACGGAGTAATTATTCGCGAGCAAGATCCACTAAAACAAGGATTGAAACTATATACATTTGTACCACTCTACACGTAAAGATGAAATTCGCGAGCAAGATCCACTAAAACAAGGATTGAAACATAAAACTTAGGATACCCTTGCCTGTTATCTGATAGATTCGCGAGCAAGATCCACTAAAACAAGGATTGAAACACAGAGAAGTCGATATTAAGTTATGTGCACCAAAAGATTCGCGAGCAAGATCCACTAAAACAAGGATTGAAACATTTTCGGCTCCTGCTGCTGCTGGAATTACTTTTAAATTCGCGAGCAAGATCCACTAAAACAAGGATTGAAACCACTTTAAAACGATAGCGTGCAGCAGATTAGAGCCTATTCGCGAGCAAGATCCACTAAAACAAGGATTGAAACCAAATCTAGCTCCTGTAAAATTAGCTTTCATTAGATTCGCGAGCAAGATCCACTAAAACAAGGATTGAAACCCTTATCCTGCATCTTCCCCAGATCGTATATTCTGTATTCGCGAGCAAGATCCACTAAAACAAGGATTGAAACGCCACGATTTGAGACGTGCTGAACTGTCTCAAAACAAATTCGCGAGCAAGATCCACTAAAACAAGGATTGAAACGTAGATGACTCGGTAGTTTAGCATGTCATATAATATTCGCGAGCAAGATCCACTAAAACAAGGATTGAAACTCTGTATAAGGCCTTAATCCCACAGGATATAAAATATATTCGCGAGCAAGATCCACTAAAACAAGGATTGAAACCCTGCGAGCCTCGGGTAATCAGATATTTCCCTACATATATTCGCGAGCAAGATCCACTAAAACAAGGATTGAAACACCATTCGGGTATTTATATTCTCTTTTGAAAATAAAAATTCGCGAGCAAGATCCACTAAAACAAGGATTGAAACCCGTCACTAAACTCGACACATCGCACACGCTCAACAATTCGCGAGCAAGATCCACTAAAACAAGGATTGAAACAAATCGCGCGCGTAAAGTTCGGGACCGGAGCTATCGGATTCGCGAGCAAGATCCACTAAAACAAGGATTGAAACAAACATTGAGTGGATTGAGTTATCAAAATATGGGAAATTCGCGAGCAAGATCCACTAAAACAAGGATTGAAACAAATAAACTTTAGGCGTAGTCTTTCCCCTATTCTGATTCGCGAGCAAGATCCACTAAAACAAGGATTGAAACAACCCATCTTACTGTATATACAGCAGCTTATCAACATTCGCGAGCAAGATCCACTAAAACAAGGATTGAAACTTGTGATATCAACGACATCAACGGTATCAGTATTGAATTCGCGAGCAAGATCCACTAAAACAAGGATTGAAACGCAACAGATACAGTTAATAATCTCGCCAATGGCATGATTCGCGAGCAAGATCCACTAAAACAAGGATTGAAACGCCATATAATATCCTCGTATACAGGTAATGCAGTATATATTCGCGAGCAAGATCCACTAAAACAAGGATTGAAACAGGATATATTTACGGACTCTGGGAGAATAGCTAGCAATTCGCGAGCAAGATCCACTAAAACAAGGATTGAAACTTTTCCCGTATAAAGTCATTTTAAACCACCATCTCATATTCGCGAGCAAGATCCACTAAAACAAGGATTGAAACTTAGATTAAGCGCAAAGTTCATGTACAGACCTCTTGAATTCGCGAGCAAGATCCACTAAAACAAGGATTGAAACGTCCACATTTCGGTCGGGGACATCGATTTTATACGCATTCGCGAGCAAGATCCACTAAAACAAGGATTGAAACGTGACATTACCGGTCACATTGCTGACGAAGTTCGTTATTCGCGAGCAAGATCCACTAAAACAAGGATTGAAACACATCGCCCATGCGCATCGAGGCTTTGACTGAGTCTAGACAATATTCGCGAGCAAGATCCACTAAAACAAGGATTGAAACTAACAATATCAGCGGTATCAGTATTAATAAATTCGAATTCGCGAGCAAGATCCACTAAAACAAGGATTGAAACAGAGTGTGAACGATCTGTGTACGAGCTGGCAGACGTATTCGCGAGCAAGATCCACTAAAACAAGGATTGAAACCCATAATTCTTTTCTCCAAGTTAATTTATTGACTGATTCGCGAGCAAGATCCACTAAAACAAGGATTGAAACATTGCAGGCTCCGCATAAGGATTTGGCACATAGGTATTCGCGAGCAAGATCCACTAAAACAAGGATTGAAACAACACATCCTTAATTGTTTTAGTCGGGCTATCATGATTCGCGAGCAAGATCCACTAAAACAAGGATTGAAACATGTTTTGGGAGTACCTTCTAAGTGGTCCCCGGAAATTCGCGAGCAAGATCCACTAAAACAAGGATTGAAACAATATTTGCCATACGGGCCGCGATATTAAAGCCAGTATACACCTATTCGCGAGCAAGATCCACTAAAACAAGGATTGAAACTTCTTTCATTAGCGGGATACACCGTGAACAAGAGGCCCATTCGCGAGCAAGATCCACTAAAACAAGGATTGAAACTAAATTATCAATTGTAGTTGCAGCATTAGGAAGTATGATTCGCGAGCAAGATCCACTAAAACAAGGATTGAAACATCATGCTTATGTGTGGCATACTAAGCACGAAAATTAAAATTCGCGAGCAAAATCCACTAAAAAAGGCTTCCAAATTCCTGCATTCTAATCAAAAAAGAGATTTTGGTATTTTTCAAAGCTTTTCCTTGTTGAAAAAAGCAGCATAGATTTTTCCTTCATCTGTCAGGCGCCAGATTTTTACTCCGCATTTTCCGCCTGCAGGCTCACCTCTTTTTATTGCTCCTTTTCTGCTGGAAAGAAGCCCGGAAAATTCCAGGGTCTTGAGGTTTGGGGTAATTGTCTGGGGAGTTACTCCGAGGTGGTTTGATATGTTTTTGCTTATGAAGGGCTTGAGTTTTTCATCGCTGCACTCTTCGATGGGTATTTTCAGCTTCTTTTCTTCCTGCATCAGGTAGGAGAGGATCTTCTTTCCCTGCTTACCGATTTTTTCGAAATAGCCGGAGTCAGGCATCGGAAGTTCAAGTTTGATGCTCCTGCTTCCTTTTTCCTGGATTACAAAAGCTCTGCACCGGCACATTCCTGCTGCACTCATGGCTGCAAGGGAGAGGATTTTTGTGCCGCCCGTGACGTTTAAAACGACTTCAACACCATCGGGCTGGGCATGGATTAATCCGATTATCGTTATAAAGCATTCTTTGAAATCAAAAGGGTCTACTTCGCAGGTTTCGACGCGGATGCCGAACCCTTCAAGGAGTTTTTTCAGTTCTGAAGCTTTTTCCGGGGGATTTACAATTTCCGTGCCTTTCTTAATCTCTGACTCCGGATAAAGTTCATCAAGGGGCTTTCCGGCAACCAGCAGGACCTTATCTACATTTTCCATCAGCCTTACCCCCAGTTTTATTATATCTCCCGACCCTCCAAGGGTTGCAATCATTACTGCCATGGTTTTTCCACTCCTTGCTTTTCCTTTTTCTTTCCTGTCCCTTTTTTCTAACAGGTTCAGGTCATTCAGCAATAAATAAGCATTCTTTTTCTGCGTAAGCGTCAATGTTGAAGTTTTTCCCGATTACAAGCCTTTTCCCCAGGCAGGCTGCACAGACCGGTGAAAGGAGCACGGAATCTTCTTCAGTCCGCTCTTCATGGTCCAGCACCTGTTCAATTTCTTCTGCAAGGCTATTCATCCTTTCCGGTTCGAGCTCCCCAAAAAATACACTTTTCTGGAACCTGTGGAGCCCGAAGTCCAGGCACTTTTCCGAAACCCTGTACCGAAGGTTGTTATCGGTTACGTCGTAGACGAGCCATAAAAACATTGTTACCTCCAGTACACAAAAGGAGAATATCCAACTCTTTCACCGGTCAGGAATTTTGAAACCATATTCGCCTGCAGCAGGACGAGGCTTGAAAAAGAGTGCTTCAGGTCCTTGTAGTTTACAACCTTTGCCAGCCTTTCGGAAATTGCTTCCATGGTTTTATGCCTTCCGGCCTGGTTAAGGTAAAAACCACCTTCAACTGGCTTAAGGTCATTTTCCGTGACTATCCTTTTTGTGACAAGATTGAGCACAGTCCTGTCCACAACCGGCTGCCGGAATTCTTCAATCAAATCAAGGACGAGGGAAGGCTTTCCAGGAAGGTCAGTATGAAGGAAGCCCATGTAGGGGTTCAGGCCTGAGAGTACGCAGGCTTTTTCTACCTCAGTGTAAAGAATCCCGTATCCGTAACTGAGCATTGCGTTAAAAAGATCTCCGGGCGGCTGTTTTGTGCGCGTCCCTGAGTACACGGCTTCCGGAAGGATATTTGAAAGAGCCTGAAAATATATCCTTGAAGCCTCTCCTTCAATCCCAAAAAGGCTGTTTCTTGCTTCTTCTATATACCCCCATTCTTCAGCTCGCTCTTTTATTTTTTCGGCCTGGGACATGATCTTTTCCGCCTGTCCTACCAAGCGCTCGTTGTCCCTCTTTTTTGCCAGATTTTTCAGCAGGTACCCCTGATTCTTAATCTTAGCCCCGATAATGGAACTTATCAGGAAAACCCCTTTTCCATCATCATAAGCCCTTGCCTGGCAACGCTGTACTGTTGCCGAGTTTTCCTGTTCGCAGGAATAAGTCCTTGCAAAAGGCCTCCCCATCCTGTCCAGGTAAACGATGTCTATACCCTTTTTGACCGCAAGCTCAATTGCATCAGCAGTAACTGCAGCTCCCGTGTAAATAAGGATCTGTGATACTTTATCTGCCGAAAATCCTTTTGTTAGCAGCTTTTCAGTCTTGTCAACGAAAATAAATCGGTTGCTTTTCTTATGTATGTAAGTCCCGTATTCATCAACAATAAGGCGAATTTAGCATTACCTCCTGTGTATTGAGAACTATTAAATCCCACATTCTTCTAAACCTACGGACCTATAAGTAATATTTCGCGAAGAATTCGGGAAAAAACCGAATTCTGGAAGTTTGCTCACCGTTTTCCAAAGGAATCACGCTTTTTCTCAATTTGACCCCTTTCTTTTTTAAAAAGCAATATCAATAGAGAACATTATAAAATACTCTTTTGAAGTATTTCAACAGAAAGTTCTCTTTTTCTTACTGACCATAAATCAAAAATTCGCAATGAAGCGGCACTGTAAACTTTCTACTAAAAATTTGTATGTGTCCCACCTACCCCACTCTTCAAATGATTTTTAGAAAGTGTACACATATGTACATTGTTAAAAAAATACTTTCGCTATCAGGTAAGTGAAAATACAAAAGTTTATATGGTATCCGTCCTTATATACCCACTAGCTATTTGTCGACAGCCAAATTAAGTTAACCAAAACAAAAATAGATAAATTTCGAATATTATACAGTTCAAGCAAAAAACAAGTTGCTTGATTCTGATTATCAGGTTCGAAATTACATAATAATTGGCTGAAAATAAGGGAAAACGACCCTGTCGAGAAGTAGCTGCCAAGAAAACAAGGATTGAAACTATGGTATATGTTCTACCGTAATGGTCGAATTCGTAGTCGAGAAGTAGCTGCCAAGAAAACAAGGATTGAAACTCCTCTACGGTTAATGTAACTGGAAATGTCCCAGGTCGAGAAGTAGCTGCCAAGAAAACAAGGATTGAAACGAATACCATTAAAATTAGACATGTCTATTACGGTAGTCGAGAAGTAGCTGCCAAGAAAACAAGGATTGAAACCTCCTTCGAGGTTAACTCCCATAAGATTAGCATATGGTCGAGAAGTAGCTGCCAAGAAAACAAGGATTGAAACTGGGATCCATATCCTGCAGTGCGGGCTACGCGTTGGTCGAGAAGTAGCTGCCAAGAAAACAAGGATTGAAACTACTAACATCGTCAAAGTAAAAAATTTCTTTATCATGTCGAGAAGTAGCTGCCAAGAAAACAAGGATTGAAACTTGGTACTTTCTGTCTTTTGGAAATCTTAGTGAAGGTCGAGAAGTAGCTGCCAAGAAAACAAGGATTGAAACAAAAATTTCTTTATCATTCTTTTGCACCTCTGCATGTCGAGAAGTAGCTGCCAAGAAAACAAGGATTGAAACCTTTGTTGTCCGTCCGGCTATTTAGGTTCGTGCTTGTGGTCGAGAAGTAGCTGCCAAGAAAACAAGGATTGAAACTCTGTTCCCAACACTTTTCAATGCGGGTGAGCTCAGTCGAGAAGTAGCTGCCAAGAAAACAAGGATTGAAACTTATCAGGTTGAACAATTATGTTTATATAATACCCTGGTCGAGAAGTAGCTGCCAAGAAAACAAGGATTGAAACCTCCTACAAGGTCGTTTGTTATTGATTTCATTTTTTGTCGAGAAGTAGCTGCCAAGAAAACAAGGATTGAAACTTTGATTTTCGAAATTGGCTGAGTTGCTGATTACAATAGTCGAGAAGTAGCTGCCAAGAAAACAAGGATTGAAACTTAAGGACGTCTCGATATACATTTTCTACCTCAGAGTCGAGAAGTAGCTGCCAAGAAAACAAGGATTGAAACTTCTGAGCAAACCCAGAAGCATTCACTCCAGCCCCCTGGTCGAGAAGTAGCTGCCAAGAAAACAAGGATTGAAACTCAGGTTTCTGATCTCAATCCAAGCACTATCTTCAGTCGAGAAGTAGCTGCCAAGAAAACAAGGATTGAAACTTTCCGACCGATTCGATAGTTGCATATCTCATTTTTGTCGAGAAGTAGCTGCCAAGAAAACAAGGATTGAAACTTTTATAAAATCTATGCTTACACTCTTGAGACCTGTCGAGAAGTAGCTGCCAAGAAAACAAGGATTGAAACTTAAGTGATTTACCGTGATTAAGTTCCCAGTATTTCGTCGAGAAGTAGCTGCCAAGAAAACAAGGATTGAAACTTTATTTGGTTGGTTTTTGTGTTGTTTGGTTTTTTGTCGAGAAGTAGCTGCCAAGAAAACAAGGATTGAAACCAAAATTACCTCATCCGGATCATTAAAAGTAGCAACGAGTCGAGAAGTAGCTGCCAAGAAAACAAGGATTGAAACCTTCAGACATTTCCTTCTCCGTATTCGCATCATAAGTCGAGAAGTAGCTGCCAAGAAAACAAGGATTGAAACTTAATCCAAGAAACAGCTTCCTGCAATTCTTTTTCAGTCGAGAAGTAGCTGCCAAGAAAACAAGGATTGAAACGATTATTCTTCCTCACCCCCTCTAAACCCAATCACCAGGTCGAGAAGTAGCTGCCAAGAAAACAAGGATTGAAACCATACTTTCTCCTCCAACTACCTTGTTTTTTTGTTGGTCGAGAAGTAGCTGCCAAGAAAACAAGGATTGAAACTTGTTTAGTCTTTCCTCCTTAGTCAAGCTTATGCCGTCGAGAAGTAGCTGCCAAGAAAACAAGGATTGAAACTGGACGGTCCAATCCCGGGGATCTAATTGTTCTCTAGTCGAGAAGTAGCTGCCAAGAAAACAAGGATTGAAACTGGACGGTCCAATCCCGGGGATCTAATTGTTCTCTAGTCGAGAAGTAGCTGCCAAGAAAACAAGGATTGAAACCTCTTTTCATTAATTTCCATGCGGTCTTCTGTTTGTGCTGTCGAGAAGTAGCTGCCAAGAAAACAAGGATTGAAACTCGGTTGAAGATAGTGCTGCCGTGGCCTTTTCGGTGTCGAGAAGTAGCTGCCAAGAAAACAAGGATTGAAACTATTTTATCATACCTTATCATACGTTTTTTTATTTACGTCGAGAAGTAGCTGCCAAGAAAACAAGGATTGAAACTCAAAAACGCTTACTTTTTTGTCCATTATATTTTCTGAAAAGCAATGTCAGTTTCTCTTATTCGGGAAAAAGCCGAATTATTCGCGGCTAAGTATATCAGGTTCTGTAGATGATTGTAAATAAGGATCATCTAAGGAGGTATCTGATATCCAGAAACAAAATATAGCCAATATTCAACTGAAATTGTATAACAAAGCTAAGAAGAATCCAGGCAAGCGATTCAAAAAGCTTAAAAAACTGCTTTTAAAAGACGAAGTCCTTTACACGGCATGGGAGAACCTGAACAGGAATACTAAAGGTACTGGTTTGGATTCTCTTACCATCCAACAGATAGAGGCTTCAGGTGTTGAAGGTTTTATCCGGGCCGTAAAGAAAGAACTTGAAGGGGATCGGTTTGTTGCTGATGAAGTGAAAAGAGTCAAAATTCCAAAACGAAATGGAGAGACAAGACAGCTTGGAATCCTGACTGTAAAAGACCGGCTTGTTCAGGGAGCTGTAAAACTCATTCTTGAGCCTATTTTTGAAGCTGATTTTGAAGACTGCTCTTACGGTTATCGAGCATACAGGTCCGCAAAACTGGCCAGCCTTGAGGTCTACAAATGGCTGGAAACCGGAAGCACCCATTACCTGAAGGGAGATATAGAAGACTGCTTTGACAGCATTCCACATGATAAACTCATGAAAGCTCTTAAAAGAAGGATCGAGGACAAGCTTGTAATTTCCATGGTCGAGTCCTGGCTCGAAAAAGGCTCAGCAGCAGGTTGCTCAGGGAAATCTCCTCGAAAAGGGCTGCTTCAGGGTGGGATAATCTCGCCTCTTCTATTAAACTTCTATCTTGACCAGTTCGATAATCAATGGACTGAAATAGGTCTAAAGAACGTTGAAGGCGACTCAGTAGAACACCTTGTGCGTTTTGCAGATGACTTTGTAATTCTTTCCAGGGAATGGATCGACAAGGACAGGGTTGAGGCTGTTCTGGCTGTACTGGGTCTTGGATTAAACAAAGAAAAGACCTATGTCGGGAGTATAGGGAGCGGGTTCGAGTTCGTAGGCTTCTATTTTCAGGAAAATGTAGATGAAAAAGGGGTGAAGGGAGGTATCAGGGTCATACCTACCGAAGGATCCATCGAGAAAGTAATAGATAGCATAGAAAATATAGGAAATATAGAAAGCATAGAAAAATCAAATCCCGGTGATGAAAATGAGAATCGGTCTCTTGAAAACTTAATTAAAAATATCTATAGAGTTGTCGACCCCTGGGTGAACTATTACAGGCATACGGATTGCTCCGCCGGTCTTGAAAAAATTGAGCAATGTTTTAATAAAAAAATTAAAGGATTTATTTAAATATATACTCAGTAAATTTTTATGTAGAAAATCCGTTAAATGAATTTAAAAACTTATTTATCACATAACAAATATAAGCAAAAATAAAAAATGTGATTTCAAATAATTCTCTATAGATATTATGAATCAGAAAAACATTAAACTCAAGACCCTTGAAATGACTTTTGAAGGCACAGAAGAGTTCAGGGGAGACGCAAATCAGATCCGTGGTTTCTTTGCGTCAAAATTCAATGAATATGACCAGCTCCACAACCATAACACAGACAGGTTCCTCTACCGCTACCCTCTTGTGCAGTACAAGGTCCTTGGCAGGATGCCTCTCATTGTCGGTATAAACGAAGGGGCAGAAACCTTGAAAGGTTTATTTGACAAATTTGACACGGTTACTCTCCCTCACGAGGACTTTGAAATCACAGACAGATCAATGAGGATCAAAAAACAGGAATTTGGCCTTACAAAAGGCATCTACTTTTACGAATTCCTCACCCCCTGGCTTGCCTTCAATGACGAAAACGAAGAAAGGTTCTCTGAGATCGACAACCCTGAAGAGCAAAAGGAACTACTTCGAAAGACCCTGATAGGAAATCTGCTCTCCATGTCAAAGGCTTTCGGGTATACGGTTCCTGATACTATAAAATGTGATGTTGATGTGGAGCTCAGAAGTTCAAAATTCAAAAAGATGGATTTTACTTCTTTTAAAGGTGGTTTTATAGCCAATTTTTTGATTCCGGATTTTATGGGGGTAGGGAAAGGGGTTGCGAAAGGGTTTGGGACTGTGAGAAAAATTCGCGTATAATAGAATTTTGAAGCATATGACTACTCCTCCAAGAGGGGCAGAAAACTTGAAATATGGTGGTAAATTGTGGAAGTAAAGGAATTTAAAGTCAGGTTCGTTACACCCCTACTTATTGATGGAGCAAATAAATACTCTGCTGATAGTGCTGGTCTTACGGGAAAGGCTCTCAGAGGATCTTGGCGTTTTTGGTTTAGAGCTGTAATAGGGGGCATGTTCAGGGACATAAAAAAGGAGGAGTTACTTCTTTTAGAAAGTAATATATTTGGTTCTGCCGATACTAAAGATTCAAACGGCGACAAGATCGGCGCAAAATTTAGAATGATTATTGATACTGAAAGTCATTTTCCAGACGATAACATAAAACTTGGCTTTAATAAACCCTGCCGTAATTGTAGAGGAAAAGGATGTTACGAGTGTAGATCCACTGGGAAATCAAGAAATCCAGCAATAAGCCAGGGTTACCTTGAAAACTCTTCATACACAATACAAATTATCCCCCGTAGTACTATGTCTGAAATGGAGTTAAAGGTTCTATTTTCTACTATCTGGGTATGGGGTAATTTAGGTTCAGTTGGAAAAAGAGAAAGACGGGGATTTGGTTCTCCAGTTATCTGTCCCTTAAAAGAAAACAATCCTTTTTCGTTTCACTTAAATGGAAAGAAAATAGAGCTTCCGATAAAACAAACTTTTGTTGATCTTGAAGGACTCGAAGGACATATACAGAAAGGTTTGAGCTTAGTTTGGGAATTGTTTCGTCGATGGATTGAAGAAAATAAATTTACAAGCAGTAAAAATATATTTGCCGACGTTTCGATAACAAGTGCTCCTAAAAGTTCTTCTTTCTTCATTTTACGAAGTTGTGAGCAGATCTTTGTTGGGAATGCTGGTTTCATCGACAGAAACGATGCAATTGCCAAATTTCACGGCGATTCAAATTGTGATGGATTAGGATGGGCAAGAAGCACACATCGTATGGCTTCCCCTGTATTCATAAGATTTCACAAAATAAGGCTGGATAAAGTCGAAAAATTCATTCCTGTAGTTAGTTGGTGCCAGCAAAAAAACGTCGAAAAAGATCCAAATAATTGTGCATTAGATTACCTTAAAAATATGCTAATAGATGGACAAAATGTTTTTGTCAACAATTTAAATGGAGGCACCCTATGAATGAATTGATCGAAAATATGAAGACTTATGGTAATGAATTCTGCCTTCTCAGAGTTTCGATTGGTCCTGTTCAAGAATTCATCAGTGAAGCAAGAAAAACAAGGGACCTATATATAGGAAGTCGTTTGCTTTCTTTAGCTACATTAAACTCAATGAAGCCATTATATGAAACTTATGGCCCAAAATCTATAATTTATCCACATATTAAATATTCTAAAGAACGTTTGTCTTCTCTTCCTAATATTTACATGGCTGTAATTCCAAAGTCAAAACTGGATGAAACGCTTTCTCAGATGGAAAATGGATTATGCAACTTTTGGAATGATGTACAAAAAAAGTTCTATTTGAAACTTTCTTATGATTGCAGAGGACATTATAACCAAAAAATGAAATCCCCTTTTTATATAAATTGGGTTGCAGTTCCTGTAACGATAGAAGAACTGAATAATTCATACAAATTGAAAGTGAAAGAAATTCTTCGCTTTTTCGATGAAAGAAAAGTAACACGAAATTTTGAATCATGGGAAGGAGAATGTGTTCAAAAATGTAGCCAATGTGGTCGCAGAGAATGTGCATCAGAAATTTACACAAGCGTTCATAAAAAATTGAAATCAAGAATAAGAGAAAATGAAGTACTATGTCCAATCTGCTTATTGAAGCGATTACTTAATCCGGATGATATCGGGGTAAATGACCAAAAGTTTGATTCAGTAATGGACATTTCAGCTGCATCTGCAAAAAAATTAATTGAACAAAAAAATGAGAAAACGGAGGTCAAAGAATTTGCTGAAAAAATTCGTGAAATTGGGGAATATATTGGGATCACACACAAAAATGGAGAATATTATTATGAAGATTATTTAAATTTTGATTTCTTCAAAAAAGAATATGAAGCTCCTGATGATCAAGAATTCAGAAGACTCTGCGAGGACACCAAAAAAAAGTTGCGTGCAGTTTATGAATCACTTGGAATAAAAGAACCGTCAAAATACTACTCCATTTTGATGATGGATGGAGATAACATGGGGAAACTCATGTCTGGAGAGGTAAAACTTGCTTCAGGGGAAATCATCAAAGATACTGATTTCACCATAGATTATCAGAAAAAACTAAGTGAAATTTTAGCAGATACTGGAGCAAATACGTCTGAGTTGATAAGGGATGACAGAGAAGGTAATGGTCTGTGCGTTTATTCAGGAGGAGACGACCTACTTGCATTTCTTCCTCTGGAAAGATCTCTTTCAACAGCTAATAAAGCAAGATCCTCTTTCATTAGCGAATTCAATGAATCGAATATAAAACAAACTATCAGTGCCGGAATTGTAATCCTTCATCACAAAGACCCTCTTCGTAGAGGATTAGAAGAAGCAAGGAAAAATGTAGATCAAGCAAAAGAATTGTTTAAAGATAAGGACGCCTTCTGTATTACGCTAAGACTGTTTTCAGGATCAGTTGTTACATGGGGTTATAAATGGGAAATTGAAATACCGAATTTACAAGAATTAGGTTCGATAAAAATTTTGGATATTTTGAGTTGTTTTATTTCATTTATGCTTGAAGGTCCAGAGAATAAGCTGAGTACGGGTTTCGTTCATGAATTTATGGAAGAACTTTCTTCTTTCTATAAATATAACGAGTATAGGTCTACATTGGAACTAAATGAGAAGATGTTTAAATCGGAGTTAAGTAGGTTGCTAAAACGGCATATACCTTCAGGATCTAAACTCTGGCAACTTAAATTCAAGGATGTAATTCTTACTTTGGATTTAATAACGGAATTATTCTTTTATATGGCAGACCCTGATAAGAACAAATCAATTGAAACTGCGAAAGAAAACTTTGAAAACTTCCTCCAAATAGCTCTATTTTTTGTAAGGGAGGAGACAGGAAGGGGTGATTTGAAGTGATCCAGATTGATCTCAAACCTCTTGATACACTTTTTTTTAGAGATGCTCGCTCATTTAATGCTGGAGAAGAATCCACAGCAGACTTCAATTTCCCGTCCCCTTTGACATTTTATGGAGCAATCGGGAATGCTGTACTCGAAGATACTTCAGAAGTTGATAGAATTAAATTTGTATCTGGAGAATATAAACACCCAAAACTTGGGAAATACGACCAAAAGCTTCTAAATACTCCTTTAAAACTCAAAGGTCCATTCCTGCAAAAAGGAGAAAAAACATATTTTCCACCGCCATCAAATTTATGGATAGAAGTAACAAGGCGTCCATATGTGCCCCATGTATTGTTTCCTTATGAAAACAATCAATGTATGTGGGACATCATTGACAAAAAAATAAAACCATTAAAAATACCTAATGTTTTGGGATTAGAACTTAAGCCCTTAGAAGAATATATTCCTGTTGAAGAACTAATGAAATACCTTGCAGGAAGACTTAGTTCCTTTTCAACTATCTCCTCTGAGCCTGAAAATTCTTTTTTTATTCAAGAAACGAGATACGGACACGTAATTTCAAAATATTCAAAAAGTCCTGAGGATCATTTCCTTTATACAGCCGTAAACTTGCGTTTTAGAGATCAGCTAAGAAAACAAAAGCTAATAGAATCAGGTTTTACGATAGTTGCTGAAGGTATCGAAGAATCCGATCTCCATAATAAAATACTAACACTTGGAGGAGAGAGAAAGAAAGTTGCAGTCAAATGTAAAAACAACAAATTGATTACAGAAAATCCAGAGATCTTAAGGGAGATTCAAAATAAGAAAAAATTTTTCATATATTTTGCGAGTCCGGCTATTTTTAAAAACGGATGGCGTCTAGAACTACCAGCAGAATTTAGTGATGCTGTACTTGTTGGAGCGGCTGTCAACAAACCACTGTATATTAGCGGGTGGAAGGCTAACAAAAATGACTTTGGAGGACAACCGAGACCCATAAAAAAAGCAGTTCGTGCTGGTAGCGTTTATTTTTTTGAAGCAAATTCCTGGAACAAAGAAAAATTCACAAAATTTTTTGAGAAATATAATTTTGGAGCTAGTTTGTCTGACGAATACTGCAGTGCTGGCTTCGGTATATCTTTAATAGGTTGTTGGTAATATGACACAAGAGAACAAGCTTCATGAATACGACATTATGTTTGTAAACGTTGTTACCCCTCTTCATAATGGCTCTGGGGAAGGTCTTGGAATCGTAGATAATCCAATCTTACGCGAAAGAACAACGCAATTTCCTATAATACAAGCATCATCCATAAAAGGGGTCCTTAGAGATTCATATGAAGAAAGAGGCTCCATAGATTTTGATATGCTTTTTGGTCCATCTCCTGGAAATGGAGAGAAACATTCTGGAGCAATTTCTTTTGGAGACGGGCAGATTCTAGCTTTTCCCGTAAGATCTGTCAGGGGATGCTTTGCTTGGATAACAAGTCCACATGTACTTTGGCGATTTTATGAAAGGCTTTGTCTGATGGACATGGAATCATTATCTTCAAAACTTACCAATCCTTTAAAAAAAGTTCACTCAGGTCTAAACAAGGCCATGGTAAGCCCTTCTGGGAAAAAAGAGTTATACATGCCAAAAACTACTCAAATATTCCTGGAGGAATTTCCGATTACTTGTGAGGATTCACAGGAAATTGAGATCATTGCAAAGGTGATTGGAGAAAAAGTATATGGTAAAGATAGTTTCTTGAAGAGTGAATTTGAGAAAAAATTCGTCTTGGTGGACGACGATATATTCAGATATTTTGTTACTAACGCTACTGAGATAGTTCCAAATATTAGAATTGGAGATAGTGGAACTACTGTAGACGGTTCACTTCGTTATACAGAGTACCTCCCCTCTGAAACTATTATGTATAGTACTCTGATTTTTGAAAGATCCAGAAAAAAAGACTGTGCATTAAGTGCAACTGAAGTTAAGAACAATTTTGTTAAATATTTACCTACAGTAATCCAGATAGGAGGAGACGAAACTACAGGAAAGGGGATTACCAGGCTTTCACTATCAAACCTTTCTGTAAATGGTATTGCGGGCGAAAAAAGTCAGGAGGGAATAGAATGATAGTTGGCAAAAATCTGGATCATGAGCGAGCTGAGTATGCATATGGATGTATTGAATACATCAAAAGAGAAGGAGATGAACGTGAAAAAAAATACCACAGTGCAGTTCGTTCTTCTGGTGCTCTAATCCAAAAATCAGGACTAATACAAACTCTTTCCTTTTACATTAGCAAAACAAAAGAAAATGGGAGAGATGAAGGTCAGAAAAGTTACACTCACTATGAATTTCTTGCGGGACATATCTTGAAGTGGATTATGGGTAATAATGAGAAATTAAGTCCATTGAAACTTTATCTATCTCTTCTTGAATGTACGGATGATGAGATAATACAAAAGTCCCAGGAATCAAAGGCTCTTATTCTTTGGCTCAAAAGGTTTTCAGATGCAATGCTGCAGAGTGGGGACTAAAAATGGTTCTCTCGGATTCAAAATGGGTTAAAAATATCAAGTGTGTGAAAGGAATCTCTAATTCCGAAAAAGTAAATCCAGCTCTGATTTTTGACAAATATTTTTTATGGGGAATAACTCAGGATGACACTCCAACTTACTCTCCAAATAGAAAGGATAATTGTAAAGTTCAGCACCTTGAGAGATTAATAAAATATAAAATCCCGCTGGAAGTTACTAGTTACTCTTATTTAAAAAATCGAAAGAACTCTCTGCCTGGAATAATGTCATTTTCCCTTAATACCAAAACCAGAGTTATAGTTAATCATGGGGGAGAATCAATTCTCAAAAATTCTATTTTAATTCATCCATATTATGGATTTCCCATAATTTCAGGCTCTGCAATAAAGGGAGTTACAAGACATTATTGCGATGAGTTTGAAATTATCGATGAAGGATTTAAGAAGAGAATTTTTGGAAATTCACCTGCAGAAAAAGAATCTCAAAGGGGAAATATATTATTTGCTGATGCATGGCCTAAAAACGTTAATAGAGACTCACTATCTGATTTCTTTGAACTGGATGTCTTTACTCCACATTATCAGGACTACTACCAAAAAAATAAATTTCCAAGAGACGACCAAAATCCAGTCCCAGTACACTTTATTGCTGTGAAAAAAGGGATAGAATTCGAGTTTGCAATTGCTCCTTTAGTCGGATACGGCAAAGAAAATGTACAAGAAGATCTGGATCTGGTAAGGGGACTTATTACAAATGCACTGAAAACTTTTGGAATCGGTGCAAAAACAGATTCTAGCTATGGTTATTTTGAACAGAGGGTGTGTTAAATGCCAAGAACAATAATTACAACCTGCGGAACAAGTCTTTTCAAATCATGTTGCTGGAGATATGGAGGACTTTGCGATAATTCTTTTTTAGGTCTGGGAAGTGAAAAAGAAAGAATGGATTATGAATCAACTTGCAATAGTAAACTAAAAGAAGCGTTGGAGAAGGATTGTGATCTCTCCAAAGAATTCGAACCTTTTTCATGGGAAAATCTAGCATATATGAAAGATCTTCCTGCTGAGCTGGCGTCACTAAAAGCTATAAAGATTTACTATGATAACAGTCAAAAAGGATCTCTGGGGAATGGTGATAAAGTCATCCTTCTTCATTCAGATAACAAAGAAGGTTCATTTTGTGCAAATGTGATATATAATGTTCTTAAAGAAAATAATTTATTACCAGGAATTGAGATTGAAAAATGGCCGATAATTGGTCTTGACCCTTCAGATGCTGAAAGATTTGGATCTGCACTACTTGAGATATGGCAAAAATCCATAACTAAATTTGAGGAAAATGAAAACGAGGAATATATTTTCAATTTGACAGGTGGATATAAAGGGGTGGGTATCTTATTAGGTGCATTTGCATATATAAATGCATGTGCAAAAATTTTTTATTTGTATGAAGAAACTAACTATGAAAAAATAACAGTCATGTCCTTTGATCCTAATTCACCAGTACCAGGAATTAGTGAGTTTAAAGCTGGATATTCTGATGTGAAGACTGGGAAAGAGATCTTAATTCATCTCCCCCCAGAGCGGTTCGATTAACATGGATAAAAAATTAATCTCTTTGCGCAACAGTTTTGAACAAATAGGTACTCTAACAAAATTCAATAACTATGTTGGAACTGAAAAAATAAATGTAGCTCCTGCTAAAATTCCTACTGAAGCGGTAAAATTTCCTGAAGAAGCTATTGCTGTTCAAACATTAGCACTAAATATCCAAATCGGGAAAATTGGGTTGGAAGAACACAATAAAGCACTCTGGCAACACTACTGGCTAAAATGTTGTCTCAGTGAAAAATGTGACTATGTGTTTTCAATTTTAAGTGCAGAGTGCATAGACATAAGTCGCGAAGAAGATCTAATGAAAATTATTAATGGAGACGTGGTTTTTAACTACTTAAGCACCGGAGCTAAAAAATACTATCTGACGGAATGCATCGATTTCCTCCTCAAAAGATATAATTGGATAGGAGCCTGGGAGCTTTGTTTTAAGCATCGAGATATTATAAGTTTAAATTTATTTAAGTTGTTTCTCCCGAGGATGTTGAGTGCCAGTCTTGTTGGGATTATATTGATTGCTTCTTCTGGAGATCTCATGAAGTTTGGTAGTGGTATATTAAATAGTAACTATTCTTATTATTTTTTAGTTTTCACATTTCTGTCATCTTTTTTTTATTTCTTTTTCGAGTGTAGCAAAATCATTCGCGGATCATTGCCAATGAACTATTTTAATTCAAAAATTATCAGTAGGATCTTTCCAATATTAGTATGGGGTTTCGGTTGGTCAACTTTCTTTTCATATCTTTTTATATACACATACATTTCAATAAAATTATTAGATCCCTCGACGCTTCATTGGAGATCAATATTGGTTTATGCTAGTTTTTCATTTTTTATAGGTATACTGATTCAACTTCTATGGGAAGAAAAAACAGTAACTGAACCATTATGAGTTGTATTTTATGCTTTTTGGCCAAAAACCGAATTCTGGAAGTTTGCTCTCGTTTTCCTCTGGAATCACGCTTTTTTCATTTTGACCCTTTAATTTACAGAAAAACGATACCAATAACGAACATTCTGAATTAATTTTTTGAAGTATTTCTAAAGAAATCTCACTTTTTCTTCTGGGCCACAAATTCGGAATTCGTAATGAAGCGACACTTCAAACATTTGGCTAAAATTTATGATGTATCCACCTACCCTACTCTCACATTTCGACCCCCCTTTCAAAAATATGGTGATTTATTCAACAACTGAATAAACTTATTGAATCTTTTATGAACACATGCTCAAAAAAATCAATTATTTTGGTTTGAATCTCACAATGTTCAAAAAAGCCTAGTCAAAATTTGTGAAAATCAATGAAAATATAGAAAAGTTTAGCTATATTTATCAAAAACTAAATAATTAATATAAAAATTAGAGTGAAATTAGCAATAAACTATATGAATAAAAAAATTAAGTTGTGTTTTTTGGGAGGGGGTCGAAATGTGAGCTACTCTCTAAATGATTTTTTTAAAAATGTACTTTATATGACTCAGTGCCAAAATCCAGTGATGAACATAAAATTAAAAATCACTAGATTTTGTAATTGGTTACAATCCTTGTGATTATACTTCTTTGTTGAAGTCTTTAGGTATCGAATGTTAATTTTGATTAGAGATTGAATTCTTCTTAAGAATTCAGATTTTTAATCAAGAAATGCAAAAATCACTGGATTTTGATACTGAGTCCTTTATATATATTGCCAAAAAAATAATTTAGTTATCGGATAAGCGAAAGTACAAAAGTTATTATGGTATCCTTCCTTATACACTATCGCTATTTGTCGACCAGCTAATTTTGTTAACTAAAACTAAAACATATAACTTTCGAATATTAGATATTTAAAACAAAAATAAGTTGCTTGATTCTGATTATCAGGTTCGAAATTACTAAGAATTAGCTGAAAATAAGGCTCTTCGCTATTTTGAGTGGTAATATAGAGTCGCTTTCTAAATGTGATACAACATCTATAATATTTGAAAACATTTCGTGTTGTAAATCACATTCAAAATCGATAATTTCTCTTTGGTTTAGTCACTTCTCAACTAAAGAATTATTTTCAACCCACACAAAAATGCGAAGAACCGAAAATAAGGGAAAAAGACCCATCGAGTAGTAGGTTCCACGAAAACAAGGATTAAAACCTGATTCCTATTTTTGCTTGTACATTTAGGAATGATGAAACTAGAATTTCAAGTATTTATGTACCAACATTGCCTTTATGTTTATTTGGGGAAATGGAATTATAGAGCCATTCACAAAGTGAAAACTTGGAGTTATTTTTTAACCATTCCTTCGTAATTCATCGAGAAGTAGGTTCCACGAAAACAAGGATTGAAACTGTTTATTGTCCTTTGATAATATTTAAGATGAAGAAGTCGAGAAGTAGATGCCACAAAAACAAGGATTGAAACAAAGCTGCCAAATTGCCAGTTCCTATATTTTCCAGGCTGCAATTCTGGACTGAATAACTGTGCCCCGCATCCTTTCTTCCGTGTTTTCCGTGCTTTCCTTGTTCTAATTCAATCCTATTTCTCTAGAAAAGGAGTCCGGGCATGTTATTTTAGAAAAAGGTCCGGAAAGACAGATTGCAGGAAACTCCTTCCCCTAGCGGGAGGCGGGAGAAATATATTAATGAAGAATTGTACTGGCAGTAAGCCAAATTTTTTTTCCTGAAAGGGCGGGCTTACTTTTAAGCTCTAGAAAGCAGTTTTGAAGTATCCGCATTCATGTGTGGTTAAGCATCTAACCAGTAATTTATATACAGGTGGTTAAGCATTTAACCAAGTTATATAACCCCCAGGGGACATAGAATATCTCATATGGATTTGACTCATCTCTCTGCCCAGAACCCCTGGTGGAAGAACCCTGCTGCTATCCGGGATGATGACAAACTGAAAAAGCTGGATGATTCGCTGTTGAAGTGGAGCCCGAGGCTTCTTTCGGAGCTGGAGTTTGACAGGGACAGGATCTATACGCTCACGGGGCCGAGACAGGTTGGAAAGACCACATTGGTTAAGCTCATAATCCGGGAGCTGCTTTCAAAAATAGAGCATTCCCAGAGCATTTTTTACTTTACCTGCGACCTCGTGGCTGATGAAAAAGAGCTATTTGAGGTC
>MCHG01000237.1_pt1 | contig 23998 bp, 21 predicted proteins | sample 787351 | NCBI WGS metagenome assembly MCHG01 (sample SAMN05430296, study PRJNA330682) | permafrost metagenome | biome: Cold desert; feature: permafrost; material: soil; isolation source: enrichment culture inoculated with soil incubated with H2/CO2 at 20 degrees... ... | reverse complement strand
AATTTTTCGCAAAATAAGCATTATTATCAAGTATTATTGAAAAATAAGGAATATTGTGGAGATTGGCAAAACCTCAATTTGTAAGATTTAAGCCCGGGAAAATCGCTATACAAGCTGTCTCAAAACTCAAGTTATTTCTACAATTGGGTAATGGCAATGTTGGTTTTAAATTCAGAGAAAAAATTTTTCCGAAATTCAGATACAAATTGACCTTATAGTAGAAAATTTTGCCCCAATTGTAAAATTGAGTTTAGTTTTTAGACAGCCTTTATATATAGTATTCAAAGTTGTGCATAAAATTCGTTAACCGATGACAATGAAGTAAGCCTAATATGAATTAGTTTTTGTGGGGTGAATGATATGAAAAAAAATGGGATTGGAATACGTTTGATAGAGATACTGGCGGCTTTGATAATGGCTTTAGTTGTCTGTGTGGTTAGTGTGCCTTCAATAATGTATATAGGATTTAAGTATTTGAGGTACAAAATTAAGTTATATTGAAATTGATTAAATTAGGGTCGTGTCCTTGAGTTATTGATCAATTCCAAAAGAGCGAGTACGTCCTCCATATTTGAGGAAAATGTAGAGAGATTCTTGTGCTTACGGTTTTCAATAACTCACACCCACGGCCATAAATCCTACCCCCAGGAAACCAGCTTGCGATACTGAGGCACTCTGAGCTTGTGAAGTGGCAGAAACGAAAAGTGAAAAATTTCTAAATTACGAGACTTTTCATTATTTTCTGGGTCTTTGACTGATTGCAGTCAATTGCCAGCGGAATTAGTGCTAGATTTTGATTTACCCCAGAAGATATTAAAAAGTCTCTAAATTACTTATAAATCCTAATTTATTACGGAAGTGAAACATTGACAGAAAAATCGACATGGATGAAAAGCTAAAAATTATGGCCGGACAACTTCCTGAAGTAATGGCTGCGCTTTCTGGACTCCATTCTGTAGTTGTTAAAGATGGAGCTCTTCTAAGCGCCAGAACGAAAGAACTCATGATGGTAGCGATCGCAGTAGCCCTGCGTTGTGAATACTGTCTATGGAAGCACGTTCTTGAAGCTGTAAAATTGGGAGCAACCCGTGTGGAGATTATGGAGGCCGTTAGTACTGCCATAGTGATGGCTGGTGGGCCTGCGGTAGCTTACGGGTCAGTAGTTGTTCTCAGAATTCTGGATGAACTGGCCATTTGAGAAAATGAGGTGATATAAGTTGACCGAAGGAAAAACCAATTCCTGTAAATGCGATATTTGCGGGCGCGAAATGGAAAGGGAAGATGTTATTGAAGAAGAAGGCAAGACTCTCTGTGAGGACTGTTTTATAGAAGGTCACCATAGAATTCAGGCTTGTAACCCCTGGGCTGTACGTTCTAAAAAAATATTTAGGGAAGAAGCCGGGCTTGAAGGAACTGAAGGCCTGACTGAATTGCAAAAAGCCATTTATGAGTTCATTGTCTCCAGTGGTGGAGTAAAAAAGGAAGAAATTGCAAAAAAATTTGGGATATCTCTACTGGAAGCAGAGAATCAGTTTGCTCTCCTGAGGCACTGCGAGCTGCTAAAAGGGCAAAAAAGAGCAGACGGAGTGTATCTTGTACCTTTTGGTGATAAGTAAACTCAAAAATAACTTCATTGATCATTGTTAAGGAATCTTTTTGCCTGTAAGCGATCGATTTTGGAGCAAAAACAAGTCCCAAATTTCGAGCACCAATATTAAAATCGATACATTGTTCCAACTTCCTATCGATGAATATTTTGGAAAACCGTTGTGGGAATAGGGCAATTTATCATGATTCCTCACTGAATTGAAGATGCATGAATTGAAGAAGAAATCCTTAAACATAAAGAGACAAGTTTATGGGGGAACATTTCTTGAGTGCATTGAACAACTTCAGGAGAAAACATTGATATCGTTGTTAAATAAAGAGCTCCTCCTAAAACAAATTTTATTCTCAAGCAATAAAAGTTTCAGAATTATTTTTTATGATCAGAAATTCAATTAATTATTTAGAATACGAAATTTAAAAAAACAATTTTGAGTATTGATCTCGGCCTAAGCACTGAAATCCAAACTCAAACCCAACACGTGATGAAAGATTAAATATCTTCAAGAGGAGATTAAACTTTTTTTAAATTGTAATAGTTATTATTTAAATTGGAAAATTTTTAAATTAATATTCAATCCAGATAATAATATCTATGCTTTTCCTGAAAAAAATCGTGAAAACGCGTCACAGTGTTTACTCTGCAAATTAGTTTACGAACATCAAAGGTATAAATAACTGTTGATATATTAATCGGAGGGAAAAGTATAAAAGCTCAAATATTTTGCAAATAATATTCCAAGCGACTTAAGTAAAATACATTTTATTTAATTATCAAGAGGCATTTTAGTCAGAAAACTCGTCATAAGAACACTTATAGAACTTTTTGTCTTAAAAGTGAATAAGATGTACAATTAATCACAATTAATAATATTAAAAAAAAAAATATTGGTATGGTCTAATAGCTTCTCTAAAAATCGACATCTTCAGACACCTATTTTCTGTTTTATACAATTAAGTAGAATATATCTTTAAAATACACTTGCTCTAGATGTTTTCATTTTACCCTTCTCGAAATGGGACGTTACAAATTAGAAAATATTATATAGATTTGGTACGTTAAGACTTTTGTTTAGTGTTCATTATCCATCGGTAGCGACCTCTGCTCAAGATTAAGGTCTCAATCGTTGGCAAAAACAGTTTTCTGAGATATAGGGCGTAAAAATGATTCTGAAGAGAATAAGGCCCTAAAAACGACTTTTGGAAGGAAATGTTTCCTTAAAAACGCTTTTATTTGGAAAAACGTTGGTATTACGTTTAGTATTCGAACAAATGTAACGTTCTACCAAAAAAATGTCATTTAAACGGTTGTAACTTTAAAGCAGACGGCAAGAGAAATTGTGTAATCGTTGTCAATATGCCGAATATTATAAGTTGCAATCGTTTTGATGAAGTCGACTTTAAACAAATTAAGGAGGTAAAGCTCATATGAGCAAACTATCTACCGGGAGTTTTTCTATAGAAGATCTGGAATCAGTTCAGATCACTATCAATAACATTGTAGGAGCCGCAAAAGCAGTCGCTGAAACAAAAGCGGTTGCTGAAACAACAGGTCCGATGGGTCCGACTCCCTTCCCTTCAATTGCAACATTAAGGGACTGGAATTTTACACTTTTCGACCGTTATGAGCCTGTTTACACCCCAATGTGCGACCAGTGTTGCTACTGTACATTCGGACCTTGTAACCTTGAAGGAAACAAGAGAGGTGCCTGCGGTATTGACATGAAAGGTCAGACTGCAAGAGAGTTCTTCCTGCGCTGTATCACAGGTTGTGCATGTCACAGTGCCCACGGTCGTCATATACTCAACCACCTGGTTGACCTCTTTGGAGAGGACATGCCGATTAATATGGGAGCTTCAAACGTAATTGCCCCTAATATTCAGCTTGTCACAGGTCAGCAGCCAAAGACCCTCGGCGACCTTAAACCCATAATGGAATATGTCGAAGAAGAGCTGGGCCAGCTGCTTGCAACCATACATGCAGGACAGGAAGCAGCAGCAATCGATTATGATAACAAGGCAATGTTTGCCGGAATGCTTGACCATGTCGGTATGGAAGTTTCCGATATTGCTCAGGTTACTTCCCTTGGTTTCCCGAAGTCCGACCCCGAAGCCCCGCTTGTTGAAACAGGTATAGGGACTCTTGATGCTTCAAAGCCAATAATCATCGCTATTGGTCACAACGTTGCCGGTGTCACCTACATCATGGACTACATGGAAGAGCATGACCTTACTGACAAGATGGAAATCGGAGGTCTCTGCTGTACCGCATTCGATATGACCAGGTACAAGAGAGAAGACAGGAAAGCCCCCTATGCAAAGATCGTCGGTACCATTTCAAAGGAATTAAAGGTAGTACGCTCCGGAATTCCTGATGTAATCGTTCTTGACGAACAGTGTGTAAGAGCTGATCTCGTAGTCGAAGGACAGAAACTCAAGATCCCTGTCATCGCATCCAACGAAAAGATCATGTACGGCCTGCCTGACAGGACCAATGACAACGTCGATGAAATTGTCGCAGATCTGGTATCTGGCAAGATCCCTGGCTGTGTAATGCTGGACTACGACAAACTGGGAGAACTTGTGCCCAAGGTCGCTATGGCAATGGCCCCTATTCGCGATGCAGAAGGGCTCACAGCCATCCCCACAGACGAAGAAATGAAAGTGCTTGTTTCCAAGTGTGTAGAATGTGGAGAATGTGCACTTGCATGTCCGGAAGAACTGGAAATCCCTGAAGCAATTGCAATAGCTAAGGGAGGAGACTACTCCGCTCTGGAAGAGCTGCACGACCTCTGTATAGGCTGCCGCAGGTGCGAACAGGTCTGTAACAAGGAAATACCCGTCCTGAACCTGATTGAAAAGGCTTCGTTGAAAGCCATCTCAGAAGAGAAGGGTCTGGTAAGAGCCGGAAGAGGTCAGGTAAGCGATGCTGAAATCAGGGCAGAAGGTCTGAACCTGGTTATGGGTACAACCCCTGGTGTTATCGCAATTATCGGATGTTCCAACTATCCTGCAGGCACCAAGGACGTATACAACATCGCAGAGGAATTCCTTAACAGGAACTACATCGTTGCTGTTTCTGGATGTTCTGCAATGGATATCGGTATGTTCAAGGATGCTGACGGCAAGACTCTCTATGAGAGGTTCCCAGGCAGATTCGAGAGAGGTAATCTCCTTAATACCGGATCATGCGTCTCGAACGCCCACATTTCGGGTACAGCCCACAAGGTCGCTGCAATCTTTGCAGGCAGAACTCTTTCAGGCAACCTCGCCGAGATCGCAGATTACACACTTAACCGTGTAGGTGCAGTAGGGCTTGCATGGGGTGCATACTCCCAGAAGGCAGCTGCTATCGGTACCGGATGTAACATTTTTGGTATTCCTGCAGTACTCGGTCCCCACAGTGGTAAGTACAGGAGAGCCCTGATCGCAAAGACCTACGATGAAAGCAAGTGGAAACTTTACGACAGCAGAAACGGTTCCGAAATGGCAATCCCGCCATCTCCAGAGTTCCTCATAACCACTGCAGAAACCTGGCAGGAAGCCACTGTAATGATGGCAAAGAACTGTATCCGCGTTTCCGACAACAGCATGGGCAGATCCATTAAGTTGACCCACTGGCTAGAACTCAGTGAAAAATACCTTGGCATCCTACCCGATGACTGGTGGAAATTTGTCAGGAATGAAGCTGATCTCCCACTCGCCAAGCGTGAAATGCTCCTGAAGATGCTTGAAGCCGAGCGTGGTTGGGAAATCGACTGGAAGAAGAAGAAGATCATGTCCGGCCCGAAGATTAAGTTCGACGTGTCTGCACAGCCGACTAACCTTAAGAGACTTTGCAAGGAGGCCTGAAGATGGTTGACACTACCAAAAACACCAAACTGTTTACCACCTATGGTGTAAAGACCTCAAGAGCTATCACCACGGAAGTTGCCGCCAAGCTTATTTCAAAGGCAAAGAGGCCGCTTTTAGTAGTAGGAACCTTAGCCCTCAACGCCGAAGTTCTAGACCGCGCAGTGAAGATTGCAAAAGCAAAGAATCTCCCAATTGCAGCAACCGGCTCTTCGATGCCTGGCTTTGTAGGCAAGGACGTTAATGCCAAATACATTAACGTGCATGCGCTTGGCTTCTACCTGACAGATCCCAATTGGCCCGGGCTTGATGGCAATGGAAACTATGATACAATAATTTTCCTGGGCTTCAAGAAGTACTACATTAATCAGGTATTGTCTGCAGTTAAAAACTTCAGTGATGTAAAATCAATCTCAATAAGCAAAGATTACGTCCAGAATGCAACGATGTCTTTCGGAAACCTTAGCAGGGAAGATCACATTGCAGCACTAGACGAGATAATTGACCTTTTATAAATTTTATTTAGGAGGCAAAACACAATGGCAGAATTCCCATTTGAGATCTCCCCAATGTTTGAAGGAGAAAGAGTAAGAAAGGAAGGAATGTTCGTCGAACTCGGCGGACCTAAATCCCTCGGTCTCGAGCTCGTCAGAGCCGCAGACATGGATGCAATTGAAGATGACAAGGTTACAATTATTGGTCCTGACCTCAAGGACATGGAAGAGGGCAAGACCTACCCATGGGCAATGATCTTCAACATCGGCGGAGAACTTGTCGAGCAAGACCTTGAATCTGTCGTAGAAAGGCGTGTCCACGACTTCATCAACTACTGCCAGGGCATTATGCACCTGAACCAGAGGTACGATGTCTGGATGAGGGTTTCCAAAGACACAGCTGCAAAGATGGACTCCTTTGAGCCCTTCGGAAAAGCCGTTATGATGCTCTTCAAGACAGAACTGCCCTTTATCGAGAAAATGCAGGTGACCTTCTATACCGAAAAGGCAGAAGTCGAGAAGCAGCTGGAAACTGCAAAGGAAATTTTCAAGGCAAGAGACCTCAGGACAAAGGACCTCCACGACGAAGATGTGGATGTCTTCTACGGATGTACTCTCTGCCAGTCCTTTGCTCCGACCAACGTTTGCGTTGTTTCCCCAGACAGGGTTTCCCTCTGTGGTGCAATCAACTGGTTCGATGGCCGCGCAGCAGCAAAGGTGGACCCAGAAGGGCCACAGTTTGAAATTGCAAAGGGTGACCTTCTCGATGCTAGTACTGGTGAATACTCCGGTATCAATGTCGTCGCAAAGAAGCTTTCAAGCAATGATATCCAAAAGATTAAACTCCACTCTTTCTTCGATTGCCCGCACACATCTTGCGGCTGCTTCGAGGTAGTCGGATTCTACATTCCTGAAGTTGAAGGTATCGGCTGGGTTAACAGAGAGTACCAGGGAATGGCTCCTAACGGCATTGGTTTCTCCACTATGGCCGGTCAGACCGGTGGTGGAAAGCAGATCGTAGGTTTCCTCGGTATCGGTGTCAACTACTTCTACTCCCCGAAGTTCATCCAGGCGGATGGCGGCTGGGACAGAGTTGTCTGGCTCCCCTCCATGCTCAAGGAAAAGATTGCCGAAACCATCCCTGCAGATCTCATAGACAAGATCCCAACCGAGAAAGAGGCAACTGACATCCAGTCTCTGAAAGCTTTCCTCGAGGAGAAGAAACACCCAGTTGTTGCCAGATGGGCAGCTGCTGAAGAAGAAGAAGAAGAAGAAGAGGAAGAAGAGGAAGAAGAGGAAGTAGCTACTGCAGCAGCTCCAATGATGATGCCTGCAGCTGGCTACCAGATGCCCTCAATGGCTTCAATGCCAATGATGCCAATGATGTCTGCTGGTAAAGCTGGTGGAATAAAGATCACCTTCAAGAAGGCAAAGATATCCATTGAAAGAATGGTCATCAGCGAGAAGAAGGAATAAAATAATTGAGTGACGACAAGTAATCGCCTAGGACCGAAAAACAATCCAAAGGGGTATTCTGTGACAAAAGTAATTGCAATAACGGGAAAAGGTGGGACTGGTAAAACAGCGGTAGCGGCTCTTTTGATCCGCTCCCTTTCCAAAAAAGGGAAGTTTATACTGGCAGTTGATGCGGATGCAGACACTAACCTGCCTGAAACCCTTGGCTGTGAGAATGTAAAAACAATCGGGGATGCAAAGGAGAGCCTTCAGGCTGAGATCACAAATCCAAGGCCTGACAACCCCGATATGAACAAGGAGTCTATACTTCAGAGCAAAGTCTATGAGATCATCGAGGAAATGCCTGGCTATGATCTTCTGGTCATGGGCCGGCCCGAAGGCTCAGGGTGTTACTGTTATATAAACAACCTCCTCCGGGGCATCATGGACAAACTGATCGTAAATTACGATGTGATTGTTATTGATGCTGAGGCCGGGCTTGAGCATTTCAGCCGGAAGATCATCCGGGACATCGATGACCTTATTGTTGTCACTGACGCCTCACGAAGAGGATTCCGGACTGCAGAAAGAATTTGTGAACTTGTGGTTGAACTGGACTCAAATGTTGGCAAAATTCACGTTATTGCAAACAAGGTTACAGACTCTAACAAGGACAAACTTGTCAAACTGGCCGAGGACCTGAAACTTAGCCTGATTGGTATGATCCCCCTCGACCCGGTAATCGAGGAAATGGATATAAAAGGCACCCCTCTCTTCGAAATTTCGGATGATTCGGTTGCTGCAATAGAAATCGAAAGTATCGTACAAAAACTGGGGTTCTAATCCCAGCTTCCATTGAACGTATGGATATTGCAGAAAACTGTACCGGAACTGGAGAACAGGATTTTCTTGCCCATTATCAGGGCTTGAAACGGAATTCAAAATCATCATAAAGTAAATGGAGCAGAACATACCTCTGCTCCTATCCCTGTAATATTTCAGGGTCAGGGAAAAGATTTGAACTAAATCTGATTACATCATTTACTTATACAGTCACTCATCAAAACGGAAAACTTACGAAAAAGGTGAGGTTTACATGGCAAAGAAAGTTAAGTTATCAGAAATGACAGACATGTTTAAGGGAATGGACATATTGTCCCTTGAAGGTGTAACTATAGAAGGGGACATTGAGATTGATCTCAGTGGACTCGGTGGAGGCGGCTTTGACCCGATGCTTGCTGCTATCCTCGGACAGGAGAGCGCAATGCTTGCACAGCACTTCTCAAGAATTGCTGGCATGTTTGGCGTCCCTGTAGGCATGGGTGCCCCCGGAGTTGCTCCTGGAGTTGCTCCTACAGTTGCTTCTGCTCTTGCAGCCCCTAAATTTAAAGACCTTATTCCTTCCAAGTTCGATGTTGCAAACATCGCAGAATGGACAACTCAGATCCAGGAAGTTCCAATCGGAAACACCTCTGCAGACGGCGGAACCCGTGGAAAGCAGGTAATGTTAGGCGGCGAAAAAGCCCTTCCATTCTACTTTGATGCACCGATGCCACACAGGAACCAGGTCACTATTGACGTTTTCGACATGCGTATAGGGCTTGCAAAAGCTGTCAAGGAAAACTATGATGAAGTCATGGACAGTCCAGGAGAATGGGCAAAGAAGAACGTTGACAAGTTCAACGCCGACATGATCACCATCCACCTGATTTCAACCGACCCGCTTGTCAAGGACACATCTGCTAAGGATGCAGCCAAGACAGTCGAAGAAGTTCTGCAGGCTGTGGATGTGCCAATCGCAATAGGCGGTTCCGGAAACCCACAGAAGGACCCTGAAGTTCTTTCAAAAGCAGCAGAAGTTTCAGAAGGCGAGCGCTGTCTCCTTGCATCTGCCAGCCTGAACCTTGATTACGCAAAGATTGCAGAAGCCGCATTAAAATACGACCACGACGTGCTTTCCTGGACCCAGCTGGACATGAACTCCCAGAAGGAGCTTAACAGGAAACTCATGAAGCAGTGCAATGTGCCCAGAGACAGAATCATAATGGACCCAACAACTGCAGCCCTCGGGTACGGTCTCGACTACGCCTACACCAACATGGAGCGCATCCGTCTTGCAGCCCTTATGGGTGATGAAGAACTGACCTTCCCGATGTCCTCAGGTACCACAAATGCATGGGGTGCCCGTGAATCATGGATGGTTGGCTCCCCATTGGGACAGGACTCTGACTGGGGCCCGAGAGAATACAGAGGACCTATCTGGGAAATCGTTACAGGTCTGTCTCTTGCAATTGCAGGGAACGATCTCTTCATGATGATGCACCCGACTTCTGTCGCTGTTTTGAAGCACATAACTCAGTCCCTCTTTGGTTTAGTTGAGGCAGAACCTGTTGACATTGCCAACTGGATCGGATCGGAGGTGTAAAACATGAAAATAAACAGCCCATTAGAAGCTTACAAGTACCTCCCACAGACCAACTGTGGAGAATGTGGTGAGCCTACATGTATGGCCTTTGCTTCCAAGCTTATCGACAGATCCAGCAAGACATCTGACTGTCCTCCCCTGGTAAAGGAGAAAAAGTATGCAAAGAAACTGGTAGAACTCGATCGTCTCCTTTCCCCTGAAATCCGTCAGGTTACCATAGGAGTAGGCGAAAGAGCAGCAAACATTGGTGGGGACGATGTCCTGTATCGCCACAAGCTCACCTTCTTCAATAAGACAAAGATGTTCTTCGATGTTTCAGACAACATTGAAGAAGCTGCCATTATTGAGAGGGTAAAGAAGATCGCTGACTTCAAGAAGTTCTATGTAGGACGCAACCTTCTCCTTGATGGTGTGGCAATCAGGGCCGTTTCTAACGACCCGGCAAAGTTCGCTGCTGCCGTCAAAAAGGTAGCGGAAATAGGCTTGCCCATGATCTTCTGTTCCTTCAACCCCGCAGTCCTGAAGGCAGGACTCGAGGTCGCAAAGGACAAGAATCCACTGCTCTACGCTGCAAACAAGGACAACTGGAAAGAAGTTGGAGAACTTGCCCTTGAGTACAACGTGCCTGTTGTAGTCTCAGCCATCAATGACCTCGATGCTCTTAAGACTCTTGCAAAGACCTTTGCAGAAGCAGGCATCAAGGACATTGTGCTGGACCCAGGAACCTACCCAAGCGGCAAAGGCCTGAAGGACTCCTTCACTAACTTCCTGAAAATCAGGAGAGCAGGCATTATGGGCGACACCGAGATCGCATACCCGATCATGGCTATCCCGTTAACAGCCTGGATGGCAGGAATTGCAGATCCTGTCAGCGCCTCCTACTGGGAAACCGTGATGACTTCAATCTTTACCATAAGGTACGGCGACATAATGATCCTCCACAGCATGGAGCCATATGCCGTCCTTCCCGAAGTTCACCTGGCCGAGACAATCTACACCGACCCGCGGACACCTGTCTCCGTGGACGGAGGTATGTATAAGGTTGGAAGCCCGGACATGGACTCTCCGGTTTTCTTCACCACCAATTTCGCCCTTACCTACTACACGGTAGAAAGCGATATCTCAGCAAATAACATCGTATGCTGGCTGCTTGCAGTTGACACCGATGGTATTGGTGTGGAAGCTGCCGCTGCCGGTGGTCAGCTGAATTCTGCTAAGGTAAAGGACGCCTTTGAAAAGGCTGGTTTCGACCTCAATAGGGATACAAACCACCACACCCTTATCATTCCAGGTCTCTCAGCCCGTCTGCAGGGTGACCTCGAAGATACACTTGGTGCAAAAGTCATGGTGGGCCCAATGGACTCCGGCCGTATCCCCGGCTGGATCGAGAAGAATTGGCCACCCAAAAAATAAGTCCGAAAACAATTGAAAATATGAAAGCATCCGTGTCTTTTTGACACGGACCCTTTTTCTTTTTTAAATTAAGATTCAGTCATTTTCTATTGATCAACTCTGGCTTTTCAGGAAACTTATTTACGAAGATTTAGTTTTCTTGCTTTTTCTGATACTTTTGAGCTCAAGTTCCAGCGAAAAAGTAGCCCTCTTGAGCGAAGCTCAGTATTTGTATTTATAAATCAGTCCGCTTGTATTTATAAATCAGTCCGCTTGAGCGAGCGAAGCGAGTGAAACGGACTTCGTGCTGTTGCACTTGCAGTGCAACTCCCAGAAAATCTCCGATTTTCTGTGATCCCGAAGCGAAACTCGGGAAGCTAAACTCGGGAAATATTTATATAAAATAAATACCTATTTAACAGACCTATAAACTATATATTTTTTCAAAATCAGTCTATATTGGCATGTATCAGTTTGTTGATTTTGCATTCCATATAATCCGGGGAGTCTGGGTACTTGCAGGTAAAATCAGCAAGTCAAGCTATTCTTAAATATCATGAGCGTGCTTTACAGGTGAATTGCTCAAGTTTTATACTGCAGGAGCTTCACTCCATAAATATTTTATATATTTACTACTTCAAGAAGATTATCAGTAAGGATTACAGATGAATTCCATCACATGCCCAAAGTGTGGCAGAGAATGCAATATACTCTTTGATTCCGTTTGCAAGGACTGTTTTTTTGAAACCTTCAAACTCATCGAACTACCCCTTGTCCTGCACATAAGGATATGTTCAAGCTGTGGAGCATACTTTCACAGAAGTAAATGGGAAGATATTGGCAACGTCGAAGATGTGGTGCTAAAAGCCGTAGAAAAAGCCCTTTTCATTCACAATGAAGCCGGAGACGTTGAAATCTATATCGAGCCCAGGGAAATCACACCCTTTATATATATGGTGAGGGCCGAAGTCGATGCAGTAGTCAGAGGGGAACCTATCCATGCAGAAGCTGAGACCGAAGTAAGGATCCAGCGGACAGCCTGCGATATCTGCAGCAGGGAGTCAGGAGGGTACTTTGAAGCGATTATCCAGATCAGGGCAGCAGGTAGGTTTCCCACTGAAGAAGAGAAAAGGCGTTGCTCTGCCATTGCAAGGGAAACCATGGAGAGCATGAGGAAAAAAGGCGATCGTCTTGCATTTATAAGCGATGTCCTGGAACAAAAGGAAGGGACTGACCTTTACATGGGTTCTATGAATGCTAGCCGGCAGGTCTGCCGCTTAATCACATCCGAAATGGGGGGCAGCTTTGCCGAATCTCCTACCCTTGTAGGAATGAAAGATGGAAAAAACGTTTACAGAATTACTTATGCCATTCGCCTTCCTGAGTTCAGGTCAGGAGATGTAATCAGGTTCAGAGGGAGGATTATCCAGATAAAAAGTTCAGGAAAAAAAGTCAATGGGATTTCCCTTGAGGACGGCTCCAGGTTCATCTCAACCCCTGAGGAATTGAGAGGTGCAGAAAAAGTAGCCAATATAGGGGATGCAGTCCCGACAGTGCTGGTTTCAATAGAAGAAAACGCAATTCTTGTACTTGATCCTGAAACCTATGAGACTGTGGCTATAAAGAGACCGGTGTTATTCAATGCTGAAGCAGGAAGCGAAATCCCTGTCCTGAAAACGGCTTATGGAATCTTTGCTCTGGCAAGTTCCGAAACTTCGCAGGCAAGATGAGAATAATCGAGGGAACATGCAGAATATCCTTGTAATCGGATTTGATACCCGAAATATTGTCTGCTCCGCTAGCAGAGCGGGCTACAAGGTCTGTTCCATCGATGCCTTCCATGATCTTGACCTGCAGGAATGTGCATATGCATCGGCCCTTCTGGATTGCAGGACTGCAAAGGAACTGCACCAACTCGGTCCTTCCGGGATAAAGGCTCGAATGGCTGCATTTGGGCTGGAGTTTGATGCCCTTGTCCCGGGTTCGGGTCTGGAAATGCTTGATCACAATAGCTTTTCCTGCAATGTGCTTGCCAGCTGTCCGGATGCCATACAGAAAGCTTCAAACAAAATCAATCTTTCAAAAAGGCTTGAAGCCCTTGGCATCTCTCACCCTCAATGTTATTCTCCGGAAGAAGTTGATGCAATCGAATATCCGGTCATAGTTAAACCTGCCTTTGGAGGAGGAGGAATCTTTAATAGGGTTGCCAGGAATAAACAGGAGCTTCTGTCTATTCTCGAGGATTTATTCAGGCTGGACCCTGAATTCACAGAACAGACAGTCGTTATCCAGGACTTTCTTGAAGGCATTCCCACAAGTGTCTCTTTACTTTCTACAAAGACTGAAGCTCTTTCGGTTGCTGTGAATGAACAGTTAATAGGGATACCCTGGCTTTCGCGGCTGCCCTTTGCCTATTGCGGAAATATAACTCCTTTCAGGACCGGGCGGGCAAAGGAGATGGAAGCACTTGCTGAAGAATTGGTGCTCGAATTCAAGCTCCTGGGCTCAAATGGGGTGGACTTCCTGGTTACGGAAACCGGGCCTGTAGTGCTTGAGATAAACCCCAGGTTTCAGGGAAGCCTTGATACGGTCGAGAAAGCGATGAAGATTAACCTTTTTGAGGCCCATGTTGGCTGCTTTAGAGGAGAACTTCCAGACAAACCCGAAGCGAAATGTTTTGCTGCAAGGGGAATTCTCTACTCGGATCGAGAACTTTTTATAGACAGAAAGCTCATGGACGTCATTCTTAGGGAAAAAGGCGCAGATATCCCTCTCCGGGGAACTGTTGCAGAGCCTGATGGGCCTCTTACTTCCCTGTTCTCATGCACCCCTACCAGGGAAGAGGCAGTCCTGTCCCTTGAAAAAGGGGCAAAGAGGATAAAGACTTTTATTGAATATCAAATGAAAAAACGGAGGGAATGCCTGAGCCCTGTCAAAAAAATTTAAAATTCAGGTTTGCTGAAAGTGCATTTTTCCGGTTATGGAATATTTCCGGAAAAGCAATGTAAATTTTAATACTGGTATGTGCAATTCATATAGGGATTTGAGGTGAACACGTTGGTCGAATTAAATGATAAGGTAGTTAGAGGATACCTCATGAGCCTTGTAGGGGAAGACGGGCTCAAAATGATAGAAGGAATGCCTGAAGGCGCGGTTACGGATGAAGAAATTGCGGCAAAGACCGGGGTTCTGCTGAACACTGTGAGAAGAACTCTCTTCATACTTTATGAGAATAAATTTGCAGTAGTTGTAAGAGAAAGGGATTCAAACAGCGGGTGGTTGACATATCTCTGGCACCTGCAGTTTTCTGATATAGAGCACCAGCTTATGAAGGAAAAGAAAAAACTGCTCAGAAACCTGAAGGTCCGCCTCGATTTTGAAGAAAACAACGTTTTCTATACGTGTCCGCAGGGCTGTGTTCGCCTTCTTTTTAACGAAGCCACGGAAACCGAGTTTCTCTGCCCAATGTGCGGAGAAGACCTGGTCTACTACGATAACTCTCCGTTTGTAGGGGTCCTGAAAAAGCGCGTGGATTCTCTCAATTCCGTATAAGGTATCCATCTTGACCACCCAAGCCGAAGCAATAAAATTGCTCGAAGAAGCAGGCTGTACTCTGAATGTGATTGAACATTGCAAGGAAGTTGCGTTTCTGGCAGTTGAGATTGCAGATAAAGTAAAAGCATCAGGGCATGAAGTAAACCTCGAGCTAGTAGAAGCCGGGGCTCTTCTACATGATTTTGGAAGATGCCGAACTCATGAAATCGCTCATGCAGTAGAAGGTTTCAAGCTGGCTAAATCCAGAGGAGTAGAGTCAGAGGTTTCCGAAATAATAAAAAGGCATATCGGAGCGGGAATCTCTAAAGACGAAGCCGGGGAGTTAGGGCTTCCTGTAGATGATTATTTACCACGCAGCCTTGAAGAAAAAATCGTTGCTCACGCAGATAACCTTGTTAAAGGAACGAAGAGAATTACTATAGAGGAGAGGACCGCACTCATGCGTAAGAGTGAAGTATCAGAAAAGGTTATTCAAAGGGTAGAGAAACTCGCTGAAGAGATAGAGGATCTTTCTAGCTAAATTCCGGTTTTTCCAGGGTATCGGGAATTATGGATATCCGTAAAGAAAACGAAAAACAATTCTTTTTCCTTATTTTTCCCCTAATTTAAATACAGATGCATTAGTGAAATAGGGTAGGAAAACTTATATATAACGATATTAATAATGAGATAATGGATTGCTAAATCCTGCGATTTAAGCTAAAAATGCTCACCTCACTAAAACATTTTTTTTTAGCAACATTTTCTCATTTTTAACTTATTATGAGGGTATGTTTATGGATAATGACAAATATTTAAAGGGCACAACTACCGTAGGGGTAGTTTGTACCGATGGTATCGTGCTCGCAAGCGAACAGAGAGCCACAATGGGGAATTTCATTGCAAGTAAAACCGCAAAGAAGGTTTACCAGATCGATGATCTTGTAGGGATGACCATTGCTGGTTCTGTAGGGGATGCCCAGCAGCTTGTGCGACTCGTAAATGTAGAATCACAGCTCTACAAGATGCGCAGGAACGAATCCATGACAATCAAAGGGATTTCAACTTTGATGTCAAATTTCTTAAATGCTAACCGTTACTATCCTATGATGGTCCAGCTCCTTATAGGAGGAGTTGACAAAAACGGGCCAGCTATTTACTCACTGGATCCTCTTGGAGGAAGCATCGAAGAGACAAGGATCTCGGCTACTGGTTCTGGCTCTCCCATGGCATATGGAGTACTTGAAGACCAGTACAGGGGAGATATGACTTTAAAGGAAGGGCTTGACCTTGCTATCCGTGCTATCCACAATGCAACTAAAAGGGATTCAGCATCTGGAGAACTCATCGATGTAGTGGTAATTACTAAGGAGGCATTCAAAAGGCTGGACCCTGAAGAAATAAAATCTAGAAGGGTTTCATTAAACTAAATAATTTAAATTGTTGGTTTTTATTTTAACATTAAACTAACATCTTTTTCAACTTATTAATTTTTAAACACCAACTCGCTTTTTCATTTTTTGACAAAAAGGAAGATTCTTAATGCCTATTGAAGACGTGCTATTAGACCTCAAACATAAAATTGAGAAAAATCTACCCGAAGGAGTTACAATTACCGACGTCGAATTCGAAGGGCCTCAACTTGTATTATACACTGAAGAACCCCGAAAATTCGCAGACGACGGGAACATTATCCGTAACCTTGCAAAAGAACTCAGGACACGGATTGCCATGCGCCCAGATCCAAGGGTGCTTGCAACTCCTGAAGACTCTATTTCTATAATCGAAGAAGTTGTTCCAAAAGAATCTGGCATATCGAGCTATTATTTTGACCCTGACTCCGGAGAAGTAATCGTTGAAGCCGAAAAGCCGGGCCTTGTGATAGGAAAGCATGGAGCGACCCTAAGGGAGATCACAAAACAAATTGGCTGGATTCCAAAGGTCGTGCGGACCCCTCCCATCAAATCACGTACTGTAAAAAATATCAGGGAATTCATGAGGAACAACCTCAAGGAAAGAAAAGAAATCCTTAAATCCGTGGGGAGGAAAATTCATAAAGAGTGTACCTCAAAAGATCAGTGGGTAAGAGTTACATCTCTTGGGGGATGTAAAGAAGTCGGAAGGAGCTGTTTCCTGCTTTCGACTCCCGAGTCCAGAATCCTGATTGACTGCGGAGTCAATGTAGGCTCGGACGAAAATATGACTCCTTACCTCTATGTTCCTGAAGTTTTTCCCTTGAATCAGATCGATGCCGTGGTAGTTACTCATGCCCACCTGGACCACCAGGGGCTTGTTCCTCTGCTTTTTAAATATGGATACGAAGGGCCCGTATATTGCACACCTCCCACAAGGGATCTGATGGTATTGCTCCAGCTCGACTATATCGATGTGGCAGCAAAAGAAGGGAAAAAGATTCCCTATGAGTCAGGGATGGTAGCAAAGACTCTCAAGCACACAATTCCTCTTGATTATGAGGAAGTAACAGACATTGCCCCTGATATCAAATTGACTTTCCATAATGCAGGTCACATCCTGGGTTCGGCAATTTCCCATTTCCATATAGGGGACGGGCTTCATAATGTAGTTTTTACTGGAGACTACAAATATGAGAAAACCAGGCTTTTCGACCCTGCTGTTAATAAGTTCCCAAGAGTTGAAACAGTCATCAGTGAAGCCACTTATGGTAATTCTAATGCGTTCCAGCCTGCACTTAAGGATGCGGAAAGGCACCTGCAGATGGTAGTTAAGAATACCGTAGAAAGAGGGGGAATTGCTCTTATCCCGGCTTTTGCTGTCGGGCGAAGCCAGGAAGTCATGATAGTGCTAGAGGAATCGATAAGAAAAGGTTTAATTCCTGCAGTTCCTGTCTATCTGGACGGGATGATCTGGGAGGCTACAGCAATCCATGCAACACATCCCGAGTACCTGAACAATGACCTGAGGAAGTTGATCTTCCAGAAAGGCCAGAACCCCTTCCTTTCCGAATGTTTCAAGCCCGTTGACTCCCACGAGGCGCGCCAGAAGATAATTCAAAATCCTCACGCCTGTGTAATTCTATCAACCTCAGGCATGATGAACGGAGGACCTGTTATGGATTATTTCAGAGCCTTCGCCGAAGAACCGCGCAATACCCTTGTTTTTGTAGGGTACCAGGCTGATGGGACAGTTGGACGCAGGATACAGAAAGGATGGAAGGAAATCCCGATGACTGGAAGGAACGGGAACACTGAGATGTTGAAAATGAATATGGAAGTTCAGGTCGTAGACGGCTTCTCAGGTCATTCCGACAGGGTGCAGCTTATGGATTATATCAAAAAAATGCAGCCTCGTCCGGAAAGGGTGTTCACCGAACATGGGGATGAAAAGGCCTGTGTCGATCTGGCAAGTTCGATTTACAAGAAACTCAAGATTGAAACTCGAGCTCTCACAAACCTGGAGACCATAAGGTTACTGTGACCCATCGGGGCCACAAATTTTTTTAGAAAAAACGATAAAAGACATGCGTTTTATGTCCCTTGAGCAGGTTCAAGACCAAGTAGATGTTCCATCAGCTTTTTGTGGTCATCTATTACAAGATCTGCCCTGTCAAGCTGCGACGGTTCCAGATATGTGGGAACCCCTATGCAGTAAATTTCAGCTTTTTTTGCAGCTTCCACGCCAAGAATTGCATTTTCAATGATTATACATTCTTCTCGTCGGACTTTTAGAAGTTCGACTGCTTTCAAGAAGGGATCAGGACAAGGTTTTGAGTTTTTAACATCGTCTCCTGTAATCACAGTGTCGAATATGCCAGGGAAGAGCTGGCCCACGATACCGTGAACAATATAACGGTCGGAACCCGATACTACTGAAAGTAGGAAACGCTGCTTAAGCAGTTCAAGGCATTCTTTCATTCCCTCGAAAGCCTTAATTTCGAATATTCTTTCGAATTCTTGCCTGTAGATTGAGGTGATCACTGCAAAGTCATATTCTTCAGGCTCCCTTCTGGCTTTTCGGATCAGCAGGGGAAGGCCGTTTATAGGATTTGAACCTTCAATTGCATAAATATCCTCATCCTTGATTTCCATGCCCATATCGAGAAAAGCTTTTTTCCAGGCTGCTGCATGGAAAGGCATGGAGTCGACGAGAACGCCGTCCATATCAAAAATCAATGCCTTTAACACGTTTCTGGCTCCAAGATTAAGACTAAGTAATTTTGAATTAAAATTGTTAAGGAATAAGGTAAAACGGGTTTGCAGTCTTAAAGCTTTCCTCAAATATCGGGGAATAATTAAATAACTCTTTCGAATTTACAGATAACCTGGAGCTTTTCAATCTTTTTATATGAACTAATTTTATTTCGTGCATAAATATTTTCCTTTTTTAAATGAAAAAATACCAATTTTTCAAAATTTGGGGAACATAAGTTAATTAAAAAACATCTGGATAAATAAAAACGAGAAATCGTAAGGAAGATATTGTTAGCAAATTACAAATATCTTCTTAATTATATATAATTATTAGTGATTTATTGAAAAAATTAAGCAAGAGCCTCGAAATTTAAGAATAATACCGAAAATGTTTTTAAGAGGAGAATTCTACTTAAAAGCAATACAAATTAACAGTCTCATTAAATTCAAAATATCTTGGCTCGAAAGTCTTAATGAAAACGGATTACAGGAATAACATTACTAATGCTTTAAGGCGAGCATCGAATTAAAATGATAAAGAAAACTACGGCGAATGTTGCCCTGCCTTGAAGTATCAGCAGAGCTTCCTGAAAACTGAGAGTTTTGAGAATATGATAGTGGAACTGTATTAAGAATATATAATGCAACTGTATTTAAAAGTTGCGACACATCTCTCCCTCCTTTTTGATAACTTAGTAATAAAGGAAGGAAAATAGTGAATATATGAGATTTATGGGTGACATATTTAAACTTGATATACGATTTAAAAACGTTGCTTAAATATATCCGAAATGTTTAAGTTCAGTAGAGTGCCAACTTATTAAAGATAACGGATGAAAAACTTTCAGTATGTTTTGAAGGTTATCCCGTAGCTCCGCTCAAAAGTAATGATCGATATGTGCCCCCCGATTTAAAGGGTGGGAGTCAAAGAAACATAGTTATTTAGATACAAATCCAGTTGAGGGGATCAATTGCAATCTATAGTACAGGAAGCAATGAAATTCAGTGAAAAAGAGAAGGAATATCGAAAAAATTCCTCCCCTGAAGAAGAACTCGAAGAATTCGGGCAACCGAGAATCATGATTGTCGGATGCGGGGGCGCCGGGAACAACACGGTAAACCGGCTCTATAATATAGGAATAGAAGGTGCGGAAACAGTTTGTATCAATACCGATAAGCAGCACCTTGATAATGTCAGGGCTGACAAGAAGATCCTGGTTGGAAAGACCCTAACTAGGGGATTAGGAGCAGGCGGTTATCCCGAGACAGGAAAGAAGGCTGCTGAACTTGCAAGAGGCACCCTTGAAGAAGTATTAAAAGATGTGGATCTGGTTTTCATTACAGCAGGTCTTGGTGGCGGCACTGGGACAGGTGTTGCTCCTGTAGTTGCCGAAGTAGCAAAAGAACAGGGAGCAATTGTCGTAGGAATGGTCTCCAGCCCCTTCAGAGTAGAAAGGGCTCGTATCTTCAAAGCCGAAGAAGGTCTTGAAGAGCTTCGCAGGGCAGCAGATACCGTAATTGTCTTGGACAATAATAGGTTGCTTAACTATGTACCAAACCTTCCTATCGACCAGGCCTTTTCCGTAATGGATCAGCTGATTGCCGAAACAGTAAAAGGAATCACAGAGACGATCACAGTTCCTTCTCTGATAAATCTTGACTACGCTGATATCAGGACCATCATGAGCTGTGGCGGGGTTGCAGTCATGCTCGTAGGCGAGTCCAAAAACCAGGACAAGAGCACTGAAGTAGTACGGACTGCCCTGAATCATCCTCTGCTTGATGTCGATTACAAAGGCGCAACCGGAAGCCTAATCCATGTGACCGGCGGGCCTGACCTTAGTCTGAAGGAAGCCGAAGAAATTGCCTCCATGCTAACCTATGAACTCTCCTCGAGTGCCAATGTTATCTGGGGCGCAAGGATAAGGGAAGATTATGAAGGCAAGGTCAGGGTAATGGCCATCATGACAGGTGTTCAGTCTGCCCAGATCCTGGGGCCTCATTCAGGATCCGGAATTCTGGAGTCCAGAGCCGAAGCTGACCCTCTCCAGGAAAGAAGGTTAGGAAAACTAGTGCCTGGAGGTCGGAGAGGGGATACTTTAGGCCCTCTCAGGAAAAAGCATGATGAGTCAATCATTGATTTTATAAATTAAACAGGCTCAAGCAAAAGTCCGGATCCCCAAAGCTGAAAATTCGGGCTTTTCTAACCTGATATTTTTTTGGCCCATGCATTTTCGAACAGATACTCTTTTTTATTAGCGGTTCTATCTAAAAAATATGGATATTTTAATTGCAACAGGGCGGCTTGCGGAAAATACCGTCAGGAAAGCAGCTGGGGAAAAAACCGACGTCCTCGTAGCAGATATTGACATTGCCGCCTTCCTTACTCCTAAAAAGCTTATAAAAGAATTTCAGGAAGCAAACTTCTCAAAAAAATACGATCTTATTCTTATTCCAGGGCTTGTATCAGGAGATTTTTCAAAAGCTTCTGAAATACTCGGTTGTAAAATTCGACTTGGGCCAAAGCACGCTTATGACCTTGGTTTTGTACTGCCGTTTGCCGAAAAGACAGAGTTTTCCGAAAAAGTTCCGGCATGTGAGCTACTTCTTGATGTTAGAAAGAAACTAGCCTTAGAGCTCATCAGGAAAACCGAAGAAGAAGCATCTGCTCTTCTCACACTAAGGGGAATTAAAATCGGAGGAACGGCTTGCATGAAGGTTATGGGGGAAATTGTAGGGGCCATGGAGATGGATGCCCTCACGCTTCAGGTAAGAATCGAAGCTTTTATCGCCAGGGGAGCAGATATTATCGACCTTGGGGCTACCCTTAATACCCTGCCTGAACAGGTTCGAAGAACTGTATCTCTTGCAAAAACCTTTACCACCACCCCAATAAGCATCGATACTCTTGATCCTGAGCTGATAACTGAAGGAGTAGAAGCAGGAGTAGACCTTGTCCTTAGCTTGAATAGCACAAATATGGATATTGTAGGCCCGGTTATTGCCAGAAAAGGAACTGCCGCGGTGATAATTCCAGATGGGGAAAAAAGTCTGGAGAGCCTTGTCAGAAATATCGAAGCTGCCCGCAGGCTTGGAATTGAGAAAATCATAGCTGATCCCGTCCTTGACCCTATGGGCCATAATATAACTGAATCCATTGTTCGCTATTATGAGTTTCACAGGATGTACCCTCAGATCCCTGTATTTTTCGGAGTTGGCAACGTTACGGAACTTATGGATGTGGATACTATAGGGGTTAATGCCACACTCAGCGGAATAGGGGCAGAAGCAGGGGCAAGTATTCTTTTTACCCCTGAGTTCAGCGACAAGGCGCAGGGCTCCATCAGGGAACTTAAACGAGCTTCCGAAATGATGCAGCTTTCCAGAATAAGGGAAAGCTCTCCAAAGGACCTTGGGCTTGACATGCTCTGCATTAAGGAAAAACGCAGACGGCCTTCCTTTGATATTCCGGAAAATGCAATCCAGGCCAGACCTTCGAAAAACTGGAGTCTAGATCCTGAAGGCCCTGTACGCATCCGGATCGTATCGGATAGCATAAGCGGAAATGGCGGACTGATCGTAGCTGAACATGAAAAAGCCTCAGTGGTAGGGAGAAATGCCAGGGAAGTTATGGATACACTGCTTGAACTAGAAGTTATCTCCCGGCTGGATCACGCAGCATATCTGGGAAGAGAATTGGAAAAAGCCGAACTTGCCCTGCACTTTAACAGAAGTTATGCCCAGGACGATGTATTCTGAGCACACATAAATACAGACAAAATAGGAGACTTGAGAGAATGAGACTCGAAAATGAAGACAAGCAGGCAATTTTTGAGGTAGCTGCAGCTCGCTATTTCACAACACAGAATTGGAAATGGGTAAATCTGAGGAAAGATGTTAGTAAAATCCTCAAAGCTTACGATGAACTGAATGAACAGTATGCATCCTATTCCTATGTGAGCAGGGACTGGTACGTAGAAAATATGGGGACCAAGAACCTTCATATGTGCAGTACCTGGGATGAATTCAAGAACCTGGTTACATTCCTGAACACTCACGGAAATGTCTTTAATTTCCTTGTCAGCACAGGGAACAGAAAGTCTTTCTGCATTGTGAGTGACTCAAGGGATTTGAACGAAACTCAAGCAAATGCAATCAAAGAAGTTCAGAAACTCGGGTACAATACTTTTGTGTTCCTGGCCACGATTCCGGATGAAATTGAATTTCAGCTACTGCAAGTTAGGGGAGTGAACTGATCGCTCCTGACATGCTCCACATTTCACTCCAATAAATGATGTTAAGGCTACTAGTGTCGTGAAAATTTAATTATTTGTCATCTTAATAAGCTTTTAATTTGTTATGCTAGTGAAAGCTATCAAAGTAAATGCCCAATAATCAAATTTCCGTGACACTAGTTCTTTCTGAAAGGAAATTTTCTAGCTGGACTTCTTGATTGATCTCTAATTGCATTATTCATTCAACAGGACAGACCATCGATTAGATTCCCTATTTAGGATTATCTTCTCTTCTCTGGCAAGCCAGCCAACAGCCATTAAAGCCATCTGGGAATCGAAGCCGTTCATGCTCAGGTGAGTCTTTATCTGGTTCAAGCTGCATTCCCCTTCTTTCAGCCTGTGGTACAGCACTCCTGCGGCTTCCCCTACCTTTAAGTTCAAGTATTCTGTCATGCTTATCACCTATCTTATTATCTAAATCTTAGTGTTTTTGAAAATTGAGTATTGTTTTCAAAATTATTAATTTAGGAAAAAATACAGATATTTATATCTATACATATATGAACTCAATAATATAACCTCAAGAATATAACCTCAAGAATATAATCTCAAGAAATTAATTCGAAAATCTCACTTGAAAAACACAATAGAGTTTCTTGTAACTTGAATAAAAACCTTTTTCCTGTGGTAGGTGACTTGAGTATTTTTTCCCATTTTTTTAGGTCCATCACAAAGTGAGGATTTCTCTTCAAATTGTATTCTAGTACCTTGACAATTTAATTATGAAACATAATATTTGGACAGCTTCTCATCTGCAGTCTTCTTTGTAAACTTCCA
>MCHG01000236.1_pt1 | contig 24060 bp, 17 predicted proteins | sample 787351 | NCBI WGS metagenome assembly MCHG01 (sample SAMN05430296, study PRJNA330682) | permafrost metagenome | biome: Cold desert; feature: permafrost; material: soil; isolation source: enrichment culture inoculated with soil incubated with H2/CO2 at 20 degrees... ... | reverse complement strand
CAGGCCCTCAAGCAAATCGAGACCGACGAGATCCTGCAGCCGCTTTAGCTCGCCGCGGTCCTCACCGGATGGCTACGGCGCAGATGCCAGAGCTGATTCCTCTCTGCAGTGGCAAGGTCCGCAGCAGGCGCCAGGCCTTTTTAGCTTCAGCTTAGCCAGCATATATCGACTCGAAGGCCGCCGAGGACGGAGCGGGTCAGGTGCAACTCGCCGCGGGCGCTTTCGGTGTAGCTGCGGGCGATACACAGGCCCAGGCCCTGACCAGCGACCTGTTCGTCCAACCGGACGCCACGGCGAGATGCGGCGTCGGCGCGCTCGATTGGGATGCCAGGGCCGTCGTCCTCGACGGTGATGACGAGGCGGGCGTCGTCCTGTTGGGCGCTGACGGCGACCCGGCGGCGGGCGAAGCGGACGGCGTTCTCCATCAGCGGCCCGAGAAGATCGGTCAGGTCGTCGCGGTTCAGGGGTGCGGTCAGGGTTTCGGGAATGTCCACGGAGAAGGCTAGGGCTTCGCCCGCTTCCGTCTGTTCCAGCACCTGAACCAGTTGTTCGACCACATCGAGAACGGGCGCCGAGCCTCCGCGCGACTGGCCCGCTAGGCGACTGCGGGTCAGTTCGGCCTCGACCGTGGCGCGCATGGCGTCGATGGCGCGGTCCAGTCGGTCGGCGGCCTCTGCGGCGCCGGTTTCGCGCAGGCGGTGGCTCTGGGTCTTGAGAGCGGACAGGGGGGTCTTCAGGCCGTGGGCCAGATCGGAGGCTCGACCGCGCGCCTGAGTCAGGTCCTGTTCTCGGGCGGCGACTAGATCATTGAGCGCCTCGGTCAGCGGACGCAGCTCGTTTATCCTGGCCGAAGGCAGGCGGTGGCTGGGGCTGGCGCGCAGGTCCGCCAGATCGCGACGGATGTCGGCCAGCGGGCGCAGACCCAACTGCACCTGAATCCAGGCGGCGGCCAGCAGGACCAGCCAGAGCCCGGCGAGGAAGATGGCCAGTTCCACATTGAACTCGCCTTGAGCGGAGACGATCTCATCCTGATCCTGAGCGATCTGGATCAGAACCGGCGTCTGTTGCTCGCCGACGCGGATTTCACGCTCCAGAACGGCGACAGGTTCGCCGAAGGGGCCGTCGGCGCGGCGCAGTCTCCATGTGGACGACGGCGCATCATTGGGGCGGGGCAGGGCGGCGTCCCACAGCGAGCGCGAGCTCACGGTCTGGGCTTCGGTCGAGACCTGCCAGTAGAAACCGCCGGCGGGCGTATCAAAGCGCGGATCAGCGGGGGGCGTGGGCACGCTCAACCGTCCGGTCGGGTCCAGTTCGGCGGCGGCGGCGATGCGGGTGGCGTCGCGGGTCAGCTCCAGCGTCAGTCGCCGTTCCAGATGTCGCGCGAACAGCAGGCTCATAAACAGCCAAGCGACGATCAGGGCGACCAGGATCGCCCCTCCGCCGCCGAGCAGCAGCCGCCAGCGCAATGAGCGCAGCATCAATCGGCGCCCTGCAACAGATAGCCGAAGCCACGCCGGGTGCTGATGACTTCGCCGCCGAACTTGCGCCGCAGCCGGGCGACGATGGCCTCGATGGCGTTGGTGTCGGAGGTTTCCGCCACGCCGTAGAGGTGCTCGGCCAGCTCGCCGGCCGAAACCGCACGACCGGGCTGATGGCCCAGATAGTCGAGCAGGCGGAACTCCAACGGCGACAGGCGGGCCGGGGCGCCGTCGAACGAGGCGCTCATCCGGGCTGTGTCGAGCCGCAATCGGCCGATGTCGATGACGCTGGAGGTGCGCCCGGCCTGACGCCGGACCAGACCGCGCAGGCGGGCGATCAACTCGCCCATCTCGAACGGCTTGGCCAGATAGTCATCGGCCCCGGCCTCTATGCCCTCGACCTTTTCGGTCCAGGCCCCGCGCGCGGAGACGATCAGAACGGGGAAGGCGCGGCCCGCGGCCCGCCAGCGACGCAGCGTGGACAGGCCGTCCAGGCGCGGCAGGCCCAGGTCCAGCACGGCGATGGCGTAGTCCTCGACGTCGCCGGCATACCAGGCGGCCTCGCCGTCAGACACGACATCGACGATGAAGCCCGCCGCCTCGATGGCGCGCTTGAGGTCGGCCTGAATATCGGGATCGTCCTCGACGACGAGACAGCGCATCAGTCGTCCTTGACCTCCAGCACGGCACCGGTGCGGGCGTCGATCCGCAGTTTGCGGACCCGTCCGCCGGGCGTCAGCACCTTTACCTTGTAGCGCCAACCTTCACGGTGTCGATCCAGTTCGACCTCGATGACGTCGCCGGGCTCGGCGCGCTGGGCCACCGCCAGAATGCGAGTCAGAGGCAGGATCTCGCCGCGGCGCAGGGCCTCACGGGCGGCGACATGATCGTCGTCCTCGGCCATGGCGGTCGTGGCGGGCGCCAGGGCCATCAGACCGGCGAGCAGGGCGAGGGGCGCATGGCGCCGGGAAAGGCCGTTGGGTTTCATGGCGACCACCCTGCCGCAGCCAAGCTGACAACAGGCTGACGGTTTGCCCCGCCCGGCTGTCAGGAAGGCGGGCCTAAGGCTGTGGCTCTGACGTTGAGAGGGGCCGCCATGCGATCGAACATCCAGACCCAAGCCTTGCTGATGAGCGGTGTCGCCGCAGCGGTCTTGCTGTTCGGCGCGGCCTCGGCTTCGGCGCAGAAGGCGCCTGATGGAGCGACCGGCGTCACGGCCTATCCCGCCAGCGTCTTTGCCACTTCGGCCCCGGCCAGTGCGCGCGAGATGCTGGACCGGACGCCGGGCTTTTCCCTGGTCGAGCCGGACGCTGATGTGCGCGGCTATTCCGGGGCCCAGGGCAATGTGCTGATCGACGGGGTGCGGCCCGCCAGCAAGCGCGAGGACGTGTCGGACCTGTTGCGTCGTATCACGGCGGGAACGGTCGAGCGGATTGAACTAATCCGCGGCGGGGCGGGCGGCGTCGATATGGCGGGTTATGCTGTCCTGGCCAATGTGGTGCGCAGGCACGTCGTCGACGCCGAGGGCCTGGTCGAGGTCGGCGCCCTGTCCTCGACCGACGGCTGGGTCTCGCCCAGCGGACAGGCGCAGTATGCGCGGCGCTGGGGCGCGCGGTCGCTGGAGCTGTCGGCCAAGCTGGAGCCCGACTTCGACGACGACAGCGGCGACGGCCCCGTCTGGACCGAGACGCCGGATGGAACCGTGGTCGAGCGTTTCAATGAAGACACGCGCAAGGTCCAGCACGCCGCCGAGGTCGCCGCCAACTGGGCGCAGCCTCTGGCGGGCGGCCGCTTCAACGCCACCGCCGCCGTGCGCGGCGATCAGGCGCGAGCCGATACGGTGATCCAGTCGCTGGACGACGCCGACGACCGCGAAGACGTGGCGGCGCGCGAGGACTTCGTCGAGGGCGAACTGGGCGCGCGCTATCAACTGGCGTTCGGTGCGACCACGACGCTGGAGGCCCTGGCCAGCCAGCGCCTGGGCCGCCTGACCGCCGACGAGACGTCGCAGCAGGGCCACGACAGCGAGAGTTTCAATGAGGCCACGCGGACCGGCGAGAGCATCGCGCGGATCGACCTGACGCATCGCCGGTCGGACAAGCTGTCGCTGTCGGCCGGGCTTGAGGGGGCGTTCAACTTCCTCGAAAGCGAGGCGCGGCTGCAGGAGAACGGCGCGCCGGTCTTCCTGCCCGGCTCGGATGTGCGGATTGAGGAGCGGCGGATCGAGGGTTCGCTCGGCGCGACCTGGACCCCGGTCGAGGCGGTCATCGTCGAGGCGGGGCTGCGGGTCGAGGGCTCGACCATCACCCAGACCGGCGACAGCCCTCTGGAGCGTGACTTCACCTACGCCAAGCCGCGTCTGGCTCTGACCTGGGACATGGATGGGCAGAACCAGCTTAGGCTGGCCGTGTCGCGCGAGGTGGGGCAGCTGGATTTCGGTGAGTTCGTCGCCTCGGCCTCGCTGTCCACCGGCGTCGTCGCGGTCGGCAATGCGGCGCTGGAGCCCGACAAGAGCTGGCGCTTTTCGGCGGCTTGGGAGCGCAGCTTCTGGGATGACGCCTCCCTGACCCTGACCTGGACCCATGACGAGATCAGCGACGTGGTCGACCGGGTGCTGATCGTCACCGACGACGACGTGTTCGATGCGCCGGGCAATATCGGCGACGGCCGGCGCGACACCTTGGCGGTCGATCTGAACACGCCGCTGGATCGGCTGGGGATCAAGGGCGGGCAGCTTCGCGCGACGATGTTGTGGCGCACCAGCCGCGTGACCGATCCGGTCACCGGCGAGGAGCGCGGCATCTCGGAAGAGAAGCCAGTCGAGGGCGAGGTGGCCTTTACTCAGGCCCTGTCGCATTGGCGCATGAACTGGGGCCTGACGGTCGAGCACATCTCGGAGCGCAAGACGCGCTATCGCTTTGACGACGTGCGCCGTCGCTCCGAAAGTCTGGGCTGGACCGTCTTCGCCGAGCGGCGTCTGGGCGACCGCTGGCGGCTGCGGGCCGAGGCGACCGACCTGTTCGGCCGCGACTTCCACGAGACACGCGACAAGTACGACGGCCCGCGCTCGACCGGTGCACTGGAAGAGATCGAGCGACGCGAACGCCGCTCGCCGGGCTACGTCAGCCTGACTTTGCGTCGTAGTATGGGCGGCTAGGCCAGCCATCGGGGGCGTCGAAGCCGTAGTAGCCGCCCCCGGCCTTGAACCGCTCCAGACGACGAAGTTCTTCAGGATCAGCCTTCTGGTCCCAGGTCTTTACGCCGTTGGTCAGATCAGCCGGCGTCAGCACCAGTTCGTCCCAGACGGCCTCGCCCTGAACGTCGTGCAGGGTATAGGTCAGGGTCGGCGTCGGGCCGGTCAGGTCGAAGCGCATCAGGCCGACGTTGACGCTGCGGGTCCAGGTGTCGCGGATGCGGACCTCGGGCGCCTGACGCGTATTCTTGTTGGCCGGCATCTGGGCCAGGGGCGACGAACACATGTCATAGATGTCGTAGCCGCCGACCTCGGAGCGGGGGATGCAGTTCAGCTCGCCCATGTGACTGTCGCCCGAGATGCAGACCACGCCGCCGATATGCTCATCGCGGATGAAGTCGAAGATCTCGTTGCGTTCGGTCAGATAGACGCCCCAGCTGTCGCCGCCCTTTTCGTTTTCGGCGGACGAGAAGCCGCCGCCGGAGACCAGCACTTTGAACGGGGCGCGCGAGGCCTTCAGTTCGCGCTTCAGCCAGGCCTTCTGGCGGGCGCCGAGGACGGTCTTGGCCGCGTCGTCGGTCTGGGCGGTCGGGTCGCGGTGGTAGCGGCCGTCGAGGAAGAAGAAGTCCACCCCGCCGTAGGCCTGCTTGAAATAGACGCCGGGATTGTCGGCCTCGCCATAGGCGGGATTGGCCCAGACCTTCTTGAACACGTTCAGCGAGGCGGCCTTGAACGGGCTGCGGCCGTCGGAGTCGTTGTAGCCGAAGTCGTGGTCGTCCCAGATCGCCAGCTGCGGCGTCGAGCGCAGCAGGGGCAGCAGCCGCTCGACCACCCGGCCGCGGCCATAGAGGTCCATCAGGGCCGCGGGCTGATCGCTGTCGCCATAGATGTTGTCGCCCAGCCAGAAGAAGAGGTCGGGGTCCAGGCCGCGCACGGCGTTCCAGATCGGTTGGTCGGCGTCGTACTGGATACGGCAGCACGAGCCGAAGGCGACGCGGAAGGCGGCGGGGCCATCGGGCGCGGTCCGGGTGCGGTTCGGCGCGAACTGGAAGCGGTCCTGCTGGCCGTCGTACTTCAGCCGGTACCAATAGTCGGTGTCGGGCTTCAGCCCCTCGACGCGGAAGGTCAGGCAGCAGTCGTCCTCGGCGCGCGCAGTCAGGGTCGGGCCTTGCAGCACCTGACGGAAGTCACGGTCGGTCGCGTATTCCAGCGTCACCGGAAAGGCGCCGGAGGCCCGCACCCAGACGGTGAAATGGCCCGGTCCCGGTGCGCCGACCATCGGGCCTTGCAGCGCACGGGGATAGCCGAGGGCCTCGGCCAGAGCGCGTGGGGCCGAGCCAAGCAGGGCGGCCATGGCCACGCCGCCCAGGAAGCCGCGACGACCGGCGGTCAGGATACGGGTCATGGCTTACTCCTCGAGGGCGGCGTTCAGGCGTTCGATTAGGGCGTCATGGACGCCTCCGTTGGAGACGCAGACGTGGCCGGCATGCAGGTCCAGCGGCCCGCCGTCGACGCCGGTGGCGCGACCGCCTGCCTCCTCGACCAGGATGATACCCGGCCCCATGTCCCATGCGTTGAGGCAGCGTTCCCAGTAGGCGTCCCAGCGCCCGGCGGCGACCCAGGCCATGTCCACCGCGCAGGCGCCGGTGCGGCGGATGCCCGCCACGTCGGCGGACAGCAGCGTCATCTCGCGTGCGAACACTGGATGGTCCGGTTTGCCTGAAAAGGGGATGCCGCAGGCCAGGACGGATTCGACCAGGGCGGTGCGGTTCGACACCCGCATCCGCTCGCCGTTCAGCCAGCAGCCCTTGCCGGTTTCGGCGACGTACAACTCATTCAGGACGGGGATGTAGGTGACGCCCGCCACCACCTTGCCCTCACGCGCCAGGGCGACGTTGACGCCCCACAGGGGGCTGCCGAACAGGAAGTTGGTAGTGCCGTCCAGGGGGTCGACGATCCACTGCTGGCTCTGGTCGTCGCCGCCGCCGATGCCGCCTTCTTCGCCCAGGAAGGCGTAGGAGGGCCGGGAGCGGGCCAGGACGCCGCGCGCCGTGGCCTCGGCTTCTTCGTCGGCGATGGAGACCATGTCGGCCGGGCCGGTCTTGGAGCGGACGGTCAGATGGGCCAACTGGGCGAAGTGGCGCTCCAGCCCGGCGCCGGCGGTCTTGGCGGCCTCGATCATGGCCTTGAGGTCTTCGGAGGAATCAATCATGGCGCGAACTCAGTCTCTCAGGCGGGTGCGCCACAGGCTGGCCGCCAGCAGCATGGAAATGACGGAAGAGCCGATCCAGAACCAGATGACCGGACCGAAATCATAGGTGCGGACCCCGTCCACCACGGTCATGCCACGCTCGATCATGAAGCCGGAAATCTGTTCCTGCAGCGCGGCGCCGATGTAGCTGAAGATGCCGATGACCCCCATTGCCGCCCCGGCCACGCGCTTGGGCGCGATGTCCACGGCGAACAGGCCGCCCAGCGACGTGACCAGACCCGTCAGCCCCATGCCGAACAGCAGCATGGAGAAGACCATGACCGGCATGGTGTTGGGCCCCCAGAAAAACAGGGCCAGGCCGGCGATCTCCATCAGCGCGAAGATCAGGTTCACCGGCGGGCGGCGGGCGGCGAAATACTTGTCGGAGATGAAGCCGAAGCCGATGGCCCCGGCGATGCCCGCCAGGGTGCTGATCATCAGCAGGGTCCCGGCGGCGGGCAGGGAGAAGTCGCGCGCCTCTTGCAGATAAAGCACGCCCCAGGAGTTGATGGCGTAGCGGGTGACATAGGTGGTGGCCGAAGCCAGGCACAGGACCCAGATGGCGGGCAGTTTCAGGATCGACAGCTGCAATCCCAGGACCGACTTGATGCCGGGCTTGGGCGCTTCGTTGTAGTTGTCCTTCTTCCAGTCGTTGACGGCGGGCAGGCCCATGGTGCGCGGCCGGTCCTGGATCAGCAGGTAGCAGCCGATGGCCGTCGCCACGCCCAGCACGCCCGGTCCCCAGAAGCCCCAGCGCCAGCCGGCGGCCGCCACCAGCGAACCGACGACCAGGAAGGTCAGGCCCTCGCCGATAGAGTGGGCCGTGCTCCAGACGCCGTAGGCTCGGCCGCGTTCCTGATTGGAGAACCAACTGGTCATGGCGACCACGCCGCCCGGCGCGCCGAAGCTCTGGAACCAGCCGTTCAGCCCCCACAGCAGCGCCGCCGCCCAGACGGTGGTGGTGAAGCCCATCAGCAGATTGCAGATCGCCGTGGCCAGGAAGGCGAAGGCTAGGAACCGCTTCATATTGGCGTGGTCGGCCAGGAAGCCGTTGGTCAGCTTGCCGATCGCATAGGTGTAAAACAGCGCCGATCCGATCAGGCCCAGTTCGGTCGGGGTGAAGACCCCGGCGTCGATCAACGGCTTCTTCACCACCCCAAGCGCCAACCGGCAGGTGTAGATCAGGCCGTAGCCCAGGGTGATGGCCAGCATCACGCGGAAGCGATGGCGATGGAACAGGGTGGAGACCGTGGCGGCGTCGCCGATCTCGGGCTTGTCCGCCCCGGTCGCAAAGAAGCGCAGCAGTCCTCGGGCCATTTGGCCGCCTCCCATGATGAGCGGACCAGCGTCAATGCGACGGTCTCGTTGAAAGCCAGACTAGGGGAGGGTGATGCGTATTGGAAGAATAATTCTATAATCCACTTGGATGAAATTTCGTGGTCGGTGTCGCGCGCCAGGCGCAGAAACGCCCCGACGGCGCTGGGCCGTCGGGGCGTTGTAATGCTGGGCGTGCGCCTCAGCGCATGGTCGGGATGACGAAGCTCTGATCCGTCACCGTGCCGCCGACCGCTTGGGGCCAGCGCTGGGTCACGGTCTTGGTGCGGGTGTAGAAGCGCACGCCGTCGAGGCCATACTGGTTCAGGTCGCCGAAGCCCGAGCGTTTCCAGCCGCCGAAGCTGTGATAGGCGACCGGCACCGGGATCGGCACATTGATGCCGACCATGCCGACCTCGACCTGATCGGCGAACTCGCGCGCGGCGTCGCCGTTGCGGGTGAAGATGGAGACGCCGTTGCCGTACTGGTGGCCGCTGGGCAGGGCCAGCGCCTCCTCGAAACTGGCGGCGCGAACGATCTGCAGCACAGGGCCGAAGATCTCCTCCTGATAGGACTTCATGTCGGCGGTGACGCGGTCGAACAGGGTCGGCGCCAGGAAGAAGCCGGCCTCGTGGCCTTGCAGGGCGAAACCGCGACCATCGACCACCAGTTCGGCGCCTTCGTCGACGCCCATCTGGATATAGGATTCGATCCTGGCCTTGTGCGCCGCCGAGACGACCGGGCCGTAGTGGGCCTCGGCATCGGTCGAGACGCCGACCCTCAGACCCTCGATGGCCGGCAGCAGTTTGGCGCGCAGACGCTCGGCGGTCTCCTCGCCCACCGGCACCACGACCGGCAGAGCCATGCAGCGTTCGCCGGCCGAGCCGTAAGCGGCGCCGATCAGGTCGGCCACCGTCTGATCCAGATCGGCGTCAGGCAGGACGACGCCGTGGTTCTTGGCCCCGCCCATGGCCTGAACCCGCTTGCCGTGGGCGGCACCCAGGGCGAAGACGGACTGGGCGATGTCGGACGAGCCGACGAAGCTGACGGCCTTGATGGTCGGGTGTTTCAGGATGGCCTCAACCACCTCCTTGTCGCCCTGCACCACGTTCAGGATGCCGGCGGGGGCGCCCGCCTCCATCATCAGTTCGGCCAGCCGCACCGGCACTGATGGGTCGCGTTCCGAGGGCTTGAGGATGAAGGCGTTGCCGCAGGCGATGGCCGGGCCGAACATCCACATCGGGATCATGGCCGGGAAGTTGAACGGGGTGATCCCGGCGACCACGCCCAGGGCCTGACGCGCCGAGAAGACGTCGATGCCCGGCCCGGCGCCTTGCGTGTATTCGCCCTTCAGCAGGTGGGGGATGCCGCATGAAAACTCGATCACCTCCAGTCCGCGCTGGATGTCGCCCTTGGAGTCGGCGATGACCTTGCCATGCTCGGATGACAGCAGGTGAGCCAGTTCGTCCATGTGCAGTTCGAGCAGGCGTTTGAACTCGAACATCACCCGCGCGCGGCGCTGCGGATTGACCTTGGCCCAGTCCTTCTGGGCGGCGGCGGCGTTCTCGACGGCGCGGTCCAGTTCGGACAGGGTGGCCAGCTGGACGCGGGCCTGAACCTGGCCGGTATTGGGATCGAAGACGTCGCCGAAGCGGCCGGAAGCGCCGACGACCGTCTGGCCGCCGATGAAATGTTCGATAGGGCGCATGGTTCTAGTCCTTGGGAGGGGGCGGGACGGCCGCTTTGGCGATCCAGTCGTGAGCCGGGTCGTTGCGGAAGATCCAGTGGCGTTTCGGGCCCGCCATGACGTTCAGATAATAGAGGTCGTAGCCGTGCGGCGCGCCGACCGGGTGATAGCCGCGCGGCACCATGACCACGTCCCCATCCTCGACCGAGACCGTCTCGTCCAAGCTGCGGTCGTCGGTATAGACGCGCTGGATAGCGAAGCCCTGGGGCGGGTTCAGCCGGTGGTAGTAGGTCTCTTCCAACGCCGTTTCTTCGGACGGGGAGGCGGTGTCGTGCTTATGCGGCGGATAGCTGGACCAGTGGCCGCCGGGCGTGATGACCTCGACCACCAGCAGGCCCTCGGCGGGCTGGGTCTCAGGCAGGATGTTGCGGACATGGCGGGTGTTGGTCCCGGCGCCGCGAACCTCGCGCGGCATGTCTGTCTCAGCGATCAGGCGGGGAGCGCCAAGGCCGATGCCGGGCGCGGTGCAGACGGCCAGTTCGACCGGGCCGCGCGCGGTGACGGCGTAGGCCGTTCCGGCGGGGACATAGACGGCGCCCGGCGCGCGATCCTCGAACGGGGTGGCGCGACCGCCGACGGCGTCGAAGGCGGCATCGCCCGCTGTGATGTCGGCGGTCCCGGCGACGACGACCAGACATGCTTCGCGCCCGGCCTCGCCGCCCGAATGGGTCTGACCATCGGTCAGGCGCACCACCTTGAAGCCGACATGGCCCCAGCCCGCGCTTTGCGGCGTGACCTCCAGCACCGAACCGTCGGCGGCGCGGGCGTGGGGCCGGACGCGCAAGCCCGACATCAGACCAGCTCCGCCTCGGCGGCGCGGGCCTTCAGCGTCTTCAGTCCCAGGTCGGCATAGGTGCGGGGTTCGGCCACCGACGGGTCCTGTTCGGCCTCGATGACGATCCAGCCGGAATAGTCCATGCGCTTCAGCGCCTGCATGATCTCGGCGTAGTCGATGCCGCCGTCGCCGGGGACGGTGAACATCCCGGCCAGCACGCCGTCGAGGAAGCTGGAGCCGCGCGACTTCTGTTTGGTGAAGGTCTCCCAGCGCACGTCCTTGCAGTGGACGTGGGCGACGCGACCGGGGTGGTCGCGGATGATGGCCAGCGAGTTGACCCCGCCCAGAGCGGCGTGGCCGGTGTCCAGCGTCAGGCCGACCGAGGGGCCGGTGGCGGTGATGAAGGCGTTCACGTCGGCGGCGGTCTCGACCACGGTGCCGAGGTGGTGGTGATAGGCGAACTTCAGCCCCTCCGACTTCACATAGTCGGCCACGTCGGTCATGCGGGCGCCGAAGGTCTTCCAGTCGCGGGCGGCCAGACGCGGCGCGCCGGTCAGGGGCACGGCGCGGTCGCCATGGACGGCGTTGGAGGTCTCGGCGAAGACGAAGACCGACGAGCCCATGGCCTTGAGCAGGTGCAGATGGTCCTGCAGGGCGTCGATCTCGGCATCGGCGTCCTGAACCAGCAGGGAGCCGGAATACCAGCCGCCGATCAGGTCCAGACCATAGCTATCCAGCAGAGGCTTCAGCGTCGCCGCATCTCGCGGGAACTTGCCCCCCAGTTCGACGCCTTCGAACCCCACGTCGCGGATGTCGGCCAGGATGCTGTCCAGCGGCGTGTCGCCGCCCAGTTCGGGCATGTCGTCATTGGCCCAGGCGATCGGGCTGACGCCCCAGCGTATCGTCATGACAGGTCTCTCTTCATACGGACGCCGGCGTCGTAATCGGCGCGCGCGGCCTTGACTTGCGGGCGGTCGGACACCTCGGGGACGGCGACGTCCCACCACCAGCCGCCGGCCTCGGTGGTCTTCAGTGGGTCGGTGTCGATGACCACGACATAGGAGCGGTCGGCGGCGCGGGCGCGCGCCATGGCGGCCTCGAACCCGGCCAGATCGGCTACATGCTCGGCCTCTGCGCCCAGACTGCGGGCGTGGGCGGCGAAGTCGATCTGGGGCAGGGTTTCGTGGGCGCTGTCGGCCAGAAGGTTATTGAAGCCGGGGCTGCCGGTGGCCTGCTGCAGGCGGTTGATGCACCCAAAGCCCCGGTTGTCGAGCAGGGTCACGATCAGTTTCTGGCCCATCATCACCGAGGTCGCGAGTTCGGAGTTCATCATCAGATAGCTGCCGTCGCCGACCATGACGATCACCTCGCGCTCCGGCTCGGCCATCTTGACCCCCAGCCCGCCCGCGATCTCGTAACCCATGCACGAGAAGCCGTATTCCAGGTGGTAGCCGCCGGGCCGGGTCGTGCGCCACAGCTTGTGCAACTCGCCGGGCAGGCCGCCGGCGGCGCAGACCACGATCGCGTCCTCGCCCATGGCGCGCTGCACGGCGCCGATGACTTGCGCATCAGACGGCCGGGTCTGGCCGGGGGCGAACGCCGTGGCGGCCGCGACCGCGACATTCCATTCCGCCACCGCCGCCTGATGGCGGTCGGCATTGGGCGCGCGCCAGCCGGACAGGGCGTCGATCAGGGTCTCGACCACCACGCGGGCGTCGCCCACGACCGGCTCGGCGCCATGCTTGTGCGCGTCGAACGGCTGGAGGTTGATCTGGAACAGGCGGCGGTCAGGGAACAGGCTGCGCGAGCCGGTGGTGAAGTCGGCCAGGCGAGTGCCGACGCCGATGATGAGGTCCGATTCCGAGGCCGCCGCGTTGGCCGAACTCGATCCGGTCACGCCCACAGATCCCAGCGCGTTCGGGTGAGTCCAGGCGAGTGAACCCTTACCCGCCTGGGTTTCGGCAACGGGGAGGCCGGCGGCCTCGGAAAGTCGCGCCAGCGCCTGCTCGGCGCGGCTGTAGAGGACGCCGCCGCCCGCCACGATCAACGGGCGCTTGGCCGCCTTGATGGCGTCGATCAGCGCCTCGATCTCGCCCGCGTCGGCGGACTGGCGACGCTCGCGCCAGACGCGGCGAGCGAAGAAAGAAGCCGGGTAGTCGAAGGCCTCGGCCTGAACATCCTGGCAGAAGGCGACGGTGGCCGGTCCGCAGGCGGCGGGGTCCAGCAGGGTCCCCAGCGCCTTGGGCAGGGCGTCCATGATCTGCTCGGGCCGGGTGATCCGGTCGAAATAGCGCGACACCGGCCGGAAGCAGTCGTTGGCCGAAACCGTGCCGTCGCCGAAGGCCTCGACCTGTTGCAGCACCGGATCGGGGCGGCGGCTGGCATAGACGTCGCCGGGCAGGAACAGCACCGGCAGCCGGTTCACATGGGCCAGGGCGGCGGCGGTGATCATGTTGGTCGCGCCGGGACCGATGGAGGTGGTGCAGATCATCGCCCGCTGGCGCCGCATCTGCTTGGCGTAGGCGACAGCGGCGTGGGCCATCCCCTGTTCGTTGTGGGCGCGCCAGGTCGGCAGGACGTCGCGATGCGCGTGCAGGGCTTCGCCCAGACCGGCGACGTTGCCGTGACCGAAGATGGCCCAGCAGCCGGCGAAATAGGGGACTTCGGCGCCATCGACGACGACGTGTTGCGCGGCCAGCCAGCGAACGGCGGCCTGGGCGGCGGTCAGGCGAATCGTGGTCACGGTCAGACGGCTTCCTGCAAGGCGGCGGCGGGGCTCACCACACGTTGACGCGCCGCGCGCCAAGCGTCGACCAGAACCGCAAACCGGCCCGACAGATCGGCGATGGCGGCCTCGTCGTCCATGCGGCCGGTCAGCCATTGCTCGGCGGCCTCGGCGAAGATGGTGCGGCCGACGGCGAAGCCCTTGATGATCGGGGCGGCGGCCGCGGCCTCGAACGAGGCGATCAGCGCGTCCTGCGGCGCCGACAGGCCCAGCAGCAGCACGCCCCGGCAGTGGGGATCATTGGCGCGGATGGTGGTCTCGACATGGACCCAGGCGGCGCGGTCGTCGGTCGGTTCCAGCTTCCACCAGTCGGGCTTCATGCCCAGGTCGTAGAGGCGCTGGATGGCGCGGGCGATGGTGTGGGAATCGACCGTCCCGACGCCCGAGGCGATGATCTCGACCAGCAGTTCGTGGCCGGTCTTGCGGCAGGCGTCTTGCAGCCGCAGCAATTGGCGCTCCTGACGCTCGCGCATCTCGGCGGTGTCGTCGGGGTGATAGAAGGCCAGGCATTTGACCACATGGTTGTGCGGCCAGGTCGCCAGTTCCGTGGCTACGTCGGCCGAACTTTCAAACTCCAGCGGACGCGAGCCGGGCAGTTCGATGGGGCGGCCGATCCAGTAGGGATGGTCCGCCGCCGCCTCTAGCCCTCGTATCCCGAAGCGGCCGTCCAGCAGGACGCCGAAGCGCGGGTCGCCCTGCGCCAGCCGATCGACTGCCTTGAGCGCCAAGGCCTTGAAGGCCGGGATGCGGGCGGGATCGGCGCCGACCTTGCGGCACAGGTCCTCGAACTGGCTGCGGTGGTCCATGGCCAGGACCGTCAGTTCATCGGGAACGGCGGCGCGGGTGGTGACCCAGTGGATATGCTCCAGCTCGGCGTCCTCGCGCAGGCGGAACGGACGGTCCGCGCCGTTGAGGAACAGTTGCAGCTCTTCCCAAGTCGGCATGGCCGGGGCGCAGCCGTGGCGCGAGACGACGATGGCGCCGCAGGCGTTGCCGTATTCGCAGCAGGTCTCCAGCGGCGCGTCGCGCAGCCAGCCGCGCAGGAAGCCGGCCATGAAGGCGTCGCCGGCGCCCAGCACATTATAGACCTCGACGCGGAAGCCGCGCCCGACCACGCCGTCGTCCAGACTGGCGGGAATGGCGTAGGGGAAGGCCGAGCAGCCGTCGGGGCCGCGCTTGCACACCAGCAGCGCCGGGCTGTGCTCGCGGATGGCGCGCAGGGCGGTCAGGGTGTCGGTCGAGCCGCCGAGGATGTGGATTTCTTCTTCCGTGCCGACGATCAGGTCGCACAGGGGCAGGACCTGTTGCAGGCGGGCGGTGACGGCGGCGTCGGCGACGAAGCGGTTCTCGCCCATGTCCTTGCCGGTCAGGCCCCACAGGACAGGCCGGTAGTCGATATCGAACACCACCCGGCCGCCCGCCGCCTTGACCAGTTCGCAGGCGCGGATCGAGGCGTCGAACACGGCCGGCTGCGACAGGTGAGTGCCGTTGATCAGCACGGCACCGGCCGACTGGATGAAGGCCGCGTCCACGTCGTCGCCATCCAGCGCCATGTCGGCGCAGTTCTCGCGGTAGAAGATCAGAGGGAAGGTGTCGGGATCGCGGATGCCGAGGAAGACCAGGGCCGTCAGCCGCGTCTTGTCCTCGATCACGCCGTCGACGGCGACGCCTTCGCGGGCCAGTTGTTCGCGGATGAAACGACCGAAATGATCGGCGCCGACGCGGGTCAGAAGGCCGGTGTTCAGGCCCAGTCGCGATCCGCCGACGGCCGTGTTGGTGGGGCTGCCGCCGATGTATTTGGCGAAGGAGGTCATGTCCTCCAGCCGCCCGCCGATCTGCTGGCCGTACAGGTCCACGCAGGACCGGCCCACTGTGATCAGATCAAGCCGAGGAGAGGCAACCGCCATTCGGGATCGTCTTTCGCCATGCAACACTCGCCCGCCCCGTGCGGTCGATATGTAACGTATATTCTAGCGATGGAACGTTCGCAACAGATGTTTCATTCTGTCGCGCGGTTTCGCGCCGGACGCAGGGCGGACGGGCGTTTCTCGGTCTGCGAGGCGGCGAAGGCGTAGGAAATGACCAGGGCCTGGGCCAGGCACATGGAGGCCGACAGCGAACGGAACTTGCGAATCTCGGCTTCGCGGACCTGCAGCACCAGGTCGGCGGGCTTGGCCACCGGGCTGACCAGACTGTCGCTGATCGACAGGACGGCGGCGCCGCGATCCACGGCGTCCTCGATCAGTTGCACCGCCTCTTCGGCATAGGGGTGGTAGCTGACGGCGATCAGCAGATCGCGGTCGGAAATCGCGTGGACCTGCTGGCGGGTCATGCCGCCGACGCTGTCGACGAACAGGGTCTTCTTGTCCACCTGATGCAGGGAGTAGGCGATGTAAGCGGCGACCGGGAAGGAGCGGCGGAAGCCCGCCACATAGACGGTGTCGGCCTTATCGATCATGGCCACGGCGGCGGCCATATCCTTGGCCGAGACGATTTCCGACAGGTTCTGAAGGGCCAGGGTATTGCCCTCGATGAACTCGGCCAGGACCTGGGCCGGGTCGCCGACGGCGCTGCCGTCCACGGTTTCCGAGAACTGGCGGACCCGTTCGCTGTAGCCCAGGGCGGCCGCGCCCGACAGCAGCCCGTCGCGGAACAGCCGCTGCATCTGGGTAGCCCCGTCGTAGCCGAAGGTCTTGGCGAAACGGACGATGGCCGAGGGCTGGACGCCGCTGCGATCCGCCAGCACCGCCAGGGTCTCCAGCGCTACGGCATTGGGTTCGTCCAGCACATAGCGGGCGATCTGCTGCAACCGCTTGCTCAGCGATTCGTAACGCTCAAGGATGGCGGCGCGCAGTTCTTCGGCCGTGGCGGGCGGCGTAGGGGTGTCGGTCATCGCAGTCCCGTCGAGGTTGTTCGGAGCCAACCTAGCGCCCGTCGCGACCACCCTCAATGGAATGAAGTGTCGCTCCTTGAAAATTCTATTTCATAGATAGACAGAATAAACGTTCTATGGTGTTTCGAGGCTCGAACGGCGGGAGGGCGACATGGAACAGACATTCCAGAATGTGATCGACGTGGCCCTGATCGGGGCCGGGCGCATGGGCTCGATCCATGGGCCGAACGCCGTCCGCCATCCGGGGCTAAAGCTGAAATATGTCGTGGACCGTCACGGCGAGAGCGCGCGTCGTCTGTCCGACCCGTTCGGGGCTGAGGTGGTCGCGCTGCAACAGGTGCTGGCTGATCCATCCATCGGCGGGGTTCTGGTCTGCAGTTCGACCGATCAGCATCTGGATCATGTTCTGGCGGCGGTCGCGGCGGGCAAGGCGGTCTTTTGCGAGAAGCCGCTGGATCTCGATTTGGAAAAGGTTCGCGCGGCGGGACCGGCGTTGAGAGACGCGCGGCTGATGCTGGCCTTCAACCGGCGCTTTGATCCGCATTTCGTGGCGCTGAAGGCGCGGGTGGACGCTGGCGCGGTCGGGCGGTTGGAGAGCCTGCACCTGACCAATCATGACCCCGCCGCCCCGCCGCCGGGCTTCATCTCGACCAGCGGCGGCCTGTTCAAGGACTTCACCATTCACGATCTCGATCTGGCGCGCTGGCTGCTGGACGAGCCGATCGTCGAGGTTTTCGCCACGGCGTCCTGTCTGGTCGATCCCGAGATCGGGCGTCAGGGCGATGTGGACACGGCCCGCACCCTGTTGAAGACGGCGTCGGGACGGCTGTGCGTCATCTCCAACACGCGCCGCAGCGGCTATGGCTATGATCAGCGGATCGAGGCCTTCGGCTCGGGCGGCATGGTCGCCGCCGGCAATCTGGCCGGCGACACGGTGCATGTGGCGACCGAAGCCGGGCTGACCGGCACGCCGATCCTGCCGGGGTTCCTGCAACGCTACGCGGGCGCCTATCGCGCCGAGATGGATCATTTCGCCGAGGTGGTTCACGGACGATGCGAACCGGCCGTGGGCTATGAGGCAGGGCTGCAGGCCCTGGCTCTGGCCGAAGCTTGCGACCTGTCCGTGCGGACGGGGCGTCCAGTCAGATTTTGAGGGAGTGGATTTCATGCACAAGGTCGCCCTGATCGGCGCCGGCCGTATCGGCCGCATTCACGGACGCAACGCCGCGCTGAACGGCCGGATCACCCTGGCCGGGGTGGTTGATCCCGTCGCGGTCGCCGCCGAGGCTCTGGCCGGAGAATGGTCTGTGCCGGTCCTGTCGCTGGACGGGGCCCTGAATGATCCCTCCATCGCCGGGGTCATCATCGCCAGTTCGACCGACACCCATCTGGACTACAGCGTGCGCGCCGCCCGCGCGGGCAAGGCCATCTTCTGCGAGAAGCCGATCGACCAGGATCTGGAGCGGGCGCGCGGCGCCGCCGCCGACCTGAAGGATGCGCGGATGCTGCTGGCCTTCAACCGACGTTTTGATCCGAACTTCCAGGCGGTGAAGGCGCGGCTGGACGACGGCGGCATCGGGGTTCTGGAAAGCCTGCAGATCACCTCCAACGACCCGTCGCCGCCGCCGCCGTCCTACGTCGCCGTGTCCGGCGGCCTGTTCAAGGACATGGCCATCCACGACTTCGACATGGCGCGCTGGATTCTGGGCGAGGAGGTGGTCGAAGTCTTCGCCTTCGGCAGTTGTCTGGTTGATCCCGAGATCGGCAAGCTCGGCGACGTGGACACGGCGCGCACGGTGCTGAAGACGGCGTCGGGCCGGCTGTGCGTCATCTCCAACAGCCGTCGTTCCGGTTTCGGCTACGACCAGCGGATCGAGGCCTTCGCCTCGGGCGGCATGGTGCGGGCTGACAATGTGCTGGAGTCCACGGTCCAGGTCTGGAACGAGGCGGGCGCCTCGGCGGATCGGTTCCAGAACTTCTTCCTTGATCGCTACGCCGAGGCCTATCGCCGCGAGATGGAGCATTTCGCCGACATTCTGGACGGGGCGACGCCCTCGGTCGGATACGCCGACGGCGTCGCGGCCCTGGCCCTGGCCGAGGCGGCCGCACGGTCGGTTCAGACGGGCGAGGTGGTCAGGCTGGCGTGACGCCAGCCTGACTTCACGTCCTGCCCGACGGCCGGTCCCTCTGAACGAAACGCCATCGTATGGTTCAAAAAGAAGCGGCGGCCCCAGAAGGGACCGCCGCGAGTTGTCGCTCAGGAGATGCTAGAGCGGGTCCTAGAAGGTCAGTTGAACGCCGGCGCGCAGCGAGTAGCCGTAGCGTTCATTTTCGGCGATGCGGTTGCGGCTGCCGACGAAGAACCGTTGCGGTTCATTATTCAGGTTGGAGGCTTCCAGCGAGATCGAGGCGCGGTCGTTGATCTTGTAGGCCACGCGGGCGTCCCACTGCTGGAAGTCGTCGACGTAGAGGTCTTCGGACGCTTCGCTGCCGACGGTGTCGAGGTAGGCGGAGCGATAGGTGTAGGCCACGCGTCCCGAGAAGCCGCCACGCTCATAGCTGATCTGGGCCGAGGCCACCTTGTCCGACTGGGTCAGCAGGGGCACCTCGTCGTCACGACCGGGCACGCCGCTGGCCTTGGAGTCGACCAGGGTCAGGTTGACCCCGCCGCTGAAGCCCTTGATCGGCAGGAAGTCGAGTTCGGACTGGAAGTTGAACTCGATGCCGTTGACCTCGGCCTTGTCGGCGTTGACCGGGGTGGTGACCTCGGCGTCGGGCAGGAAGATGCCGGCATAGGTGACGTCTGTCAGGTCCTGAGTCGAGAAGAAGATCGGGTTCTCGATCTGCTTGCGGAAGACCGACACGGACAGTACGCCTGAGCGGCCTAGGTAATATTCCGCCGCCAGGTCGAAGTTGACCGATTCCAGCGCCTGCAAGTCGGGGTTGCCGACCGCCACTTCCTCATCGCCGGTGTTGACGATCACATAGGGGGCGAGGTCCTCATAGTTGGGGCGCCCGATGGCCGTGGTGATCGCGCCGCGCAGCACCAGGCTGTCCGAGGCGTCGTAGCGCACGTTCAGGCCGGGGAACCAGTCGGTGTACTCGCGCTTGCCGAAGACGTCGAAGCCCTGGCCCAAGGTTGAGGTGTCGGTGATGCTCTTGGCGGCGAACTCCCCCTGGGTGTGCTCGACGCGAACGCCAGGGATGAAGGTCCAGCGATCGAACTTCAGCGTCGCCATGGCGTAGCCGGCGGTGATGGTTTCGCTGATGTCGTAGTCGGCGGCCAGGCTGTCGCCGATGGTGGCCTCGTCGTCGATCTCGAAATCCGCGCGATTGGCGGCGAAGTAGGCGTCGGCCAGGTCCTGACTGACGGTTGGCCCGAACGGGTAGCGGCCGTCGTAGATGCTGTCGATCGAGCGTCCCGCGACCTGATCCAGGGTCAGGCTGTCGCCCTCGTAGTCGTAGGTGACGGCGTTGGCGTCGTTGGTCTTCTTGCGGTTGATGTACTTGGCCCCGACCTTGATCGAGGAGCCGTCGCCGAAGTTGAGCGGCATGCGATAGTCGATCCGCGCCTGATACAGGTCCTCGACCGCTTCGCGGCTTTCATAGCTGACGCTGTCGGCCTCATAGCTGGAGGCATCGTAGGCGGCGGCTTCGGGACGGAAGATATAGAGGTCTTCGCTCAGGTCGTAGGAGCCTGACAGGCCGCCCGTCTTGAACTCCCATTCGTCGCGGCGCGGGTCGCGCTTGTTGGCGCGCGAATAGGTGCCCTCGATGTTCAGTTCGCTCTCGCCAAAGGTCCAGGCCCCGCCGATGGACGAGGTGAAGGTGTCGGTGTTTTCGGCGCGCGTGCGAACCCGGCGGTTGGCGTCAGCATCGGCGAAGTCGCCGCTGGTCGGGGTGGTGTTGGAGAAGATGGTGTCGTCTTCGTCCAGTTCGACCGAGAAGTTGTCGCGGGTCTCGGCGTCCTCGTATTTCGAATAGAGGAAGCGCAGGAACATCTTGGCGTCGTCGTTCGGCCGCCAGTCGAAATTGGCCACCGCGCCGGTGCGTTTGCGGTTGGTGGTATAGGGCCGGATCGTGAACTCTTCCGGCACTTCGTTGCCGTCGACTTCGATGCGCTTTTCACCGCCCTGCAGATTCTCGGCGGCGATGAAGCGCTCCGAGAAGTTGGCCGCCAGCACCATGCCGAACTGCCGGTTCTGCCCGAAGACCGTGCCGTAGCTGGCGTCGAATTCATAGGGATTGTCGTCGGCCAGCTCGTTGTACCCATAGGCGGCGCGGAGGGTGCCGAAGGTCTTGTTCCGGTCAAACGCCGTCAGGGTGATGATGTTGGCCTGACCGGCGATGGCGTTCGCGTCCAGGTCCGGGGTAAGGGTCTTGACCACGGTGACCGAGCCGATCAGGGCCGAGGGAATGTCGTCCAGCTTGACCTGACGACCGTCCGGCTCGGGGGCCGGGGCCGTCTGGCCGTTCAGGGTGACGTTGAGCAGGTCGGGCGAAACGCCGCGAACCGTCAGATAGCGGCTTTCGCCCATGTCGTTCGAGGTGGAAAGGCCGGGCAGGCGGCGCAGGGCCTCGGCGACGTTCTGATCGGGCAGGCGGCCCACGTCGTCGGCCCGCACGGCGTCGACCTGGTTGTCAGAGCGGCGCTTGTTTTCAAGCGCGGCGCGGTCGGCGGCGCGGCGGCCGGTGACGACCACCTCGTCGACGATGGTGGCCGACTGGTCGGCGCTCTGCGCCCACGCCGCGACGGGCGTCAGCAGACAGGTTGAAAGCAAGGCGGCTTTGAAGACCGTTCCACGATAGGCGCGCATATTTCCCTCTCCCCGCGCCGTCCATTTTCATCCAGCAACGGATGCAGGGCGGCTTATGAGAATGAGGTTACGAACAAACATTCCATCTTGCAAGTCGATTGGAAAATCTCTTGCAAGGCGGTCGTCGTCGCGTATCTTTCGCAAAACGCCACTACTGCGCCCCCTGGCGTACGCGCGGCGAGAAATGTGGGAGGCGACCATGACCAACAGGCTGACGGGCAAACTTTTTGGGGCCAGCGCCATGGTGCTGGCGATGGCGATCGGCGGGACTGCGATGGCTCAGGACGCGGCCGTTCCGGTCGTGACCGCAGCGATTGACACGACCTCGACTGGCGAGGCGAGCAGCGGCGTGATCGTTCTGGACGCCGACGCCCGTCACCATCGTCTGGTCTCGGCGGCGGGCCTGGGGGGTTTGGAGGTCTTTGATCTGACGGGCGCGCGCGTGGGTGCGATTCCGGCGGGTGAGGCCGGCGGTCTGGACGTGCGCTACGGCTTCCCGATCAAGGGTCAGGCCGAGACCCTGCTGGTCTCCACCGACAAGACCGACAACACCCTTCGCTTCTTCGCCATGCGCAACGGCCTGCCGGTCGAGGTGGGCGCGCGGTCCGTGCCTCTGGGGTTCGCGGTCGAGGATGTCTGCCTGTTGCGCAACGCTAGCGACGGCGGTCTCTATGCCGTGGCCGTGGGCGACGGCGGTGAGATCGAACAACTGCTGCTCTACGCCAACGCTGCCGGCCAGGTGGACGCCCGCTCGACGCGTCGCATCAACCTGCCGTCCAAGATCAAGTATTGCGTCGCTGACGATGCGACGGGCCAGCTCTACGCCTCGCAGCAGGCGGTCGGCGTCTGGCGCTTCAACGGCGACCCGGAAGCGGACGCGGCTCCGGCCCTGGTCGACGCGGCGCGGCTGGGTCGGATCAGCGAGGAAAGCGGCTCTCTGGCCCTTTATGACGGCGGCCAGGGCGCGCGCTATCTGATCGCGACCGACGCCTCCAGCGGGCGGCTGTTCGTCTATGACCACAGCGCCGACGATGCCTATCTGGGCGCCGCCAGCCTGACGGGACGCGGCGGCGCGGCGATCAAGGAGCCGGGGGCGCTTCAGGCCGTCGGCACGCCTCTGGCCGGTCTGCCCGCGGGCGCGCTGCTGGTGACGGACGAGGACGCCGCCGAAGGGGCCAACTACAAGCTGGTGTCGATCGCCGCTGTGACCGGGGCGCTGAACCTGTCGGCTGGCGCGCCGCAGGACCCGCGCGCGGTCGCCGCGCCGCGCTTCCCTGCCGTCGTCGCCTTGGCGGAAACTGCGCCGGTCGGCAGCCCCGGCGACGCTGCGGACGACCCGGCTATCTGGGCCGATCCCGCGAACCCGGCGAATAGCCTGATCATTGGCACGGACAAGAAGGCCGGGCTGAACCTCTACGACATGCAGGGCCGCGTCATTCAGCACCTGCCCGACGGCAAGATGAACAACGTCGACCTGCGCGAGGGCTTCATGCTGGGCGGTCAGCCCATCGTGCTGGTCACGGCCAGCGACCGGACCAGCAAGGCGGTCGCCATCTATCGCCTCGACACCGAGGCGCGGCACCTGATCAACATCGCCGACGGCGTTCAGCCGACGGGGCAGGGCGATCCCTACGGCCAGTGCATGTATCGCTCGGCCCGCAGCGGCAAGACCTATGTCTTCATCAACGACTCCAACGGCGAGAAGCGGCAGTGGGAACTGGTCGACGCCGGAAACGGCAAGGTTCGCACGGTTCGTGTCCGTGACTTCGCCTTCTCCACCCAGGTCGAGGGCTGCGTCGCCGACGACGCCAGCGGCCTGTTGTTCGTGGCCGAGGAAGACGTCGGCCTGTGGCGTCTGTCGGCCGAACCGGACGGCGGCTCGGCCATGACCATGGTCGCTCGCATCACCGAGAACCCGGCGCTGAAGGACGATATGGAGGGCGTCGGCCTCTATGATCTGGGCGACGGGCGCGGCTATCTGGTGGCTTCCAGCCAGGGCAATGACAGCTACGCCGTGTTCCGCCGCGAAGGCGATCAGGCCTATCTGGGCTCCTTCATCGTCGTCGCCGACGGTCAGCGCGGCATCGACGGCGTGTCCGAGACCGACGGCCTGGACGTCACCAGCCGCAATCTCGGCCCTGGCTTCGAGCACGGCGCCATGATCGCCCAGGACGGCCGCAACGTCTTGCCCGGCGAGAACCAGAACTTCAAATACGTGCCGTGGAAGTCGATCGCCGACGCCCTGGGGCTGGAGGTGCTTCGCTAGAGTGCCGAGCCAGTAGCGTATCGCGGCGCTACAATAGCCTGTAACCTTCCTTCGACTGCCGAACGCACTGATCGCCCCTCAGGTCGCTCTTTGCCAGACGACTTCGGGACGGTCCTGGATGATTGCGCCCAAGCATTCAAGAAAACTCCGCAGCTCCAGGCTGCGGGGTTTTTTCTGTCTTGGCCGAGCGCAGCCACAGCATCCGCGATGCGCTCGGGCCTGACGTGCCTCTGAGTTTTCATCCAGCGGCGACCAGAGTCCTTGGGTTAGTTACGCCTCGTAGCGTGGGGTGAGCAACAGGCCGGACCGCGCAGCTTTCATACTGCGCAGCGGGTCGGCCTGTTGCGGTCAGGCTGGCAGCAAAGGCCTCCGGGGTGAGGTAGCCGATAGACGAGTGCGGCCGGCGGGTATTGTAGTCCAGCGCCCAGGCAGCGACCTTCTGGCGGGGGTGATCCAGACTGAAAAACAGGCTCTCGTTGAGCAGTTCGTCGCGCATCCGGCCGTTGAAGGATTCCACAAACCCGTTCTGGGTCGGCTTGCC
>MCHG01000235.1_pt1 | contig 24069 bp, 15 predicted proteins | sample 787351 | NCBI WGS metagenome assembly MCHG01 (sample SAMN05430296, study PRJNA330682) | permafrost metagenome | biome: Cold desert; feature: permafrost; material: soil; isolation source: enrichment culture inoculated with soil incubated with H2/CO2 at 20 degrees... ... | reverse complement strand
CTTCATAATTTGTAAGATTAATATTTAACATGAGATATAAAAAGAACTCAAAGTATATAAATGACTCACAACTAAGTGGTCATGGTACTAGATAGTAATTTTGCTAACAAACCGTGGATTAATGTCGATTAAAACTTAGAGTGCTCCTGATTTAATTCTCAGTATTTTTGTCTTATTTTCGTCATTTTTATACTCCATGTCTTCTCTTGTTGATTTGTTCTTTATTTGTTATTTATTTATAATGTCCATATGGGAAAACATATAGATCAGTAGAAAGAAGGCGATTGCCGCTTCCTATGGATTTGTATTTTGGTTATAGTCTCCAGATGGGAAAACATATATTAGTAAAGAGAAAGGGATTCTCATAAAAATAACTGGATAAATCATCTATCAGAAAAAATAGTACAAAAAGTTTATATAAAAAATAACTGTTTACGTTTTCATCTAAATGAGGCTTAAACGATTCAGAATCTCGGTTTATTTTTAAAGATATTATGAGAGAAGTGATTGGCTAAATGGAAATTATAAACAAAGATAGAATGGCCAAGGCAACGCTTAAAGGTCTGCTTAGCTTAGCCATGCTGTCGCTAACACCCGCAATAGCAGTTGCCAGCGAGGCAAATCTTAAGATTCCGAATTTGAGCCAGGAACAAAATAATTTACTGCTCTATGGTATTGTGGTCTGTGTATTGGGTATGCTATTCGGTCTTTATCAGTTCACGAAGGTGAAAAAAATCCGCGCTCACCAGTGTATGCTGGATGTGGCCAATATCATTTACGAGACCTGTAAGATCTATCTTATCCAGCAGGGAAAATTACTGTGCATATTATTTGCCTTTATTGGCGTCTGTATAGCCTTTTACTATGGCTTCTTGCAGAAAACGCCTCTGAGTGGGGTATTGGTCATCCTGGCCTGGACTGTAATCGGAATATTGGGTTCCTACAGTGTTGCTTGGTATGGTATTCGCATGAACACTCTGGCTAACAGCAGAGCCGCGTTCACTGCCCTGGAAACAAAACCCTTGAAACTGTTAAACATTGCTCTCGATGCAGGAATGAGTATAGGAGTGCTTCTGGTCTGCGTTGAGCTGATAATGATGCTAATCATATTGCTGTTTGTTCCGAGGGAGTTGGCCGGAGCAAGTTTTATAGGTTTTGCAGTTGGAGAATCCCTTGGGGCCAGTGCCTTGCGTATTGCCGGCGGGATATTCACCAAAATTGCTGATATCAGCGCCGACCTGATGAAAATAGCCTTTGGAATTAAAGAAGACGACCCGCGTAATCCCGGTGTTATTGCCGACTGCACGGGAGATAATGCAGGTGACAGCATAGGGCCAACCGCAGACGGATTCGAAACCTATGGTGTAACCGGCGTAGCCTTGATCTCCTTCATCGTTCTGGCTGTGCAGCCTGCCCTGACTGGCATCCTGCTTACCTGGATCTTTGTCATGCGCGTACTTATGATAATTACTTCCATTGGTTCATTCTACATCAATAAAGCCTTAAGCCAGGCAAGATTTAGCGGCAAAGACGATTTCGATTTTGAACAGCCACTGACCAGCTTGATATGGATTACATCCATTTTTTCCATCGTGATAACCTTTGTCGTAAGCTATTACATGTTAGGACCGGGTTCCGGAGTACCTGCCGAGTTGCAAAATCTCTGGTTTGTACTCTCAGTAATAATAAGCTGTGGGACCCTGGGAGCGGCTGTAATTCCCGAAGTTACCAAAATATTTACCAGTCCTAACTCAATGCACGTAGCCGAAGTTGTCAAAGCTTCTCGAGAAGGGGGCGCGTCTCTGAACATCTTATCCGGACTGGTTGCAGGTAACTTCAGTGCATTCTGGATCGGCATGGTGTTCTTCGCACTGATGTTCGTTGCTTATTATGCAAGCGGGTTTGGTTTGAGCGCGATAATGATCTATCCTTCCATATTTGCATTCGGGCTGGTGGCATTCGGAATGCTGGGTATGGGTCCTGTTACCATAGCAGTTGACAGCTATGGGCCTGTAACAGACAATGCTCAGTCCATTTACGAGTTGTCACTTATAGAATCAATCCCCAAAATAGGCCCACAGATCCAGAAAGAGTTTGGCTTCAAACCGGATTTCAAAAAAGCCAAACACTATCTGGAAGCAAACGACGGGGCAGGAAATACTTTTAAGGCCACAGCCAAACCAGTCTTAATAGGTACAGCGGTAGTTGGTGCCACAACCATGATCTTCTCGCTGGTTCTGGTTATCAAGAACGTTCTGGGCGTACAACCGGAAGAAATTCTAACCCTGCTCAATCCCTATACCATCTTTGGATTATTGGCCGGTGGTTCTGTAATTTACTGGTTTACCGGAGCATCAACTCAGGCCGTAACCACTGGAGCCTACAGGGCAGTTGAATACATCAAGGAGAACATTCAGCTGGATGAAAATGCAAGCCAAAAAGCATCTATAGAAAATTCAAAAGAAGTGGTAAAGATCTGCACCCAGTATGCACAACAAGGCATGTTCAACATATTTATCGCCATATTTTCCTTTACCCTTGCATTTTCTTGCCTCTCCGCTCCAGTAAGCGGGAACCAATCCGTGGCGCTCTTTGTCTCTTACCTTATCTCCATAGCTGTATTCGGATTGTTCCAGGCCGTGTTCATGGCCAATGCCGGTGGATGCTGGGATAATGCTAAAAAAGTCGTGGAAGTAGACCTGCAGGAAAAAGGCACTGCTTTACATGAAGCAACAGTGGTAGGCGATACGGTAGGTGATCCTTTTAAAGATACCTCATCAGTAGCTTTGAATCCAATTATTAAGTTCACTACCCTATTTGGTTTATTGGCCATGGAAATTGCTATATCCGAGTCATTCAGAAACATGGCTCCTTATGTAGGTGGCATATTCCTTTTGATTGCTTTGTACTTTGTATGGCGTTCATTCTATAGAATGAGAATTCCAGACAATTAATCGAAAGAACCTGCTCTTGGTCAAGAACAATATAAGATAATTTCGAAAACCTCTCCATTTGGCCGGTTGTTTATAATGAGTATATGAACAATTCATTGAAATCAGAGGTTCGTCAAAATTTTCATTAAATTAGGCCTTACAACAGCATATATTGTGAGGCCTTTTCTAATGAAGGTCTCCAGGCCATTATCTGAGTCCTTGTAATCAATACTCTACACCACATTCTTCTTCATTAACTCCAAAACTTGTCTGGCAGTCCAATAATTCTTTTTTTCTATAAGCTTTCAATTTTTTTATTTATTCTCAGAAAGTTAGGTTTTCTCCTCACCAACTCCGTTAAGTAAGGAGTCGTGATAAATTGGACTGATTTTCACAACAGTCCTCGAAAAAAAGTATTAATCATTATCAAATTATATGCGTAGCTCAAGGATTTTGCAGACAGTTCAGGAAAATCCCGGGCATTATGGAAGGGACTTCAAAACCGGAATACGGACGATGTGTTGATATCGTCACAAAAGCTGCACTCCATGAAATGGCAATGCCAGGTTTTCTTGCTGTATTTGTGCCCTTGCTGGTGGGATTCTTCTTGGGTCCTAAAGCTCTTGCAGGGTTTCTTATACGACTCATCATAGTAGGGTTTATGCTCGCCCTTATGATGGATAACGGAGGGGGAGCCTGGGACAATGCAAAAAAGCTGATTGAAGGTGGACAGCACGGGGGAAAAGGCTCTGAAGCTCACAAGGCTGCAATAATCGGAGATCCTTTCAAGGACACTGCAGGGCCTGCACTCAATGCCCTGATTAAAGTTGCAAACATGGTAGCAATTCTCTTCTTGTCCCTTATTATAGGTAAGGGCCTCTTCGGAGGACAGGGTGGGGGGATTCGGAAAACCTCTCAAGGGGCTCTGACCATTCAACTTTGATTTCTTTTTCCAATTTTTAGTCGTTTATTACTTCTAACCCCAAAACAGCACAAAGTAGATTTTTCAAAATCGAATAGATAAAAAGTATAACCTGGATTCCGCTTTTTTAGGCACATAAATATCTATTGATGCCGAATTATGTGCTTAACCTTAACTGCATGAAACTGAAGCCCTAATTTTGAAACCACGATTATCTGACATGATAATATAGTGAAGCTATGTATATGCGCTTAAAATATGGGAATTCAGGGTATAAGTTCCAAACCTGTATATATTTCCTATAACTCTGATAGAATCTTTTTTACAATTATATTGCATAACCCCTCACATCTTCAGGAAAAAACCTGCCTAAAAAATGCAATAAGTACGCCTTAAATAAACAGAATGAAGGTAAAAGAAACAGAATGAAGGTAAAATAAACAGAATGAAGGTAAAATAAACAGAATGAAGGTAAAATAAACAGAATGAAGGTAAAATAAACAGAATGAAGGTAAAATAAACAGAATGAAGGTAAAATAAACAGAATGAAGGTAAAATAAACAGAATGAAGGTAAAATAAACAGAATGAAGGTAAATGAAATCGAATATAATATGCTCAAAAATCTAAGTAAAGAAAACTTGAGTAAAGGGATCTAATAGTAAGTAGAAGATTGTGAGCGGGTTGGGGAGTGGGGGGTCATATGGGGAGTGGGGGGTATGGTATGTGAAAAAAGTTTCCCGCTCACATCTTACAATTACCCATATTCAAACTAATTATATAAATAGCTATGCATTCTATCCGGTTTATTATAATAACATAATCATATCATAATGGCAGCGCAGATTTAAATTTTTAGATATGTATTTTATACAACTGTACACGGACAAAAATCCTGCAAATAGCTAGAAAAGCCTGTGAGTATTTACGTAGGCATTTTAAGTTTTGGGATGTAAATTTTAACAATTACAGTGACGAGAAATTATATACCGGATTGCGGGTTCTTAGTACTATGAATCAGGACAGGCTTTTGATTTATGGGGCAGCTTTTGCAATTATGGGGCTCTCGAATGCTGTTATTCCCATACTTCCGGAGCTTGAGAGCCTGTATAAAGTTGACTTTGGAGGATTTTCCTCCAGCCTGCTCTTTTCCGCCTACTTCCTCGGAGCCCTCGCTACAATGCTCCCTTTCGGGATTCTGGCTGATAGGTTCGGAAATTTAAGGTTTATAGGATTTGGGGTTGTTCTTACAGCAATTTCAGGTTTAGCCATCCTGCTTTCAGAAAATCTCTGGATTCTTTTGATCTCAAGGTTTATAGAAGGTTCTGCTTGCGGAGCTTTTTTTCCGGCGGCTTTTGCCACACTCTCAAAATCAAAGGATCCACGGCGCTACATCGGGGAATTTACTTTCCTCTTCAATGCCGGGTTGGCAGCAGGGGCTCTTCTCTCAGGTTTGCTGGCGGAAACCTATCTGAAAGGCGCAATTTTTATTTTTACATTTATGGCATTTCTTTTGACTATATTCCTTATTCTCAGGCACAGGGAACTGATTTATCCTCCAAATATCGAGAAGTCAGGTGCATTGCCGGATTCACTTGTAAACCTTTACAGAGATTCCTACAAAGAGATTACGGAACTCCTTAGCCATAGCAATTCAGGGATCTGGCTCAGCTCTTTCCTTCTCAATGGAGTCATCGGAGTCCTTATAGCTTATTATCCGGATTATAGCCTGAATACTCTAACAAAAACCCAGCTCGGTAGTTCCATTGCCAGCCTCTATGTCTGCGCTATGATTACCTCTCTGCTTGTTGGATATTTCAGAGTCAAGGAAAAAACCTTAATCCGTATTGGAGTAATATTCTCCATTCTTGGAGCCCTGTTTGCCATTAAATATCCTTTTCTTGGATTCTCAAGCCTGGGCGGGGGATCTGGGATTGCGGCTGTAGGTTTGGCTCTAGCTGCTGCCAAAATAAATGCAGATAGGGGACTTGTGATGGGGCTTTTTAACACAACTATCTATGCCGGACTTTCTCTTGCCCCCATTATTGCAGGGATTTTTACAGGCTTTCTGAGTTACGAAAAACTGTTCATAGCAAATGGCTGTATTCTGGCAGGAGCCCTTGTATTGAAAGAGTGAAAAAATGGTGTTTACAGGTAAAGGTTTTAGTTAGATTTCATATCAGAAATCTCCCCTTCAACTGATATAGCGCAATCTTTTTATTCCAGATAATTTCCTGATTTTCAGGATAACTTTCAGAAATAGGATGCAGCAAAGCAAAAGGTAAAGACATAAAACCAGTTAGACGCGAGTCAAAATAGATCCCGAAAACAGAAACTGTTGAAATGAAGCATCGACTATAGAAATCAGTATAAGGCTGAATACATAAAATCGAAAAACCCATGAACTTCAAAAAACTAATACTCTATTCTTCAGTTTTTTCTATCCAGGGACTCTCCAATGCAGCAATTCCTGTCCTTCCAGAGCTTGCAGGAGGAGTAGGAGACTCTGTAGTCTCAAACCTTCTTTTTTCTGGATATTTTGTAGGAGCTCTTCTAGCTCTTGTGCCCTTTGGAATTTTGGCAGACAGGATAGGAAATCTGAAGGTGATCTTATTTGGTGTTTTGTTGACTGCCCTTTCGGGATTAGTTATTTCATTTTCTGACAGCCTGTGGATCCTTGTAATCGCCAGGTTCTTAGAAGGTGTGGGCTGCGGGGCTTTTTTCCCTGCTGCTTTCTCAATGCTTGCAGGATGGAAGGACAGTCAGCGCAGCCTGGGGGAGTTTAACTTCCTGCTAAACGCCGGACTGGCTGCAGGCGTCTTTCTCTCTGGGATGCTTGCTGGATTCGGAATCAAAACAGCAATAGGGATCTTCACCCTTCTGGCAAGTCTTTCTTGCATCTTCCTTCTGTCAAAAATAGGGGAGCTTTTGTCTTCAAGTAGAAAAGAAAAAAGATTCGCTCTTCGAAACAGTAACGATTCTGTAGAAAGTCAGAAGGATACTTCTTTGCTTTTCGAACTCGGAAAATACCTGAATGAATCCCGGGAAACTATTTTAAAAAGCAGTTTTGGAAAGATCTGGGTAGTTTCAGTTCTTCTCTATGGGACCACAGGCTTTTTGACTGCAAATTATCCGGATTACAGTGCTGGATTCCTGACAAAGCCTGAACTAGGACTTGCAATTTCTGCTTCTTATCTGGCTGCAATGCTGAGCTCCCTGATGGTAGGCAGAGCAAAAGTAAATTCTGAAAACATAGTAAAGGCAGGAATTATCCTTGCATCAGCAGGTATCCTGCTCTCCTTAAAGGTGCCTATACTTGCCTTTTCCCTTATCGGGGCAGGAGGGGGAATCGCAGTCGTAGGGTTGATTACAGCCGTCTCAAAGATTAATTCAAGCGGCTTTGCAATGGGATTCTTTAATACAGGAATTTATGCAGGTCTCGGGCTGGGCCCGGTTTTTGGCAGTTTCTTTCTGGAACCCTTCGGCTATGAGATTGTATTTTTAGGAAGTGCTCTGCTGCTTCTTACAACTCTCTTTGTAAAGATTGAGTAAAAACGATGAGATACATAAAATCCTTCTTCAGAAACCCTTAAAGTTCCACATAAGTTTTAAAGGCAAAAAACCCTATGCTATAACGAATGCATAACATTTTGAAATCAGGTGATTAATTGAAAGTAAAGTCAAGAGTTCAGCTGAGGAAAAATGCGAAGAACAAGATGTTAAAAGACCTTATATCCACCTTTGGAGAAACGATGGCAGGGCTGGAAAATGAAGTCCTGGAAAAGATTACCCTGGATGAATATTCACTTATCCTTGTGAATGGCAAGCCTTTGCTTTTCGAAATCGAAGGACAGCTTTTCCCTACCGTGCGCGGAGCTCTTGAGATGAAACTTCAAAAGCGTCTTGTAATTGTGGACAAAGGAGCTGTTCGTTTTGTTTCAAATGGGGCGGATATCATGGCTCCTGGTGTCGTAGAGGCTGACCCCGAAATAAATGAAGGAGACCTCGTAATTATCGTGGAAGAGACTCATAGAAAACCTCTTGCTATCGGAAAAGCCCTTATGGAGGGGCCACAGATGGTCGAAGCCGATTCAGGTAAAGCCATAAAGTCGATAATCTATGTAGGAGATAAACTCTGGAGCATGGAACTTTGAGTATGCTTTTAATAGGGATGGATCCTCACTAAACGAAACCAGCTGGCAGGGGATTCGGAATTCCCTGAAACTGAGAGGAAAATCGAGATCAGCTTTATATAGCAAAATTAATTAATATCGATCCCATATAGGACAACATTACTATCCAAATTTGAAAAAATACAAAAGGCGTGCATAAAATGGCAAAATTCATAGACAAAATCCTTGGCGGCAATGTGAAAAATACAACCAGTGCCGAAGATTACACTGAAATTGACCTCAGCAAATATGAGGAGGTTCTCGAAGACGAGCCTGCAGAAACTTATGTAAAGATCGCAGAAGTCTCAAATATAAACCAGGTGTCCTTACTCAAGCAGGAAATTTACAATGGAAATATCCTGATGATAGACATCTCAAACATCAGGGGTGATGACCTTCTGAGGGACAGGGTTTTAAAAGAGCTGAAAGATGTTGTCATCGATGTCCACGGGGATATTGCAGGTGTTAAAGGAAACACTGTGATTGTGACTCCTACAGGCGTTAAAATCGACAGATCCAAAATCATTGGTGGGAAATATTGAATCGTAGTTTTTTCAAACAAGAAAGTTTTGAGACAAGGATCCCCTGCCCGCTGTGCCACAATGACCTGGTGATGACCTGGCAGAGGGATGAGATCCCTTATTTTGGGGAGATCATGTACATTAGTGCAAAATGCCAATGCAGTTTCCGTTTTGCAGATACTATGCTCCTCTCCAGCAAGGAACCCATGCGTTATGAACTATTAGTTGAAACTCAAGAAGACCTGAACGCAAGGGTCATCCGTTCAACCTCAGGAACAATCCGCATTCCCGAAATGGGGATTACTATCGAGCCCGGAGCGGTTTCGGAATCGTATATAACGAATGTCGAAGGCGTAATGCAGCGGGTCCAGAGTGTACTTATGACCGCAAGCGGATGGGTACAGGAAGACGAAGAGAAATTCGCCCGAAGCAAAGAACTCCTGTGTATGCTCGAAGAGGTTCTCGAAAGCAAGAACAAAATTACAGTCATCATCGAAGATCCCCTGGGAAACAGCGCTATTATTTCAAAAAAGGTTATTGCTACCAAACTCTCAAAAGAAGAAGCTGAGAACCTAACTACCGGTATGATTGTTTTCGATATTGATAAATCCGAACTTGAACACGATGTTTCGGACAACGTCCAGCCCCTCGGAGGAGATTAACTCTTTTTTCCTATTTTTCAGTATGCTAACAAAATTCTGGAGATATAGTTCCCATATACTTATTAACTTTTATTCCAATAAATGCAAGCATATTGCGGGCTATGCAGGCAGTTTCCTGTTCAGATATAACAAGCCTCAAAATATGACAGTCCGTCAAGACCTTTTTGTTGAATTCCTGAAAGGAGACAGGGCTGTAGATGTAACTTATTTCTATCCGGCGGTAGGTTTTCATTTACGCCAGCTCAAAAGTGTGCATATTCCCTCGAAAAGATAATGATTTAATGATTGATATTTTAGGCATGACACTGGAATTCAAGTGTGCCTCTCGGAATTTGATCCGTTTAAGAATTAATTCAGATTGCGAAATACGGTGAAGGTATGGCAGAAAGCGAAAAAGAAGCAGCACTCCCTCCAAAAGAGGAATTTAGCGATTGGTATAACGAACTTCTGTGGATGGCCGAAATAATGGATGTCCGCTATCCTGTAAAAGGGCTCTATGTCTGGTACCCTTTCGGTTTTGCCATTCGGAGGAACGCGTATAATATCATAAGAGAAATTCTTGACAACAGCGGACATCAGGAAGCTCTCTTTCCACTGCTAATCCCCGAAAACGAGTTCATGAAAGAAGCCGAGCATATTAAAGGCTTTGAGGATGAGGTGTACTGGGTAACCCATGGAGGAAAAGACCCTCTTGAAATCCCTCTGGCCCTTCGTCCGACCAGTGAGACTGCCATTTACCCGATGTACAAAATATGGGTAAGATCCCATGCGGACTTCCCTCTCAAGATCTATCAGATAGTAAATACTTTCCGCTACGAAACAAAGCACACCCGCCCTCTGATCAGACTCAGGGAGATTACTTCCTTCAAAGAAGCCCACACAGTGCATGCTACCTGGGAAGATGCAGAAGCCCAGGTTAAGGAAGCTATTAAGCTCTATACTGAAATCTATCGCAGGCTAGGGGTTCCAGTGCTCCGCTCAAGGAGACCTGACTGGGATAAATTCCCAGGCGCAGATTATACTGACGCTCTTGATGCCATTATGCCTGATGGAAAGACGCTTCAGATAGGTACTGTCCATCACCTTGGCGACAATTTTGCGAAGACCTTTGATATTAAATACGAGGCTCCTGACGGGGAGCAACGTTATGCTCATCAGACCTGCTACGGGATCTCAGAGAGGTGCATTGCAGCTACAATTTCTATTCACGGAGATGACAAAGGGCTTGTTTTGCCTCCGGAGATCGCGCCTGTACAGGTTGTCATTATCCCGATTATCTTCAAGAAAGGCGCAGAAGAAGTGCTTGCTGCCTGCAAGGATGTCCAGGAACGTCTGAAAAAAGCCGGGGTGAGAGTTGAAATCGATGCAAGTGATCTTCGCCCAGGAGCAAAGTATTATAAGTGGGAAATGAAAGGCGTACCTCTTAGGCTTGAAATAGGGCCCAGAGATCTGCAAAATAATGTTGCTGTGGCCGTCAGGAGGGATACTGGGGGTAAAGAACAGATCCCGCTTCCCGAGATTGAATCCGGTGTGCGCTCCAGATTTGAGGCAATTCATGAAAGCCTTTATGAAAAAGCGAAAGCAGGGCTCGAAAACCGCATCTTTGACTGTATCGAACTTGAAGAAGTAAAGGAAAAAATCCAGAAAGGCGTTGCAACAATTCCCTGGTGTGGCAAGAAAGAATGCGGACTTGCCATGGAGGACAGGATAGGTGCAGGAATCCTTGGAATTCCCCTGGAACAAAGGGGGAACAGAACAGAAAAATGTCCTGTTTGCGGAGGAGAAACTGAAACCCGCGTGTATGTAGCAAGAACATATTAATTTTACTATTAATTGTTGCTAAGAAAAAGTTCTTTTTCGGGTGCAGCAGGCCGGAAAGTCATGCTTGTTCGGACTTATCCCTGGCTTTATATAACTGGATTTAAAAATTCCGGAACCCGGTAATCAAAGGAATTGAGAATATCCAAAGGGAGAATCTCAATTTTTTGTTTTTTCTTTTCACTTTTGCCTTGATCTACAGGTCATTTTTACATCCTGTAAATACCTGAAACAAAGTTATCAAGAAATTTATTGTACTGGTGGGGTGATTCAATTGATCTTTAACAATGTCTAAGCTAAAGCTGATCAACTGAGCTTGAAACTGAAGTTAACTAAAGTAAACTTAAGTTGAGCAAGAACAAATTATATTTGTTTATGAGTAAATATTAAATACTAAGTTGAAGAATTCTCATTGGTTTTCAGGATGATTTACACCCATTTATTTCCGTATGATTAATCTATTGGAAAACCAATGATCTGTACAAAATCGTCCCCTGAACAAGATAGTCTTGAAATTGACCTTTACTTTATTCCATAGAGGAGATATGATATGGCCTGGATCGAGCCGGAAGTGCCCCGAAAACCCAAAAAACCAATGTTTCTATGCGTGCTTTCCAATACCAAGACCGCACATATTCCGAAGCTTTCAGCAGCAGGAAAAACGGCTGAACTTACGGACTATACGCCTGCAGGAGATGCGGAACTTATGGAAACAGGAGGCATTATAAGCGTACCAGTACTCCCAATGACTCCTCCTTATGATACTCCGACTCCTGCGATTATGACTCGTTCGGCGCTGAAGCTTACGGAAGCTCCTTACCATTTTATTAATTCCGGCCTCATTGTAACTCCCGATGTCCCGTTCATCGACCTTAAAGCAAAACCAGGAGAAGATATCCGAGAGCCGATTGCAGTTAGGGATGTTCAGGGAATCTTTGAGAGAGCAAAATTTCTGGCAAAGAGGCTCCGAAACCAGGTAGATCATGTAGTTATTGGGGAAAGCATTCCCGGAGGCACAACAACTGCAATGGGAGTTTTAATGGCTCTGGGCTATAACGGAAATGTCAGCAGTAGCGCAGACGACAACCCTCTTGAACTCAAAAAGCAGGTTGTTGAAATAGGTATGAAAGCATCAGGCCTGACCTTTGGCTGCCTGAAAGACGATCCCATGAAAGCTATTGAATGCATGGGGGACCCGATGATGCCTGCTGTCATAGGCCTTGTTGCAGGCTTCCAGGATACAGAAATTAGTGTTGTCCTTGCTGGCGGAACTCAAATGGCAGCAGTTTATGCCCTGATCAAACACCTGGGCTTCAATACTGAAAAGATCGCAATTGCTACTACCCGTTATGTGGCAGAAGATAAGTCTGCAAACTTTATCGAACTTACCAGAACCCTTGGTGTGCCTGTGGTTTATGTAGCAGATCCGGGCTTTGGAAAGTCCTCCCTTAAGGGACTTCACAGGTACGAGACAGGCACAATCAAGGAAGGCGCAGGCGCAGGTGGCGCCATGTATCTTGCAGGCCTTTATGGAATCTCTCAGGATGATTTCAGAACCGAAGTAGAAAATGTTTGCAAATTACTCAAAGCTGGACATTGAATTAGAAAAAATAATTTAAACTGCTTTCTTGTGGAAAACAATGTTAACTTAGCAAAACTTGTTTATTCCTGCTTCTTTTCAAGTAGTATTTTCCTTTTCTTTTTTAATTATATGTCCCTTTGTATAATAATGGCCCAAAAATATATGAAATTTGATTTTTGAAAAAATAAATTGTTACTCTCATAAAAACTAACATGATTAAATGATCGCAAGTTAAACAGTAAATTCTCAATAACTAAAAAGAGAAATTCGGAGCCTTAAAAGGCTCTTTTCCCCAATTTTCTGATGCTAAATCCCTTTTTTCCAGGTCAGGTCTCTGCCACAGCTTTCTGGACGTCTTCAGAAAGTTTAAGGTCCGTAACAGAAGATGCCTTCTGGACAGATAACTGTTCCTGAGCACAAAGTGCGTTAATTTCCGTTGATAAACACGCTTCCGAACTCACACATCCACAGTTCCGGCAGTAATATAAGATATTAGAACCCAGGACCTGGCGTTTCAGCCTGGTTTGACATATACTACAGAATATAGAAAAAATGGCATTCTGCATGCAGACTCCTCATCCATAAATCATGATCGAGTCGAGTCTTGCAGTACCTACCTTTGTCCAGTACTCGCAAATGTTACAGTACTGGGTCTTACCGTCTGAGCTTACTTTCAGTTTAGCATGGCATTTTGGACATATTTTTAGACTTTTCGTAAATAAACCCCCTTAATACTAAAAGAAATTCTATTTTCCGGACAGTAACTCTGATGCTGGCGTTTTAAGCTAAACTGAACACCATTGCTAAAAAATCAGACATGTCCGCTCTCGTTACATCAATGATACAACAAGTTAATCAAATATATTATTTCTGAAAGGATATAAATTTTAGCTTGAAAACAATTGTTTTTATATTTGATTAAGAGGCAAAAGGATGTCACCAATGGGATACTATAAAAAGATAGCAGAAACAAATAGAAAAAAGACATTGATTTATACTAAAAATATCAGTTTATGAATGTTAAATTTAGTGGAAATCGGATAAAACGTTAGTTGAATAGATAATAAATTGAATGGAAATTAAATAAAGATATTTGTTGTAAGGACACTATCATTTGTTGTAAGGGCACTATCGGTGAAATAAATAAGGTTAAGGTCACTGTGAAAATGGCCCAAAGCGAAATATATAAATAAGATTATCGCTTTAGGAATGTTCGCGACAGGGTGGGCAAAAAAGGTACACCCGACAATAAAGCCGCTTTAACTCAGTTGGTAGAGTGTCTGGCTGTTAACCAGAATGTCGTAGGTTCGAGCCCTGCAAGCGGCGTAAGATTTTTGCATAATTTGCAGCGCGTTTTTTCTTGGAAAATAAACACACATGCAAAAACTTTATAATTAAAGCCTTACTAACAATTACTTAATTACTTAAGTGGTATAGAAACAATAAGGGCCTGTAGCTCAGTCAGGTTAGAGCGCTCGGCTCATAACCGAGCGGTCACCGGTTCAAATCCGGTCAGGCCCATAAACTTTATATCCTAAGAATCTCCTGTATAGAAAGGTTCAACAGTATTCCAGTAGTGGAATACGTTTCCTACCAGAAAGCCGCTTTAACTCAGTTGGTAGAGTGTCTGGCTGTTAACCAGAATGTCGTAGGTTCGAGCCCTGCAAGCGGCGTAAATTTCTCCTGCCTTTCTTTAATTTACTCTTTCACTGGCTATTTTGTTTTATTCCTTGAATATGATGTGGTGGAGGTGAATTTGATCAAATCTGACAAAATGGACATATTAGCTTGTTTGGCCAGACTTGAGGACCATTCCTTTGCATATAATTTTTCAGTAACTGACCCACAAGACTGAGTATGAAATTTTTAAACTTTATAGGACGAAGCGTAAAACCCCGAAGTCTTTAGCTTCGTGGGATATAAGCGTCAACTTCCTCACGTTCTACTGTTATTGATTCCGTAATCTTATTAATACTTTCAAACCTATTATATATTACTTAAAATGCTGTCACCACAATGCGAAAGCAAGTTGGTTAACAGGGCATAGTAAGGAACATTAAAAGGTTAACATAATTTTCCACCTGCGGAACGCATGGTTGAGCGCGTGTGACTTGTCCTCGATAGAGGGAGGGATGACCCGCGAAGCCGGTTAGTCTTTAGCTAAGCGGTAGTTCACTTTGATTACTTGAACTTGCCAATTGATTAGATTTTTAAGTTCTCGGAGCATAAGAGTTTCTAATGAATAGATTTATATTCAGGATGAGGGGTCAGAGATTTCAACCTATTTTTTAACCGATTCTGAGCAGACATACTATTCTAGATACAAAAATTTAAAAGTAGTAAGACGGATTAATAAATGTAAGAAAGATCCATAGATAATAGATAAATACGGTTTCAAAGTATTACTGCTATCCAATTAACTGTCATTGAATCAAACTGAGGTTTATACACATGGTTTCAATTAACAAAGAGGACGTAATAGTACCTTTAGATGTCCCAAAAGCAATGCGTGAAACATACGTTAAAAATTACATGGAAATAACAAAGGGCAGCGGCAGGCTCATGTTGTTTGCAGGTGATCAGAAAGTAGAACATCTAAACGATGATTTTTATGGGGAAGGAGTACCTGAAGACGATGCTGATCCAGAGCACCTTTTTAAAATAGCATCCAAGGCAAAAATAGGGGTTTTTGCGGCCCAGCTAGGCTTGATTGCACGCTACGGTATGGATTACAAAGACGTGCCCTATCTCGTGAAAGTAAATTCAAAGACTAATCTTGTAGAAACTTCCCAGGCTGATCCTTTTAGCAACCTCTGGTACGATATGGATCAGGTTGTCCAGTTTAAGGAAAACAGCGGGCTCAATATCCTTGGCGTAGGTTATACAATTTACCTCGGCAGTGAATTCGAAGCAGAGATGCTCGTGCAGGCAGCCCAGGTAATTTACGATGCCCACCAGCACGGGATGCTCTCAGTGCTCTGGATTTATCCCCGCGGTACTGCTGTGAAAGATGAAAAAGACCCACACCTTGTCGCAGGGGCAACGGGTGTAGGAGCCTGCCTTGGAACTGATTTTGTAAAAGTCAATTACCCTAAGAAGGAAGGGGCAAAATCGGCTGAAATTTTCAAGGAAGCCATCAAGGCAGCCGGACGTACCAGAGTCGTTTGTGCAGGTGGTACTAGTGACGAAGGTGAGGGTTTCTTGAAAAAACTCTATGAGCAGATCCATATCTCTGGAGCTATGGGTAACGCAACTGGAAGAAATGTCCACCAGAAACCTCTTGATGAAGCTATCCGCATGTGTAATGCTGTCTATGCCTTAACTGTTGAAGACGCAAGTGTAGAAAAGGCCTTGAAAATTTACAAGGGTAAATAAAAGGGGTCGTTTTTCTGTAAGCTAAAATAGGATACCTTTTTAATTAGGACTTACAGGACTTATACAGTTGAAGTGAGAATTAAATACGTTAAACCTTCAACTGTCTAAAACCTCACTTAAAATCTAATATTTATTGTGCTTATTTTGCACCTTAAATGCATAAGTACTAAGTAGTAATACTTATATTAAACAGTGCATGTTGCACTATATAAAGAGATAACTGCATAAAGAGGTAACAGCATTTCAAAACGGCATTGATTAAAAGTTTAATATTAAAGGCCGTGTAACTATGCAAATTCCGGACCATAAGACAAAGATCGTCTGCACAATAGGCCCAGCTTCTTCTTCCGAGAAAGTGATAAGGGAACTTGTGCTTGCAGGCATGAATGTAGCAAGGATCAACTTTTCCCACGGAGATTTCGAAAGCCATAAAGAGATAATCCGAAGAGTCCGCAAGGTTGCAGAAGAGCTTGACAGGACAATTGCTATCCTTGCCGACCTCCCCGGCCCGAAGATCCGTATAGGCAAACTGGAAAAAGAACCACTTATGCTTCATAAAGGAAACTTAGTGACCCTTACGGTTGATGAGTCTTCTGGAAATTCGGAACGTATCCCTGTAAGCTATAAACAGCTTCCGGAAAGTGTAGCTCCTGGAAGCCTTATTTACTTAAGTGATGGGTTTATCCAGCTTCGCTGCCTTGAAATCTCGGGAAAAGACGTGCTTTGCGAGGTCCTTATTGGAGGACAGCTTTATTCTCATAAAGGGCTGAACCTTCCGGGGGCAAAGATTTTCCTTGATCCTGTAACGGAAAAGGACTTAAAAATTCTTGAGTTCGGCCTGAGTGAAGAAATTGACACTTTCAGTATCTCTTTTATAGAAAATGCCGAGGATATCCGTAAAGTCCGAAGTTTTGTTGCAGACAGAGGAAAGTCTGTATATATTGTCGCTAAAATAGAGCGCAGACAGGCTGTAGAGAATATTGAGGAGATTCTTGCGGAAACCGATGCCCTTATGGTTGCCAGAGGGGACCTGGGAGTTGAAATTCCCATTCAGGAAGTCCCCTCAGTCCAGAAAGAACTTATCCAGAGTGCAAAACTTCTTGGAATTCCCGTAATTACAGCCACTCAAATGCTGGCTTCTATGAGTGATAACGTAAGGCCTACCCGAGCAGAGGCTACTGACGTTGCTAACGCAATCCTTGATGGGACAGATGCGGTCATGCTTTCGGAAGAAACAGCTGTTGGCAACTACCCTGTAGAAGCCGTTGAGATGATGGTGAAAATTGCAAAAACCACTGAAAACTGGCGCTCCCGGACAAAATGGGGGCTTGATACAATGATCAAGGGTATTACGGCCAGGGAAATGTCAGTGGATGAGGTAATAACCCTCCAGGTGCATGAAGCCCTGCAGAAGCTGCCGGTTGCAGCCGTACTGACTCCCACAAGAAGCGGAGCAACTCCTCGAAGGCTTTCACGCTTCAAACCCGAACCCTGGATCATCGCTTTCAGCCGCGTCCCGAGAACCTGCAGCTTCCTTTCTCTATCCTATGGTGTTTATCCGGTTATTGTGAAAGAAACAATTGATAACTGGGAAAAAGAAACCACGGAAAAAGCTAAAGAACTGGGATTTGCAAAAAGTGGAGACATTGTAGTTCTTACGCAGGGTCCGTCTTTCGGAAAACCCGGGGGTACAAACATGCTTAAAATCCTTACACTTGACTGAGCTCATAGGCATCCTGAATAAATTAATATAAGAAACTCCAGTTTAAAACCATATTCTTGTCTGAAATTTGTTTTCAATAGAGAAAAAAGTAGTAGAAGACTTTCCCATGCCAACAGATTTAGATACCAAGTGTGTGTTTTCTACTGTCAGAAAAATTTACCTTATGTAATGAGGTTTCATTGATGAAACGAAAGGAACCAGCAACAAAAAACCAGAAGTATCTGGCTATTTTTTTGGCTGTAACAATGTTTTTATCAGTCTTTTTGATATTGTTTACGGCCGGCTCAAATACGGATAGTGATAATAAAGTTTCCACTCCCGCAGTTGAAAATAATAGTTCTACAATCTCCTTCTCCCAAATCCCGGGTAAACAGGTACACCACCAATTTAACTCTATTGCCGACGGGTTGAACATGTCCCCTCAAGGGGTAACGAATGCGATTTATATTGACTTGCAAAAATCAAAAGGGACGCCACTGGAGCAAGTCTTTAACAATACAGACATGAATAATTTCTACGGTGCCGAAGTTACAAAACGCTACCGCCCAAATTACGCTAACGGAAGCGGGTTCGAATTGCACCAGATTCCGGGACAGAAGATTTTGATTCCCTTGGGTGCGGTCCCATATCACAGTTACAATCTTCTTGCAAGGACAAACAACACCTACGATCTCTGGAATGTGGTCGGAAACCCTGTAATCCTTGGCTCTCGCCAGAGCGTTAAAAGTGTAATTGATGTGCTGGAGGGAAACGCAACATCTACCAGCGAATTTAACCAGATTTTGAGCCATGCGGAACCTGAGGATGTGATCTTCCAGGAAGTAGCAACAAAAACCAATACCACAAATATCCCTGCCGAGCAGTATTATAGGGATCTCAAAAAGTTGGATGATGGAAGTTATGCGCAGACGAATATCTTCCTTAACCCTGAGCCCGGAGTAAGCAAAAATATCACAGCCCTCCAGGAAAACTCGAGCAAACGTGGAGTGACCTATAACGTAACTATTTCAGGAAATATTACCAAACTGAAAATGAGCTCTGATTTTGCAAGCCTGTACAATGAAACACAGTCGCTTTCATTGTAAGCAGGCAAATTTTTATTTTTTTTATTTTTATCCTATGTCAATTATTTTAATTTCGTTCTGTTATTTTGGCTAACGGCACAATTATCTATTTCTACCTTCTAGACCAATCTTCTGAATGAGTGTGATGCCTTTGAGTTTTCTGAACAAGCTATTCAAGAAAAAAATAGAGGGAAAAACCGCCGAGGAATGGTATGGACTTGCAGTAGGTGAAACTGACCCTGAAAAGAAGATCGAATACTTCGATAAAGTCCTTGAGTTAAAACCTGACTTTGCAGGGGCCTGGAACCTCAGAGGACTTGAATTTGTGATTCTGAAGAGGTATGAGGATGCTATTGCCTCCTTTGATAAAGCCCTTGAGATACGACCCAGTTACCCGGAAGCAAAGTACAATAGAGAGGATGCTGATACCGAACTAAGGAAGCTAAGAGCAGCCGAAGGAAAAGCCGGTGAAGAAATGGAAGAGGAGGATATGGGAAAAGCAAATGTATAAACTGAAGCTTTGGAGTCTCATTTATATCCTTCTTTCTTGAATTTTATTAGAAAACTACTGGAAATACATCCAATTCTTCCGTACTTATTATTTCTTTCCCAGACTCATAGCCTGCAGTCCTATTTTCACAGGCAAGGGAAGTTTTCCGCACTGCATGACCTTCATCTGCTCAGGGGAAATAAGCTTGAAAGCCGCATTCATGAGGGTATTGGACTTCATGATCCCGTCCATAAGCTGCCTTGCCTGTACTGAAGTCTCAATTGCATTTCCAATTTGAGCTCTCCAGAGTCGGTCGTATTCTTCGAGCCGGCATTTTCCTGCAGCAAATTCGGCTGCAGTTTCTCCTGCCACTTTTCCGGCGATCATTGCAGGAGGGATTCCACCGCCGTTTGTTGCAATAATCTGGCCTGCTGCATCCCCTACAATCAACGAGTCTCCGGTTGCGGTTCTTTTAGGGGCTCCATTGACCGGAAGGATGCCTGCAATAACATTCATAATGATTCGGTTTTTCAACTTCTGGCTGGCGAGAGGGTGTTCCCTCATGAAACGGTTCAGGTACTCTTTTGCAGAAACCCCTTTTTCAGCCATCCCGCTTCGAATTCCTACTCCTACGTTGGCCCGATCCTCACCTTCGGGAAAAATCCAGGCGTAGCCTCCGGGCACGAAATCGTTTCCGAAATACATCTCAAGCGCTTCAGGGTCAATATCCACATTCCTTACCTGATACTCCAGAGCCACAGATACTTCCCTTTCCCCTGGCTTAAAAGTGAGACCTTTTGTCCTTGCAACCAGGGAGTTTGGTCCATCGGCTCCGATTATCGCCTTTCCCTTGATTGTGTGTTTACCAAAAACTCCTGAAGTTTCGACAGTTGTACCCTCGACCTTTGTCACGCGAGTTTTGATCATCAGTTCAGCCCCTGCCTTCGCGGCCTGCTCCGCAAGAAACTGGTCATACCTGCGTCTATCAAGAACAGCACCCCTAACAGCGAATTCCTTCACGATGCAATTGGGAGGGATAATTCGCTGAGTTTTGATATACTGGAGTACGCAGGAATCAGGGTAATTTTTCAGGGAATCCGGCAGTTCCGCATTAGGAAGAAGGGCCTGGACTTCCGAGGCATCGGGGAGAAAACCTGCACACTGAATTGGGCTTCCAATTTCTCTTTTTTTATCCAGAAGAAGGACAGATGCTCCATTTTCTGCTGCATACATGGCGGCAGTAGAACCCGCAGGTCCTGCGCCAATAACGATGACGTCGTAAGAGGCTTTTGGAATCATGAAAGAGTTTTCCTGTGGTTATTTTGCTTTGCAATTTACTGAGGAATTGTTTATCACCAAAGCGTAAAACCGCTTGGTCTTTAGCCAAGTGGATGTAAGCGTCAACTTAACCCTGATTCCGTATATATTCTTCGATTACTTCTTTACTGGCATTACCGACAGAACATACAAAATAATCATCACTCTATAACGTATGTTCTTTCCAGTAATATTTTTTGAGATATTCTTTGTGTGTTAATTGCGGTTTCTACAATCAGGATTTAACTCTTAAGATCAGAGAATGGACATGTCCTGATTGCAATACATTCCATGATAGAGATGTAAACGCAGCAATTAACATCAAGAAATTCGCACTCATAGATCAAAACTTAATAATGATAAATTCACCTGTGGAACGCAGCGTTGAGCTTGTGGACTTACGGACAATGGTTGGAGGAATGAAACAAGAAGCCACTTAGTCTTTAGCTGAGTGGTAGTTCACTAATCCTTTCCTAGTCGCTTATTAATCTTTTTCTGAGATTCAGTACAAAATAATCTTATTTTTATATATTATAGTTCTCAAAGTGAAAATCAGCACTTCACAAACGAAACAAGATGCATTACAGTTTCGAATGTAAATACTTACGCTTAACTTAATCAACAACTGAATACACGGAAAGACACGAAAAAGCTGTATCTGTTATCTTTTATTCCTTGTTTCTCATGAAAAAAGTAAAGGATGGATTCTTAACTCCTTTTGAGAATAACGAGGCAAAAAGAGGCATCAGGATGATGAAACCACAACAGAAGATATCCGGCTTTTTAGAGCCATATAATGAGCGAAGTTTCTACAGAATTTGAGGTTATACTTATGATTCAGGAAAATGGTTTGCTTTTTAGAGAGTGTATTTTGACAGCGCTCAAGGAAATCCGTAAACTATAACCTGAATAGTTATGAAAAATAATAAAAAAACTTAAAAAGAGAAAATAAGATGAAGGTATTGAGCCTTCATCCTGACTTTTGTCTACACTGAAATTTCTTTGATCTATTTCCTCCTTATTTTACTTTCAATTTTGTTTTCTCCTATACAGAAATACAGCAAAAAGTCCAACTATGCCGGAAATTATTTCAAAGCCAGGAGTTTTTTTGCTTTCTTTTGTAGGAGTGCTTGTGTTGTTTTTCTGCTCAGGCGTCTGTTCAACATTTGCTGCTGTAATTTCAGTTTTTTGTTCAACCTGAGTTTTGTTTTCAGGCTTTATTACAGCAGTCCCGGTTGCACTAGTATTACCAGTTGAGCTGCTGACGGTGCTGAGTTTTCCTCCTCCAATGCTTCCGCCGCTGCTGTGGCTGCTTCCACCACTGCTTCCACCACTGGGGCTAGTTACTTTCAGTACATTTATTGTAGCAATTTTTGAGTTAGTTCCGTTTGCATTACTCACCGTGAGATTCGCGGTATAAGTTCCCGGAGCTGTGTATTTATAAACAGGGCTCAACTCACTTGAGTCAGCGATTCCGTCATTATTAAAGTCCCAGCTCCTTGATGCTGCGTTTTGAGAAGCATCTGTAAACTGAACAGCAAGAGGAGCATATCCGCTCATAGGATTGGCATTAAAGTTAGCTATAGGAAGAACTTTAGATTCAGGCTCAGGAGTTACTATAATAGAGGGAATAGGGATGATTGGCAGTACTGTGCTACTGCTTTCTTCTGAAAGCTCGTTGCAGCTTACAGTTGCTGTGTTTTCAATAAATACACTGCCATCTATGTCCTCCTGGGTTACCTCGTAATCACCTGTGTAGACCCATGTCTCTCCCGGATTCAAAACTCCTGGATTAATACGGTCTCCAGTTGGTCCTGTAAGTATAATCATTGGGTCGCTTACTGAAACTCCTGTGAGGTCTATATTTCCGTTATTCTTCACAGCAATCTGGTAGTTTATTATGTCTCCAGGTTGGTTGATCATATAGTCGCCAACCTCATCAATTCCTATTACTGACTTTTGGATTGACAAATCGGCGTTTTGATCAATCGGCTGGCTTACATTGCTGGTTTCGTCCGGAATCTCGTTGCTGCTCACAGTTGCAATATTATCGATATAGCCGTTTCCATTGTTTATGTCATCCGGTGTTAAGGTGTAAATTCCGGTATATACCCATGTCTCTCCCAGATTCAACACTCCTGGATCAATATCATCTCCAGTCGGTCCTGTCAGTTCAATCATCGGGTCGCTTACTGAAACTCCTGTCAGGTCCACATTGCCATCATTCTTTACCACTATCCTGTATGGTACTTCGTCTCCAGCTGAATTGACTATACAGTCTCCGTCCTCATCGGGTGCAATTACTGACTTGAATATACTATAATCCGCAACCCGTTTTATCGATACATCTGCACTGTCTGATTTCGGATCCACTGAGGCACTGTCTGATTTCGGACCCACCTGATCCGAGTAAACAGTTGCTGTGTTATTGATAAACCCGCTTCCTGCAGTTCCATTACTGTTTATGTCTGCCTGAGTAACGGTGTAGTTACCAGTATAAGTCCAGTTTTCTCCTACTTCGAGAATTGTGTCATTACTGTTTGACTCTACAGGTCCTGCAAGGTTAGTCAGCGAGTCAGTAACGTTTACATTTGTCAGGTCAATGTTTCCATCATTTGTCACTTTAACCTGGTAAGCGATTACATCTCCTGCTTCTGTTGCATTCCCTTCAGGTCCTTTTCCAGCAACGTCTATAACAGATTTGTCAATTGCATTTGAGGGGTTCCGTTCTATCGGTACTTGAACCGTATCGTTTTGCGGATCCAGCAAATCACAGTCAACTGTTGCATTGTTATTTATGAACCCGTCTCCTGCGGTTCCATTAGTGTTTATTTCTTCCTGAGTAACCGTGTAATTACCAGTATAAGTCCAGCTTTCTCCTACATTGAGAACTTTGTCGTTACTGTTTGATTCTACAGGTCCTGTTAGGCTAATCAGGGGATCAGTAACGTTTACGTTGTTTAGGTCAATGTTTCCATCATTTGTCACGTTAACCTGGTAAGCGATTACATCTCCTGCTGCTGTTACATTTCCTTCAGATCCTTTTCCAGCAACATCTGTAATGGTTTTGTCAATAGAGTAGGACGGAATCTGTTCTATTGGTACTTCAGCACTATCATTTTTCTGATCAAGCTGATCAGAATCAACAGTTGCTATGTTGTTAATGAATCCGTCTTCTTCACCATTACTGTTCAGTTCTGCCTGAGTAACCGCGTGAGTTCCTGTATAAGTCCAGTTTTCTCCTACTTCGAGAATTTCATTAGCATTCAGAGACTCCACAGGTCCTGTAAGGTTAGTCAGAGAATCATTAACCTTTACATTTGTCAGGTCAATGTTTCCATCATTTGTCACTTTAACCTGGTAAGCGATTACATCTCCTGCTTTTGTTACATTTCCTTCAGATCCTTTTCCAGCAACATCTGTAATGGTTTTGTCAATAGAGTAGGACGGAATCTGTTCTATTGGTACTTCAGCACTATCATTTTTCTGATC
>MCHG01000234.1_pt1 | contig 24123 bp, 20 predicted proteins | sample 787351 | NCBI WGS metagenome assembly MCHG01 (sample SAMN05430296, study PRJNA330682) | permafrost metagenome | biome: Cold desert; feature: permafrost; material: soil; isolation source: enrichment culture inoculated with soil incubated with H2/CO2 at 20 degrees... ... | reverse complement strand
CCCAGGACCAGCACGGTCACGATCGCGAAACCGGGCTGCACGCCCTGCCCGCCGACCAGGCGCAGCGCCAGTCCGCCCGCGGCGGTGCCCAGCCAGATTCCGATGCCGGTCCAGACGATCCGCCGCGGGCTGCGCCACGCCCGCATGACCAGCCAGCCGGCGAAAAGCCCACCGAGGAACGGCCAGAGCGTGTTCAGGACACCGAGGAGGTCCTCGCCGTGGCTGGCTCGCCCGATCAGCACGAACGCGAACACGAGGGCGACGTCGATGGCCGCGGCGAATATCATCCCTCCATCCTCCCGCGAAACCGCAGTTGTGCACGCTAAACGACACGTATAACGCGCACAACTGCGGTTTCGCGGTTAGACGGCGGTGCCGATCAGGGCGCCGATCGCGTAGGTGACGACGAGGGCGAGGCTGCCTCCGAACACGATCCGGCCGATGGCGCGGCCCTTCGGGCTTCCGCCGAGGTAGGCGCTGAGCCAGCCGGTGATCACCAGGGCGATGATGACGGAGACGAACGTGGCCGGCACGCGCCACTCGGGCGGCGGGAGGAGCACCGACAGGAGCGGCAGGATGGCGCCGACGGTGAAGGCGAGCGCCGAGGCGAACGCGGCGACCCACGGGTTGGACAGTTCCTCGGTGCCGATGTGGAGTTCCACCTCGAGGTGGGCGCCGAGTGCGTCGTGCTCGGTCAGCTCGACCGCCACCTGTCTGGCCGTCTCGGGGCTCAGACCCTTCGCCTGGTACAGCCCGGCGAGTTCGGCGAGCTCCTGTTCGGGCATGTGTTCGAGTTCGTAGCGCTCCTTGGCGATCAGCGCCCGTTCGGTGTCCCGCTGGCTGCTCACCGACACGTACTCGCCCAGGGCCATCGAGATGGCGCCGGCGAGCAGGGCCGCGACGCCGGCGATCAGAATCGCAGCGGAATCCGTCGTCGCCGCGGCGACACCCACGACCAGCGCGGCGACGGAGACGATGCCGTCGTTGGCCCCGAGCACCCCGGCCCGGAGCCAGTTGAGCCGGGACGCGTGTCCGGCCGTGTGCGGGTCTACCCCATGTGCCTGCTCAGTCATGGGTACAGCCAATCACCCCGCGGACGCCCGCGCCAGCGACGCGCGGGATGCCCCGGCCCGTCCGCCTGCCGACGGCGGCGATTAGCGACTGTTTGGCCCGGACTGTAGAGTTTGTCCGGGTCGTATGTCTTGACGTCGAGCTAAATCCGATGCCGGCTGCGTCGCCCGACACCCCTCACCATGCACGAACGCTATGACGCGGATTGGAAGAGCAGCGTGGATCTTTACGAATACCAGGCAAGAGACCTGTTTGAGCAGTATGGAGTCCCGGTGCTTCCGGGAATCGTCGCGGACACACCCGAAGAGGTGCGCGCGGCCGCCGAGAAGCTGGGCGGCGTCGTCGTCGTCAAGGCGCAGGTCAAGGTCGGCGGCCGAGGCAAGGCCGGCGGCGTCAAGGTCGCGAAGACCCCGGATGACGCGGAAGCAGCTGGCCGTGCCATCCTCGGCCTCGACATCAAGGGCCACACCGTCAACCGGGTCATGGTCGCCGGTGGCGCGCGCATCGCGCAGGAGTTCTACTTCTCCGTGCTGCTCGACCGGGCGAACCGCTCCTACCTCTCGCTCGCCAGCTACGAGGGCGGCGTGGAGATCGAGGTCCTGGCGGTCGAAAAGCCGGAGGCGCTCGCCTACGTGTCGATCGACCCGCTCGCCGGGATCGACCTGGCCAAGGCCCGTGAGATCGCGATCGACGCGAAGTTCCCGGCCGAGCTCGTTGACAAGGTCGCACCGATCTTCGTGCAGCTCTACAGCGTGTTCACGGGCGAAGACGCGACCCTGGTCGAGGTCAACCCGCTCGTGCTCACCGAAGAAGGCGACATCATCGCCCTCGACGGCAAGGTCACGCTCGACGAGAACGCCGGCTTCCGCCACCCGAAGCACGCGTTCCTCGAAGACGCCGCGGCGGCCGACCCGCTCGAGGCGAAGGCCAAGGAGAACGACCTCAACTACGTCAAGCTCGACGGCGAGGTCGGCATCATCGGCAACGGCGCGGGGCTCGTCATGAGCACCCTCGACGTCGTCGCGTACGCCGGTGAGAACCACGGCGGCGTGAAGCCGGCCAACTTCCTCGACATCGGGGGCGGAGCATCCGCAGAGGTCATGGCTGCCGGCCTCGACGTCATCCTCGGCGACCCGCAGGTCAAGTCGGTCTTCGTCAACGTCTTCGGCGGCATCACCGCCTGCGACGCCGTCGCCAAGGGCATCGTGGGCGCGCTCGCCGAACTCGGCACGTCTGCGAACAAGCCGCTCGTCGTGCGCCTCGACGGCAACAACGTCGACGAGGGTCGCCGCATCCTGGCCGAGGCCAACCACCCGCTCGTCACACTGGCCGCAACGATGGACGAGGGCGCCGCCAAGGCCGCCGAACTCGCCCACGCCGCGAAGTAAGGATTCCGAGAATGTCAATCTTCCTCAACAAGGACTCCAGGGTCATCGTCCAGGGCATCACCGGCGGCGAGGGCACCAAGCACACCGCCCTCATGCTCAAGGCCGGCACCCAGGTCGTCGGCGGCGTGAACGCCCGCAAGGCCGGCACCACCGTGCTGCACGGCGACGTCGAGCTGCCCGTGTTCGGCACGGTCGCCGAGGCGATGGAAAAGACCGGCGCGGATGTCTCCATCGCGTTCGTCCCGCCCGCCTTCACCAAGAACGCCGTGATCGAAGCGATCGACGCGGGCATCCCGCTGCTCGTCATCATCACCGAGGGCGTCCCGGTGCAGGACTCCGCCGAGTTCTGGGCCTACGCCCAGGCCAAGGGCAACAAGACCCGCATCATCGGGCCGAACTGCCCCGGCATCATCACCCCCGGTGAAGCGCTCGTCGGCATCACGCCGGCGAACATCACCGGCAAGGGCCCGATCGGCCTCGTCTCCAAGTCGGGCACCCTGACCTACCAGATGATGTACGAACTGCGCGACCTCGGCTTCTCCACCGCGATCGGCATCGGCGGCGACCCCATCATCGGCACGACCCACATCGACGCGCTCGAGGCATTCGAGGCGGACCCGGAGACCAAGGCGATCGTCATGATCGGTGAAATCGGCGGCGACGCCGAGGAGAAGGCGGCCGACTACATCCGGGCGCACGTCACCAAGCCCGTCGTCGGCTACGTCGCCGGCTTCACCGCCCCCGAGGGCAAGACCATGGGCCACGCCGGCGCCATCGTCTCCAACGGGGCCGGAACCGCCCAGGGCAAGAAGGAGGCCCTCGAGGCCGCCGGGGTCAAGGTCGGCAAGACGCCGAGCGAGACCGCCACCCTGCTGCGCGAGGTTCTCGCCGCACTGTAAGGAAGCATCCAGCGGATGGGCCCGGCGTTCTCGCCGGGCCCTTTCGCGTGCGCCATACTGGTTCCTATGGAGACTTTTCTCACCCTCTTTCTCACCGGATTCGTCCTCGTCGGCGCCGCTCTCGGCGTCGCGGCGATCGTCGCGATGATCAAGGAGCCGTACCGCAAGTAGAATCTCCGTCGAATTCGCACGCACCGGTCGCGCGCGCCCGGTGCGGCCGGATCGGCGGGTAGGCTCAGAGGCCGATGAACCGCTTAACGACAGCCCTGCTCGCCGCGCTCGAGGCGCTCATTGTCGTAGCCATCGGCATCGGCATCGCGCTCGTGCCCCTGACCGTGCTCTGGGCGACGCAGGTGGACCTCGGCCTCGACTGGCTCGTCTTCTGGCGGGCCGCCGCCGACGCGTGGTTGCTCGGCAACGGGGTGGACCTCCACGTGCAGCTCGGCCCCGCCGTCGTCTCCGCGCTCGGGATGCCAGCCGCCCTCGAGCCGTTCCCGGTCACCATCGCCTTCCTCGGCGTCGCCCTGCCGGCTGTCGTGCTCGGGGTGCGAACGGGCCGCCGCGCCGCCGCGACCCCGCACCGCTGGGTCGGCGTGCTCTCCGCGATCTCCGCCTACGGCCTGCTCGCCACCCTGGTCACCCTCTCGGCGGGCACCGAGCTCGTGCGTCCCTCCGTGCCGCAGGGGATGATCCTGCCGACCCTGGTCTACGCGTCCGGGGTGCTGGTGGGCTCGGAGCTGGGCTCCGGCGCCCGCGGCATCCGTGAGCGTTTCGCGGACCTGCCGAAGACGGCCCGCGCGGTCGTCGCCGGGGCGCTCCGCGGCGGGAGCGCGGCGGCCGTCGGCGTGATCGGGGTCTCCGCAGGCGCCGTCGCCGTGCTCACCCTGGTCAACTACGCGACGATCATCGGCCTGTACGAAACCCTGCAGTCCGGTGTCCTGGGCGGCATCATTCTCACCCTGGCGCAGCTCGCGCTCATCCCGAACCTCGTCATCTGGGCCGCGGCCTGGTTCGTCGGCCCGGGCATCGCCGTCGGCGTCGGCACGAGCCTGTCGCCGGTCGGGACCGCCCTCGGCGCGGTCCCCGGACTCCCGATCCTCGGCGCGCTGCCGCACGGCACCCTCGAACTCGGGTTCGTCGGGCTGGTCGTTCCCGTGCTGATCGGCTTCGGCGCCGCACGGATGACCCGCCGCAGATCCGAGGGGACGGATGCCCCGCTGCCGGGCGCCGCGGAGCGCCTGGTCACGGGGCTGTCGATGGGGCTCGTGGCCGGCATCCTGCTCGGGCTGCTCGCCTGGTGGTCGGCCGGTGCGATCGGCCCCGGCCGCCTGTCGGCGGTCGGACCGGACCCGTTCCTGGTCGGCGCCCTCGCCGCCGTGGAGGTCGGCCTGGCCGCCGGCCTCGGCATGCTGGTCGGTGGGCGCCCGGCGATCGTGCGGGCCGAAGGGCGCTCCTTCGCGAAACGGTAAGCTCGAAGGGTGCTGTCACTGGTCGTTCTGATCTCCGGCGGGGGATCCAACCTCCGCGCCCTGCTCGAGGCGTCCGAGGACGCCGAGTTTCCCGCGCGGGTCGTCGCGATCGGCGCCGACCGCGACGCCGACGGACTCGCCCTCGGCGAAGAGTTCGGCGTGCCCACCTTCACCGTCCCGTATTCCTCGCACGCCGACCGGGAGGCCTGGGGAGACGAACTCCTCGCGCAGATCCAGCAGTGGCAGCCGGACCTCGTCGTGCTCAGCGGCCTCATGCGCCTGCTGCCGCCGCGCGTCGTCGCCGCGCTCTCCCCGAACCTGGTCAACACGCATCCGGCCTACCTGCCCGAGTTCCCCGGCGCTCACGGCGTCCGGGACGCCCTGGCCGCGGGGGCCGGCCAGACCGGGGCCAGCCTCATCGTCGTCGACAACGGCGTCGACGAGGGACCGATCATCGCGCAGGAGCGGGTGCCCGTCCTGGCGGGCGACACCGAGACCACCCTGCACGAACGCATCAAGACCGTCGAGCGTCGCCTGCTGGTGCAGGCGGTGCTCGACATCGCCAACGGACACGTCAACCTCAAGGAGCTTTCCCACACATGAGCGGCCACACACAGAGCACCGCAGCGAGCCTCTACCGCGACCGGGACGTCATCCCCGTGCGGCGCGCCCTCATCTCGGTCAGCGACAAGGCCGGCCTGATCGACCTCGCCGACGCGCTCGTCGCCGCGGGCGTCGAAATCGTCTCGACGGGGTCGACGGCGGCCACCATTCGCGCGGCCGGCCACGCGGTGACGGATGTCTCCACGGTCACCGGCTTCCCGGAATCCCTCGACGGCCGGGTGAAGACCCTGCACCCCGCCGTGCACGCCGGCATCCTGGCCGACCTGCGCCTCGAGGCGCATGAGGACCAGCTCAAGGACCTGAGCATCGCCGCCTTCGAGCTCGTCGTGGTGAACCTGTACCCGTTCGTCGAGACCGTGCAGTCCGGCGCGGCCCCGGCCGACGTGATCGAGCAGATCGACATCGGCGGCCCCGCCCTCGTGCGCGCCTCGGCGAAGAACCACGCGAACGTCGCGATCGTGGTCGACCCGGAGGACTACCCCGAGATCATCGCCGCGGTCGGGACCGGCGGTACGACGCTGCGCCAGCGCCAGAAGCTCGCCTCGCTCGCCTTCGAGCACACCGCCGGCTACGACCTGTCGGTGTCGGCCTGGTTCACCGAGAACGTGTACGACCAGTGGGCCGACGATACCGAGACGCTCGCCGAAGACATCCTCGAAGCATTCGACGCCGTGACCGGCGCCGTCGAGGACATCGACATCCCGTTCTTCCCGGACGCCCTGGTCATCGAGGCCACCCGCAGCGCCGTCCTGCGCTACGGCGAGAACGCCCACCAGTCCGCCGCGCTCTACGCCGGCGAGGGCGGGCAGGGAATCGCGCAGGCCGTGCAGCTGCACGGCAAGGAGATGTCCTACAACAACTACGTCGACGCGGATGCCGCGGTGCGCGCCGCCTTCGACTTCGACCAGCCGGCCGTCGCCATCATCAAGCACGCCAACCCCTGCGGGATCGCGGTCGCCGCGGGCAAGGCGCCCGATGCGATCGCGTCGGCCCACCGGCGGGCGCACGACTGCGACCCGGTCTCCGCGTTCGGCGGCGTGATCGCCGCGAACCGCACGGTCACCCTCGGCATGGCCGAGACGGTCAGCCAGATCTTCACCGAGGTGCTCGTCGCGCCCGGCTTCGAGCCGGCCGCCTTCGAGCTCCTCAGCGCCAAGAAGAACATCCGCCTGCTGGAACTGCCGGCCGACTACCGCCGCTCCTCACTCGAGCTGCGCCAGATCTCCGGCGGCCTGCTGGTGCAGGAGTCCGACACCTTCGAGGAGTTCAGCTCGGCCGGCTGGACGCTCGTGGCGGGCCCGGAGGCCGACGAGGCCACTCGCGCCGACCTCGAGTTCGCGTGGAAGGCCTGCCGCTCCGTGAAGTCGAACGCCATCCTGCTGGCGCGCGGCGGGGCATCCGTCGGCGTCGGCATGGGCCAGGTCAACCGGGTCGACTCGTGCCACCTCGCGGTGCTGCGCGCCGGTGACCGCGCGGCCGGCTCGGTCGCGGCCTCCGACGCGTTCTTCCCCTTCGCGGACGGCCTGCAGGTGCTGCTGGACGCCGGCGTCACCGCGGTCGTGCAGCCCGGCGGCTCGGTGCGCGACGAGGAGGTCATCGCCGCCGCTGCCCTGGCCGGCGTGACCATGTACTTCACCGGCGAGCGCCACTTCTTCCACTAGCCCGCGAAACCGCAGTTGTGCGCGTTATGCGCGGGTTTTAGCGCGCACAACTGCGGTTTCGCGGGGAGGGGAAGGCTTTAGGGTTGAGGTATCCGCCCGACACAATCAGGCGCCACAAACCGCCCACAAGGCCACCACAGGAAGAACCATTCATGACCCTCTCGCAACCATCACTGTCGCTGGATGCTCTCGCCGGAATCCCGTTCACGCACGAACGCGTGCTCATCATCACGGGCGTCCGCTCCGGGCTCGTCATCACGGTCGCCGTGCACTCCACCCGCCTCGGCCAGGCCCTCGGCGGCGCCCGCGTCTGGCAGTACGAGAACTGGACCGAAGCCGTCGCCGATGCGCTGCGCCTCTCGGCCGCGATGACGCTCAAGAACTCGGCCGCCGGCCTCACCCGCGGCGGCGGCAAGTCCGTCATCTACCTGCCGGTCGGCACCGTGCTCACCGACGAGCAGAAGCGCGACGCCATGCTCGACCTCGGCGACGCCATCGAAAGCCTGAACGGCGCCTACATGACCGCCGAGGATGTCGGCACGAGCGCCGAACTCATGGCCATCGTCGCCGAGCGCACCCCGAACGTCTGCGGCCTGCCCGCCTCCAGCGGGGGAGTGGGCGAACCGGCCGACGCGACCGCCGCCGGCGTCTACGCGAGCCTCGTCGCCACCCTCGAGGCGCTGTTCGGCAGCCGTGAGGTGTCCGGACGCCACATCGTGATCTCCGGCCTCGGCCAGGTCGGTGGCCGCCTCGCCCGGGCGCTGGCCGCCGCCGGAGCCCAGCTGACCGTGACCGACGTCAACCTCGACAAGCGCGAGCTGGCCGAGGAACTCGGCGCCGACTGGGTGCCCGTGGCCGGAGCGCACCGCGTGCAGGCCGACCTGTTCGTGCCCTGCGGCCTCGGCGGGGTCCTCACTCCGCAGGTGATCGGCGAGCTCAACGTGCTCGGCGTCGTCGGCGCCGCCAACAACCAGCTCGAGTCGTCCGAGGGCGCCGCCGAACTGGACGCCCGGGGCATCCTCTGGGCCCCCGACTTCGTCGTCAACGCGGGCGGCGTGATCTACCTCGCATACGCCGGCGAGCCCGGCGCCGACCTCGACGCCATCGCCGCCCGGGTGGACGCCATCGGAGACACCGTCGCGACCATCTTCACGGATGCGCGCGCTCAGGGCATCACGACGCTGGAGGCAGCCGAGCGCCTCGCCGCCGCCCGCCTCGACGCCGCCGAATAGCCCCGCGAAAACGCAGTTGTGCGCGTTATGAACGCCGAATAACGCGCACAACTGCGGTTTCGCGGGGTTGTAGGGGCGGGAAGTAGGCTGACGGGATGACGCACGCGAGTCGCATTGCCCTGGTCCGGAGGCCGGCCGCGAACCTCGCCGCGGGGCAGCTGACCCACATCGAACGCACCCCGGTCGACCTGGAGCTGGCCCGCGCGCAGTGGCGCGACTACGTCGAGGCGCTCGGCGCCGCGGGCTGGGAGACCCGCGAGGTCGATCCGGCCGACGAGCTTCCGGACTCCGTTTTCATCGAGGATGCCGTCGTCATGTTCGGCGACGTTGCCGTCGTCACGAGACCGGGGGCCGAGAGCCGGCGCGGCGAAAGCGCCGGGGCGGAGGCGGCCGTGCGCCGGCTCGGCGGCACCGTGCACCGGCTCGAGCTGCCGGGCACGCTCGACGGCGGCGACGTGCTCAAGGTCGGGAACACCGTGTACGTCGGCCGGAGCCTGCGCACGAACGCCGAGGGCGTGCGCCAGCTGGCCGCGATCGTCGGCCCGCTCGGGTACACCGTGGTTCCCGTGCCCGTCAGCCGCGCCCTGCACCTGAAGACCGCGGTCACCGCGCTGCCCGACGGAACCGTCATCGGCTTCCCGCCGCTCGTCGACGATGAGGGCCTGTTCGATCGTTTCCTGGCCGTGCCGGAGGCCGAAGGCACCGCCGTCGTCGTGCTCGACGAGCAGACCGTGCTCATGTCGTCCGCAGCGCCCCGCAGCGCGGACCTGTTCCGCGGGCTGGGCTACGCCGTCGTCACGGTCGGCATCTCCGAATTCGAGAAGCTCGAGGGCTGCGTCACCTGCCTCAGCGTGCGCATCCGCTGACCCGGCCCGCGAAACCGCAGTTGTGCGCGATATCCGCGTGTTTTAGCGCGCACAATTGCGGTTTCGCGGGAATTGTGGTTGCGAAGCGGGGGCGGGGGGCCTAGTCTGAAAGGCTGCCTGATCAGGGGGGCAAAGACGAAGAACGACGCGCTCAGGAGGCCGACATGACAAAGACAACACAGCTTAGGGTCGCGATGGTTGCGAACACCGGCACTGCCTTTGGCGCCCTCAACGCCGCCGCTTCCATCGCCTCCATCGCCGGCCCGCTCACCGCTCCCTAGCGGCCCCGCGCACAGCCACCCCGCCCCACCCCAGCACGTCGTCGGTGGCATCTGCCGCCCGTCACGGCGGAAGCGCACGTCTTCCGCCGCCCTCGAGCGACTTCGATCGCCGATGCCCGTTTTTCTTGACGCCACGCCCACATTTTCAGGACCCACTCACATGACCGCACTCGCCGAACACTCAGCGCCAGCCGGCCCGGACGCCCGGGAAGATGGCCGGAAGAACACCTTCCGCACGCTGCTGCGCCTCTACCCGTACGCCAAGCCGGCCATGCCGCGCATCTACCTCGGCATGGTCGCCGCCCTGCTTGCCGGCCTCGTCGCGCTCGCGATCCCGCAGGTGCTGCAGCGGCTCGTCGACGGTCCGCTGTCGCAGGGCGACCCGAGCCAGATCTGGCCGGCCGTGCTGATGGTGCTCGCCCTCGGCGTCGTCGAGGCGATCCTGATCGCGCTGCGGCGCTGGTTCGTGCTGCGCCCCGGCACGTTCATCGAGGCACGGATGCGCAACGGCCTCTACGCCCGGCTGCAGGACCTCCCCGTCACGTTCCACGACCGCTGGCCGAGCGGGCAGCTGCTCTCCCGCGCCGTGAGCGACCTCAACCTGATCCGCCGCTGGATCTCCTTCGGCCTCGTGCTGCTCGTGGTGAACTTCCTCACCATCGTCGTCGGCGTCGTGATCCTGGTCTCGATGAACTGGATCCTCGGCGTGATCTTCGTCGTCTGCTCGATCCCGATCTGGATCTACGGCTACGTGTTCGAGGAGAAGTACTCGATGATCGCCCGGCGCAGCCAGGACCAGGCCGGCGACCTCGCGACCGCCGTCGAGGAGTCGGTGCACGGCATCCGCGTGCTCAAGGCCTTCGGCCGCGGCACGTACGCGATGAAGAACTTCGCCACCCAGGCCGAAAGCCTGCGCGGCACGGAAATCGAGAAGGCCAGGGCGATCGCCGGCATCTGGCTCTGGCTGCTGCTGGTGCCGGATGTCGCCTTCGCACTTTCCCTCGTCGCCGGTGTCTGGCTGGCCGGGCAGGGGCAGCTCAGCGCGGGCGAACTCGTCGCCTTCTTCGCCACCGCGACCGTGCTGCGCTTCCCGGTCGAATCGATCGGATTCCTGCTGTCGATGACGTTCGACGCGCGCACGGCAACCGACCGGTTCTTCGACATCCTCGACGCGCCGAACACGATCACCGATCCGGAGCATCCGGTCACGGTCGAAAAGCCCCTCGGCCGGCTGGCGTTCGAGGACGTGCACTTCCGGTACCAGGATTCGCCCGAGCGGTTCCCCGACCTGCTGGACGGCATCGACCTCGTGCTCGAACCGGGCGAGACCATGGCCCTGGTCGGGCTCACCGGCTCGGGCAAGTCCACGCTGACCGCCCTGACCACGCGCCTCTACGACGTGACGGGCGGCCGGGTCACCCTGGACGGCGTCGACGTGCGCGACCTCGGCCGTGAGGAGCTGCGCACGCACCTGGCGATGGCGTTCGAGGACGCCACCCTGTTCTCGGCATCCGTGCGCGACAACGTGCTGCTGGGCCGGTCCGAGTTCGCGGAGCCGAGCCCCGAAGCGGATGCCGTGCTCGAGGAGTCCCTGCAGATCGCCCAGGCCGGCTTCGTGCACGACCTGCCGCAGGGCGTCGACACGCTCGTGGGCGAGGAAGGCATGAGCCTCTCCGGCGGCCAGCGGCAGCGCCTGGCGCTCGCCCGCGCCGTGGCGGCCAGGCCGGCCGTGCTCGTGCTCGACGATCCGTTGTCGGCGCTCGACGTCGACACGGAGGCGCTCGTCGAGGCGGCCCTGCGCCAGGTGCTCGCGTCGACCACGGCGCTGGTCGTGGCCCACCGCCCCTCGACGGTCATGCTCGCCGACCGGGTGGCGCTGCTCGAGAACGGCCGGATCACGGCCGTCGGGCGGCACTCCGAGCTGCTCGCGGCCAGCGAGCACTACAAGTTCGTCATCTCCAGCCTGGAGGACGAAGAACGACGAGAGTCGATGCGGAAAGAGGACTCGCTGTGAGTGTCACCGGGGTAGAGGGCGAAGAACGCCATGACTTCACCCGGGCGGAAAGCGCCCAGATCCGCCGGCGGTCGCTGAGGCTGCTCGGCTCGCTGTTGCACCCGCTGCGCTGGCCGGTGGTGGGGGCCATGCTCGTCGTGGTCGTCTCCACGGCCGCGCAGGTGGCCGGCCCGCTGCTGATCGCCTTCGGCATCGACAAGGGCCTGCCGGCGCTGCTGAAGCAGGACTGGATGCCCCTGGCCCTGGCCGGCGGCGCCTACCTGCTGACCGGCATCATCGGCGCGCTGCTGATCGCCTGGTACACCGTGCTGTCCGCGAGGATCAGCCAGGCCGTGCTCATCGACCTGCGGAAGCGTGTGTTCCTGCACACCCAGAAGCTGAGCCTTGAGTTCCACGAGTCGTACACGTCGGGCCGGATCATTGCGCGCCAGACCAGCGACCTCGACGCGATCCGGGAGCTGCTCGACTCGGGCATCAACCAGCTGGTGCAGGGCGTGCTCTACATGGTCTTCACGGCCATCGCCCTGTTCTCGCTCGACGCGCAGAGCGGCCTCGTGCTGTTCGCCGCGCTCGTGCCGCTCATCGTGCTCACCCGCTGGTTCCAGCTGCGCTCGCAGACCCTGTTCCGGCAGTCCCGCGTCGCGTCGGCGAGCCTGATCGTGCACTTCGTCGAAACGATGACCGGCATCCGGGCGGTCAAGGCGTTCCGCAAGGAGAAGCGCAACGAGAAGCAGTTCGCCGGCCTGGTCGAGGAATACCGCGACGTGAACGGCCGGGTCATCCAGCTGTTCGGCATCTTCGACCCCGGTCTCGTTTTGATCGGCAACGTCACGGTCGCCGCCGTGCTGCTGGTGGGCGCGTTCCGCATCGCCGACGGCCAGCTGGCGATCGGCGCGCTCCTGGCCGCGCTGCTCTTCACGCGTCGCTTCTTCGACCCGATGGAGGAGATGGCGATGTTCTACAACTCCTACCAGTCGGCGGCGGCGGCGCTCGAGAAGATCTCCGGCGTGCTCGAGGAACGCCCCGGCGTGCCCGACCCGATCAAGCCGGTCGACCTGTGGAAGGCCGACGGCGACGTGCGCTTCGACAACGTGCAATTCGCCTACAAGACCGATCGGGTCGTGCTGCCGCACTTCGACCTCACGATCCCGTCCGGGCAGACCATCGCCCTCGTCGGGTCCACCGGCGCGGGCAAGTCGACGCTGGCCAAGCTCATCTCGCGGTTCTACGACCCGTCGGAGGGCCGGGTGCTGCTCGACGGCGTCGACCTGCGAGACCTGCACCCGAAGGACCTGCGCCGGGCGATCGTCATGGTCACCCAGGAGGCGTACCTGTTCAGCGGGTCCGTCGCCGACAACATCGCGATCGGCAAGCCGGATGCGACGCTGGACGAGATCACGGCGGCCGCGCGGGCGGTGGGCGCGCACGACTTCATCGAGGGGCTCCCCTCCGGGTACGACACGGACGTGAACAAGCGCGGCGGGCGCGTATCCGCCGGCCAGCGCCAGCTGATCTCGTTCGCCCGGGCGTTCCTCGCCGACCCCGCGGTGCTCATCCTCGATGAGGCGACCTCCTCGCTCGACATCCCGAGCGAGCGGCTCGTGCAGGAGGCGTTGCAGACCCTGCTGAGCGATCGCACCGCGGTGATCATCGCCCACCGGTTGTCGACCGTCGCGATCGCCGACCGGGTGCTCGTGATGGAGAACGGCCGGATCGTCGAGGACGGCACCCCGGAGGAGCTCATTACGGGCACCGGCCGGTTTGCGCAGTTGCACGCGGCCTGGCGGGAGTCGCTGGTCTAGCCGGAAGGGTGCGTGCCGGGCCGTCGTTCATCGCGCCGGCCCGGCCCGTCAGGGCAGGCGGGCCCCCACGTGCAGGGCAACGGCGCCGCCGGGCGGCACGGTGACCCTGGCCGTGCCGTCGGCGGCGACCTCGACGGACCCGCCCGAGCAGGCTTCGGCCGCCGTCGGCGTGCTGCCGCCGGTCACGACGTCGCAATAGTGTCCGGCGGCCAGGCCGGTCTGAAACCGGCGGGCCAGCGGTTCGTCGCCCGCGTTCATCGCCACGAACCCGCGCTCGCCGCGGCTGAACGCGTACCCGTCGCCCCGGGTCCACGAGTTTTCGAGCGGCTCGTCGCCGACGGCGCTCCGCCAGAGCACCATGCCGGCGATCGCGTCCCAGCGGTGCTGGCAGACCCAGTCCCCGTCGGCATGGCTCACCTCGGGCCCGACCGTGCCGCAGTCCGCGTCCTGCACCCGGCCGGATGCGTCCTGCGCCGGCCCGTCGTCGCCGGCGCTGAAGGCGTAGCCGGAGTAGAGCACGGGGGAGCCGTAGGGGAGGGCCAGCGTGAGCACATTCGCGAGAACGTACTGGGCACCATCCGTGTAGTTCAGGGTTGCCCCGTTGCGTTCCGTGTCGTGGTTGTCGACGAAGGTGCGGGCGATGCGGCCGGGCAGGAAGCCCCAGTCCTCGCCGAATCCCTCGCTGACGCTCATCGTGCCGGACTCGACCATGCCCTCCAGCTCGCGCGCGAAACCGAACTCGAACACGTCGCCGTTGCCCGTGTACATCTCGGGCTGGACCGCCTCCCGGGAACCGCGGATGACCTCCTGCACGACGTAGGTGTCGGGTGGCAGCGGCGCGAGGATCGCCGCGATGTCGGCGGCCGGGATGTGCTTGGCCGCGTCGATCCGGAAGCCGTCGACGCCGAGCGAGAGCAGGTCGGCCAGGTACGCCGTGATGGTCTTGCGCACGTGCGGCGTCTCGGTGGCCAGGTCGGCGAGGTTCACGAGTTCGCAGCTCTGCACGTCGAACGCGGCCCGGTAATTGGCGATGTCGTCGCCCTCGCCCCGTCCGCAGTGGTGGAAGTCCCCGGCGGCGTCGGAGTAGAGCCCCGGGTAGTCGTAGTGCCCGTGGCGGCTGCCGGCCCAGCCGGCGCCGGGTTCGTCCCGGCCGGTCATGTGGTTCACGACGGCGTCGGCGAGCACGTCGACCCCCGCCTCCTGGCAGGTCGACACCATCGACTCGAACTGTTCCCGCGTGCCGAGTCGGGACTCGACCCGGTAGCTGACCGGCTGGTAGCTCGTCCACCACTCCGGCCCGGTGACGTGCTCGTTCGGGGGAGAGGCGAGCACCCAGGCGATGCCGTTGGGGCCGAGGGTGTCGGTGCATTCGCGGGCGATCGAGTCCCAGTTCCACTGGAACAGCTGCACGCCCACGTCGTGCGTGCCGGCCGGCTGGTCCGCGGCGACGGTGCCCGCAGTCGACAGCCCGGAGCATCCGGAGAGCAGGGCGACGGATGCAGCGATCAGCGCGGCCGCGGCCGGCATTCGAACAAAGACCACGGCACCGCTTCCCGCGCAGCCCCAATGCAAACGCTTGCACCGAGACTAGTACGGCCCGCGTTCAGGAGGGTGACCACCGTGCGGCCGGGTAGTCGATCCGATACGCCGTCGCGCTCGTGACGAGCGGTGTGCCCTCAGCGAGGTAGAACGGCAGGGCGCGGTCCTCGTGCTCGATCGGCGGGTGGCCGCCGGCGCGGATGACACGCCACCACGGAACATCCGACCCGTAGTTCGACATGACCTGGCCGACGGCCCTCGCGGCGCGCGAGCCGAGCGCGGCGGCAACATCGCCGTAGGTCATCACCCGGCCGGGGGGGATCGTGTCGACGATGTCGAGCACGTGCGCCACGAACGCGTTGTCGGGGGTGAAACGCACCGCTACAGCTGCAGCGCGCCGATGGTTTCGCCGTACTGGGTCTGCCCGACGTCCCGGAAGCCGATCCGGTGGAAGAACTCCTCCGGGCCTTCTTCGCCCGGCTCCCAGATCACGTTGATGTGGTCGAACCCGCGCGAGCGGGCCTCCTCGGCGAGGGCCTCCGCGGCGAACTTGCCCACGCCCTTGCCCTGGGCCGCGGCGTCGACGTTGATCCGCCAGATGCACGCGCGGAACTCCTCGTGCTCGGCTTCGGGGTCGAAGTTGCCGTGAATGAAGCCGACGACGTCGTCGCCCTGGAGCACCACGCGCTGCCACGCGGTGGCCGGGTTGATGACGGTGGCCGCTACGGAATAGGAGACCGGTGCGATGAATTGCTCCTGGCCCGGTTTCAGGCTCAGGTTGTTCGCCGCAACGATGTTGCGTGCGGACAGTTCTTCCAGTCGTAGCGTCGCCATGGGAACAGGCTAACCTGCGGCCGGTCCGGCCGGTAGCCGGAAGCCGTACGCACAGGATGAACTCTCGGCAAAGTCTCTCGATGTCAAGATACTTGCACTCCTCTAGTAAGCTTGGCGTCGGCCATTCGCGGCCCCCCTACTTTTTGAGGAGAACCATTGTCGAAGATCAAGGTTGAAGGCACAGTCGTCGAGCTCGACGGCGACGAGATGACCCGCATTATCTGGCATGCCATCAAGGACACGCTGATCCACCCGTACCTCGACATCGACCTCGAGTACTACGACCTGTCGATCCAGAAGCGCGACGAGACCGACGACCAGATCACGGTCGACGCGGCCCACGCCATCCAGAAGCACGGCGTCGGCGTCAAGTGCGCTACCATCACGCCCGACGAGGCGCGGGTCGAGGAATTCGGCCTGAAGAAGATGTGGGCCTCGCCCAACGGCACCATCCGCAACATCCTCGGCGGCACGATCTTCCGCGAGCCGATCATCATCTCCAACATCCCGCGCCTGGTCCCGGGCTGGAACAAGCCGATCATCATCGGCCGTCACGCGTTCGGCGACCAGTACAAGGCCACGAACTTCCGCTTCGAAGGCGAAGGCACGCTCAGCATGACCTTCACCCCGAAGGATGGCAGCGCGCCGCAGCAGTTCGAGGTCTTCCAGTCGCCCGGCAGCGGTGTCGCCATGGGCATGTACAACCTCGACAAGTCGATCACGGACTTCGCCCGCGCCTCGCTCAACTACGGCCTCGAGCGCAACTACCCGGTGTACCTCTCCACGAAGAACACCATTCTCAAGGCCTACGACGGCCGGTTCAAGGACATCTTCCAGGAGATCTTCGATGCCGAGTTCAAGTCGGCCTACGAGGCTGCCGGCCTCACCTACGAGCACCGCCTCATCGACGACATGGTCGCATCCGCCATGAAGTGGGAGGGCGGCTACGTCTGGGCCTGCAAGAACTACGACGGCGACGTGCAGTCGGACACCGTCGCGCAGGGCTTCGGCTCGCTCGGCCTGATGACCAGCGTGCTCTCGACGCCGGACGGCAAGGTCGTCGAGGCCGAGGCCGCCCACGGCACCGTGACGCGCCACTACCGCCAGCACCAGCAGGGCAAGCCCACCTCGACCAACCCGATCGCGTCGATCTACGCCTGGACCCGTGGGCTCACCCACCGGGCCAAGCTGGACGACAACGCCGCCCTGGCCGAGTTCGCGCTCACGGTGGAAGACGTCGTCATCAAGACCGTCGAGAGCGGCAAGATGACCAAGGACCTCGCCCTGCTCGTGGGCCCGGACCAGGCGTTCCAGACCACCGAGGAGTTCCTCGCTGCGATCGACCAGAACCTGCAGGCGCGCCTGGCCTGACCGTTTCGCACAGCCCCGCCGGGCTGTGCGGCGGATCGACGGCCCCGACCTCACCAGGTCGGGGCCGTTCCGCGTCCGCGGCGGGGCATCGGTCAGGAGAGCCTGTCCTTGCTGGCGAGGGGCACCTGCCGGGGGAAGAATGTTGATCATGCGAACCTTTGCCCATGCCGCACGCCGGTATCCGATCGTCGCGGCCACCATCCTGGTCGCCGTGGTCGGGGTGGTCCTCTGGCTGAGCGGTGAGACCGCAGGGGTGCGGTGGCTCTTCAGCGGCTTCGGCCTGTTCGTCGCCGGGATCGAGGCCGTCGGCATGGTCAAGCAGCTGCGCCGGGGCAGCTTCGGCATCGACTTCCTCGCCATCACGGCCATCGTCGCCACCGTGCTCGTCGGAGAGTACATTGCCACGCTCATCATCGTGCTCATGCTCTCCGGTGGAGCCGCCCTCGAGGACTACGCGGTCAGCCGCGCCAAGCGGGAGCTGGACTCGCTGCTGAAGCGCGCACCGCAGATCGCGCACCGGGTGCGAGACGGGCAGGGCGAGGTCGAGGATGTCCCGGCGGGCCGGGTGCAGGTCGGCGACGTGATCCTGGTGCGCCCGGCCGAAATCGTCCCCGTGGACGGCGACCTCGTGTCCGAGACGGCGTCCTTCGACGAGTCGTCCCTGACCGGGGAAAGCCTCCCGGTCGAGCGCGGCAGCGGGGATCCCGTGCTCAGCGGATCCATCAACGGAACGGCCGCGGCCACCGTCCGGGCGACCGCGACCGCCGCGAACAGCCAGTACCAGCAGATCATCGCGCTGGTCGAGGAAGCGGCAGCCAGCAAGGCGCCCGTCGTGCGCCTCGCCGACCGCTACGCGGTGCCGTTCACGGCCGTGTCGCTGGCCATCGCGGGCCTCGCCTGGTTCTTCAGCGGAGATCCGGCCCGTTTCGCCGAGGTGCTCGTCGTCGCCACCCCGTGCCCGCTGCTGATCTCGGCGCCAGTCGCGTTCATGGGCGGCATGAGCCGCGCCGCCCGCAACGGCATCATCGTGAAGGGCGGCGGCGTGCTCGAGAAGCTCGCGCGCGCCCGCACCGTCGTGTTCGACAAGACCGGCACGCTCACCCACGGCCAGCCGACCATCGTCGCCGTGCGCCCGGAGCATCCGTTCACGGAGCGCGAGGTGCTCGCGCTCGCGGCGTCCGCCGAGCAGTACTCCTCCCACGTGCTCGCGGCGTCCGTCATCGCGGCCGCCCGCGACCAGGGCGTGGAGCTCACGAGCACCGAGCAGGCCTGCGAGGTCCCCGCTCGCGGGGTGGTCGCCCGCTTCGGCGAACGCGAGGTTTCGGTCGGCAAGCTGTCGTTCATCATCGACCGTGCCCCGGATGCCGCCGCCACGCCGCTCGACGGCGGCGAACTCGCGATCTACGTGGCCGTCGACGGGAAGTTCGCCGGGAGTCTCGTGGCCAGCGACCGGCTGCGCGACAACGCGAAGGCCACGATCGCGGCATTCGCGGCCCGCGGGGTGCGCGACACCGTCATGCTCACCGGGGATGCCCGGCCGACGGCGGAGCACATTGCGGGGCTGGTCGGCATCACTCGCGTGCAGAGCGACTGCCTGCCGGGCGACAAGGTGAACGCAGTGAAGGCGATCTCCCGCCGCCCGGTCATCATGGTGGGCGACGGCGTCAACGACGCTCCGGTGCTCGCGGTCGCCGACATCGGGATCGCGATGGGAGCCAGGGGTGCGACGGCCGCCAGCGAATCGGCCGACGTCGTCATCCTGCTCGACGACCTGTCCCGTACGGCGCGCGCCGTCGCCATCGGGCAGGACACGATCCGGATCGCACTGCAGAGCATCTGGCTGGGAATCATCCTGAGCCTGGGCCTCATGGTGGCGGCCGCGTTCGGGTTCATCCCGGCCACCGCCGGGGCGCTCGCCCAGGAACTCGTCGACCTGGCCACGATCCTGAACGCCCTCCGCGCGATCGGCGGCCGGCGGGATGCCGCGCGCTCCGCCGTGGCGGTGCCTGGGCGCGCTGCACCCTCCTTCGCCAGGGATTGAGCGTCATGCCCCCAGTACGGGGGTGATTATCGACACAATGCACCGATCATCGGCTAGTTTTTGACTCGTGCACGTCCCTCGGCCGGGGGGCAGCATGCCATTCAACGACGAACGGATTGGACACCACAAGTGACCTTACGCACCCGGCGACCGAGCACCTCGGGCCACGAACCACGATCAAGCCGCGCGCTGCTCCGCAGCGCGACCGCCCTCACACTGACGGTCGGGATGGTGGCCGCTGCGGCCCTCCTCGGCGGAACCGCGGCAACGGCCGTGGCCCAGCCCACAACCAGCGCGGCGGCGGCCAAGCCGTCCGCGAGCTTCGAGGACGGCCGCTACGTGGTCACCCTGGCCGCCAGCGCAGTCGCCACCTACTCCGGCGGGGTCAACGGTTTCGCGGCCACGAAGCCGGCCAAGGGCAAGCAGCTCGACGCTCGGTCGAAGGACTCGAGGGCGTACGCCGGCCACCTCAAGGCCCAGCAGAAGAAGATCGCGGCGGCCGCGGGCGTGAGCATCGACTACTCCTACACGACCGCCATCAACGGCTTCGCTGCCACCCTCACCGCGGCCCAGGCCGCCACGCTCTACGCCAACCGTGCCGTGCTCTCGCTGGAGAAGGACTCGATCCGCCAGATCACGGCGCAGTCCTCGACCGAGTTCCTCGGCCTCGGCAAGGCCGACGGCCTCGGCGGTCTCTGGGAGTCCACGGGCGGCGTCGCCACGGCAGGCGCCGGCGTCGTCGTCGGCATCGTCGACACCGGCATCGCGCCGGAAAACGCCTCGTTCGCCGGTGCTCCGCTGGGCACGACCAGCGGCGCCGCGCCGTACCGCACGGCCGACGGCAGCATCAGCTTCGCCAAGTCCGACGGGGGCACCTTCACCGGCGCCTGTGTCACCGGCGAGCAGTTCACCGCCGCCGACTGCAGCACCAAGATCGTCGGAGCCCGGTACTACGTCTCGGGCTTCGGAGCCTCGCAGATCGGTGACGCGAGCGTCGGCGAGTACGTCTCCCCGCGAGACGGCGACGGACACGGTTCGCACACCGGCAGCACCGCCGTGGGCAACCACGCAGTCGCGGCATCCGTCGGCGGCATCGACTTCGGCACCATCTCGGGTGTCGCTCCGGCAGCCAAGATCGCCGCATACAAGGTCTGCTGGTCGGGTCCCGACGCGGTCAGCCAGGACGACGACGGATGCGCAACCAGCGACCTCGTCGCCGCGATCGACCAGGCCACCACGGACGGCGTTGACGTGATCAACTTCTCCATCGGCGGCGGAGCGGCCCAGACCACGGTGTCCGCCACCGACATGGCCTTCCTCGGCGCGGCATCCGCCGGCATCTTCGTCGCAGCCTCGGCCGGCAACTCCGGCTCGGCGGCGTCGACGCTGGACAACGCCTCACCGTGGATCACCACCGTCGCGGCCAGCACCATCCCGAGCTACGAGGCCACCGCCACCTTCGGCAGCGGCGCGAAGTTCGCCGGTGGCTCGATCACGGTCCCGACGATCGGTGTGACCGGTTCCCTGGTGCGCGGCGACCTCGTCGCGGCCCGCCGCGGCGTCGACCCGCTGCTCTGCGGACCGGGTTCGCTCGACGGGGCCAAGGTGGCCGGCAAGATCGTCTTCTGCGCACGCGGCGTGTACGCCCGCGTCGACAAGTCGGCCGAGGTCAAGCGCGCCGGTGGCATCGGCATGGTGCTGGTGAACCCGTCGTCGAGTTCGCTCGACCTGGACCAGCACTCGGTTCCGACCGTGCACCTGAACGGCGACGCCTACGCCACGGCCTTCGCCTACGCCGGCACCGCCGGTGCGACTGTGACGCTCACGCCGGGCAACGAACTCGGCACGACGCCGCCCACGCCGCAGGTTGCCGGATTCTCTTCGCGCGGACCGGTCCTGGCTGACGGCAGCGACATCATCAAGCCGGACATCTCGGCCCCCGGTGTCGCCATCCTCGCCGGCGGCGCCAACGCCGCGGGCCAGGCCGGCACGTACAAGTTCCTGTCCGGAACGTCGATGTCGTCGCCGCACATGGCCGGTCTCGCCGCGCTGTACTTCGGCGAGAAGCCCACGGCCAGCCCGGCCGAGGTGAAGTCGGCGTTCATGACCACCGCCTACGACACGAAGAATGCGACCGGCGGAGCAGTGACCGACCCGTTCACGCAGGGGGCGGGCCACGTCGACCCGACGAAGTTCTTCAACCCGGGCTTCGTCTACCTCAACGGCGCGGGCGACTGGTGGTCCTTCATCAAGGGCGCCGGCTACACCTGGCAAGGCTCGGACGATGTCGCGGCGGTCGACCCGTCGAACCTCAACCTGGCGTCCATCGGCATCGGATCCCTCACCAAGGCCGAGACGGTCACCCGCACGGTGACGTCCACGCAGGCGGGCACCTTCACCCCCACGGTGATCGGACTCGACGGCATCACCGCGGTGACCTCACCGGCGGAGCTCGTGTTCGACTCGGCCAACCAGGTCAAGTCCTACACGGTGACGTTCACCCGCACCACGGCGCCCCTCGACAAGTTCGCGACCGGTTCGCTGAACTGGACGAGCGGCACCACCGTGGTGCACAGCCCGCTGGCGGTCAAGCCCGTCACGCTCGAGGCGCCCGGCACCGCCAACGGAACCGGCGTGTCCGGCTCCGTGGAGATCGCCGTGACGCCGGGTTCGACCGGCCCCATCGCCCTGACGACCGACGGCCTCGCGGCCGGCGTGCAGCTCAAGGAGAAGAAGGGCGGCCCGGGCAAGGCCTACAGCGGTAACGGAGTCGCCGGCACGGAGATCACCTTCACCGTGCAGGTTCCGGCGGGGACGGCGCTGCAGCGCTTCGACCTCGACTCGCTGACCGATGCCGCCGACCTGGACCTCATCGTCTACCGGCTGGACGGCAAGGGCGGCACCGCGGTCGATGGCTGGCAGTCGGCCACGGCGGCGACGGACGAACACGTCGACCTGATGAACCCGACCGCCGGGTACTACCAGGTCATCGTGTCGGTCTTCAGCGGCAACGACACCTACGACCTGACCAGCTTCTCGGTCATGCCGGACGGCGGCGTCGGAACCTTCACGGTCCCGGCCTCCATCGACGGTGTCCAGGGCATCGAAACGCAGTACACGGCGTCGTGGTCCGGGCTGGCTTCCGGGACCGATTACCTGGGGCTGGTGCGCTACGGCACCTCCGGCTTCTCGACGATCGTGTCGGTGAAGAACTAGCGCCAACCGAACCAGCACTAACGGAGAGGCGGCGACGGATGGCAACATCCGTCGCCGCCTCTCTCTCTGCCTGCCGCGCACACCGTAACCTGAGGGGATGCGACGAGAGGGGATGCGACGAGCTCGGCCGGTGAGGCCCCGCTTCTCCCGTGACGTCTACGTGCTCGGCGTCATCGCGTTCTTCGTCATGGTCGGGTTCGGCGTGGTCGTGCCGGTGCTGCCCGTGTACGTGCGCAGCTTCGGAGTCGGTTATGTCGAGGTGGGGGCCGTCGTCTCGGCCTTCGCCCTGATGCGGCTGGTCGCCAGCCCGTTCTGCCCGCGCTTCATCGACTGGTGGGGCGAGCGCACGACGTTGGCCGTCGGGATCGGAATCGTCGCCGTCTCCAGCGGGCTCGTCGGCATCGCGCAGGACTACCCGCAGCTGCTCCTGCTCCGCGGTGTCGGCGGCATCGGCTCGGCCATGTTCACCGTGTCGGCGATGACGCTGCTGCTCGGTTCGACATCGCCCGGCATCCGGGCCAGGGCGATCGGTTTCTACCAGGGCGGCTTCCTGATCGGCGGCATGGCCGGCCCCGCGCTCGGCGGGCTGCTGGCCACGATCTCGCTGACCGCCCAGTTCTTCTTCTACGCGGCGACCCTCGCGGTCGCCGGCCTGGTCGGCCTCGTCCTGCTGCGCCCGGCCACCCGCGCCGCCGCCGCCGGTTCCGGCGCCCAGGCCGATCGCATCCCGTTCCGCACGGTGCTTCGCGACCGCCGCTTCCGCGCGGCCTGTCTGGCCAACTTCTCGCAGGGCTGGACGTCGTTCGGCGTGCGCAACTCCCTCATCCCCGTGCTCGTCGTCGAGGTGCTGAACGGACCCAGTTCGTGGACGGGCCTCGCCTTCGCCGCCGCGGCCGTCGCCCAGACGCTGGCGCTCGGCCCGGCAGGCCGGTTCGTCGACCTGGTCGGCCGCCGGCCGGCGATGATCGGGGCCTTCGCGCTCGCCGCCGTGACGATCCTGGCCGTACCCTTCGCGGGCAACATCTGGCTGCTCACCGGCCTGCTCTGCCTGTACGGGGTGGCGGCGGCGTTCATGGGGACCGCGCCGGCCGCGGCGGTCGGGGACGCGGCCGGGGCATCCGGGGGGCGTCCCGTCGCCGTGTTCTCGATGTTCGCCGACGTCGGCGCCATCGTCGGGCCGCTGGTCGCGGGCCTGCTCGCCGACACCCTGTCCTACCCGGCCGCGTTCGCGGTGGGGGCGGTGCTCTTCCTGGCGACGTCCGCCTACGCGATGCGGATGCCGCGGGAGACGCGCGTCAGCTGAGTTCCTTGCGGCCGGAGATGACGCCGCTGACCGTGGCGACGAGCGCGAAGACCGCTGCGACGACGGGCTGGTCGAGGTCCCACCAGGCCAGTGCCGCCGCACCGAAGACGGCGATCTCGACGACGGCCTTGCCGAACGGGTCGAGCCGGAACACGGCCTTGGGCGAGCGGAACAGGCCCCAGAGCACAATCGCGAAGGCCGGCGCCAGGATGCCGACGAGCACGCCGGGCCAGGGCAGCGGCCACGCGGCGAACCCCCAGAAGCCGAGGCTGACGAAGGCGAAGAGCTCCAGCAGGAACCTCAGGACGTCGTTGGGGCCGATCGTGGTCTCGCCTGTCTCTTTCACCCGCCAATCCTACCCACCCCGACTCCCCGCGAAACCGCAGTTGTGCGCGCTAAAACGCGTTCATAACGCGCACAAGTGCGGTTTCGCGGGAGGGGAGAGGGGGTTATTTGAAGATGATGGTGCGGGCGCCGTCGACGAGCACCAGGTTCTCCGCGAAACACTTGAC
>MCHG01000233.1_pt1 | contig 24140 bp, 22 predicted proteins | sample 787351 | NCBI WGS metagenome assembly MCHG01 (sample SAMN05430296, study PRJNA330682) | permafrost metagenome | biome: Cold desert; feature: permafrost; material: soil; isolation source: enrichment culture inoculated with soil incubated with H2/CO2 at 20 degrees... ... | reverse complement strand
GCTGTCATCTCCACCATCAAGCTAATGATGTGGCGCGGAGTTCTGAACTGGCCGTTCTGTCCGGCGCTGGCGATTTTGCCAAGCATGTATTCGTAGAGGTCGCCCTTGGTATCGCGGTTCTCCATGGGTACACTGTCCAGAAGGTCAACTACCCTGGACAGCATCGAAGGGGTGGGAATTGTGAAGCGGGCACCCTCCATGTGGTGGGCGTAGGTGGAATCGTCGCCTCCCAGGGTGCGTAGAAATGGGAAAACGTGTTCATCAACCACTGTGAACATCTCAGCCGGTGACAGATGCTTGAAGTGAGACCAGCGCAGATCCTCGTAGGGGCGGCCCTTTGGATCTTTGCCTTCAGGAAAGACATGTCTCTCCATAGGGCGTTTGAGGCGTGCGGATTTATTTTCCTCCAGCGTATGCAGGTCATCCAGTCGCCTTAAAAACAGCAGGTAGGTAATTTGCTCGATAACTTCCAGGGGGTTGGAGATTCCTCCAGACCAGAAAACGTCCCATATACGGTCTATTTGGCTTTTTAGTTCACCATTGATCATTTTTTATTCCTCAAACTAAGGAAGTTGGAATTCATGGAAAGAGCGAGCACATGGCAATGATTCTCATGTTTTTTAGGGATATACTATGTCCTGTGCTTCTTAGCTTGCAATTTTTTGTGATTCTTTAGTTGTGAATTCAAATTATTTCCGCTGTTTTCAGCCCGAAATCTGCTCTCAATTCATTTTCTAATGAGGATTTCGATAAAATTTCTATTATTATTCTTCCAGGATGTTCTGTTCAGGTATATCTTCTAATCTTTTTAATTCTTGCTCTTTTTTACAATTTCTCCAAATTTAAGGACAAAAATTTCCATATTAACTCATCTTTTTCCTTTTCCATTACTTGAATGTATAAATTCTGAAGAATGGCAATATCAACTTCCTGAAATAAAAGACGCATTTGAAAAAAATCGTCTGGAATCACAAATCGCACAGCTCATTTCTTTGGTAGTCCCTTTTTACTCAGTTGATGTTATATAACGTTAATTAAGTAATATTACTCATGGGGAAACGAGGTCCTAAACCGCAATTCAATGATATTGCTTGTCTAAATAAGGATTGTGAACTTTATGGTCTTACTGGTAAAGGCAATGTTATTGGAAATGGAACTTCTGTAAGCCGTGGAGAAAAGGTTAGAAAATATATCTGTCGCCACTGTGGCAAAGTATTCAATGACCATACAGGCACTGTCTATTATGATCTTCGCAAAGAGGAACATATTATTGATTTAGCCCTTAAAATGACCACGAAAGGAATGAGTGAAAAAGCTATTGCTGATGAATTGGGTATAGAGCCAGCTACCGTACGTAGATGGTTAGGTCGTGCTACAGTTAAGAGATCTACTGACAGTTAGATGTTTCAAAACATCACCCGGATAAAAATGGACGACATTTCTTTATATTCTTTCATGAAATCATGTAAAAGCCGGCTGCTTCGCACCCGGTGAGAGTCCGGGGCTCTGAAAAGTGGAAAAAAAGGGAGTCGGAAAGAGTCCTGGAATAAATTCATGACTTTGCAAGTAAATACGAACAAAAAATTCACTTTTCTGCAGCTTATCCATCTTGTTTAGAATCAAATAATTGTGAAACTAGAGGAATTTGTGTTCATCCGGATGATTATTTGGTGAGTTGAGGAATTAAAAAGAGAGAGGCAAAAGATCAGCTGACAGATTGTAGCTTTTTAGTGATAGAAAAGTGATAGATTATATTGTGCGGGTAGAATTTAGAAATTACGATTACAGATGGCTGCACCTGATAGATGTCATAGAGATATGTCATAGAGATATGTCACAGAGATATTTCACAGAGATATGTCATAGAGATATGTCATAGAGATATGTCACAGAAATACGTCATATATATTACAGAGCTTCAAGAACTGCATCCCTGAAATATTGGAAACTGAGAGAACTATTGTGCTGCCAATCGATCTGGCGCCCGAGATGGCGTGCGGCTTCAATTTTTCTCAGGCCTCCTTCAAAGTAGCCTGACTTCTTCATAAGCCTCTCAAAAGCTTCCCATGTGCCGCCGGAAATGGCATCAGGGTTGCGATAAGCTTCTTTTTGCGGGATATTTGCGCTCACCCGGGGATAGGCACGTTTAACTGCTGCCCAGTCCCCGAAATACCAGGCTTCGAGTTCTTCGATGACTATCCGGTTCACCACCTGCCAGTTTGTAGCGTCTCTTGACCGGGTACGAAGGCCTTCCCTGAGGACTGTTTCGTCCAGCCTCTGTTTGAGTTTTCTGCAGTCTTCATCATCCCTGTCCACAACCACTACGATACGCCAGTCTGCCGGAAGCCAGGCCGAGTAGCCCTTAAGCCGGGAGGACAGTTTGGCAAGCAGATCATCCTTGCATTGGAAGGGATAAACTTCAAAACTCACTTTATCTCCAAGCATTCTGGGAAGCAGTTCCCTGAGGAATGCTTCCATGGAAGGTTCCTCTACGAGGATTTCCAGGTGCTCTGAACTCATGTTTTTCCTCCTTTGCGCGAAGGAGCTCCCTGATTCACCAGCGGGTCTCCCATGCCGAAGCGCCCTTCCAGCCACAGATATCCCAGAGAAGCGCCGGCCTCTATGAATTCCGGGATGCCCCGGATGTCAGCCGCTCGAACAGTCTGAGTATATCCGTGCTCATCTCGGTAAAGTATGCGGACCTCTTCGGGCCGAAGAGCATTTACAAAAAATGGGGAGTGTGTGGTGATCAGGAACTGTCCTCGGGCACTGGCTTTCCGGCATTCTTCGGCCAGTTCGGGCAGCAGGCGTGGGTGAAGGAAGTTTTCGGGCTCTTCGATACCAATAAATGAAGGGGGTTCGGGATCATTAAGTAGCACCAGATAAGCCAGCATCTTGAGTGTACCGTCAGATGCAAAGCGGGCAAGCACAGGATGGTCAAAAGGAGCGTCTTTTATCTGGAGCAGGAGGCGGCCGTCAGGCATAGCTTCAGCCAGTACTTTTTCTACATGTGGGACACGATTCCGCAAAACGTCAAAGATGTGCTCAAGTCGCGATGGGTGCTGCTCAGCAAGGTACTGTATCACATTAGCCAGATTGTCACCTGTGCGTGAAAGTCTTTCCTGAGGTCCTGCTTCCGGCTGACCACGTGTATCATCCACTGATAAGTATGAGACATGCCAGCCTGTAATAAAATCACGCAATGAAGCCACGCGAGGGTGAGCTGCGAATTGGCCAAGAGCGTTTACAGCAATGAGGTCCGGAGACTTGAGTGGAGTTTCAATTCTATCATCTTGCTCATCCGGCAGCTCGCCACTAATGGCTCGTCCTTGCCCTTCACGATAGTCGAGAAAACGGAACGGTTTACCCTGTGTTCCTCTTCTCCACTGCAGCCATTCTTCCTTCACCACCGGCAAACCATTCCGTTCATCCACAGCTAAATGATAGGTAATTTTAGGAAAACCAGGTTCTTTGTACTTTATTTCGATTACTATAGGCCCGTCACAACCACGTGTCTTGAGTTCTTTCGCTCTACCTCTCCGATCCCAAGCACGACGCAACCCCGATTCAAAGCACTCAGAAAGAAAAGCGAAAACATCGAACACCGTGGACTTGCCACTACCATTAGGACCTAAAAGCACTGTCATAGGTGTAAGATTTTTGAACTCAACCTGTCGAAGTGCCCGATAGTTCTCCACTCTCAGGTACTCAATGCGCGCGGGTGTCTTTCGTTCTCTTTTGTTCATAGTGTATAACTCTGGTTTCCTGAATTCATATTATGCATTTTCTATTGAGAGCGATTTTCGTGTCGAAACAATTTGATCAGTCTGTTTGAGCACTGCATTCAGACATCTCAGGAATTGCCATGTCATCGGAAGAATTACATCACGGTCTTATACAAATATAAGATCACGCAGAGCATAGGCTTGAATGTCCAATCTGAAGCTGGCTATCCAGTAATGATCTTTTCATTATTTTTAATTCTGACAAGCTTTCTTATTTCTTATTTTCGGTGAGGATTTCGATTAAAATTCCATTTTATTTATCGAAGATTTTCTCTTTAAGCATACCCATTAATCTTTTTAACTCTTTCTCTTTTTCAATGTTTTCTCCAAATCTAAGGACAAACTCCTCTATACTAAGAGCCTATCCGAAAAGTGTTGTGACCTACTATAGCTTTTACAATTGGCAACATGCACACCCGGAAACGATACTTGATATTATAGACCTATTGTAACTTTACAACATGCCATTATGACTTTTCGGATAGTCTCTAAATCATTTTTTCTTTTTATAGGACTGCATATATTCAAATTATAACGAAAGTAATACCAGCTTCTTGAAATAAAAGCTACATTTGAATGATTATATACTGAAAATCTAAAACAAGACTGGACAATTATTTATGTTTCTTCTATGAATTTCTGTAAAAGCTGGCTGCTTTGCACCCGGTGAGAGCTTGGGGTCCTGCAAAGTGAAAACTAAAGCGAGGTGTCAGAAAATTAGAACATGGAATCGTAAAAGGAGATTTGGGGCTATTAGCTTAAAGTTAGAATGTTACCTGTTTTGTACTCAATCAGATCAATAAATCTTCAATTCCCGCCTCTCTCACAATATCAATCGCTTCAGCCTCTTCTTCCGGGGTCAGTTGCCGTCCCATTTCTGGATATTCCATTGCCCGGTAGCATGGTCTGTACTGGAACATAAGGTTAAACCTGATTTGTGGGATATTTTTTGCGACCCATTCGGCAATCGGTTTTGTACAGCATTCCAGATGGCCAGGGAGAACCAGGTGGCGAAGGAGGATTTCGGCGGTTTGGTAGGCGAATTCGAAGTTGGGCTGTACGATTTCCAGATAGTTTTTTATTTTTGAATATTTCTGGGCGCAGATGTTGTTTCCGTATTTGAAATCCCCGAGGTAGACGTCTACAACTCCTTCGAGGATTTCTGCGATCTCCGGGGAATGGTACATATTCGAGTTCCAGACCACAGGCGTGTTTACGGATATTTCCCTGATTATTTTCAGGACTGTATGCACATGTGGGGTAGGAGTTACAAAGTTTACGTTTCTGGCCCCGTGCATTCTTCTGAGGTCAATTAGCTTTGCAAGTTTCCTGGGCTCGATGCGAGTTCCGGCTTCAGGGCAGGTTGAGATGTCCCAGTTCTGGCAGTAGACGCAGGCAAAGGTACAGCCCGTAAAAAAGATCGTGTGAGAGGGTACAAGTTCGGGTTCTTCTCCCATGTGCAGGAACTCGGAGGCATAATTGGAAACATCGGTCAGCCTGCAGAAGCCTTTCCCACCTTCCTTCCTGTTAACTCCGCAGCGCCATCCGCAGCAATTACAGTTCTCAATCATCTTGTCCACGATTGCAACTTTAAGGTCGAGAAGAGAGGGGCTGGCTTTCGGGATTTCCAGAAAGCTCTCAGTAAACAGTACCAGTCTGTCAGCCGGATCTTTATAGGCAAAAGCTTCCATAGAAGCGATCTCAAGGTTTTCGTGAAGTTTCCGGTATTCTTCAATGCCTTTCTCATGAATTTCCCTGAGTTCTTCAAGCGGCATGTCTGAATCGAACTGGACCGGAATTTTCTCTGTGATCTTAAAAAGAGCAGGCATTTCATTTCTCTGTACCTTGAAGTAGCGTTTCAGGTACTTCGGGGCTGCCATATTAAAATATTCTCCCGCATGATTTAAAGGTCTATTGTTTGCTTACTCCGATTTTTATTTCTGATTTAAAGATTCGAGAATTTCGCCATTGAGGAATTTAACAGGCTTTTCAAGGGGTTCTATAGGCAGGTTATAAAGAGAAAGAGGCTCTTTAATACATTTCAATTGTTATCATCACTGTAACCCCATAATATTTAGATAAGCAGGAAAATTTACATAAGCAGGTTGTGTGGAACAAAATGGAATGGGTCTTTCTTTTCATCGCTGGTCTTTGTGAGGTTGCCTGGGCAATAGGGCTAAAATATACGGAAGGTTTCACGAAGCTTTATCCAAGCATCTTTACGGTCGCCTGCATGATCATTAGCTTTGATTTCCTGTCTAGAGCCCTGAAAACTCTGCCAATAGGGACCGCCTATGCAGTCTGGACCGGAATAGGGATTATCGGCACTACTGTCCTGGGTATCTTGCTCTTTAAAGAGTCCATGGATTTTGGCAGGCTTGTCTGTATCAGTCTTATTTTCTCAGGGGTAATAGGGCTCAAGCTGATTTCTCCATGAAACTATGCCAAGATTTTATAATTTAATTTCCTTCTCTATCTTTTTCACCTTTTTTTCTTTTTCTCTTCTCCTTCTTTCTCTTTTCCTTCTTTTTCTTCTCCTTCTTTCTCTTTTCCTTCTTTCTCTTTTCCTTCTCTATCTTTTTCACCTTTTTTTCTTTTTCTCTTCTCCTTCTTTCTCTTTTCCTTCTTTTTCTTCTCCTTCTTCTTCGAGGTCTTTACAATCTCCTTACAAGATCGCTTTTTCCGGCAGTGAGGATAGCCAAGAATTAAAAACCTGCAGGACTATTTATCATGTGATTAAACCTGGGGTTTTAATCTCGCCTTTCGCTTAGCTTTAGCGGTGCCTGCGGGAGAAGTTTTAGGGGGAATTTTCTGATCACTATTGACAGCACGACAATCAGTATCTGGGATTTAATGTCTATTTTGTTTGTACTTTTCTTTCTCTATACCATAATCTATCCACAGTCGCAGCTTAAGAGAATTCGGATACAGCGTATGGCAAAACTGAAAGCTATGGAGAAACGCCACGGCTGCAAAGTGCTCACGATTATTCACAGGCGGGAGGCTGTCTCCTTATTCGGACTGCCTGCTTACCAGTTCATAGATGAGGAGGATGCCGAACAGGTCCTGCGCTGGATAAGGCAATACAAGGACTACCCACTTGAGATAATCCTGCACACCCCTGGCGGGCAGCTCCTTGCCAGCATCCAGATTGCCCGTGCCCTCAGGAAACACCCCAAAAATACCAGGGTCATTATCCCTCATTACTCTATGTCCGGAGGCACGGTTATTGCCCTTGCTGCAAACGAAATTGTGATGGATAAAGATGCGGTTATCGGGCCTATCGATCCACAGATAGGCGATTTCTTGCGCGGGACTTACCCTGCTCCTTCCTGGATTTATGCGGCAGAGACAAAAAAAGAAAACGCAGCAGATACCACCCTTGTTATGAGCGACATCTCAAGAAAAGCTCTCAAACTCACCCGGAAAGTTGCAAAAGAACTCCTCGAAGGTAAAATACAGGCAGGGCCTGCCGGGGAAAGCAGGCTCGATGAAGTGGTCGAAAAACTGGTCAGTGGAGAAATGATTCACAGCACTCCTCTTTCAGCAAGCGAAGCAAAAGAGATAGGGCTTTCCGTAAGCACGGATTTCCCGGAGGACGTGCATGAGTTCATGAAGCTGTTCAGGCCTGTAAAAAGGAGCATAGAGTACGTAGAATAAAATTTGACTGAAGGATTTTCTTAGCATTAGAGTATGTTATCTTCAGTCTTCTGTGAGTACCGGAAACGCTAAAAAGGATGCTACTATTATCCTGTATTCAATAATCGTGTATTCAATATCACTGAAAAGTAAAAAGGGGTTATTAAAATGTCACCAATCGAAATAAAAATAGCAATATGCGCATTATTTCTTTTGTGTATATGTTTCACAATTTTATTTTGTGGATGTAAATTTTTTATGTGGAAGTGTTCAAAATATGGCAAAATTTGAGAATATCCGGCTTTAAAAAACTTAAACGTGAGGAATAAGTTCTTTAATCGTTTGTAAATTTATATCCTCTGCTGTCTATAGTGTTACGTCTTCTCAGGGCATCCACGAGAGATTAATTTACATAATTTTTACGTCATTGATGGTATGCCTTCCTTTTGTATATGTTATCCCTGCTTCTTTTTGGAGTCTTCCGGGTCTGTTCTTTTTTATATCCTGTTTTTCAGTAAATCCCCTGTGTGAAAGGTTGTTGATATAATAAGGAACTATTTTAAGCAGGTTTAGTTGTATTTTTATAGTAGTTAAGGGAATCATAGAGGAATAGTGAAAAATATAGCACCCAGAGCAAGAGAAAGAACAGCATTTCAAATTCCAGTCGTGGCGACCAGTTACTGAAAGCCGTAAGCAGAAGAATATCTCTACATTTTTCCCCTAGGAGTATGATCGTTTTTCCAAATTCAATCAAAGGCTTAGAGCGTGTCTTAAAATTCAACCTGATCTCACAATTGGGATAGGATTACACATTTGATTTAAAAAACTGTAGCATTAAACCGTTTACTGCCTATAAAGTAGATTTAAAACGTAATGTCTATTGAATTTGATTTTGTGAATTAAGCTCACAGGTCTATAGGATAAAGTGATATCCTTAAAGTTAACATAAAACATACTTGTTATCCCATTGTAGAATTGATTTGAATTTTAAGACAGCCTCTTACTGACACGACCCATTTGTATTTGGTTAAGTAATGTTAACGTTAAAATGACTACTGCAATCATCCATTTATCTCTGTTTACATTTACAAGTTTACAGAAACGGCAACGAAAATAACACATTTCTTATAGATCATATCTTAACCAAATACAAATGAGCAATCCTTCAGCATTTCTCTTTTCAATAAATAAATCAGGTTTTTTTGTCGAGAATCACTAAATTTTGGAGTAGAGATTGGTTAACTCAATTAAGGACTATTTTTCTTTATCCACATTTTCACTAATTCAACTTTAAACTTATAGACACCGTCAACTTTTTCAATAATATCCTTTCTTAAAAGAGAATCGATTTCTCTCTCATTCCCTTCTCCATAAACATTTTTAATCATTTTGTGAAGGAATTCTTTTTCTTCATCCGTACATTCTATGTTCCAGATATAATCGAAATAAGCATTAGCAGAACCTAACACTTTTTGTGCCGCTAGATCAACATCTTCTATACAAGCCTCTTTACGACATTGTGAGTTCAAATAGTTGACCAGCTCAAAACATACTGCTTGAGTTAAATAAGGTTGGCAATTCGTTAAATTTATTATCTGATTGACAGTCTCTCCGTCTTGTCCACCTTTATAGTTTAAGGTGAAGTCGTCAATCGGATTTGTGATTAAAGTTCTTGCGTCATCTTTTGATAAATAACCTATTTTGATAAGTTTGGTGTTTATTAGGTAATCTGACCAATTTATTTTTAGTTCACTAAATTCGTTAGTTCCAGATATTAAAACAACAAAATATTTACGATGCTGGATAATATTTCTCAATTGATTTAGTATTGCAGTAGTAAGAGAACCATTTTGTATGCACTCTTCCATCTTTTCGTATTCATCAAAACAAATTATTACTAACCGATTTTCTTTTTCGAGTAATTCTTCAGTTTTATCTAACCAGCTATCTAAGATTGTAAAAGGGCTATTTTGAAAAGAAACGCTAGTCGGATTCTCATTAGAAAATCCCCTTTCGTTTAGTGAATCGCAAATCACTTTTGATAAATAGTAACAAAATGAGGGTTGGCTTTCTCCGTATATTGGATCTAGAAAATCAATACACGAAGGAATATATTGTTTTTCTAATAACTTATGAAGACTGAGTAAAACTGATGATTTTCCAACACATCTTCTTCCATATAAGAATAATGCAGGTTTTTGATAAATATTGTATGTGAGATTTGATTTAATTAATTCAACAATGTCCATTCTATCTACAAATAACCTTGAAGAATTATTAGCTTTAACCGGATTTCCAGAAATATAGGGATTTGAATCGACTTGAAGAATTTTCGTAGTGTTAGGGGGCATTAGATTATCTTCCTTTAACAATTTGAAAATCATTTTTTGAGTGTTAAGCATAAATTTATACTCAAGAATAGTTTAGCTCAATTAAGGAGACTATTTTTCTTTATCCACATTTTCACTAATTCAACTTTAAACTTATAGATACCATCAACTTTTTCAATAAATTCCTTTCTTAAAAGAGAATTGATTTCCCTCTCATTCCCTTCTCCATAAACATTTTTAATCATTTTGTGAAGGAATTCTTTTTCTTCATCCGTACATTCTATGTTCCAGATATAATCGAAATAAGCATTAGCAGAACCTAACACTTTTTGTGCCGCTAGATCAACATCTTCTATACAAGCCTCTTTACGACATTGTGAGTTCAAATAGTTGACCAGCTCAAAACATACTGCTTGAGTTAAATAAGGTTGGCAATTCGTTAAATTTATTATCTGATTGACAGTCTCTCCGTCTTGTCCACCTTTATAGTTTAAGGTGAAGTCGTCAATCGGATTTGTGATTAAAGTTCTTGCGTCATCTTTTGATAAATAACCTATTTTGATAAGTTTGGTGTTTATTAGGTAATCTGACCAATTTATTTTTAGTTCACTAAATTCGTTAGTTCCAGATATTAAAACAACAAAATATTTACGATGCTGGATAATATTTCTCAATTGATTTAGTATTGCAGTAGTAAGAGAACCATTTTGTATGCACTCTTCCATCTTTTCGTATTCATCAAAACAAATTATTACTAACCGATTTTCTTTTTCGAGTAATTCTTCAGTTTTATCTAGCCAGTTGCCTAAAGTTGTAAATGAATTACTTTGAAAGGAACCAAGAGGTGGATTCTCAAAAGAAAATCCCCTGTCGTTTAGTGAATCGCAAATCACTTTCGATAAATTATAGCAAAATGATGGTTGGCTTTCTCCATATTTTGGGTCTTGAAAATCGATATACGCAGGAATATATTGTTTTTCTAATAGTTTATGGAGATTGACTAAAACTGATGACTTTCCAACTCTTCTTCTTCCATATATGAATAATGCAGGTTTTTGAGAATTATTGGATGTGAGATTTGATTTAATCAATTCAACAACATCCTTTCTGCCTACAAAAAGCCTTGAAGAATTATCAGCTTTAACAGGATTTCCAAAAATGTAAGGATTTGGGATTTCTTCAAAACTATCCATATCAGTTCTTTTAAATTGTTTTTTTTCTTCTTCAATTATTTGTGACCATGTTTCCACCAGAGAAAGGAACTTTACACCTACAGGCCCTTTGGTAGCAATTAGGCTTTTCTTTATATCAATAAAATCGCTTTCGATATTATTCAAATTTTTAAGTTTATTATAATTACTTGAAGAGTTAAGATAATTTCTAACGTCTATAGATAAATCGTCTATAATTCTTAGAGTTCTATTAAATTCCTTCGGTAAAAACCCTTCAAAAGAAGAAAGGAATGAAACATTTCCTGAAGCGTCAGGTATCGCTTTTATCGATTCTAATTTACTCAAATCATTGATTGTTATCTGTAGAAGAGCATTGAAAGCTGCTTTCCTCTGTGTAGGTCGCTTCGCAGATACGAATTCAATTTCTGACAGTCCTTTATTTCTGTCTTTTTCAGTTAACAGCAATAAGAAATCTGTCAAAAATGGAAGGGGATAAATGATTATTTCATCCCAATATATAGGCGATTTTCTGAATAACCTAAAGGGGTTGTCATTCGAAAATTTTGCACGGAAATATTGTATCAAATGTGGTAATATATAGAATACTCGGGAATAAAATACCAAAAAGCTGATGCAACCTGAGATGCCGACAGAAATGCCGACAGAAATGTCGAAAAAAATGCTGACAAAAATGCCTAATGCAATGCTGACAAAAATGCCTAATGCAATGCCTTCAGAAATGCCTTCAGAAATGCCTTCAGAAATGCCTTCAGAAATGCCGAATGTAATGCATCTAGCAATACTGATAATAATACCGATAGCAATGCCTCCAGCAATACCGATAGCAATGCCTCCAGCAATACCGATAGCAATGCCTCCAGCAATACCGATAGCAATGCCTCCAGCAATACCGATAGCAATGCCTCCAGCAATACCGATAGCAATGCCTCCAGAAATGCCGTAAGCAATGCCTCCAGCTTTGCCTCTAGCAATGCCTACAACAATGCCGACAACAACGCTGCACAAGGGGACGAGAGTAAATAATATAAGGAAAGTCCAGTCAAAAAGAACTTTGAAAAAATAAAAGCTTATAATTCTAATAGTTGAAACAGTAAAGATTGAAAAAATGAATGAAACAAGAGATAGTTTCAAAAGTAGCCTTAGTTTGCTTTTCTTGTCCAAGCTATTTTCGTAATCAGTAAATGTAATGGGTTTAAATATGCACTGATATATTTGGAGCAAGGAGGTTTTTATATCATTAAACATTTTTGTCCTCATTTCGTCAAAAATATTTTTAGTTACCAGTGTAGTTTTCTACGAGTTTGGAAATATATTTAGTAACTTTTTTTCCGATATCTCTTATATTTTTTTTTCTCCGTGCCTCTTTGTCATCAAAATGATTGATTTCATTTTGGATTTTTCCTTTCAGTTTACTTCGATTCCATTTTTTTCCTTTATTTGCAAAAATATGATAACAGGCTATTCTCAAATGCAAGGGATTATTTCCTGCAATTTCTTTAATCAGTTTAATCTCTTCTGCATTGAAATTAACATCTTTTCTTTTTGCTGACAAAAAATCAGTAATTTCTCCACGAGTAAGTTCACCAAGCTGTAATTCGTAAAATATTGAATAAAACGGTGAATTAAGTTTGCTTTTGATACATAACTCTTTTAAAGAGTACAAAGATGCAGTGATGTAAGCTATGTGTCCATGATTTCCAAGAGTTCTCAAAGTATCCAAAAAATCTTTATTGAATTCTTCAGGTTTTTTAATTATATGGTCAAATTCATCAATCAAAAGCACAGGCTTATATTTTGTACTCAATTCTTTGATGGATTCAGAAAATGCAATTAAATTTTTATTATAAGTATTATTTTCTAATATAACCTCAGGATCACATTTAAACTCTGATAAAACGTTTTTTAAAAAATAGTAAACTGTATGATAATCCGAATCTCGTAAATCAATATATGCACTTTTGTACTCATTTCCTAATTCTTCAGGAATATCACAGAATACTTTATAGAGTAAAGACGATTTCCCAATTTTCCTTTCTCCATAAATAGAAGTACTTTGAAGTCCTTGAAGCCTTGTAAAAATCGTCCTGAGTTCGTCCTTTCTACCAAAAAATTCATCCGGGTTTTTTATAATATTTATCTCAATGAAAGGATCGTGTCTTGCCAGGCCCGCCATATAAAGATCGTACTTAAGTCACTATTATTAAACCTTTTGAAAAAAATCAAATGTCTTTCCTAAATACCTTTTTGGCTTTGAAGATCGCACGGAAAACTTACTATTCCTGTGGTTCAATTATTTTCTGAACTTTTTTAATTTTTGCTTCCTCTTCACTCAGCCCTGTCCAGATAACTTTATACCCGAGTTGTTCGAGCACAGGATAATAGAGGCTGCGGTCAAGCCTGAAACTCTCAAATACATCTACTGCGCCTGCGTATGTCTCTGCTGCGCCGGGTTTTTCAAGCTCCAGATCGATTCTCTCAAGCAACGGCCTTTGGATCATGTAGTTTTCAAGGAGCACATAATCCCTGAATTTTCCAGATTTACCAGATTCTTCTAACTTTGCTGATTCTTCTAACTCTGCTGATTCCTCGAACTCTTCTGATTCCTCGAATTCTACGGATTCCGTGGATTTTGCAAGCCTGTCTGCAATCACTTCTTTTAAGGCATCGAGAAGGACTCCTTTCTCAGATGCGATTTTCTCAAGGCTTACCAATTCTCCGGAAAGAGGAATCTTGATTTCCTGCAGCATTGACCTATCTTCTGTAAGCCTTTTTTCCTCATATTTCCTGAGCACTTTCATGACTTCGTTTGTCGGAATCTTCCTGTCAAAGAAAATCACTTCCTGTGCAGGGAAGTCTTTTTCAGAACATTTCAGTTTTCTATCAATCAGGAGAATTAGAGGTTCCTTTACTTCCTTGAGTTTATTAACCTTCTTTTCAAGATATTCCGGAGTCCAGAAGCCCACGATTTCCAGGTATACCTTCATTCCGTCCCTCTGCAAGGCAAAGTCCGGAACAAAAGCATATTTTCCGGCTCTGAGAATTGTGGGTTCTCTTTTGATCTTCCAGCTCCCTAAACTGAGGCTGCCGAATACCTTTTCAAGCATACTGTCGTAATCTGCGCTTTCAATGTCTATTTCCTGAGCCTCAGCTTCCTTTTCTGCACCGGTTTCTTCTTTCCCGGTTTCGTACCCTTCCTGTTCTTCTTCAAGTTGAAATCCTGAAGAGAGGGGGGCCGGGTATCCGATTGCCTCGGGCGTGGGCTTAAAAGCCTCTTCCGAGTCGTCAAGGGTAAACTCAAGAATGCGTTTTCCCTGGTAACCTTTGTAGAGGATTCCTGCCTTCAGCCTCCAGCCTTTTGATCTAACAAGGGTCGGGAAGAGTTTTGCAAAGGAATTCCCGTAACGTTCAGACATGCGGAAAAGGGAGGCTGGCCCATCGAGATGGAGATGGACATCTTTTAGCTCTTCTGGCTCTTTTAGCTCTTTTAGCTCTTCTAGCTCTTCTTTTTCTACTTCTGCTCCTTTTTTGCCTGTTGTCTCTTCAGCGTCTTCCAGGGAGTACATAAGTCCCGAACGAAGGATCTTCCAGAGAATCTTCTGAAAATCGCCTTTTATCCAGATGTCAAGGTCAACTGCGCGGAAGAGCAGGGTCTGGGTCAGGGAGAGATTATACTGTTTAAGGAGTTCTGCGGGCGAAAGAGGGAGGAAGCTTTTCAGAACCTGGTTTTCTTCAAGGTCAGCCCAGAGTGCTTTTTCAAGTTCCTGGACCGAAATTGAAAGTTTCTTTGCTGCCTTCTGCAGTGCCTCTTTTTTCTCGGCAGGAGAAAGGGCCATCCCGCCACAGGCTTCAAAAACGGCTTCCCTAGCTGCAGAAGAATCGACGACAGCATCCGTTTCGATCACAGCTCTCCTTCCAAGCAGCTGGGAAAGGCCTCTGATGAAACGGTAATTCATCTCTTCATACCCTTCAAGTTCAGCCAGAAGGTCTCCGTAAGTTTTCCCTACATGCTGCTCGAAGGTTTCTATCAGGAGCCTGGCAAGTTCCAGGTTTTCGGGGTCAAAGGCTGCATACGCAGGCTTTATTTTCCCTCTGGAAATGCGGGTTACAAGAAGGTCAGATGTGAGCAGAAGAGCCACCTCCTGGGCTTTCAGTGCTTTCAGTGTTTTCAGTGCTTTCAGTGCTTTCAGTGCTTTCAGTGCTTTCAGTGCTTTCAGTGCTTTCAGTTTCGTCAGCGCTTTTTTTCCTTTTCATCTGACTTTCCTTTACTGTGTTTCCAGGATTTCTTTGGGTTGAAACAGCCTCTTTTCTTCTCTTTGCAGTTCCGGTTTCGGTTGTTTCGTCGGCTATAATTTCGTAGAGGATTGCTTCTTTCCCTTCTTTTTTCCTCAGGATCCTGCCGAGGCGCTGAATATATTCCCGCTTGCTGCCTGTCCCGCTTGCTATAATTCCTATATTTGCTTCAGGGATATCAATGCCCTCGTCAAGCACCTTTGAGGTGACCACAGCTCTGTAACTTCCTGCCCTGAATTTTTCGAGAATAGAACTCCTTTCTTTTGCGGGCGTCCTGTAAGTAATTGCAGGGATGAGAAATTCCCTGGAAATAAGGTGGACGAGGCGGTTGTGTTCCGTAAAAATAAAGACCCTGTCGTCTTTGTGCGTTTCCAGAATCTCTTTCAGTTTTTCAAGTTTTGAGTCGCTGTTGAAAGCAAGGTCTCTTGCCGTATTTCTTGCAAGGAGGGCTTTTCGGGCTTCAGGGTCTCTCCCGCTTTTCATAACCAGCTTCTGAAAATCCTGCGGGCCTTTCATTATCATTCCGGTTTTCCTGATATAGTTAAGGAACACAGAATAGTGCTGTTCATACTCTTTTCGTTCCTCTTCCGTAAGTGCAATAGCTATCCGTTTAATTATGTAAGGGGCAAGGTGCCCTCCTGCAAGTTCCGAGATCTGCTTTTCATATACCTTCCCCCCGACAAGCCTGTTGAGTTCCGAGTGCAGCTCATCTTCCCGTTCGTATGTAGCTGTCAGCCCAAGTCTGTATGGGGCTGCGGAAAATTCGGCAATGCTTCTGTACCCGGCTGCAGGCAGATGGTGTACTTCATCAAAAACAAGGAGGCCGAATCTGTTCCCAAGAGTTTCGGCGTGAATGTAGGCAGAGTCATATGTAGAAACTGTTATCGGAAGAATTTTCTTTTCCCCGCCGCCAAGCTGCCCTATTTCCATGGAAAAGGCTCCCTCAAGCTGCTTTTTCCACTGCTCAAGGAGGTCAAGGGTCGGGACAATCACAAGGGCAGGGGTATTGCACCCTGCTATAGCCCGGATTCCAACAAGAGTTTTTCCGCTTCCTGTTGGGAGAACAAGTACACCCCATTTGTCATTCTCACCCCAGGACACAAGAGCTTCTGCCTGATAGTCCCTTAATTTCAGTTTTTGTCCTGAAGCCTCATAAGCTGCTGCAAGGTCAGGACATGGAAGGAGATCAAGAACGTTATCTTCAAATTGAATTTTAGATTTTTTCAGGTAGTTAACCGTATCCCTGTAATACATGGCAAGAGCCCTAAAGCTCCCGCTCCTTTCGTCCCAGACTGCATTGGGAACCCTTACGTTGCCCTGTATAAGCAGAGTCCCCTGCTTGAAGCTGATTTTAATCATTGTTTATTAAAAGTTTGGACATTATATATAATACCCGATTTCGCTTCCCGAGTTTCGCTTCCCGAGTTTCGCTTCCCGAGTTTCGCTTCGGGAGCACGAGGTCCGTTTCACTCGCTTCGCTCGCTCAAGCGGACTAATTTATGAAGTTACAGTTTTTCCTTGCTTTTTCGGTTTCGTTTCTGATAGCTAGAGTTAGTCTTTCATTTCCGGCGGCGCTTTTTGTGGTTATAATAGATAGGACTTACGCACTTCAATCTCCGTAAATTTAAAATCATATAAATTATAATTATTTATGGATAAAATGTACAACTTGGTTAAGTAATGTCTATAAATCTGCCCAAATGTACTGACCTTGATTACATTAATTTTCTTATTGCTGCATCTAACGTTTATAGTTGTACTGAAGCTGCTCGCTGTTTCCCTTCCACAACTGATGCTCCCTGTCATGATTGTTTTACTCGCCTCCTTCAAAAACAACCTTCAGATTTTGGGATCAGCTCGTATAGATTTTCTCAGGCTTTAATAGCTCGTTACGAAGTAACTTAGGCAACACATAATTATTTGGAACAAAATCGATAAAGATGCTTACGAAAATAGTTAAGTACAGTGTGAAAATGTAGTAAGTCATTTCGCGGTGGATCCTCACTATTAATAAAACACTTATCCGTGCACAGTATAACTTAAATTATATAAATTATGCATAGAAAGGATGGTCCAAACATTAAAATTATTCAGTGCCGATAATCTGCTCTATTTAATAAAGAGATAATTATATAACTGTGAATGACAAGTTAGTATTAAATATAAAAATCACTAACTGAGAGTAGCCGCCTCTGAGATGAAAACAATGGATCCACTTGAAAAAATATTCGGGAAAACCGCACAGATGACAGTCCTTAAGAATCTGATCGAACGACAAAACGAACCAACCTACCTTTCAGGAATAGCTGAGGAAACTGGATTGTCTCACGCCAGCGTATCAAGGGTTATCACACCTTTGATTGAGTCAGGGATTGTCTTAGAAAAACCCCTGGGAAAGCAAATCCGAACTTTCCAGGCGAACATGGAAAGCGAGAAAACAAAGTTGGTAATAGATTTTTACAATAAAATCAATCAGATGGTAGATTAAGTCTGAATAATAATAAGCATGCCCTAGTTTCGCTTCCCTAGTTTCGCTTCCCTAGTTTCGCTTCGGGATCACAGAAAATCGGATATTTTCTGGGAGTTGCACTGCAAGTGCAACAGCACGATGTCCGTTTCGGCCGAATTCCGCTTCTGCAGCACGGTGTCCGTTTCGCTTCGCTCAAGCGGACTTATACTTTTACTTTTTTTAAATATGCATAAACCGGGAATATCCTTTTTTCTTAACTCGTGATCTTTTGCAGCTTGAGAAGAAACAGTTGCAGGGCCGATAAGTCTTCTTTTCGATAAGTCTTCATTGGGGGGCTGTTTTCTGATTCAAGTGAAAAAGTGTTAAAAGAATCCGTTTTTTATTGGAGCTATCCGAAACTGGACTGCTGTATACAAAGAAGTTCTCTTCCAGTTCAATTCAATTTAAATATATTTTTTCCGGCCGGTGGTCTGCCTCAATCTCCCATGAATCTGATTTTGGGAGAGATGCCCGAAAATAGGCTGTTATCTCCTCCACAAAGCCTGGCTACAAAGCGTCTTCTCATTTGAGAGAGTGTATCTTCTTTTTTATAGGCACGTTTATATATTATAGATGCCATGTATGTGTATTGAAGATAAAGAGAAGTATAATCATCTGTTGTTAAAAACCAATTTTTGTTTTTTAAACAAAGAGTTCTATACAATCTTATTTTTAACAATTACTAAACAATTAAAACAAAGGTGAAACAAAAATGGAATTTAATGACAGAAACTTCAGAGGAAATTCTAACTTCGGCGCTCCCAGAGAAATGCACAAGACAACCTGTTCAGACTGTAAAGCTGAGACAGAAGTTCCTTTCAAACCTGACCCAGAAAGACCGGTTTACTGCAGAGAGTGTCTTCCTAACCACAGGACACCCAGAGAAAACCGCAGATATTAAGCCCGAATTTCGCGTCGGCTGAATTCCGCTTCGGCAGAATTCCGCTTCTGCAGCACGGTGTCCGTTTCGCTTCTCTCAAGCGGACTTACACTTCTACTTTTTTTAAATACATTATAGCACCAGAATATACTTTTTCTTAACCTGAGGCCTTTTGCAGCTTGTGAAGTAGAACATTCAGGGCTGATCAGTTTTGCTCTTTATCGATAAGCCTTCATTAGGGACTGTTTTAGAATTAAAGTGAAAACCTCTTAAATAAACCTGTTTTTGTTGGATCTATCCGAAACTGGATCACTGAATTAGAAAGGAAAACTCTTTGATCCATTCTAATCCAATTGAAATATATTATTCCTGCCATCGGCCTGCCCCAATCTAAAGAGAACTAAAAACCTGTGATTTTTGCAGATTTGGGAGTAGCACTTTTCAGGGCCTATCAGTTTTGATTTATCTACAAGTCTTCATTGGTAGAATATTTTCAGTAATTATCAATGTTTCTTACTTTCTCGTCAAACACATAACGAATACCAAAAACTTTAATTCTCCGTTCACAGAATCTATATAAGATTCATAGCATAAACTTAAAAATAAAAGTTCGGACAGATCATTATGCTTATACAATACATCCAGGCAGCTCTTGAAAAGGCAAGATATGAAATAATAGATGATGAAGAACCATATTATGGAGAGGTTCCCGAACTTGAGGGAGTATGGGCCACCGGCAAAACTCTTGAAGAATGCCGCAGAAGCCTGGAAGAAGTTATTGATGAATGGATTATTATCAGGTTGAGAAATGGACTGCCTTTGCCCCGGATTGGAGACCATATAATCAAAGGACCAGGAGATATTGCGGTTGTCTAAACTGGTTCCTGTCGATTGGCGAACCTTTGTTAAAAGGCTTCAGGAGCTGGGATTTGAAGGGCCATATTCTGGCGGAAAGCACCCTTTTATGAGAAAAGAAGATCTCGTTTTGACGATTCCCAATCCACATAAAGGTACTATTGGGGTTGATCTCTTGACCAGAATCCTTAAACAGGCCCGAATCTCAAGAGGAGAGTGGCTTGAAGAAAAGGATTCCTGAAAAATTCAGTTCTATATGTTTTTTATTTAAATTGAAATATATTTGTCTGGCCTGCGTTCTGCCCCAATTTAAAGAGAACTTGAAAACCTGTGATTTTTGCAGATTTAGAAGGAGCAATTTGCAGGGCTGCCTTTTGATAGAAGTGATCTTTTCTGTTGGGACGGTTGTTGAAGCTTTTTTGACCCACTCAATTTCAATTAAAAGATATTTTTCCTGCATGCGGTCTGTCTCAATCTCCCCGAATCATTTTGCAAAAAACAGGGAATCAAACGCCTTTATTCCCATGCTCGGATAGATATTGCTCAACCGCACGTTTCGAACTATACCATGTTTTTCCCATTTTTACTGCGTCCAGAAGCCCCTGTCTGGCCCGCAGACTGAGATATTCCTGAGAATAAGGAGTTATTGGGGCAAGTTCTTTTAGAGGCAGCAGTTCTTCGTTCCCGCCTGTAATAGAGAGGTAAATGGTCAGGTTTTCATTCAGGGCTTTTGCAATGAAATTGGCAAATGGGCCGATGTTTCCTGCATCTGCGGCTTTAAGAAATTTGTAGTATTTTCCTCTATCCTCTTTTTTGAGCACGATGGGAGGATAATCTCTTGCAATCAAATACAGATTCATGAGAAGCCGGGCCACTCTGCCGTTTCCGTCACTGAAAGGATGAATCTCAACAAACCTGTGATGCAGGAATGAAGCTGTTTCAACGGGATGCCCTTTGCTTTCAGCTATCTTCCCAATCAGTTCATCCATAAGTTTCACCATCTTTGACCAGTCAGGGGGAGCCTTTACTGCTCCGGCTATCCTCACATTCCTGGTACGATATCTTCCGGCATCCTCAAGTATACCTCTGCTTACGATTTCATGGATCTCCTGAATTGTAATATGGTCTATTGCACATTTTTTCTTTGCTAGCTCTTCCATCCGGTCAAAAGCTTTTGCGTTATTGATCGCCTCAAGATGTTCTCTGAGCGATTTTCCGCCTATAGTAAGTCCTTCTTCAAGGACTAGTTTTGTCTCCTGGAGTGTTAGCGTATTCCCTTCTATCGCATTGGATTGATAGGTATGAACCAATCTCATCTCTTCTTGCAACTTTCTTAAAGCATCTGCCGGAATGGGCCGCATAGAGTTGAGCCGCTTTATTTTTTCATCTATTTGTGCAAGAAGTTCTTCTTGAATCAGAGATGTATCGGTATATGTCATAATTTTACATTCCGATACATTTCTTATGATACATATCGGTATCGGCAGTTTTTTAAGCGATCCGATATCACGAGTTTTCCCGTCTTCGGTTATTTCAATTAAAATATATTTTTCCTGCCAGTGGTCTGCCTCAATCTCCCCCAAGTACGTTTGTTAAGAACAGAGAACTAAAAAACCCGTGATTTTTGCAGCTTTAGAAAGAGTACTTTGCAGGGACTGTCAGTTCTGCACTTCATCGATCGTTTTTCCTGAATATTGTGATTGAATCAAATCTTTCACTGGTTATGAGAGTTCACATTTCATCCAGTATTGTTTGATGTCCGGTTTTGTTTCAGGGATACCTTCCTCAACAGATAACCAAACCACCTCTAGGTTTACTCCTAAGTAAGCGTGGACCAATTTGTCCCGTATCCCTGCCAGATCTTTCCACGGGACGGAAGGATATTTTTCACGTACTTCAAAGGTATATTCTGTGTTGCTTCGCCAATGATCTCCAGAGCCCGAATTACTGCAAACTGCGTTTTGAGATCTTCGGTAAACTCTTCAAACGTCCAGTTGTTGACAAATTTTTCTGCTGCTTCCATTGCATCATAGATATCCTGGACATAGTCTTTTACTTCGCGAATTTCAATCCCTCTTTAAACGGCTTCAACTTCATTGAGGATGTGTCTGCCTATGTTTGGTTTTAACGCATCTTTCATAACCAGGTCTACCTTAATCCCCAGCGTATCCGAAAGGTAGTTCTCAAGGTTAATAAATTTAAAAATAGTAGGGTTCTTGCTGAATTCCACAAGCACGTCCAGGTCGCTTCCCGGTTTCTGTTCTCCCCGAACGTGGGATCCAAAAATCCCCAGGTAACTGACATGGTATTTTTCTTTAAGCTCAGGGAGCATTTCATGGAGTTTTTGGATGTAGATTTCAGCTTCTTTTCGGTTTTCCGGCATTTTTTCAGGCTCTGTTTGTTTCCTCTTTTTGGTATTTTATAGTAATCGGCTATTGTAGTATTTATAATTACTAAAGAGGGAAAGAAATCTTTTCCCCCTCTCTTTCAACTCAATTAAAATATATTTTTTCCTGTCGGAGGTCTGCCTCAATCTCCTCCGGATACGTTTGTTAAGAAATGAGAATTAAAAAACCCGTGATTTTTGCAGATTTATAATGAGCACTTTGCAGAGCCTTTTTGATCGAAGTGATCTTCTCCGTTGGAGGGCTGTTTTCAAATTGAAGTGAAAACCTGTTAAATGAATTCTATTTTCCTTGAATCTATCCGAAAGTTAAATCCTTTTACCCATAGAAATATTAGGAAATAGGCCTTATAACCGATAATATGAGGTTCAAAATAATCCTTGAGGAAGAAGAAGAAGTCGGGGGGTTTATTGCCAGTTGTCCCGGCTTGCCAGGCTGTTTTTCGCAGGGAGATACAGCAGAAGATGCTATTGAGAATATTAAAGAAGCGATTCAGGCCTGCCTGGAATCTCTTGCAGAAGATGAGTTGCAGGAATGCATTGGGAAATCCTCCTGCAGAGTGGTTGATGTGGTTGCTTAAATGTCCTCGCTTCCCATAATTTCCGGAATGCAGACAATTAAAGCCTTTTCTAAAGCTGGCTGGCTCCCTCACCGGCAGGTGGGAAGTCACGTTGTCCTTAGAAAAGAAGGTTCGAAGGTGACTCTAACTGTCCCGAAGCACAAAGAACTGAAGCCGGGTCTTTTAAGAAATTTAATAAAAGCTGCAGGACTTACAGTAGAAGAGTTCGAAGCTCTTTTAAAGTAAGATTTGTTCTATGTTATGTATTCCAGATGAAATTCATTTTTGAAGGTATGCTCTTTTCTGAATTTATTCGATTTCATTTTTAATATATTTTTCCTGCCGGCGGTCTGCATCAATCTCCCACGAATACGTTTGTTAATAAAAGAGAATTAAAAATCCGTGATTTTTGCAGCGTTAGAAGGAGCACTTAGCAGGGCCGATTAATTTTGTTCTATCGATAAGTCTTCATTGGAATATTTGAACAATCATCAATAAATTTCATTCTATTAATCAGTCAACATAAAGAACTCTTATGCTTTAATCATCCAAACTGCAGAATCTATATAATATTCAGATGGCATAGAACTAAATGCAAAAGAATTCGAATTATTCTAAGATATCTCTGAAGACAGATTAAAATGAAAGTGCGTGAGGTTATAAAGCTTCTTGAAGCCGATGGTTGGTATCCGGTTGCTACAAAAGGAAGCCACCGGCAGTATAAGCACCCGACTAAATCAGGCAGGGTAACAATTGCGGGTCATAGTGGAGATGACCTTGCGCCGGGCACTTTGAATAGCATATTAAAGCAAGCGCAATTGAAAATGGAGATCTAATCATGTATCGTTTCCTTGTTGTAATCGAAAAAGCAAACAACAACTATTCAGCATATTCTCCTGACCTGCCAGGCTGTGTGGCTACTGGTTCTACACGGGAAGAAGCAGAGAAAAATATCTATGAGGCTATTGAAATGCATGTGCAGGGGTTGCTGGAGGACAATTTACCTATTCCGGAATCAGAATCCTTTGCAGAGTATGTGGCTATTGCTGAAAAATCATTTAACACTTCCGAAGTAGTGTAAGCACTTTTTCGGATTCTAAATTCCTGCTTTTTAATTCAATTGAAATATACTTTTCTGCCTGTTTTCTCCTCAATCTCCTCCGAATACGTTTGCTAAGAAAAGAGGACTAAAAAACCCGCGATTTTTGCAGATTTAAAAGGAGCACTTTGCAGGGCTGGTTAGTTTTGCACTTCCACTATCATTTTTCCTGAATATTATAATTGAGAATCTATCCGAAAAGTGTTGTGACCGACTATATCTTTCACAATAGGCATATGCACAATTGGGATAGATACTCGATATTATAAACCATTGTAGATTTTTTCAATATGCAATTATTGGCTTTTCGGATAGGTTATAAGCGTGTCATCTTTTATATTATTTCAATGAAATATCTCAAGCTGTTCGTTTCGTGTCCGCATAACTTCTCAGATACATCTTTATATTTCGGTTCGATATTTTATCAATGGGATTTTTTTATTTTAAGAACGAGTCGAAAAAGGTACTTGTAACAAATTGGAATTCTTTGATTTCAGTACTTCACCAACTGACTTAAACTCTCAGCAAGATTTCATCTACTTATTTCATTTTTACCGTAATTGGGTGTTAAATTTTGATTTTCTCTTTCACAATGT
>MCHG01000232.1_pt1 | contig 24258 bp, 19 predicted proteins | sample 787351 | NCBI WGS metagenome assembly MCHG01 (sample SAMN05430296, study PRJNA330682) | permafrost metagenome | biome: Cold desert; feature: permafrost; material: soil; isolation source: enrichment culture inoculated with soil incubated with H2/CO2 at 20 degrees... ... | reverse complement strand
TGGACAAATGATACTACAGTCTTACCTGTCGCGTTTCATATATATGATGTAAATCCAGAACAAATCCAAAACAAAATAAGGAATGATCAAAACCGATCAAGATACACTCAACTTATAGTAATATTAAATAAGTTGTGGAAAAAGCGAGATTCAGAGCCTAAAATTGCTTGAATCCTATATTATTATATGGAAGAATATTATTTTAGATTGCTGTTTCAAAAATGAAAAGTGAGATAAATAAGTATTAAAAGGAGAGCGTCGCAAAAGTCAAAGAAATTCTACAATTGGATAATCTGAACGTTGACTTTAAATATGGATATAAAATTTTTACATTAAATTCAGACAATCGCTACCTTATTAAGGATAAATTTATCCTATTTGTAGAATCAAATAGACTTTTACGACGCTCTCTAAAAGCGCTCAAAAAGCTTTGAGGAATACTAATGAAAAACCCACTAAAAACAATAAGGGAAACAAAACCACTCATACATCATATCACTAACGGGGTAACTATTTACGACTGCGCAAACATGACAAGAGCATTTGGTGCACTCCCTGTAATGGCGCATGCCCCTGAGGAATGTGCAGATATGACAGGTATTTCATCAGCTCTTGTACTTAATATAGGAACTCTGACATCTGAAATCATCGATTCCATGATCATTTCTGCTGTTGCTGCAAACAAAAAGAAAATACCTGTAATACTTGATGCAGTCGGTGTGGGTGCTACTAAGTTCAGAGATGACATGGCAGAAAAAATTCTGAACTCTGTTCACATTGACATAATCAAAGGTAATTATTCTGAAATCGCAAAGCTGGCAGGCGAAAACGCTGAAACAAAAGGAGTTGAAGCAACTTCAATTGATGCTGACCCTGAAAAAGTTGCAAAAGAACTCGCAAAATCAAAATCCTCTATTGTCGTGATGACAGGAAAAGAAGACATAATAAGTGATGGAAAAAAGACATATATTGTAAAGAACGGTCACGAGCAAATGGGTTCAATTGTCGGAACCGGGTGCATGGCTGCATCAGTAATAGGCTTATTTGCTTCAGTCAATTCTAATTATTTTGATGCATCCAAAGATGCATTATGCTACTTTGGAGTTGCAGGAGAACTCGCGGCTGCAAAATCAAATGGGCCGGGAAGTTTTAAAGTTAATTTATATGACGAAGTATTCAATCTGTCAGATGAGAAAGTAGAAAATATGATGAATGTCGAAGAGAAGTGAATTCAAAAAAGATGAATTTTTTAAAAAGTAAATTTAAAAGAAAGACAAAAGAAGAAAGTAATTTTTGAAACGCGTATGCTGGATGGACTTAAGCAGTATGAGCCAGAAAAATCTCGACCCTAAAAACGATCTTTTAAAAGAGATAGAATTCTATCTTGTGACAGATTCCGGACTCTCAAATAAAGGGACTTTATCCGATGTAAAGGAAGCAGTTGAAGCAGGCTGCAAAATTGTTCAGTACCGAGAGAAAGACAAGAGCACAAAAGAGATGATCTGTGAAGCATCCGAAATCAAGAGAATATGCGGTGATAGAGCAATATTTTTGGTGAACGACAGGATTGATGTTGCTTTAGCAGTTGATGCGGATGGAGTCCACATAGGCCAGGATGATATGCCAATCGAAACTGCAAGAAAACTTCTAGGCACAGATAAGATCATCGGTCTTAGTGTTTACAACATTGACGAAGCGATCGAAGCAGAAAAAAGTGGTGCTGATTACATCGGCCTTGGTCCTATATTTGACACAGCTACTAAAAAAGACGCAGGAGACGGAATTGGCCCCGGGAAAATAAGAGAAGTCAAAAAAGCAATAAAAATTCCTGTAGTTGCTATTGGCGGAATAAACAAAGAGAACTGCGAGAGTGTTATTCAGAATGGAGCTGACAGCCTGGTTGCAATCTCTGCAGTAGTCTGCAGTGATGACGTAAAAAGAGAAACTAAAATTTTTATTGATATCATCCGGGGAATAAAAAAGGAATAAGAGGTTATCTGGACTCTTCACTATTCCTTATGGATAAGATGCTTTTTCAATTTACCCACATTGGTTTTTGTGATGATATCCACACGAAACAGCGGAGAGCCGTTATCTGTTAAATTCCATTGAATTAGGTCAGCAATATCAGCCAGCCAACTTTATGGAAATTCTTCTTAGACTGCCATCAAAATTCAGGTCGATTTTAATTTCTGCTCGCCTGTAAAGAGCTTCTTTTTACCTCAGTCAGCGTATTTCAGTCAGCGTATTTCAGTCATTGAGGGAGATGCTGAGTATTAAGTTTCGGAATCCCTCATTCTCCTGCATACCGACATTTTCAGGTGGACTGTTGATCTTGTGTTTGTTCTTTGGATCGATCCCAACTCCAGGGCTCGTCAAGGATATTAACACTCACTTTTTCTATCCCGCCAACGCTCAGAACTTTCCGCCTTACCTGATCCTTGAGGTATTCTGCCATAGGGCAGATATTTGTTGTCAATACAAGGTTTACTTCTACATTTACTCCGTCCACAATTACCTCTTTGACCATACCCATCTTGACAATATCTATACCTACTTCAGGATCGATTACTTCTCTTAGCTGGGAATAAATTTGCTCATCTTTTTTAGGAACGCTCTTTTGTAAAGGTGTTCTATACACGGATGTATATCTTTGTGCCTGAAACTTTTCTTCTAGCCTGCTCAATCTGTCAAGCATCTGGCTTACCACGCTAAGCATGGGGTCAGGTAACTTATTATGATCCAGTTGCCCTGCAGATACGGAGGGTTGTGGCTCTGCAATTCTGGCAGGGACTCCTACGACAGTAGCTCCAGGTGGAACTGGCCTGATCACAACCGAACCAGCGCCTACTTTAGCCCCTCTTCCGATAGTAATTGGCCCGAGTACAATCGCACCTGAACCGAGAACGACATCGTTTTCAATAGTAGGATGGCGTTTTGTCCTCTCAAGGGCTGTCCCGCCAAGTACAACTCCCATGTATATGAGGACGTCATCGCCGACCTCAGCAGTTTCCCCAATTACCACTCCGGATCCGTGATCAATAAATACCCGTTTTCCAAGCTTTGCTCCGGGGTGGATTTCAATCCCTGTAAGCATCCTCGATATATGGGACAGCAAACGGGCAAGAAAAAAGAAGTGTTTGTCCCAGAGAAAATGCGCTATCCGATGCATCCAGATAGCGTGCAGACCGGGATAGCAGCAGATTACCTCCAATGTAGACATTGCTGCAGGGTCTTTTTCAAAAACTGTCCTGATATCTTCCCTGATTCCCATTTGAAATCTTCCAGTATTAATAATCAAAAAGATCAGTCAAAAAGATCGGTACTCAGATAACGCTCTCCCGTATCCGGTAAGATGACAACAATCATTTTCCCGCTCATTTCCGCCCTGGATGCAATCTGCAGTGCTGCATATGTAGCTGCGCCTGAAGATATGCCTGCAAGGATGCCTTCTTCCTTTGCCAATCGTCTGGCTGTGGCAGCGGCATTGTCTCCAGTAACCTCAATTATTTCATCGACCAGGTCAAGCTTGAGTACTTCAGGAATGAACCCTGCACCGATTCCCTGGATCCTGTGCGGCCCCGGACTTCCGCCGCTGAGTACTGGAGATTCGGCAGGTTCGACTGCAATCGCCTTGAAAGTAGGTTTCCTTTTTTTGATAGCGCTGGCAACACCTGTAATGGTTCCACCTGTTCCCACGCCTGCTACAATCACATCCACCTTGCCGTCAGTATCTTTCCATATTTCCTCGGCCGTCGTCCTGCGGTGGATTTCCGGGTTTGCAGGGTTCCGGAATTGCTGGGGTATGAAGTAGAGCGTTGGATCTTCTGCAGCCATTTGTTCTGCTTTACTGATCGCGCCTCTCATTCCTTCAGTTCCGGGTGTCAGGACGAGCTCTGCTCCTAGAGCCTTTAGCAGTTTTCTCCTTTCGATAGTCATTGTCTCAGGCATGACCAGTATGAGCTTATAGCCACGGGCAGCGCACACGCCTGCGAGTGCAATACCAGTGTTACCGCTAGTGGGTTCAACTATGGTAGTGCCAGCTTTTATCTTCCCTTCGCGTTCGGCTTCTTCGATCATTGCCAATCCAATTCTGTCCTTTACACTTCCCAACGGGTTAAAGGACTCTACTTTAACTATCACATCAGCATGTAGACCTTTTGTCATATGGTTTAACCGAACGAGGGGCGTGCTACCTATTGTCCAGGTTATGTCGGAGTAAATTCGTCCCATACCATCGCCTTCTTCCCACAGTTTGTTTTTAGATTCCATGTAATTTTATTCGTTCATTCTATGTAATTTAATTCGTTCCAGAGCTTAAGTTCCAGGCTATATTATAAATTGCCAGTCATGTATGTTTTGTCACTCAAACCTTTTTCAGGCTTCACTACATTTATCTTGAGCATTTCAAATCGCGTGAAATTTTGCAATTCAGAACTACTAATCACATAGTAACATAAAGCAATTTATGGAAGATTCACAATTGTGAATTTATCTTACCTTAAATATATAGTTATCGAGAAGCTTCTGTACCTAATAGAATAGAAAATAGTCAAAATACGATATGGAACTGTAAAAAATAAGCTTTTATTTTTCAGGTTCCACTGTTTTATTGTCTGACTCTTCGGGACCACAACTGCTATTGCAGTTACTCTCAATTCCTCTTGCACTTACACAGATCTTACATATCCTTACCACAAAATCTTCGGCTTTATTGTCGATCAAGTCCTGAGCGAGTTTTTCGATCAATTCTTTCGTCTCGCCCTGAAACTCGATCCTGTACCCTCTTTTTCCCGAAATATACTGGGAAACTGCCGACGGAGCAATCCCCAGCAACTTTGCTGACGTTGCCTGTGACTGTCCTTTTTTTACAAGTTCGATTGCAAGACTGGCCCTTATTGCGGGGACCAGATCCCACACAATCTTCTGACACGGAGTTTCCATAATCACCATCACTTTGAAGTTTCACAATTGAGAACGAATATATCTTATGTACATATATATTTATTATCAGTGTAAAAAATAATAATAACAATAACGATAACGATAACGATAACAATAACGATAACAATAACGATAACAATAACGATAACAATAACGATAACAATAACGATAACAATAACAATAATAACAACAAGATTGATCGCATATTAATGATTTCTAAAAAACGGCCAGCTTTTAAGAGTTTGTCGGTTTCACCCGATGCATTCCACGATAAAACTTAAATAGTGACAATTGTTATGATTATTCACAATTGTGAAGGTGTAGGTGTGACAGTTGAAAATATGACCATTTACATGGATAACTCTGCTACAACTCCTGTAAGGAAAGAGGTTGTCGAAGAGATGATTCCCTACCTGACAGAAAATTTCGGAAATCCTTCTTCTATATATGATCTGGGGAAAACCTCAAAACATGCAGTCGAAAAAGCAAGAAAAAGGGTTGCTTATGCCATCGGTGCTGAAGAAAATGAGATTTATTTTACATCAGGAGGTACCGAATCCGATAACTGGGCAATAAAGGGGATAGCCTTTGCAAACCGGAATAAAGGAAAACACATAATTACCTCCTCAATCGAACACCATGCCGTCCTGCATGCCTGTAAATGGCTGGAAGGACAGGGATTTGAGGTAACATACCTCCCTGTGGATAAATATGGAATGGTATCGCCTGAGGATCTGAAGAACGTAATCCGGGATGATACGATACTCATTTCCATAATGCTTGCAAACAACGAGATAGGGACAATTCAGCCTGTCGACCAAATAGGAAAAATCGCAAGAGAGAACAGGATATATTTCCATACGGATGCGGTTCAGGCAATAGGCCACGTCCCTATAGATGTCCAAAAAATGAATATTGACCTTCTATCCCTTTCAGGACATAAATTCCAGGGACCTAAGGGTTGCGGGGCGCTCTACATAAGAAAAGGGACAAAAATAGAAATACTTCTTCACGGCGGGGCTCAGGAAAGAAAACGCAGGGCAGGAACCGAGAATGTCCCAGCTATTGCAGGTCTTGGGAAAGCTATAGAGCTTGCTGTGGGCGAAATTGGAGAATCGGATAAAACCCTGCTGGAGATGAGAGAGCGCCTCATAAAGGACCTTCTGAAGATCCCTAAAACCCATCTCAATGGACATCCCATAAAAAGGCTTGCAAACAACGTAAATGTAACTTTTGAATATATAGAGGGGGAATCTCTCTTGCTTCTTTTAAACGCGAAAGGGGTTTTTGCATCCACAGGAAGCGCTTGTAACTCTTCTTCTCTCGAACCCTCGCATGTGCTTACAGCCTGTGGAGTTCCGCATGAAATAGTTCACGGTTCTTTGAGGTTGAGCCTTGGAAAGATGAATACCCAAGAAGACGTGAATACAGTACTTCACCAACTGGATCAGAAAATCATCTATCCTCATTACGATTTCAAACATTTAACCGAAAGTATTTTGAAATCGGAATGAAGCTAAATGATTTCTCGATCCAGTTGGTGAAGTACTGGAATAGGGTACTTGAAGTTCTTCCTGAAATAGTGCAGAAACTCAGAAATATGTCACCATTGACCCCTAAGGAATACAGGACTCTTTGAAATGGTGAGCAGGTGAAAAGAAAAACAGAAGAATTACAGAGGAACTTTGAGAAAGAAGAAAACTTGTTATTGAATAATCTGAAAATTGAAAAATAGCGATGTAGGAGAACTCATGGATTATAGTGCTAAAGTGATGGACCATTTTTCAAATCCCAGAAACATGGGGAGCATTGAAAACAGTGACGGAATAGGAGAGGTTGGAAATGCGAAGTGCGGGGATATAATGAAGATATTCCTTAAAGTAGAAGGAGATCGGATTGCGGACGTGAAGTTCCAGACCTTTGGGTGTGGAGCTGCAATTGCATCAAGCAGTATGGCAACTGAACTCATCAAAGGAAAGACTCTGGAAGAAGCTTGGAAACTTTCAAACAAAGCAGTTGCAGAAGCGCTTGATGGACTCCCCCCGATAAAAATGCACTGTTCAATGCTTGCAGAAGAAGCAATCCATGAGGCGATTAACGATCATCTCAGAAAAAAAGGACTTGAGCCCTGGAATGACTAAATCCGCTATTTGAAAAATATCACGAATCAAAATCCTGGAGAGTACAAATGGAGAAAATTGCATCTGAAAAGTATATCCGGCAGATAATGCTTTTTGGGGAAGAGGGCCAGGAAAAACTAAGAAAAGCAAGGGTATTTGTTGCTGGGGCAGGGGGATTAGGGTCTCCGATCTCAACCTACCTTGCGGTTGCAGGGGTAGGGAAAATAATAATTGCAGATTTTGATACAGTAGACCCCAGCAATCTAAACAGACAGTTTCTCCACCATGAAAGGGATATTGGAAGAGATAAGATAAAATCCGCAGCAGACAAACTGCTTTCTATGAATCCTGAAATAAAAGTAGAGACAATCAAGGAAAAGATAACGGATGAAAATGCAGGCTCATTAGTTCCTCCTTGTGACCTGATCATAGACGCGCTGGACAATTTTGATACAAGGCATGTTTTGAACAGGCTTGCAGTTGAACGAAAAATACCCCTTATTCACGGTGCGGTCTCAGGGTACAGAGGTCAGGCAACAACAATAATCCCAGGAAAAACCCCATGCCTTTACTGTATTTTCCCTAGTTCATTTAAAAAAGAAGTATTTCCGGTACTGGGAACAACCCCAGGAGTAATAGGCACAATTCAGGCAAATGAAGCGATTAAATACTTAACGGGACAGGGAAAGCTTCTGGAAAATCGCCTCTTGTTGTGGGACGGTCTTTCGTGCTCTTTTAGCGAACTAAATGTTAATAAGACAGAAAATTGTCCGGTATGTGGAATTAATGAAAAACGGTAAAAAAGAAGCAACAGATTGAAAAACAGGTTTTCTGCAGGTTTGCTCCTGCAGCTTGAGGAATAAGATTATTATGGAAAATTGGGAAATTACAGAAGAAATAAAAAAACTTAAAGAAGAAAGGCACGCGATAATCCTTGCACATTTTTACACACGCAAGGAAGTACAGGAAGTTGCGGATTTTGTTGCGGATTCCCTTTCCCTCTGCAGGGCAGCAGTGAATTCAAAAGCTGAGGTTATAGTCTTTGCAGGTGTCCATTTCATGGCAGAGTCGGCATCAATTATTTCCCCTGAAAAGCTAGTCCTTTTACCTGTACCAGATGCAGGTTGTCCGATGGCGGATATGGTCACTGTGCAGGCTCTCCGGGATGCAAAAGAAAAAAATCCGGAAGCAGCTGTCGTGTGCTATGTAAACAGTTCGGCCGCAGTAAAAGCGGAATCTGATATCTGCTGCACGTCTGCAAATGCAATAAATGTGGTAAATTCTATTGAAAACCGGGAAATTATTTTTATCCCTGACAAAAATCTGGGAGCATTTGTATCCCTCCACACCGACAAAAAGATACATCTCTGGCCCGGATTCTGCCATGTTCATGACAACATCAGTGATGAGAATATAAAAGAATTGCAAAAAATGCATCCTGATGCAGAATTTCTTGCACATCCTGAGTGCAGGCCTGAAGTCCTGAACCTTGCAGACAACATTCTCAGCACCTCCGGAATTGTAAAAGAGGCTGAAAAATCAGGTTCTACGGAATTTATAATAGGAACCGAAAGAGAAGTTGTTCAAAATCTGAAAAGAAAATATCCGGACAAAAAATTTTATCCTGCGTCAGAGAAGGCTTTTTGCTATAATATGAAAAAAATCACTCTCGAGTCCATCCTTAACAGTCTTCAAAATATGGAATACGAGATCCATGTTCCTGAGCATATAAGAGTGAAAGCAAAAAAAGCTCTGGACAGAATGCTTGAGATCAGCGGAAATTGAAGTCGAAGAAGGACTGCAGGATCCTTCCCTTGATTTTTTCGCGAAATTTTTTGAAATTATCGACTCTGTAATCTGTTTTCTCATATTAAGAGATAAATATTTATACTAACATCACAATTGTGATGATGCTGTCACAATTGTGAATTTATGTAATAACTGAATGTATGTCAGAATGGCAGAGTGGCTATGCTTCCGGCTGCAACCCGGAATTATGTGAGTTCGATTCTCACTTCTGACTTGGAAAAACGGCTTAAAAAGAGGTAGAATAGAAAGATGGCGCAGAATATCAGGGTACAGAAGACGTTTGAAGCCTTATTTGCCCTTGAAGATATAAGGGAGATTTTCAGAGGAACTTTACCCACAGGTCTGAGTGAGACCGAAGAACAGGAGTTTCAGAAAAAAGTCTCGGACCTCAAAGAAATAATAAACGAGCTTGAAAGTGGGAAAGGAAATCCGAAAGTTACGCGGCTGGCAGGAAACCTTCCAATTAGAGACAGGGAAGAGTCCTTCATAAATATCCAGCCTATACAGGCAGCCGGAAGGCTCACTGTTGAAGCAAGAAAAGCGCTTATTGCTTACGGGGACGGCTATTCTACCTGCGATTCATGCAAGAAACCTTTCAGGCTTGATAAGATTACAAAACCTGGAATTGCGGATTTCCACGTTGAGCTTGCATACTTTCTCAATATGGATGAAGCCAGAGTGGTTCCCGGGGCAAGAAGAGGGTTCCAGGCAGTTGCATCCTCTTTGCTTGAAAAAGGGGATATTGCTATTGTTTCCTCACTTTCCCATTATACCGAATTTCTTTCTGTGGAAAATGCAGGCGGCATTGTAAAAGAGGTTCCCCTGAATGAAAACAATATAATTACAGCCGATGCAACCGCAGAAAAGATTGAAGAAGTAATCAGAGAAACCGGGAAAACTCCTAAAATCGTGATGATGGATCATTTCGATTACCAGTTTGCAAACGAGCATGAAATAAAGGGAATTGCAAAAGTTTCCCATCAGTACGATATTCCGCTTCTCTACAATGGAGCCTACACAGTAGGGGTAATGCCTGTTGACGGAAAGGACCTTGGTGCAGATTTTGTGATAGGTTCAGGCCATAAGAGCATGGCATCTGCTGCACCGTCCGGAGTTCTTGCAACAACCGAGGAGTGGGCTCCTATTGTATTCAGGACTACCCAGATGAAAGGCGACCTAACTGGGCGCAAGTTCGGCATAAAAGAGGTAGAGATGCTCGGCTGCACTCTGATGGGAGGGACTCTGTTCTCAATGATGGCTTCTTTTCCAGCTGTAAAGGAACGGGTAAAAAATTGGGATGAGGAAGTAAGCAAATCCAACTACTTGATTGAAAGGATCCTTTCGATTTCAGGAAGCAAGGTATTATCCGAATACCCAAGAAAACATGCACTTACAAAAATCGATACAACTGACAGTTTTGATACGGTTGCAAAAAACCATCCGAAAAGGGGCTACTATCTGAGCAACGAGCTTTCAAAAAGAGGGATTATAGGCGTATTCCCCGGAGCAACAAAAGCCTGGAAGCTGAGCACTTATGGGCTTTCCCGGGACAAAGTAAAGTACCTGGGAGATTCCCTGGTCGAGATAGCAGAGAAAAATGGTCTGGAGGTAAGATAAAGTGACGGAAGAAAACGGAAAGCGGAATGAAAAGAAAAGTAAGGAAAATAAGGGAAGTAAAGAAAGTCGGACAAAAAAGAGATTTGAAAACCTGGGAATTTCTACTCTAGCCGTGCACGCGGGAGCAAAGGCGGATCCCACTACAGGAGCAAGGTCAGTTCCGATTTATCAAACAGCAGCGTATGTATTTGAAGATACAGAACATGCAGCCGATCTTTTCGGGCTTAGAAGAGAAGGAAATATCTATACCCGCCTGATGAACCCCACAACCGATGTCTTTGAGAAAAGAATCGCTGCCCTCGACGGAGGCATAGGGGCGCTTGCAACAGCTTCAGGAATGGCTGCAATTACAACAGCTCTTCTTACCTTTACAAAGCCAGGAGACGACATCGTTTCAGGGGATAAGCTCTATGGGGGAACCTATGAGCTTTTCAATTACACATTCCCAAAACTCGGAAGAACCGTAAAATTCGTAAATTCAAGCAGCCCTGAAGAATTTAAGGATGCAATTTCCAGGAATACAAAAGCCCTGTATGTGGAATCAATCGGAAATCCGGGACTTGACGTGGCTGACCTTGAAAGACTTGCAGAGATTGCTCATGAAGCAGGAATTCCTCTTGTCGTGGATAATACTGTCTCTCCTTTGATCTTAAGGCCAATAGAACACGGGGTAGATATAGTAGTATATTCCGCAACAAAATTCATAGGAGGGCACGGGACTTCTATCGGAGGAGTAATTGTTGATTCAGGAAACTTTGATTGGAGCCCTGAAAAATTCCCTGAAATCTGCGACCCTGACCCTGGATATCATGGTCTGAAATATAAAGAAGCCTTTGGAAAGGCAGCTTTTATTTCAAAAGCAAGGGTACAGTTTATCCGCGATACAGGCGCATGCATTTCTCCTTTTAATTCATTCCTTTTCATTCTTGGACTTGAGACCCTTCCCCTCAGAATGAAGAAACACTGTGATAATGCCCTCGCAGTTGCGAAATTCCTGGAGAAGCACCCTAAAGTTTCCTGGGTCTCTTATCCCGGACTTGAATCCCACAGCAGTCACGAGCTTGCAAAGAAATATCTCAAATCCGGTTCTGGCGCAATAATAGGGTTCGGGATCAAAGGTGGAGTCAATGAGTGTAGAAAATTTATTGAAAACCTTGAAGTTTTTTCCCACCTTGCAAATATCGGGGATGCAAAAAGCCTTGTAATTCATCCGGCATCAACAACTCATGAACAGCTGTCAAAGGAAGAACAGGCAGCATGCGGAGTAACTGAAGACTTCATCAGGCTTTCTATAGGAATCGAGGACGAAAAAGACCTGATTTTCGATATAGAACAGGCACTTTCAGAGGTCTGAGCATGGAAATTTCGGCCCAGATTCCTTCCTTTAAAAACTTCTTTTCGGAAAAAAAAGGCCAGAATATAGGGGTAGTTCGCTCGACGAACTACGAAATCCCCGGAATCTTCAGACTCGATAGTGGAAAGACTCTTTCCCGCATCAGGATTGAGTACGAGATGTACGGGAAGATGAACGCTGATAAGAGCAATGTTATCCTTATCTGCCACGCTTTGACAGGTGATGCTCATGCTGCAGGGTTTCATGCGGGCGATAGAAAACCAGGCTGGTGGAACATAGTAATCGGCCCAAACAAGGCATTTGACACCGAGAAATACTGCGTCATCTGTTCAAACATACTAGGGGGCTGTAAGGGGTCCACAGGTCCTTCTTCCATAGACCCTGAAACCGGAAAAAACTACGGAATCTCATTTCCTGTAATTACTATAGCGGATATGGTGAACGCCCAGAAGAAACTGATCGAGCATCTAGGAGTAAAACAGCTTTTTGCAGTTGCAGGCGGTTCAATGGGTGGAATGCAGGTGCTTCACTGGACGGTCAGCTACCCTGAAATGGTAAAGAAGGCAATTGCAATAGCTACAACTGCGTCCTCAACCCCGCAGCAAATTGCATTCGGCGCAATCGGAAGGAAAGCTATAACCGATGACCCGAAATGGAATGGAGGAAACTACTACGGGAAAGAAAGACCTGTACAGGGACTGGCACTTGCACGAATGGTAGGGCATATTACATACCTAAGCGATGCTTCGATGCAAAAAAAGTTCGGAAGAGTTATTCAGCAGGAAGAGGCGGACATAGACCGCTCACCGAATTTTCAGGTTGAAAGCTACCTGAATCATCAGGGAGACACTTTTACAAAGCGTTTTGATGCCAATTCATACCTATATATTACAAAAGCAGTAGATTTCTTTGATCTTTCAAAGAATGGATCCCTTATAGAGGGATTTGCCGGGGTTACTGCAAAATATCTTGTAATTTCCATAACATCAGACTGGCTCTATCCTCCGTATCAATCCCAGGAAATCGTATCTGCTCTTACTGCAAACGGGGTTGACGCAAAATATGAAGAAATAAGGTCTCAGTATGGGCATGATGCTTTCTTGCTTGAAGAAGGACAGCTGAATTACCTGATAAGAGGTTTTCTCTCACAGATTCTTGTAAGTGACATCATGAACCAGAATTTCTATTCTGTTTCCAGAGACGAAACAATAGAAAACGCATCAATACTCATGGTAAAAAAGAAAGTGAGTCATCTCCCGGTCGTATCAGAGGATGGAAAGCTTGAAGGCATTGTCACTTCCTGGGATATTACAAAAGCAGTCGCCTGCAAAATCACTGAACTGAATGAGATAATCACACGCGATGTAAAATATGTACATGAAGGCGAAAGGATTGAGACTGCATCGTCAATAATGGAAAAGTATTCAATTTCCGCACTTCCCGTAATCGACTCCGAGAACCGGATAATAGGTATGGTTACAAGTGAAAGCATAAGTGCTCTTATCGGAAGGTTCAGTTAATTTTGAGGTTACTGGAGGGCTCAAAATTAGAATTGTTTTTGTTCACGTCGATTATGTACGGTACTGTGCCAAAAAGAAAACAAAAACAGCAGAGCCAATAAATGTAAAAAGAGATTATATGGAAGAAGGAGTCGTCCTTTTCTGCCGTGCTGAGAAAATCGATGAGGACAGTCTTTCTCATGCTGTTGCTGTTTCTATAGTCACAGAAATCTGAGTAACTTAAGTGTAAATATTTAAGTTTGAAATTATAGTAGCAGGTGGCGAGGCCAGTTACTGAAAACTGCGAACAGAAGAGGAGCTCTCAAACCTGACCAAACAAGGCAAATATGCCCGTTTTGTCAGATTTGATCACTAACTGCAGACACGACCTGATTATGATTCACTTTTTTAAATTAACTATGGTTTATCTATTTTAAAAAGGAATGCAACAAGCAGAAGAGCTATCATGCAAATCATTCCAAATACAGGTAAGTTCGCATTTTTTTCCTGTTTAGACTTCTGTTCAGCTCCTGAGCCTGTACTGTTTTGTTCAAGATTCTGAGTGCTAGGTTTAGTCTGTGTTTCATTCACAGTTGCAAGCTGTGTTTTATTCCCAGTCCCAGTCTGTATTCCACTCCCGGTTGCTGTGGTCTTACTCGTTATTGCAAAGGGAGAGAATCCAGGGGTTTTTGCTGTGAAATACAGGTATTTGTCATCTTCGCTTAACAGGCTGGTTGGCAGCTGATTCCATTTCTTATCACTGTACCTGTTCAGAGTGATGGAAGACTGGTCGATCTTTCTATCTTTTATCCAGGACTTTTCAATCTTGAAGCATACAACTGCGTTTTCGATATTCTTTGAAGTTGCAAATCCGCTGTTTCCAACCCAGATATTGAGAGATTTGTAGACTTCGCCAGAAGGCAGCCCTGAAACAAGGGTGGATTTTCCTTTCAGCAACTCGACAATGGTTGTTGTCTTTCCAGCTGTCTTCTTTGAATCGAAGCTCACATATATAACAGAAGTAGCATTCCTTGGGAAATCAAATTTTGCAGGGTTTCCACTTGTAACGAAGGTCTGTGAAATCTCTTTAGTCTCTACATTGTTTTGAGGCTCAGGAGAGCCACCTGCACCTCCACCACCGCTTCCGCCGCTGCTGCGGCTACTGCCGCTGCTACTACTGCCGCCGCTTGAGCTGCTATCTTTCAGTACGGTTATTGTAGCATTTTTTGAGGCAGTTCCGTTTCCATTGCTCACTTTAAGGTTAACAGTATAAGTACCGGGAGCAGTGTAAACATAAACAGGGCTCGCATCGCTTGTGTCAACGATCCCGTCATTATTGAAGTCCCATCCCCTTGATGCTGCATTTTGTGAAAGATCTGTAAACAGGACGGAAAGGGGAGCATAACCACTCGTAGGATTGACGTTAAAGTTTGCTACAGGATAAACCTTATTTTCATTCTGTGCCTTCTGCACAATTATTTCTAGAATTTTTGATTTTGTACCGTTTTCATTGCTTACTGTCAGATTAACGGTATAATTCCCTGCCTTAGAGTAAGTATTTATTGGGTTCTTAGCGATTGAAGTATTTCCATCCCCAAAGTTCCAGTTCCATCCAGTTGCATTTTGAGAAATGTCTGTAAACCGCACGGAAAGGGGAGCATAGCCACTCGTAGGATTGGCGTTAAAGTTTGCTACAGGAAGAACTTTATCTTCACTCGATGCTTCAGCCACAATTATTTCGAGAGTTTTTAAGTCTGTGCCGTTTCCGTTGCTTACTGTCAGATTAACGATATAATTCCCTGCTTCAGTGTAAGTATGCTCTGGATTCTTCGCAGTGGAAGTAGCTTCGTCTCCAAAATCCCAGTCCCATTCGGTTGCATTTTGAGAACTGTCTGTAAAATGCACGGAAAGGGGAGCATTGCCGCTCCTAGGATGGGCGTTAAAGTTTGCTACGGGAAGGACTTTATCTTCATTCTCTGCTTCCTGCACAACTATTTCTTGAGTTGTTGAGTCTGTGCCGTTTTCATTTGTTACGGTCAGATTAACGGTATAATCCCCTGCTTCAGTGTAAGTATGCTCTGGATTCTGCGAAGTGGAAGTAGCTTCGTCTCCAAAATCCCAGTCCCATTCGGTTGCATTTTGAGAACTGTCTGTAAAATGCACGGAAAGAGGAGCAGAGCCGCTCTTAGGATTTGCGCTGAAGTCTGCTTCAGGAAATCCGGCTGGTCCTTGGACAATTATTTTGTCGAATTTTGAGTCTTGTGGGCTGGAAATAGATACAAGTGGGAGATAGTCAAAATCATTCCCATTGATGTTATAGGGCAGGTCGCCAATCCCATTTTCATCCGAATCCTCACTCATCTGGGAAAAACCAGTTCCATCAGGCTTTGCCCAGAAGTTACCTCCGAGATATGGACCTCCGACAATGTTAGTACCTGAGGTAAGTGAACTGTTCCAGGTATTTCCTCCGCTGATTCCCAGCTTTACGTTTAGAGTATTATTAAAGTAATTGTTGTAGATCCTCTCATTACCTTCGAAGTCAGGAATAAAAATCCCGCATTCTGCACTGGAAATTATTGTGTTATTGAATAGTTCAATGCTGGAACAAGCCTCTACAAAACTAATCCCGATGCTGCAGTTTAAGATTGTATTACCAGAAATTCCGGTTCCGCTAGTAAAAGAAAGATCTATCCCGTGATGACAGTCCGTAATCCTGTTGTCGCGAATATCTATTCTCTGATCATATGCATCGATTCCACTGGAGCAATTTGAAATCGTATTACTGGAAACTACGTTGTCGCTCCCGCAGCAGGCAATGACTATACCCCCGCCGTTTAAGATTTCATTTCCGGCTATTAAATTCCCTGAGGAACTGGGTCCCAGTATAATATAACCGTTTTCAATGGCATTGCCTGTCAGATTGTTCATCCCGCTCCCTTCCTCCAGAGAGATCCCGCTCCCGCGGTTTTCGTCGAGAGGGATCCTATCGTTGAAGAGAAAGTTTTCGGAAATTGTATTATAACTGGCATTAACAAGGGTTATTCCCAGTCGTTTTTCAAAGACATTGTTTCCCTTAATGTTGCAATTACTAGCATTTTCAAGGCAGATTCCACACGAAGAGTTAAAAGTCTCCCCATCTCCTGTGATGTTAAAGCCACTGATCGTTACATTGTCGACTTTTATAAGAAAAACGCTTTCACTTTCATTCAGAGATTCTACAAGCACATCATAGTTTTTCGACTCCGACATGATCGTCAGGTTGCTGGCATTACTTTCATTCAGAGGTTCTACAAGCACATCATAGTTTTTCGACTCCGACATGATCGTCAGGTTGCTGACATTAACAACAACATTTTCCGTATAATTTCCAGATCCCACGATAACCGTGTCTCCAGGAAAAGAACTGTTTACTGCTTCCTGAATTGATCTGAAATCTGCTTCAGAGTCATTGCCTACTACAATTTCCTTTGCCGATGCCGTAGCTGAGATTGAAACTAAAAAAACAAAAACTAAGGCTATTGAAAAAAGCTTTTCTTTATTTCTCATTTTTTTTCCTTACGTACCCTAATTTATATATTCATTCAAAAAATCTTAATACTCATTACTTGCTAATAATCTTTAAACCTTTTCTTTGAAATCTTAACTCTATGGTCGTCCACTATTACACGATTGATGTACTAAAATCCCTAAATGTGGGTATATGTGATACTCTCAGCAAATAATTTTTTAAATTGTTTTGGTCACATACATTTGTTTGTAAAACATCGTATCCAAATTTTCACCATTCTTATCATATATACTACCAATCAGAACATAGATAAATTTAAGAGAATAAAATTTCCTTAGATTTAATAAGTATAGGAAAACTAGTTAACATTAAAAAGAACTGCACTTATAGGACGAAATAGAGTGATTTTCTAAATCATCTTTAATGTCCTGAAATCGTTTGTGACCCCTGCCTAAAATATAAAAAGCGGATCAAATTTGCTGTAAAATCACAAATTTCTAAAAGCCTCTGAACTTAAATTCAAATTCAGTAAAGTTGAATCATGAACTACAGCAAATTTGCAACAATGACGATACAGGGATTCTGAAACATCAACTATGGGGGGCGACCTTGATCTACAGTACCCCCTAATTTAAGATGATTTAGTCCGGGATCCGAATCTAATAGAAGGGCATATTGATAAAAATAACAAAGTTGGTTGGTTAAAAACGTAATGGGAAAACTCGAAAATCAGATCAGATAAAAAAAGTCAAGGATTTTGACAGTTGAGTAGGTTACTGAAAATATTAAGCCGAGATCTCTACATTTCCAACAATGCTTTAACTTAGAATGTTGCTGTCAATGTACCTTCCAAGAAATTAGCGTGCTCACATCAGGCAAGCAACGATTACTTTCAGCCAAACTCTATATAAAATATAGTCATTTAAAATCAAAGAGCTTCGTTTGGTGTTCTTCTTTTTTTCTTTTTGAATAGATTGCTTTACTAAGCAGTTCTTTTGTGCCTGTGATTTTTATCCCGGTTAATTTTTCCGGGAGGTATGAATAGAGTTTGTAAAGTATGAAATAATCCAGGATCATATTTGCTACCCAGAATAAATCTCCCAATCCAATGACAAGTATGAAATTATTTATAAAGTGGAATGACATCGCGATGATAAGAAAGACCCTTGTTTCTTTCGAGTTAACCTGTTTAAATCTTGCAAAGCCTGCTGAGGATCTATCTACTTTTTTAGATAAAAGTGCCACACCAAGAGCTGCTGTCGCGGAAGCACATATGTGTATAAGTACCGGGATAACTGCTCTCACGAGAACTGCTTGTGGATATACTAGGAAATACAGCAGATTTTCCGTGAACGCAAATCCTATCCCTGCCATTATTCCGAGTATCAAACCTCTTTTTTTACTAGTTATCGAATTCGGGTAATATAAAGCCAGAAGAATTACTCCAATGATCTTGGTGGGTTCTTCTACTAAGGGAGCTATAATAATTGGTCCTAAACTGGGTACCACATTTAGTAGGGAACTTAGAGGCAGGGCGATGAGAACTGCGGAAACAATTCCCCCTAATAAAGCGATAATCTCTGGAATAAGGGTAATAAGATCTCTTTCTTCACTTTCACATTCCAGAGTTTCCATTAAAAAAGCCTCGACACTACAGCATGTACGATAATAAACTTTTTAATTTTTGCTTCTAATTCTTTGAGGAGCTTGTCCCTTTGTGATCCTATTCATGTCTTTTTGTACAATTAGTTTTAGCATTTATAGTATAAATTTGTACTTTCCAAACTAGGACTGCGATTCAAAAGCACAATCAAAACCCATACTTTGGAATATATTGGTCGTTCTCTATTATTTGGTGGATGTAGTGCCAAGATATTTTGGGATAAATGAGTAGAAAGAAATTTCAGCTCTTAACTATTTCGAGTGGGTAATTTAGAGCCACTTTCTGATTGTGATACAACATATATAATATTTGAAAATATTTAATGTGGGAAACCACATTCAGAATTGACATTTTCTTTTTGGCTCGATCACGTTTCAACGGTATAATTACTTTCAACTCACATAAAACAGCGAAGATCCCGGGTTGCCAGGTAATCATAGCCTGTTAACGCAACGTAACTTAAAAAAGTTAAAAATACAGCAATTCCAATATGGCTCAGCGGGACACTAGCAATATTTTGTACAATATAGCTTGAACGCAAATGTTGCAGCTGTTTATCCAGAGTCCATAAAGCCAGGGAAAATATAATTACTGGCAAGAGATAACTAAGAATGTCCTGTAATTTAGGAGCTATTTCCGCTTCACTACCGTTTTGTTTCATCAGGATCCAGTATCCTTTTTAGTTATAGGATTAGAGTTTCTGACGTTGCACCTGGTCTCTTAAAGTAAATAAATTTTTGCTCACTGTTCGGGTGGGAATTTATCTATGGATGATACTTAAAATTACCTTCTTGATGCCTTTCTGTCAGAAATGAACTTTCTTCCAGATAGCTCTGAAATCATTTTTCCTCTTTAATTATTTCCCCTTATTTTTCTTTTTCCTTCCTCTGCCTGTGCAGGGCTACTTCAATACTGCTATAGAGATCTTTCTCGTCAAAAGGCTTTATGATATAACCGAAAGGTTCGGTTATCTTTGCCCGCTCAAGAATGTTATTATCAGAATACGCGGTCAGGTAAACTACTGGGATATCAAGCCTTGCTTTGATTTCCCTTGTAGCTTCCACACCATCCATATCCCCCTTCAACATAATATCCATAAGCACAATATCAGGAAAAGTACTTTCTGCCTTGCTTATGGCGTCCTCTCCAGAGGAGGCTACACCTGTAACCGTATACCCCAAACTCTTTAACATTCGTTTTATTCCCATTGCAACGATATGTTCATCCTCTACAATCAGAATTCTTCCTTCGGCCATTTATTACACCTTTTTATACTTCAGCCTCTGAAAAAGCTAATTTTAAATTCTGTTCCCGCTGTATTGTTAAGTTCAATATCTCCTTCAATCTGGTCCACAAGAGTGGTCACAAGCTGAAGCCCCAGGGAAGTCGTTTCCCGGAAGTCCAGTTTATCCGGGAACCCTATGCCATTATCTCTTACAGTAAGTGTTAACTTATCTTCCTTCTTCCTTGTTATTCCTCTAAAACCGGTCTTCTTAGCATTCTCGTTTCCGGCCACTTTATCCACAGCATTTTTTAAGCTTTTTCCCTGCCAGGCAGGATATTCTTCGCTGCTTTGCAACTTAATATAAATTTCCCCTTCCTTCTCTTTAGTAAAAGCATGCTTTAGGGAATTGGAGACCAGTTCATTTATAATTATTCCGAGAGGAACAGCAGTGTCCATTCCCAGGAAAACCTTTTCAACATCCAGTCTCAAACTCACTTTCCCATTACCCAGGGAATATGATTGCAAAAGGTAATTAGCAAGGTTCTGGATATAATCTGCAAGATCCACACTTACCATGTCCTCTGACTGGTAAAGCTTCTCATGGACAAGTGCCATTGACTTGACTCTGTGCTGACTGTCCCTGAAGGCTTCGATCACGCTCTCATCCGTAAAATTCCCTGACTCAAGGTACAGAAGAGTGGAAATCACCTGCAGATTATTTTTGATACGGTGATGGATTTCCTTTTTGCGGATTTCCTCCATCTGCAGGAGTGCATCTTCGGCTTTTTTATGCTCGGTTATGTCCAAAATAATCCCCTGAAGATTAATTTCTCCTGTTGAATTCCTCTGGATAACAGTCCTTTCGTCCACCCAGCGGATTTCTCCCGATTTAGTAAAAACCCGATATTCCGAAGTGTACGCATTACAACCTAATTCCACATTTTTCGAGAGCTTTTCCTGGATATTATCCAGATCTTCAGGGTGAACTATGTCTCCATAAAGGACCCTTTTGGAAGTGAAATCTTCTACTTCGTATCCAAACCTCGAGATATTCTTAGAGACAAATTCTGCAGGCCACATAGGCTCATATTTCCACAAAAAGACAATTACAGGACTGTTATGGATAACTCTTTCCATTTCCTCTTTAAGCTGGTTAGAGTGCTCAAGTTCCCTTGCATAGTCGAGGAGGGATTTTTCTGCCTCTACTCGCTGAGTAGTGACCATATCAAGAGCCTGGCGCGTCTCTTCTATGCCATCAGTAAGCAGCTTGAAATCGCCGTGCCCTTGTACCAGAATATGCCGTTTAAAATCATTATGTTGAAATGCTGTAAGGACTGTGTTTGAATCGTCAATAATACGGTTTAAAGTTTCGGAAAACTTATCAAGGGTATCTCCAAGTTCTCTGAACTCTCCTTTTAAGTCTACATTGAACCTTTCTTTTAACTCTCCTTCTGCAAGGGCATTGGTCACTCTCATAGTCTCTCTTATGGGAACAATTACCGCTTTAAGGATTTCATTCAAGCCTGTAGGTATTTCTCTGAAATCTATTTCCACATCAGTATCCGCCCTGACATCGAGGTTTCCTTTAACTGCTTCCTGGGCAATACTCTTAAAATCTTCAACAATTTCATCTATTGGCCTTGTGATAGAACGTGCAATTAAGTAAGCAAGGGCAGCCATGAACAGGATTGATATTGCAGAGATAACAAGAAGCCTGTTCCGGAGATCAATAACACCTGCCAGCATTTCTTCTTTCGGAATTACAAGGATAAATGCGAGATTTCCGGTTCGTACAGGCTCGTAGAACATTACAACATTTTTGTCTGTTGTAGAGTCTTTTACCTCAATATATCCTCCTGTTCCTTTTTTTATATCATTTGCTGCACTGGTAATCTCTTCCGAATTGAAATCATAGAGGCCCTTCTTTCCAATCCAGTCCTTGCGTGTAGGATGAGAGAGCAGAACTCCGGTATTGCTTACCATGAAAGCATATCCTGTGTCAAAAGCTCGGACTTTGCTTACTGCCTCGTCAACATAGTCCAGAGGGACATCCACTCCTCCTATCCCTACGAACTTCCCATCCTTGAAAATCGGAGAAACAAGGCTTACCATGAATGTCCCTTCATAAAAGTAAGGCTCTGTTAAGACATCTGCTCCTCTTGATTTTGGCAGTTGGTAATAATCAGAAGAATTATAGTGCACCAGGGGCGCAACGATAGGGTGGCCTCCAATCATATTATAGTATGGAACGAATCTGCCTGTTGCGTCATGCCCTGTGGCATTCACATATTCTGCATCTCTGCCATCAAAAGCATTCTGCTCATAGCCTACGTAGACCCCTATAAGATTCGGGTTTTTTTCAAGAATATTTTCAAGGATATTGATTACTTCACTCCTGTTGGAAGCTTCGTAATTCTCCATTGTATGGGCAAGAGTTTTTGCAATTGCTCTGTTTGCTTTCATGTCGGAATCAAACTGGTTTGCATAACTGCTTGCCATTTCAGTTGATTTTTGGTAAGCCAGCTTTTCTTCCTGAGAAGTTACCGTGTTTATAATTACAGCCGTAGAGACAGCCAGAACAAGAAAAACCCCCACAACAATATAGATAACCAGCTTTGATTCGAGGGGGAAATCTTTGAATCTCATAGTCTAAACTCCAGCCAGTTGTGCAGGAACAGAAAAGGTATATTTGCTCTTTTTCTGCCTGGAAAAGGTCGACAGCCCTTAGATTCCAGTCACTTCTCTGGACAGGTTTTTGTAATGCATGAAAAGTTCCCTGCCCCAGCGAAGAGCACTCAGATCGAAACTCATCACTAGTCTATGATCATATTTTTCTTGTTTATCAAAAAGACAAAGGTACATGAACTTTTCAGTAACAGCAATAGTCGGAAGCTGCAGCCTTTCCTCGCATACCTTAATAATGGTATTTTTGGAATTCAGCAAGGTTTCTAGTTCATCTCTGCAGTCCTCTTTCAGTCTCTCGAATACTGCTCTGGTAAGCACTATTTCCATTTCAGCTTCACTTTTTGCAAGCTTGGAGTAAAGAGATGGATAAAGAGGATGGTAGTAAGAAAGAGAACTCATTATGTATCTGGATTTTATAAGATTCTCAGTAAATTCCCTCGGGAGATCGAATAGATGGTTCAGGTCAGGCTCGATTACCCTGCATTCCCCCAGTTCTCCAAGCCTCATAAACAATTCGCTGGGCACCACACCTGTGTCCCTACTTGCCCAGTACTCCTTATTCTCTTCGAGAACCTCCAGTGTACTCAGGAGAGGGAGCATATTTCCTACAACAAGTGTTCCAATCTCCGAAAGTATATAGGTGTCATCTTTCTGGAGAACTAACCCCTGCTTTTTAAGGATTTTAATCTGGGGCATCATCGCTTTTGAGGTCACGTTAAGAGAAGTTTTTATTTGCTCGATGTCCCGAGGCCCTTCCATAAGCAAAAGCAGGAGGTTTTTCCTTTTTTCAGAAAGCCAGATAGTATCGCATAATGATGAGCTCATTGCTATTCTACATTTATTAGAAACTCTTTTATTAATAGATTCTGTTAGAAATGCAAAATATATTTAAAAAGCAGACTATATCTGAAAAAGATTTTGAGCTCGTAATTTAAAGCAATTGAAAATTTTAAAAGCATCTAAAAATCTCTTTACTCTTGAATTGGCATATACCTATTTCTTTTACATGAAAGTTTCGAAAGAACTACGTGGATTGGGCTATATATTATTGTAGCTATAAAATAAGTTGCTTACTTGCGAATTAAAACAAGTCCAACAAAGGCAATTGCATGGGAAATAACCACCATTTATTCAGAGAGGGTTAAAAATGGCACTAAAAACGGATTAAAAACGGATTAAAAACGGGATAAAAACAGGTTAAAAATAAAAGAAGGACGAATATTTAATAAAAGCCAAAAAGTTATCGCATCCTCTAAAGAAGTGAAAATTTGCAGAGAGTTACTTGAGTTTTACCTCTATACATTGGAATATGGTGTGACTCACGTTATCTCTGAGAAAAGAGAGCTAAAAGGAAGATTTCAGGCTTGAAACTGCATGAATTTCTTCTGCTCCAACCCTAGCAACGCATTACAAAATGTACCTGAGAGTTATGGCATGTGGGAACGTCATAGCTTTTGGGTGCCTCCAAATCAAATACATTTTTTACGATGCCTCGAGAACTTTTCAAGCGTTTATGAACTTTTTTCTCTTTTCTGCCAATTTACTTTTGTTTTGTAGGAAGGCCGTTAATTTATATCCAGTTGTCATTATGTATCGCGTTGTATAATAGGAAGGGCTTTCCGAAGCCATCGTAGATGCAGGAGAAACTGATGAAGCTATTGCTCGTCTTTTTGTGAAGATTTCCGAAACTGATGCTCTTCTTAAAGATGCTGCCAATGAGAGAATCCAGCTCGAAAAACTAATTTCTAACTTCTCTTCATTTGTCATCGGTTAACGAATTTTATGCACAACTTCGAATACCACGTGTAGTGATTTTCCGACTTGAATGTTGAGA
>MCHG01000231.1_pt1 | contig 24375 bp, 25 predicted proteins | sample 787351 | NCBI WGS metagenome assembly MCHG01 (sample SAMN05430296, study PRJNA330682) | permafrost metagenome | biome: Cold desert; feature: permafrost; material: soil; isolation source: enrichment culture inoculated with soil incubated with H2/CO2 at 20 degrees... ... | reverse complement strand
AGTATCATCGGCCCTGGAGGTCTTAACTTCCGTGTTCGAGATGGGAACGGGTGGAACCCCTCCGGCATGATCACCAAATGTTTGAGATAAGTGTGTTCCTACGAACGCCCTTACTACGACGCTCAGTTATACCGTCATTAGTAGATGCATAAATTAGAAACCCTCCCTAGCCCGTAAGCCAAGGAGGGTTTCTGCTATTAACGATTTACCAGTTGTTACGTGTTGGGGGAACAAAGCACTCACGGCAATAAACAGGTTTGTCACCTGACGGTTGGAAAGGAACAGTAGTATCTTTTCCGCAAGTAGCGCAAACAGCTGGGAACATTTGGCGTTCTTGACGACCATAGCCACCGCCATCATTTCTGTTTTGTGCTTTTTTAGCTGCACGGCACTCTGGGCAACGTCCAGGTTCGTTAGTGAACCCTTTTTCTGCATAAAATTCTTGTTCCGATGCTGTGAATTCGAAATCCCGACCACAGTCTCTGCAATTCAATACTTTGTCATTAAACATTATAAAAAAACCTCCATAATTATATTACCCGCGCTACATGGCAAGTTCACACTTCCTGAAAGCCTAAGGCAATAGAGAAGGTTTGCTTAAATCCCACTAGTTTTAACGAGCTTCCATTAGTATAACCGGATAATCGAAACATGTCAAATTTATAGCTGAAATATTTGGATAAAGCCTTTTCGAGCTTGTGACTTTTAATAAAAAGATCCCCGCGTCCGGAGATCTTTCGCGCAATGTCCCATAGGGCTTACACTAGCCTATGGGACAAAATTTTCGAAAAAGATTCCCCCCGTTCATTAAGCGGAAGGACAAAGGATTTTACTACATGAAAAAGACAAAACGGTATGCTTAGCCACTTAATAACGGATAATCATCTGTTTTTCTTATTCTTATCATAAATCATAACTATTACCATTCAGTGACCTTTGTGTGAGGATTGTGTGAAGGCTTATATTGGAAAGTATTATAAGCTCATGCTTCCAATCATTCCCCTCATGTGCCCCCAATATTATTCTCAAGAACCATGAACTTATTAGATAAGTTCGGCTTGCCCAATACGAACGAATTTCCCCTGACCAATCTTCATTTGGCCTTGTCTATGGGACAAGAAAAAAATCCCTCCGTTCATTAAGCGGAGGGCAAAGAACTTAACTACATGAAAAAGACAAAAACTGCCTTCGTCATATTATACTATATTATTACATTTATGTGTTAAAATTGTATTTGGTAATTTATAGGATGTAACATTAAGATCGATTTTCCCAAGACGGCGTGAACTAGAACCAACGATCAATGCATCTTAAAAGAATCAGCATACAGCTTAAAATAGTCTTAATCCCACAGGGACCAAACACTCAGGCACATTATTCTTAGGCGAATTTACTAAAGTTGAAACCTCATAAGCGATCATTAGGTCCGTTGGATACGGCCTTAATAGGTTCTTAAGAAAATAGCTATCACTGATACCCGGGTCCAACCACACCCTCAGCATGCCCTGGAAGAATAACGGGCATGCGTTTGTGTATAGGCGCCATACGTTCATTGGGAGTCGTTGTGTGGGACGACGCCGAAGAAGGCTGTATCTTTTATTTGACCCGATAATGCGTTTGAACTGACGGTAGCACTGTGACAGCTTGTATTACTAACCCCACAAAAATGTACACACCATGTATGGGAGCTATTTTTTTTAAAAAGAGACACAACCGTAAAAGGTTTCTTCTTGTTTGTATCTTCCACACTTATTTCCTCTTCTCTTTATCAATGATATGACATTCAACTTGTAGAGCTTATCTAAACTGGTTTTTACTTAGGAACTCTTTGAAATATTTTTAAGAAATGACCCCAAAATGGCACAACAAACCAGGGTAAATAGACAAAAAGCAATAATGATCGGTGTATTATTAGAAAGGGTTTTTTGCATGGTAACAACCGATAAACTGATAATATTAACATTAGTTAAGATTGCAAAGACCATCATCATGGGTGCCATCAGATATCCCAAAACTCTCTTTTTAATCAGCAGGACAGAAGAAATAAACATTAATGGCAAATAAAAAGAGAAGTCTAAAGCCTGAACCGGATTGATTAGTAAATTATCCTTTGCAATGCTCTCTGGTACTGTATTCGTTAAAACTGCAGGAAGCGTATCAGAAAGCCACAACAAGGTGAATGAACAAGCGACTACGAATAAAAAAATTCCTACTATTTTAGTTGGGGCTTCTTCCGAAAACCAACTTTTAAAGTCTACATTAATATTATTTATCAAAAAATTCAGGACGGAAAAAATTGATAAAGCTAAGATCAAGCAATAAACGAGAAATAAAAAATTAAAATGAAGGGCAAAAGTATAAATAACATAAGAATATATATTGGTGATCATGGTCCCAATCCAAATAATTTTTGCAGTTTTATTTCCTTTGGAAGCATAAAAAGCGGAAGCGATTAGAATAGGCGATATAAAAAACAGATTAGAAATATCTTGTCCAATGCATTGCGACAACCAATCCACAGTTTCCTTTGCATAAAATTCTTGAACCCAAATCCCGATACTACTACAGGTTACCATCAGTATTACGATTGGGATAGTGAAATATAGCAGACTTTTGTCATTGCTGGGTTTAGAACTAAGGTTATTCATCTTTATCCACTCTTTCTTTTTTCTGATCCATTTCATTAATATTCAACTGAAGCTTTTGCATGACCCTTCTTGCAACGACTAATTCATCTTGTTCAATATCCTTAAACAATGTTTGAGTAAACGAAGTACCTTCGCCTCTGATCGTTTCCCAAAAGTCATAACTATTTTCTGTCAACTTAAGTCTGGTTACACGAGCATCTACTTTATCCTTTTCTAAAATTAATAACCCCTTTTCTACTAGCTTTAAAGCAACCTGCTTAACATTCTGATGGGAACTTCCCATTTCTCTTGCAACTTCGTTCATGGTCGGTGGCTTATCAAATAAGTTGTCAATCGTAGCAGATAAAAACCACTGTTTTGTTGTAATATCAAATCGATTAAATTCTCTTTGGAGCAGCGTGTCGATCCTGTTAGCCACTATAAATACCGATCCAAATAAATATTGCTGATCATTCATCATTTCAACTTTGCTCATACATACCTCCATCTGCCAAAATATAAAGGTAATACACTACCTATAAATGTAATGTATTACCTTTCGGCATGTTTGTCAATGTATATTTCGATTTAAACAAATTTCAGACGAAAGCTATAAAAGTCATGGTTACATTTTTCGGCTTACACAACCGTATGAATTCCGCAAAAGCAGTCTCTATTTATTGACTTGGATTTGCCCTTTAAACGAATTTTAGCCACATTGCATAACCTCGATTTCCTTAAAATATGAAGCAACTGACTAGCTGTTCACACTCTGGAAATCATCTGCTATGCAACACGGCTAAAAGTGACTAAATGATATGAAGATATTTTATTCATATCCTAAGCAAAAACCAAAAAGCACAGGCATATAACATGCGCTGTGCTTTAAGTAGGGTTGTTTTAGAAGCTAGAGTGCTGATCATTAACCCAATGTCGTATTTTTCTTAAGTTCGGACCCTAATAGTTTGCCTGCCTTATCAGCTCGATCTATTGCATCCTTCTGTTCATCAAAACAGGGAGGACAATGCTCACTCTTGATCTCGTCGAGAAATCCGTGGTCCTTAACGACATTGCCAATACTACAACTTTCTCCATATCCACAAGTATAACACTGGGAATAGCCACCTGCAACGACTGAACCAACTATCTCCATCTTATTTGATTGCATCATCTTGGCAATCAATGTCTGAACGGAATTTTCAGTCTCTCTGCTATATTCCACACTCACAACGACACCTAACTTACCTTTTAGACTGAACACATCTCTGTGCCGAAAACAAAAGGTTCTTTCCAAACAGGCATGACCTAAGGCATTAATTGTCCCATAATAATTAGGTGCTCCGAATACAATAGCCTCCGCTTTGAGCATCTTTTCCCCAATTTCGTTCCAGTCATCCTTAACTTTGCAAAGATTATCTGTGGCACACCTTGTACATCCAATGCAACCGTTGATTCTCTTGCCAGCGAGGGAAACATATTCATACTCCAATCCTGTCGCCGCCAGAACCGCCTTTACTGCTTTACTTGTCACGCCATCTTTGCGCCCACTGGCACTTATTCCTAATATCATAATTTTTCCTCCCTTTATCCTAATTTGTATGGCTAGGCACTCAGAATATATTTTGCACACTGGTCAGTATATTAGAGGCATAAAATAGGAGCCTGATCGTTCCAAGGTAAGTGATGATGTGGATATTTAAGCACCTTAAATGTGAATCAACTTTGTACAAAGTTAATTCCATATATTACGCTTCGTTGTGCAGGGTATGCTGTTGTACAAAGCATTTTACCAAAGTTTTTGCTAGTTCAGTTACATTCATGAGAACATAGATGTCTTGCTTACTTTTCATTAATAATATCCCGCCTTCAATCATCGCGATAATTCCATAGGCTAACTTGTCAATTTCGTCATCTTTTACTGGAAATGGTGAGACCAAATCAGCTAGCACAGGTCTTATTTTATCTACCCATTTTTCAAACACAGCCTCAAGGCGCTGGCGAAAGACTTCGTCGTGTTCACTCATTTCAACGGCAAGATTGCCAAACATGCACCCGCATTTAGCCTGATTGCGCTTGTGGAGGTTTACGATCCATTCCATCATATCATTAAACTTGATTTCAGCATCCTTCTGAGAACTCAGAATATCTTCCAATAGTAATCGGTTATATGTTGAAAAATAATGATCAAGGACAGCTAAACCTAGTTCATGCTTAGAAGAAAAATAGTAATAGAATTGCCCTTTTCCAATTTTCGAAGCCTCTAATATATCGCTAAGTTTTGTATTTCCATATCCTCTAGAATGCATTAATACTACGGTTGCTTCTATTATCTGCTCGCGTTTATCAGACATGATTACAATCCTCCAATACCAACCGGTTGGTACAACTGTATTATATTTTTAGCTGGTTTGTCAAGTATAGTATTAATATTCCACACTTAACAGTTGTTCTGTCAGTCGATTCCCAGTCCGTTCAAGTCTGTTTTATCCCCCGGCCTTCGTCATAAATTCAATCTTAGCCGCCTTCAATGCTTGAATTATCGTTAATCGTACCTTCTGATTAAACCCTTTCATAATTTCATCATTCGAATCAACAATTGAGATCGAGAACACCTTTTTATTTCGAACAGCTAAGGCTCGGATAGCAAACAAAGTCCTATGCAAATAAAGCATATAGCTAAATTGAGTGTAGTTCTTTCTGTTATGCTATACTAGAAAATAGAATAGTTGCTCCTTTATCAGCTGTTATTTTACTAGTGAGACCTGACGAAAAAACTGGAAGAGAGGTGCCTAGATGGCGGAGATAATTGCTATCAGTGCTGGACGCAAAAACAAGGTAACAGAATCATTAATTAGGGCGATTTTGCAAGCTACAGGAAAGTCTTACGAGTTAATTTCTTTGTCTGGCCTGATAATAAGGCCTTGTGAAGCTTGTAAAGGATGTGTTAAAACAAACAAATGTGTTCTTGAAGATGATTTACAACCAATTATAGACAAAATGCATCAGGCTAAGGCAATCGTATTTGGGGCACCTACTTACTGGGATCATATGAACGCTAAGGGTCAAGCTTTTTGGGAGCGAGTTTGCTTTTCCAGCAGACACAATGCATTATTCCCTTTAGCTGGGAAGCCAGGGGTAATAGTTGCCGTTGATGGAATTGGGGATGGTAGATATGTCATTCGTGATGCTGGATTATTTTTTGAGGATGCCCGGATAAATCTTGTGGATACTATTGTTGCGCAGGGAGAATATGCATGTTTTTCCTGTGGTTATGGAAACCGCTGTTCTGTGGGGGGCTTTGTTGAACTTTTCCCCTTAGGCACACCAATTACTAAGGAAATTATTCCAACAATTACGAATCAACACCCGGAGATTTGTAATTTGGAACCTAGTAATAGAACGCTAATACCCCAAGCCAAAAAAATTGCTGAAGCTTTATGCAGGGTAATGGAGTTCTAAGATAAAAATTTGAAATTTTTTTTAAATTTTGGTTAGTCTTATCTTCTTATGAGTCGAATAAGTCAAAAAAAGTCCATTATCTCATAGTGAGGGATAATGGACTTTTAGTATGTATTTCGGATTAAATTTGCCTCGTTTTTATCAACAATGCCCCCCCACTACAACGGTTGCATTGGATGTCTTATAAAGATTCATAGTCTTGTCTCTCTCATCAATGAAAGAAGTATGTGCTATACTAAATTGTATTGTTCATAAAGAATGCAGGAACTAAGAAATTAATTCTCAAATCGAGGTGACAGAGATATGTTTCTATTGTTAGAGAGCTTTAACTTGATATTAGCCCTATTCTTTACTGGACTTCTAATATTAACAGGTTATTCACTTTTTATCGAGCACGAAAAGGATAAGATACCGCGGGCTATCGTGCCCGGAATTATTCTGTTGGGTGCCATAATTTTACCTTTGACTAGTACGTCCCTGCCTCATCGCTTTATCATTTTAATGGTTTGTGATTTGATCATACTCCTAGTAATTTCACTTTTTCTGTTGCCGATTGGGAAAGTTAAACCTTTCGTTATACCAGAGAATATTAAAAGAATTGATGAGAGAGATGTAATGTTTTCCCGGGCATCTTACCGGGAGGATGAAGAACGCTATGCTGATTATTATCGGAGAAACCCGGAGAAACAGCCAATTGATGATTCTATCCGCTCGCTGCCCGGTCTCTGCAGCCCTCTGACGCCTACCTACAATCCTATTGCAGCAGCTGTAGCGGAAGGGAATTTTCAATATTTATACGATATTTCTCGGTATGTTGAAGGAGCAAAAACTACCGCAACCCCAAGGACAGTGAAGCCTTCTGAAGTAAGCAGCATGATTAAGGAAATCTCGAAGTATTTCGGTGCTGTCCTAGTCGGAATCACAGAACTAAAGCCTTATCATTTATACACCTACCGCGGCAGACGACCAGAATCGTACGGCACTGAAGTACAGCTTAGTCATAAATATGCCATAGCCTTCGCAGTTGAAATGAACTATGAAATGGTAAAAAACGCTCCCCAATCGCCTACGGTCGTAGAGTCCTCTCAACAATATATCGCTGCGGCCACAATTGGAATGCAACTAAGCTATTTCATCAGACAATATGGCTTTGAAGCCAGAAATCATATGGACGGTAATTATTTGGTCGTTGCGCCTCTGGTTGCTGCGGATGCCGGGCTTGGGGAAATAGGTCGTATGGGAATTCTGATGACCGAGAGCTTTGGTCCCCGTGTGCGCCTAGGGGTTGTTACTACAGACATGCCTTTGCTTCCGGATAAGCCGTTAAGCCTCGGCTTAGAACATTTTTGCCTTTCTTGTGAAAAATGTTCCAGGGAATGTCCCTCCAATTCGATACCACAGGGTCCAAAAAGCAACATTAACGGTGTTACACGCTGGCAAATTGATCAGGAAACTTGTTATACCTACTGGTCAAAAATCGGAACAGATTGTGCTGTTTGTATGAATTCCTGCCCCTACAGTAAACCTAATACTCTAATTCATAAACTAGTCCGATTTAGCCTTCGCCAATCCGAAATTTCCAGACGGTTCTTCCCCTTACTTGATGATTACCTTTATGGTAAGAAACCCTATAGAAATATGAAACCAAAGTGGATGAAGTAAAGTGCTATGAATGGAATGATTAACATGAACTAGGAAAAGAAACACTTATTAAAAATTGGGGAATTGGCAAAAAGGGCGGGGGTAACGGTGCGTACAATCCGCTATTATGAAAGAATTGGGACTACTGTCTTCGACCTAAGCTAGCCCAGGAGGGTTTAGGTTATACGAAAATCTGCTGAGTATATAGTGGCTACTTTCTTTCGATACTGCTTAAACAATGCCCGAAATAATGCTCTATTCATAGTTTTCAACCCACCTAAATAGACATCACTATAGGTGAGTACAGAGTCGAAGTCTTGGACCACTTGGTTATTAGTGTCATATGCAGTGCTTCCAGCATGACGAGTTGCGCTTGGGAGCATTGCTTTTACTGCTTCACTGATGACGCCAGTTCCACCAATAACATCGCTTGTTGCAATGCCAGGGTTTGCAGTCAAGTACGCTGCTACGCCAGCAGGCAGTGAATCTTTGTTAGTTAAGAGAATTGGCTGATTGGCAGCAATGAGCACCCAAAGACCGTTCAAGAAATGCTCGGTCACTCAAGCATAGTTGTAACTCTTGACCTATATTCTCATGTTTTACCGGAAACGAAACAGGCTGCTACCGCAAAATTAGATTTTCTATTCCAAGAAAAAAAGCCTTCCGCTTAGGAAAGACTTTGATCACATACTGTCTGTATTAGCAACCGTCAAAACTGGTACTTTTGGCGGTTGTTTTTATGTCTTTTTAACTGGTTGTAAGTAAGGTAGTAGTAAATGGTGCTTTTCCAAGATACCTCCAAACGCTACAACCCTTGGTATCTATGGAGCCGATGGTCGGAATCGAACCGACGACCTGCTCATTACGAGAGGGGTTTAAGGTGTTTGTGAAGAAAGGAGCAGTTTGCTAGATTGGCTATTCATGCGCCTTCTAGAGTTTTGGTAATTTTTGGTGTTAGGTGGATTTTGGCGACGATTAGCACACTTGGGCGACGATTTGGCGACGATTTTTTTAATAACAAACTGCACCTAACAGAACTTAAATAAAGGATTTTGTTACCATAATGTGGAATATACCTCCTCAGGTGATGCATATGAGCGCAAAGAACCGGCTCCGAGAGATCCGACACGAGATGCTGATAGATCACGCGAAAGAATTGGCATCAATTCTTGGAATCAGTGAGCAGGCCTACAGTCGCTTGGAAAACCAGCGGAGTCAACCAACTCTTGAAAAAGCTCTTATCTATGCAAAAAAATTAAAACGAACAGTAGACGAAATATTTTACCTTGCCCCGGAGGAATAACCTTCGGGGTTTTTCTTTAACCATTAATTACCTATATAAGAATCTTATATGGATAAGCAAGTTTCTCATATTGAACGCATAGTTTCTATCAGCGACACAAATACAACAAGGAGGTGACACAGTGAAGGTGATAGAGATTAAAGCTCGACTAACAATACACGGTCCACCGGCTAACTTTCATTAGTTCAGCAACTTCATAGGGGTAAAGCATTACAGCTTTTATTGAACTCTCTTCTCTCCCCACTTCTTCCATGCCTAATCTCCTTTCACTTGAATCTCAACCATGTGGTTGCACTTAGGACACTTTGTCTTGAAGACCAAAGATCCGCGCAAACTGAATTCAGCAAGCCTCCGGCCACAAAATGGGCAACGGATCTGGTTCATCAGGCCTCACTTCCTTTCATGGTGTAGGCTGCAGTTCTCGCCATCCCAAATTTGGCATTCTTCGCGTAAGCAGTCTTGATACTGGACTCGGATGTGCGAATCTCCATTGCGTCCAACTAATGGCTCCAAAAATGGACATTTATGAATTGGATGCTTTCCTTTTGTTGTCATTTCTGTCACCTCCATGATGTTTTCCAGTAGATTCCTAATGCTTATTCGGTCGGAATAGGTTAGGCTAAATAGTGTTTCGTTGCCTTCTCGTTTTATTGTTTTGGAAGATTGGTCCCATCGCCAAGTTTTGAATAAATAAGCGGAACGCTTACATCAGGAGTAAAAAAAATATCTTTTATATCCACCTCCAATATATCCGCAATTTGCTGGGCATATATTGCGGTTAAACGTGATCTTCCTCTTTCAATACCGCTATAACCCCCCGGTGTTAATCCCAGTTTCTTGGCAACATAACAGGCCTTTATCCCTTTTCCAGTTCGAATTTGTTTAACCATTTTCCCATAATTCACCAACGATCCCACCCCCTTAGCTAAGCAATACGCTTATCTAAGTTTTATTATAATCTAAGCGTTACGCTTAGCCAATACTTTTGTAAGCGTAACGCTTAAAAAAGTTTGCACTACGCTTAAGCATGGTATATTTTAGGTAGAGAGGCGGTGTTTTAAAGATGAGCGAAATCTTCGCTAAGCGATTAAAGCAAGCTCGTGAAGCTAAAGATTGGACACAGTCCCACATGGCAGAACTTCTCGGTATTTCAAATGGGACACTGTCTGGATATGAACGTAATTATAGGGAACCAGATATTAGCACAGTAAGCCGTATCTCGGAATTCTTAGGGATCAGTGTCGACTACCTCCTTGGTCGGACAGATAGCCCTATTTCATATGACCAAAGGCTAATTGATAAGTTCTCAGTTTCTCAAAAAGATATGGGGCAACCCTCTGCAAGGTTTGATGAAAATATGGGGTTAGCCCTTACACCTCCGGAGATTGATAAAGATTTGCAGCCAACACCCCCAGAACGGATCCGCACCTTCCAGAAAAAAGTTGGTGAACTAAGCGAGGAAAGCCTCACATTCCTTGAATTTCAACTCGAGCGATTACGTGAACTAGACCAAGAAGCAGTCAAGCGCAGAAGGTCAGAACGTGACTCTAAGCGAGGTAAAAATTAAATAAATCCCCATAAACGAGTAAATAACTACCTGAAAAGGTAGTTATTGTTGTATCTAAGTGTTTCGACAAGATAACCTATAAAAACACTTAATAACCCCGAATCATATCCAATTATCTTAAATAAGAAACGGCAGGGGTGGACATCAATGTGGAATGACGGTGAAATAATTGCCAGGTCGTTTACTCAAAGTTATTTACTGCGTGAGGATTTTCCACTAAATCTTAAGCGTGTTGCGTTGGCCATTGATACAAAGCTAGATATCGAAGTCATTATCGAAGAATACGATAACGTACCCAACGAGATAACCGCTCAACTCACCTATTCAGATTGGGTGGCATTGATCCTTGTCAATCGTTATCATTCTGAACATAAAAAGCGTTTTGGAATTGCGCATGAATTCGGTCACCTACTTATGGACCACCAACACGGTAACCTTCGACCTGGATCAAGCGAACCTGATCGCGAAAAAGAGGAAGCAAATAACTTTGCGGCTTCTTTACTTATGCCAGCCTGGCACGTCTTGGGCCTAGTAAAGAAATATCCAGATAGTCTTACATTTCTCGTACAAAAGATTTCATCGTATTTTGGCGTTAGCCTGGAAGCTTCAGCGCGACGTTTAGCCGGCACGGACTTCGTACCTGGTCTGTTTGCACTTGTAGATCCGAACCTCGGTCGCTTAGATTGGGAATACCACTCGCCAAGCATTCGCTTAGACCGTGAGGCTTTCAGAGAATTTTTAGTGCGTTATTACACAAAGTCAAAGAAACGCGAGGAAGATCTAGAGATTATGGGGTACCCATTCCGGATCGAAGCGAAGCACATGTGGGGTAAACACCTGCTAACCTGTATGCCGTTCACAATAGCAGCGCTGTGCGCCAGGGAGACAGCTGCTGGGTATGGGAGATAATGTATCCGGATTTTTATCTAAAAACAGTAATTATATTGCACATTTTTCACATTATCTAGTTATTAATTCTAATTTATTGCTACTAAATGATAGCATTTTGGTATATACTATGGATAAGAGGAGAGAATAAATTTTGGAGATAGCTAGCATCGAAGAAGTTAAACAATTTTTGGAAAATGCAAAGTCCCTTATTAGACAAGGTAGACACGATTTTATTCCAAGAAAAAAGAATCTTGATGGGTTAGCTCTTTTAGGACTTACAATAAAACTTGCTATGTTAGAATTAGTTGATTTGAGTTATCGGCAATATGATCGGGGACCAATTCTTGATACGGATCGACCTCCTGATATAGTTTGGGAGTTTATTAAGGAGATCGACTCAAATCAAGCTTATATAAAAATAAAAATCGACCGAAGAGGTTGTGTTTGCCTTAGTTTTCATCCATCGAAAGGGCCAATAAGTTTGCCTTACAAAGATAGATAAAACTAACAGGGGGGGTATTTATGAACAACTACTGCTACATCTGTGATTGTGAGCAAGAGACAAAGTTAATCCAAAAAAAAGAAAGTTTTCCTGTAAGAGGAGCGCCAATCGAGGTTGTTTCTGATGTCCGTATTTGCACTGTATGCCAAGAAGAATTATTCGATCCTGAGCTCGATGAAGCCAATCTTGAAAGGGCATTCAGTGAATACCGAAAAAAGCACAACTTAATGTCTCCTTCTGACATACGAGAGTTAAGAAGTCGTTTTGGTTCCGGGCGTTTAGTCGCTACTTTGCTCGAGTGGAGTCAAGCGACCTTGGTAAGGTACGAAAATGGCGCTATACCTAACAAAGCTCATCACGATCAATTACTGCAACTAAGAGATGATCCAGTCTATGTAAAGCGACTATTCGATCAAAACGGCCATAAACTCTCCGAGAGAGAGCAAGTAAAATTAACGGCATTAATCGAACAAAACATTTCTAATCAAGAGACGCAATCGTTTGATCCGGTCGAAACACTAAATGCGATGTTTAAATCTTTTTTTAAGGATGGTACCACTAATACTGAGTTTGACTTTGAAAAACTTGCTAATGTAGTTTTATTTTTTGCTTATTATGATAGGTTGGCAAAAACAAAGCTACAAAAACTTTTATTCTACACTGATTTTTTATATACTAAGCGCTATGGCAAACAGATTATTGGTATGCCTTATGTACACCATCACTTCGGCCCAGTTCCTTATAACCACGAACTTGTTCATAGTTGTCTATTAATATCTAATGTTATTGATACTAAGCCGATTGAAGGTCCATATGGAGGAGAAATTATAACGCCCTCCCATTTGCCAAACCTTTCATTTTTTTCTCCAGAAGAATTAGATGTATTAACAACGGTTTTAGGATATTTTAAAGGCTTTAGCGCTAATCAAATCTCAGATTTTTCTCACAAGGAGAAGGGATATATTGAAACATCCCAGAAAGAAGTCATTCCTTATTCCTACTCCGAAAGTCTTTTATTGAACTAACTTCTTTACTGAGCGAAAAAAACGTGTTAAGCTATATTCATAGAGCGCCAGAGGACCAGTGCCGGATCGCGATCGACGAGAGACCCAGAGCGCCAATATTATCAGAGGGCCTTCGAGCCCCACACTTTTTCCATTCGGGAGAAGTGTGGGGCTTTTACTTTAGAGCCCCGACAACAATTGGGGAAATCAAAATGAGGGCACATGTTGAGAAGCGTTCAAAGGATCGTTATACTATCGTCATCGACAAAGGACGTAAACCTGACGGGGAAAGAGATAGGGTCTATATCCCGACTGAAATTACTAATAAGCGTAAGGCAGAAGAAGAGGCCGATCGGGTACTGCTGGAACATCGAAATGGAAACTATATTCCTCCCTCGATATTGACGTTTAGTGAATACCTTGACGTATGGCTAAAGGATTACGGCTCACTAAAACTCAGCGAAAGAACCTATGAGTTTTATGACTCAATGTTCAGGTTGCACACAAAGCCGCAACTTGGCTCGATTCCCTTTGATCAACTTATGCCCCTTCACCTACAAAGATATTACAACTATTTAAGGACTGAAGGCAGGAAGGACGGAAAGCCCGGCGGTCTGTCTGAATCAACAGTATTTAAACATCATTGCATTCTCCACAAGGCCTTAAAGACAGCTGTAAAATGGAAAATGATTCGAGAGAACCCTGCAGATTTTGTTGAGATCCCGAAGCGTCCAGATTCCGACGTGGCATCTTTCTACGAACCAGATCAAGCCATTTCAATGTTGGAGTGCGCAAGCAATGAACCTGTTGATAAATATGCTATGGTGTCTATCGCGACTTATGGAGGCACACGCCGCGGTGAAACCATTGGTTTAAGGCGGCAGGACATTAATTGGGATAATAGTGTTCTTCAAATAAGACAAACAGTACAATATACCAAGAAAAAAGGAATCTTCATTAAGGGAACGAAAAGCAAAAAGGGTATTCGCGATATAAAGGTTCCCCAACTAGTGATGGACGCGCTGCGGATCCATCTTTCAAATCAGCAAAAACTTAGAGATGAATTAGATACAGATTACATCGATCACGACTTAGTATTTTGTCAGGATGACGGCAAACCTATGTTCCCGGACACTATCACAAGTTGGTTCCAAAAATTTCTCACAAAACACGATCTCCCAAAAATTCGTTTTCATGATTTGCGCCATACCAATATTACCATTATGATTGCCAATAAAGTCCCTGATATTGAGATCGCACGACGGGCCGGTCACTCGGATCCAGCGACCCCTCACCGACTATATGGGCATGTTTATGCAAGTATGAAGGACGAGGCAGCGAATGCTATCGAAAATGCGTTGCAACCTGTAGCGAAAAAGCCTGATCCAGAACCCGCTCCAAGCGCGAAGATCATTGCCTTCCCAAGGAGGAATCTTGCCTAAAATATATGATATGTATAAATATGCACCCTCAAAAAACTTCTTACCCCATACAATACGTTGCATAAAAATAACCCCCCAGAAAATCATCTGAGGGTGTTATTTTTTGCCTATAATGGCAGGGACATGTACATTTGGGCGACGATTTGGCTATAATGGTCATTTGGTAAAAAAAACAAAACCCCGCAATCGCTTGCGGGGTCTAAGTTTCCTATGGAGCCGATGGTCGGAATCGAACCGACGACCTGCTCATTACGAGTGAGCTGCTCTACCTCTGAGCCACATCGGCATGTGTAACGTCGATCGTAAGACTGTTTCCATTTACAACAGTTCACTTTACTGCTCAAAAGGTCAGTTCATTCGACTTAGACAGTATAACATAAGTGGATTAATATGTTAAGGATAAATCCTTGAAATTCATAAAAATAACTCGCCAATAAGTTAAATTTTTATATCTTATATCTTGACGTAGCGTTAACTATTGACTAGTTAATTTTGAGAATGATCGGAGATCCTGCAATATTTTCACTAGCTTCCATTGGTAATCCAATGTAACTTTTAGATATGTCATATGCTAGATACCCTTCCACCATATTGCTTGAGTTGATTGTCCGAAACGATAATGTTTTGTTTGCAGTCATTTCCATACCTATTGTCCCTCCATTTGAGATGGTAAATTCACCTGAGTCTTTATCCGCCATTTTGAAGTTCAAGGTATTTACGTTAATTGCATCTTCTTTATTTTTCTGAATGCTGAGTTTATCAACCACCCACAACCCTTTAAGATACACTTTAACCGCATCCCGATCCGCACAGTCTGGGGCTGTGCCCTCAAGAAGCTTGATATTAATATTCGCAGATACCACTTCTGCGCTGGTAACAACTGCTGATGGAGTGGGAGATGTTGCTAAAATCGATCGATTTGCAGTCATTGTGGTAGTGTTTCCTTCCTTTAAAACAGATTTAATAATCCCTAATACAATTAGTGCTCCAACACCGATGAGCAACTTTTTTCCACATGCTTTATGGTTTTTCACTTTAACTGCCATCTGTCCCTCTCTCCTCATTACTTTAACTTAGCACCTCAAGTCAGTTATACTGACCAGACCTTCCATCAACTTAAATAATCGCCTCTATACTATATATCAAGCATATGGACATTAGACTAACATAATTACACGTAGCGGGACCGTTGTTTTCACAGGCAATAATAAAACATTTTATAGTTTCGTGAACTATCCCTTTAAATTTAGTTGAGTCTTTTGGATTTATCTGTTTATTTTTGGAAAGAATACCCTCTTATAGGGGGGGTAGAATGCTAAACCGACGGGACTTCATAAAATTAGTGATTCAAGGGGCTATTCTAGGTAATTTTTACGAGCTCGTAGCCCCACCCCTAGCCCAGGCTGTGGCCGCAGGTGAGATTAGTAAACTCCCCGTTGTGATGATTGAGACGGGCACTTGTACTGGAGACAGTATCTCTCTTGATAATATTTGGACGCCTACTTTTTCTGATATCCTCACCAACATTCTCGATTGGCGCTATGATTGGAGCATGAATCAGGTTCAAGGAGATGCGGCGTACGGAATTCTTCAGGCAACATATGAAAAACTGCCGAATGAATATATTCTCCTCGTCCAGGGAGCCATGATCCAACGTGACGGTGGTCATTATAACCATGTTGCTTATGATAACGGTAAGCTAATCACTGGGCTGGAACTGGTTCGCCGCATTGGGTTGAAGGCAAAATACGTCGTTGCTATCGGGAGCTGCGCCTCTTACGGTGGTCCAGTAGCCGGTTACCCTAATCCAAGCCAAGCAACTGGTGTACAGAACATTCTTCCCGAACGAAGAGTCATTAACGTCTCAGGCTGTCCCGCTCATCCAGATTGGATAATGGGGACTCTACTCCACTTAGCTTTATATGGTGAACCTGAACTTGAAAAATTCGGACGTCCAAAACTATTTTATGGAGAAACTGTGCATAACCGTTGCCCTCGCAGGCGTGATTATGATCAAGGAATATTTGCCACGGAGATTGGGCAAAAAACATGTCTATTTAGAGTGGGCTGTAAAGGACCAGTCACCTATTCTGACTGTCCCATTCGTCGGTGGAACGATCGATTCAACTGGCCAATCGGCTGTAACACGCCGTGTATTGGGTGTACTGAACCCGGCTTCCCAGATTTGATGTCGCCGTTTAGCGCACACTCACCCGACATCTCCTTCCCGGGAGGGATAAAGGTGGCCTCTGACAGGATTGGGCTGGGGATATTAGGATTAACCTCCGTAGCTATTGTTGGTCATGTTGCCACTTCACTCTATAAGGGCCGAATCCAAAAGAATTTACTTACATCCTCAGTCAAAGGAAAATATCCACCTTCCATCAAAAAAGTAAATACTTTTCATCAGTATCGGCTAAAGAAAATACCCAATAAGGAGTGACCATTCTGGAGAAGAAAACGATTTTTCCTATGACCCGGATTCATAACCCTATGTTAGTTGAGGCTTGGCTCGAAGATGGGGAAATCAAAGACGCCTATATTTCGGATACGCTCTATCGAGGCTTCGAACAAATTCTTATAGGTCGTTCCGCCATGGATATGCCTTATTACACTCAACGAATCTGTGGCATATGTTCATCCGCCCATGCCATTACCGCTGCACTCGCAGTAGAGCAAGCATTAGGGATGCAAGTTCCCCCGAATGGTCTGTTAGTCCGCAATCTAATTCTGGCCAGTGATATTATCCAGAATCATCTTCGGCACATTTACCTGTATTCTCTACCAGATTATTTCCTTGGTCCAGATATCGCTCCGTTTATTCCCCATTCCGAATCAGACCTACGTTTATCCAGCAAAGAAAATACCACAATGACCGAGCACTATTTCAAATCCTTTGAAATAGCTCGCACAGCCCACGCCGCTTTTGCTGTTTTCGGAGGCAAGGCCCCTCATGGGCATGGGATTGTTCCCGGTGGTGCCAGCATGGAGGTTAATGCCGATAATGTAAATCGTTATCGCGGTTATTTGATGGAGATCTTAGGATTTATTGACGATGTCCTGCTTCCTGATGTAGCTCTGATTAAGGAACGCTATCCTGAGTACGTTAACCTTGGCAAAGGGAGCGGAAACTATATGTCAGTCGGAGGGTTCTCTACTCCTGAAGGAAGTACACTTTTTCCCCATGGTGTCGTCCTTCAAGGCAAGCATGAAGCCTTTGACGAAAAACTCGTGACAGAAGATGTGACCAATGCTTGGTATAAACCACACGGGCCACTCCACCCCTTGGAGGAGGATACGGTTCCTGATCGCAACCAACCAAAGGGCTACACCTGGGTCAAATCTCCACGCTACCGCGGTCAGCCTATGGAAGTGGGTCCTTTGGCACGGGCCATTATTCAGAAAGAAGAGGTCATCGGTCTAGGTGCACTTGCTCGGATCTGGGCTCGCTCACTGGAACTTAAAAAGATCGCCAAGGCTACTTTAGAATGGCTCAATCGCCTCGAACCTGGATCGGAAACTTATAATGGGAAGATAGAACAAGATTCCGGGATAGGCATTGGACTCCATGAATCCATGCGCGGGGCATTAGGACATTGGATATCTGTGAAAAACGGACGAGTCAACCACTATCAAATCATAACACCTTCTGCTCTAAACTTTGGCGCTCGAGATGAAAGAGGAACCCGAAGTGTTGGGGAATCATCTCTCCTAGGATTAAAAATTAAATCCGAAGACCTTAAAGAAGCGGGACGGGTTATTCGTTCTTTCGACCCTTGTTTTTCTTGCAGCGTACATATTATTGATGGTGTCAACTCATATGACTTAAAAATCAAAGTCTAATTATTAATTTTAGGGAGCGACCCCCTTAAATTCAATGCTGAGTTCGTATAATATGGGGGCAGGTAAATTACATGAAGCAATCAAATAAAATCAGAAAGCCTGCCTTGAAACAATTCAACGAAGCAGGCCTTCAGGAAATGCTAGTTCTTTCTCAGCCGATCTGGGTTAGAGTCTTTCACTGGGGGTTCGCAGTAAGTCTGCTTGGGATTCTCCTGTCTGGCCTTGAATTACATCGGCCAGCAAGTTTTCTAATCCTAAACTATGGAAAAGTGTTGATTGTGCATTTGGTATCTGGATGGTTAGCTATGGGATTTATGACACTCAGAATTACAGATGCCCTCATCCGTCGAGATAATTCGTTGATCCCAAAAATTCATGAGATTAAGAGGTTTCCGAGACTCTTGGCGTATTATTTCTTCCTGCGTTCTGCTCCCCCTCCCAGTCGAAAGTATAATAGTGGGCAATTGTTAATCTTCTTCTCGTGGTTCATTCTTTTTCTGCTAGCAAGTCTCCTTGGTCTAGTCTCCTATTGGCAAGGCAAGCATCTAACTTGGGTCTGGCATATGGTAGGTGGGTTCCAGATCCTCCGTTGGATAAAATTTTCTATTACAATCTATTTTCTTGCGACGATCCCTGTTCATATTTATCTTAGTTTAACGGAAGATATCAGCCGTCTTCAGGCGATGATCACTGGTTACGAACGGAAACGCTCCTCAAAAAACTGATAGTTAAAATTTTCCTTGTATATAATGATACATTTTAGCTTGAGTTTGGGTATAATGGGGGGTAGAGTTTATACACGGAAGGGACGATAGACTTTGACATTACATATTCATTTTGTTGGAATAAAAGGAACAGGCATGAGCGCTTTAGCTCAAATTAGCGCTCAGATTGAAGGCGCGACCATTTCAGGGTCTGATGTAGAAGAGAGCTTTTATACTGACAGCGTCCTGAAACGCGCTCAAATTCCCGTATTGAGTTTTTCTCCCAAAAACGTTGAAAATGCAGATTTGGTGGTTACCTCTGCAGCCTATACAAATCTACATCCAGAAATCTCTCGAGCAAGGGAGCTTAATATCCCGGTCTTGACTTACCCCCAATATCTAGGCCGCTTACTCTCCAAAAAACGCGGAATTTCCGTTACCGGTACGCACGGTAAGACTACAACGACCGCCATGATAGGCCTTGTTATGCTCCAAGCTGGATTAGATCCAACGATTGTTGTTGGAAGTGATGTCCCTAGTATTGGCGGAAATGCGCATTCTGGAAAAGGGGAATTTTTCTTAGCTGAGTCTTGTGAATATCGGCGCCATTTCCTTAATTACAATCCGGAACACTTGATAATTACCAACATAGAATTTGACCACCCAGATTATTTTAATGATCTCGATGATGTTATTTCTGCGTTTGATGAACTTGCAAAAAAGGTACCAGCAAACGGCCATATCTACGTTTGGGACGAAGATCCTAATCGGAAATCCCTCTTATCAGACGCACCAATCACGACCTTTGGTCTCTCTGAGACCGCGGATATTCGTGCAACGGAGATTGTATTCCAGGATGAACGAAGTTCAATGAAAATTATGATAAAAGGGGAATATGTCGGGGATCTTAATCTCCATGTTTCAGGGAGGCATAACATTATCAATGCCTTGGCAACCATTGCTTTATGCTATGAGATAGGCATTCCCATCCAAGCAATCTTATTTGGCTTGGGCCTTTTTAATGGAACAAAACGCCGCTTTGAGCATATAGGAAGTAACAAAAATGGGGCCTTGATCGTTGATGACTATGCACATCATCCGACCGAAATTCGCACCACTCTGGAAGGAGCACGCCTGTCCTTTCCAGATCGTCGGATTCGTGCTATTTTCCAACCTCATACCTTTAGTCGAACAGAAAAGCTCTTACATGAATTCTCACAAGCTTTCCAAGGGGCGGACGAAGTTGTGGTCGCTGACATCTTCGCCTCGGCAAGGGAACAGGAACATTACACCGTTTCTTCCTTGAATTTAGCCGATCTAATCCTAAAACAAGGGGTTCAAGCTCGCTACATCGGAACGTTGGAAGACATAGAAGTATACCTAAACGATACACTTGCGCCAGAGGATCTCGTCCTTACTTTAGGGGCGGGAGATATTTACAAAGTGGGATTAGGAATCGTCAGCTAATGGTGACGATATTGAGGGGCAGTCACGAATTATATTCGTAACTGCCCCTTTTTTGCTGTTGTGGTTAATCGTTTGGTCTTGCTAATAACTTTTAACGTCATTTCCTTCGCCCTTACCCTCAACTGCCTGGATACCTTCAATAATCTCGTCCCAGCTGTGACAACGCGTTATACCCGGTGGGAGCTCCTCTTGATTATAACTGGCATTCAGTAAAAATACTGGAACTCCACTTTCCGCAATCAACTTGGCATTCACCTGATAATCTTCAATGAAGGCCTCAATTTCCCAATGCTTGACTAACTCTAATTTGCCGTTAAAGCCCGAGAAGAGAACGTGTTCATGCTTATGCGGTATGCCACACTGCTTAAACCAGCGCACTGTGACATCCCTTTCTTCGGGTGTGCGAGCAGTTATATAAATCACTTCATGGCCATCCCTGAGAAGAGCTTCAATCCCTTCCTTAGCACCAGGAATGGGTTTAGGCGTTATCAGTAGATGTTCTGCATTACAAACAAAAAATTCATTCATAGCCTCTCTCGAGACTTCAAAAGCCAAATGCATTTCATAATCATCTATGACCGTTAGTTTCTTGCCAAAGTGTTGATTTAATTCTTTTAACCAACATGGATAACTATCAGAAACAACACCGTCAATATCTACTCCAATACGCACGTTAGTCTAACCCCTTCAGTTTCGGTAGTTCCAGGCTGGGAGGAAGATGACGTTTATGTTCACTCTGACGATGGAGGGATTCAATACGTTCCTTTACCTCCGGAGCGACCTCTTCCTCTAATAAATAACGATCAATTTGGTCGTAGGTTATACCCAGTTCTGATTCATCCGTCTGCCCAGGCCACAGCCCTGCAGTCGGTACTCGGGTAGCAATTCTCATGGGAAGTCCTAACATTCTGGCCCAAGCGCGTACTTCTGCTTTGGTGAGCGAACTGATCGGTAAGATATCGACACCGCCGTCGCCATATTTCGTGAAATACCCAGTATAACTTTCAGGAGCATTATCGGTCCCCACCACCATGTAATTCATGGCATTTGCCACGGAATACAGCGTGGACATCCTTAAACGGGCCTTCAAATTTCCTTGGCTCATTTTTTCTCCTTCTAACTTGCAGCCTTGACTCTCCAAGCCCTTCTTGACTTGTCCCATGATTTGAGTATGGGCACCACTCAAGTTGACTTCTATCATTCTTATTTCAAAGCCCTCTGCAATCCATAAGGCATCCTCTTTATCTTCTGGATCAGAATGACTGGGCATAACTAGCCCAATGCAATTATTAGGAAAAGCTCGGCTACAAAGCCCCGCGACCACTGCAGAGTCAACCCCCCCTGAGATTCCCACAACGACGCCTAGAGCCTTAGCATCTGTTACCTTCGCACGCAACCAGTCCACCGCCTGGTCAATACGCTCTGATAATTCTTTATCTGTCCACATTTTATTCTACCTCCTGATTTTGATTATTTGCTAAAATATCCTGATGAATTGTTAACAGTAATTGCTGTTTTAATTCAAAGAGATTACTCGACAAATCGACAATGTAGCTGTGTGGATTCGTTAGTCGTTTAACTTCATCCCAAAAAGTGTCCAGTTCCTTTTTGGCATTGACCTGAACCTCTTGGAGTTTTGGTAAATCATAAACCAGTTTTCCGCCTCTGAACACAGGAACTAGGAGATCTCTGGTTCGGAAATTCTTTAATGTTTTTCGTTTCCAAGTCTGAACGGGATCAAAAATTGTCAATGGTTTACCCTCTGTGAAAACTTCATTTTCTAAAGCAATAAGGTCTGCCATCGCTTTTCCAGCTCGGTCGTAAAAGCGCACTACTTTTTTGATACCAGGATTTGTAATTTTAGATATGTTCTCCGAGACTTTTAGTCGAGGATGAAAAACATCCTGCTCGCCTTCAGCGGCAAGTTTGTAAACTCCCCCCAAAGATGGGCTGTCTTTAGAAGTGATCAGACTCGTTCCGACACCCCATGCATCAATTGCAGCGCCCTGGGCTTTAATGGCGAAAATGGTTTCCTCGTCTAAATCATTAGACCCTACAATTATGGCATGCTTGAGTCCCGCTTCATCGAGCATACGACGAGCTACCCTCGACAAATACGTTAAATCTCCGCTATCTAAACGTATCCCTTGGAAGTGATAACCTTCCGCTTCCAGTTCAAGGCCAACCTTAATAGCATTGGGGACTCCGGATTTAATGACATTATACGTATCCACAAGCAATAAACATTTATCTGGAAAAGTACGTGCATAAGCGCGAAACGCCTCCAGTTCCGACGGAAAACACTGGATCCAACTGTGAGCCTGGGTTCCTGAAACAGGAATACCATATCGTTTCCCTGCTAGTACATTCGACGTAGATTGACATCCCCCGATAAAAGCTGCCCGCGCTCCCAGAACTCCAGCATCTGGTCCCTGCGCCCTGCGCAAACCAAATTCCATAACCGGGCCCCCTTGCGCCGCAGTCACCACCCTTGACGCCTTGGTTGCGATCAAGCTTTGAAAATTCACCAGGTTTAAAATAGCCGTCTCAAGGAGCTGAGTTTCCATAATGCGCCCTTTAATTCGAATCAAGGGTTCATAAGGGAAGACCAGGGTCCCTTCCGGAATTGCGTCAATGTCCCCTGTGAAACGGAAGCTACGCAGTTCCTCGATAAAATCATCCTTAAAGAGGTTTAGACTGCTCAGATACGCCAGATCCTCTTCTCCAAAGGTGAGGTTTTCAATATATTCGACAACTTGTTCCAGCCCCGCTGCCAGAACATACCCGCCTTTAAACGGAAGCGTTCGAAAGAAGACATCAAATACGGCTTCCTTATTACGACATCCGTTCATCAAATACCCCTGCATCATCGTTAACTGATAAAGGTCCGTTAACATCGTTAGATTTTGCATTGAAAATCTCCTCACCACTCTCACTCCGAAATTCGGTTGATCGCGTATAAACTATAGCTTGCTATATTTGATGCAAATCATGCGTGAGAATTTCGACCTTTCACCCTCGATATCCTGCTTTTAACCATAAATAAAAACCTAAAGGACATTCCCTATACAAATAAAGCGTTAAATTGTCGCATTAAGGCGAGATGATCAACGAGTTATCCACAGGCTTTATTCAGTTATCCACCAATATTTAAAGCTTATCCACCTTAAAATCCGTTGAATTTTGATATTATCCACAGAGTTATCCACACTATACACAGTTTTATTCTAAATTGCGTGAGAACTCGGCCAAAAAACCCAGTAAACAAGCATAGTACACAGTCGCTCTAAACCCTATACCGGTATTGAAGCTCCTTTTTAGTGTATGATTCCATTGTATACCTATTTTTCCGTTAGCATACGTCACTAACCAACTCTTCTCCACATTCTTTCGACAATATCTGATTTGATATTTTGTTGTTCCGCCCAACTCGTCATTCCATTCAAGACGGTGCGCATGATCTGCGCCGTCTACCATGACAAGACCACGCCTCACCGTTTCAACCCAGTACTCATTCATCACAACGGATATGCATCCCCAAACTTTCATAAATGACCCCAGAAACAAGACGGTGCGCATGAAATGAGCCGTCTCCCAGACATCTCCAAAGCAGGTCTATCCGTTCTCCGTTCTCCGACCCTAGCCCGGGACGCAGTGTGACAGAGCGCGACGTCTTTACGTAAGAAGTCTAGCAAACTTCCGTGTAAGCGACCCCAGATAAGGGCAGCGAACAAGGGCCCTTCGGCCACAACAGCACCATGGTATAGATGGCGGTACTCTAACAGAAACCCGCCACTCTCTCGTCTCTAGCCCGGAACTTCGCGCTTACAAAAGTGAAGCTTCTTTGATAGAGCAGTAATCAAACTTGACTCAAGAGCGCTTTCATACGGCGGGGCCGTGTACAAGGACGTACACGGCCGGCAAC
>MCHG01000230.1_pt1 | contig 24449 bp, 16 predicted proteins | sample 787351 | NCBI WGS metagenome assembly MCHG01 (sample SAMN05430296, study PRJNA330682) | permafrost metagenome | biome: Cold desert; feature: permafrost; material: soil; isolation source: enrichment culture inoculated with soil incubated with H2/CO2 at 20 degrees... ... | reverse complement strand
ATTACATAAATATAGAATTATAAATTTTATGTAATGGTGTTACACTTACTTTTATCACTGGATTTTGGAACTGAGTCCTGAGATTATCACTCAAATCTGAGTTACGGTGTGCAGAATAGCCGGTCGTCTTTCATGGAGTGGAAAAGACGGCCTGGCTTCCATGTGCACAACTCTGGGGCCTTGAATGCCGTCTGTATTGCGCAGCAAGCCTGCATAAAATAGCTAGCCTTAGCCTAAGCTTCTATAGCATGGTCATCCTCTGTAGCAGAGTTAGCTTCTATAGCATGGTCAGTCCCTTTTCCTTGGTCCCTTTGGCTCCTGGTCTGCTTGCGTACAGCTGCCTGAGGATGAGAAACTTCGTAATTCAGATAAAATAGGTCTTTTCGATACCTGTACTTTTTTATCAGGGCGGCATGCGTTATCGAAATATGTTACTGAAAGAAATTATGGAGGTAATTTATGGAACAGGTAACTGCAGAATACAGCCGAATGGGATATGAGGGACTGCAGGTCCCCTGGTGGGTAGTTGTACTAGAGGGAATTATTACAATTATATTGGGTTTATTTCTGCTATTTGAACCGGTAGGAACTACTATAACGCTGGTGCAGATACTGGGAATTTTTTGGTTTCTGGGAGGAATTCTTTCAATCCTGTCATTGCTGGTGGATAGAGAGAACATGGGGTGGAAGCTGCTCTCAGGTTTGATGGGGATCCTTATTGGAGTTATTGTGTTTGTGTATCCCTTCATTCCTTTTGCCGTTCTGGCACTTTTTGTCGCTTTACTGGGAATATTGAGTATCGTTTACGGTGCATTAAGACTCGCCTGGGCATTTAAAGGGGGAGGACTGGGAACGGCCATCCTTGGGATTCTGACAATAGCGCTTGGCATACTCTTACTGGTTAATCCATTTGCAGGTGCTGTTGTCTTGCCCTGGATATATGGTGTATTCCTCACTATAGGTGGAATTGCGGCACTAGTTTGGGGAATCAGGATGAGGTCGGAATAACATATTTAATACGCAGGTTAAGAACCCCGGGAAATTTGAAGAGCACAGATCTTTCCAGTCTTTTAAGCCTGCCAGATCCCTGGAGAAACCTTAAAACACACGCCTTTAAGTCTCCACATTTTTATATAATTGAAATGTCTTAATGAGTTACATGCGAAAAACCACCTTGGCAGTTACAGGCCTGGTTATTCTTTCCTTCATTCTTTCGATTTATTTTTATCCACTAGTGCCGGAGCAGATGGCTACTCACTGGAATACTCAAGGAGAAGTAAACGGCTATATATCAAAGCTCTGGGGGCTCTTTTTCACGCCGGTAGTTATTACGGGCATTGCAATTTTATTCCTGGTGATCCCCAGAATTGACCCAAAGAAGGAAAACATCGAAAAATTCAGGAAGTATTACGATGGGTTTATAATTCTTTTTATTTCTTTTATGGTTGCCGTCCATCTCCAGATCCTGCTCTGGAACATAGGAATCCGGATTAGCCCGAACACAGTACTTCCTGCAGGAACGGGACTGCTGTTTTACTATATAGGAATCCTTATGGAAAATGCGGACAGGAACTGGTTTATAGGCATCAGAACTCCCTGGACCCTGAGCAGTGATAGAGTATGGAAGAAAACTAACCGTCTTGGAGGGAAACTGTTCAAGATTGCAGGGGCAGTTGCTATCCTCGGAACCTTTTTCTCTAAACTTGCAGTTTTTTTTATTGTCGTGCCTGCGCTCTTTGTTGTAGGGTTCACAGTTGTTTACTCATATTTTGAGTATCAAAAAGAACTGAAAGAGTCTGGATCGCAAATCGAATATTAAAAAATAAAGTTTTAAGGATTTCTGAATTTCTTGATTCCTGAAATCCTTATTCAATCGGTTCTGACGCTGTTTTTATCAGCACGTTTATCTAACATGTTTTCATTTGTCTTATTGATTTTTATGACTGAGGACATAATAAAAGATTCCAGCAAAAAAGTTGATAATGGAGATACCATTTCCGTTGATTATGTAGGAAAACTTGAAGACGGCACCGTTTTCGACACCTCCGTAAAGGAAGCAGCTGTTGAGGCAGGAATATACAACCAGATGAGAGACTATGAGCCTTTGACATTTACTGTGGGCGCAGGCCAGATGATAAAAGGCTTTGACGAGGGAGTTGTCGGGATGAAGGTAGGAGAGGAAAAGACTCTTAAAATCCCACCCGACGAAGCGTATGGCGAATACATTCAAGAGCTATCAAGAGAACTGCCAGTTGAAGCTGTTAATTTTGCTCCGGAAGTTGGGATGCAGCTGGCTACGGAAACTGGTCTCAGCGGATTTGTCACAGAAGTGGGTGAGAAAACCTTTATTGTAGATTTCAACCACGAGCTCGCAGGCAAGACACTCATATTCGATATCAAAGTAGTTTCTGTGGAGGAATGAAAGGAGTGAATGCCTCGAAGGGTTCAATTCTTTTTATATCAATACTGCTCCTGGGGAGCATAATCCTCGGAAGCGGGTGTGTGGATAACGGAAGCAAAGGAGGGGCAGGAGAAAGCAGAATAGTAAAAGCCGGGGATACTGTCAAGGTGGATTACACTGGAAAGTTAGAAAATGGCACGGTTTTTGACACCTCGAGAGAAGAAGTTGCAAAGCAGGCAGGCACATACGTTAATGGAAGGACTTATGCCCCTATAACTTTTGTAGTCGGTGCAGGCCAGATGATAAAGGGCTTTGACGAAGGCGTAATCGGAATGAAAGTAGGGGAAGAAAAGACCCTCACGATTTCTCCAGAGAAAGCTTACGGAGGATATGACAAAGCCATGGTTCAGGCGGTTCCCATTGAAGTGTTGAATAGTACGGAACCTCCAAAAGCAGGACAAATAATCGGAGATACATACGGACGTCAGTATAAAGTAATTGCTGTGAATAATACGCATGTTACTCTTGATGCCAACCACGAGCTTGCAGGCAAGACCCTGATTTTCGATATAAAGCTTGTTTCTATAGAAAAAATTTAAATCCTTGAAAACAAATCAAGACTTAATAATTTTTCTTCAAAAGTTGTGCATCCTTTCGGCACCTTGGAATATTTTCAGAAGCTCAAAGTGCTGAAAGGAGAATGCGCAGGAGGAAGAGATGACTGAAGATTCCCATACTGCGAAAAAGGGAGATTACCTTCTTATTGATTATACGGGAAGGTTTGAGGACGGAACATTATTCGACACTACATTAAAGGAAAAAGCCATTGAATCAGGAATATATGACAAAGAAAAAAAATATACACCTCTATTTTTCAGGGCTGACACGGGTCAGGTTGTAAAAGGTATTGATAGGGAAGTTCTGGGGATGAAAGAAGGAGAGGAAAAAATCCTTAAAATCTTACCTGAAGATGCCTACGGGGAATATAAGAAGTATCTTGTTCAGGATATTCCCCTTTCAAGGCTAGAACTCCAGGTTCCCCCTAAAACAGGGGAAATAATCATAACACCTGGTGGGAGGGAAGTTAAAGTGCTCCGTTCCACCGAAACTTCTGCTACTCTGGACTTTAACCACGAGCTTGCAGGCAAAACTCTGATCCTCGAAATAAAAATTGTTTCGATTACAAGCTGATTCCAGAACCTGCAAAATAGGTGATAAAATATGGAAAAGGAAGAGAAAGTCGTGGTGGTATTATTATTTGTGACATTATCATCTCTTTTGACAGCATATCTGTGCTTTGGATCCGAACTTGCAGGTGCCGGACAAGATTCAGGAGGAGCAAGGCAGTATACCCAGGAATCCGCCTCAGGGGAGAGAGTGTCTCTTGAAGCTGAAGTTCTGAGTAAAAGCTTTACCCATAAAGGGGAGCATCTGATGTTACAGGTAGACTGCAATTCCGAAGTCTTGAGTGTTTTTGTCCCTAAAACGGCAGGTGCTGAAGCCCTTAACATGTCAATCCAGAAAGGAGATTTCATTAGCGTAACAGGCACCATCTCGGAGTATAAAGGGAAAAAGGAAATTAAGGTGGAAAGAAAAGAGGATGTTACTCTGAAAGGATCCTCCTAAACCACTGTATGAATTAAGGTTCCAATACTTATTTTTTGTAGTAAATATATAAGCTGAGGCCTTCCAGCAAAATTCACTTTATAGATTCTATATTAAAAATAAAGATTATTCAGCTTTTAAAAATAGCAATAAAGTGAAAATAAGAATTTAAAACTAAAAATAAAGGTCTTCAATCCTTTAAATAGCAAATAATCTATTTTCAATCTGTACTTTTATTGGGGTATTAATATAAGCATATTTAATCTAGTAAATAAGGCTCATTAAACCTTAAAAACAAATCATTTTTTGATACCCTGAACTATTTTGCAAATTAATGGCTCTCCGCTGTTTCGTGTGGATATCATCACAAAAACCAATGCGGGTAAATTGAAAAAGCATCTTATCCATAAGGAATAGCGAAGAGCCAAATTAATAGATAGAGCTTTTTATGAAAATAGTTGAGTAGAGTATGAAAAGATGCCTTAGTTATGTAGCGGTAAGTCCTGGCTGGAGAATTCGTAATCAAATAATGGGTTCAAAAGTCCAGAATTGTGAATATACTTTGGAATCGCAGTAATAGAAAAAAATCCCGTGAAGACCCTTATAAATTCCTGGCTGGCATCATACCCTAAAAGTCCTCCTCAAATAAAATCATTTAGAAACCTTTAAGCCTCAAAAAGGACATATTTTAATAGCTATTTCAGGCGCCATCCTTGGAAAATAAGGATTGAAAGATATCCTGGGCTAAGTTCTGAAGGATATGTCTGCATTTTTTTAAACTTATAACTATTGTGATCATCTAAAATTTAAAGTCCAGTGTGACGAAGTGGATTACCCGCTTATCGTACAAAGGAGTAAGAATCATGCGTGATGAGAAACTGATCAAAGTACTTGCAGAATATCTCGCTAAATGTACAGAAATACATGCAGAGCACGAACCAATACCATCAGAGAGCTTGGAGGACTTTATAATTGATGTTGTAAGCTGCCTAAATGTGCGTGATGAATATACAGAGTTAATCCCACTCAAGAAGGCACGCGAAACTATCAAGCTTGCAAGGCGTGAATTTGAATGGCAGTGTGAAAACGTAGAGCATCCGGATGACTGGGAAACCTGCCTGCGGAATGCAGCCTCGGGGCATGTATGAAACCGTTGAGAATTTGCCTGGAAATCCGCTTGGAAACGCCGCAGAATTGCGGATTATGTTTCAAGCACCATCCTCGTAAAATGAGGATTTAAAGAGGATTTGCTCCTCGTAGTTGATATTTTTGATAAACCTATGATTTAACAGCTCTCTTAAAGTCCATTTTTTTTAAAGTCCATTTTTTTAGTAATTTTATTATGCAAGTGAACTATGTCTAAAGTTAATTTTAACTGTTGACATTTTTCTGGTTGTAAAAAGAGCGAAAAAGCTGAAAAAAGGTTTGAGTCCGAGTTAACCCTATATCTCTGGGTACGTTTGCCTTCAGTGAATGGTTGATATCATAAATCGGCGTTGCTGCAAAATTAGCTTTTTGGCTCGATTTTGCAATAAAAGATTTACATTTTGCAATAAAATTATTTATATGACCTATTTTTATACTATAATTTCAAATTAGTTTCATTATTTGTAGTAATCTATATAATTAAGGTGGAATTGAAATTCCGTCACTGCTTAGTGAAAATTTAGAGGTGCCTGTTTGAAAAAATACATATATATAATACTGTTTTTTTTGCTAGCCGCAATTTTTGTCGGGGTTTTTACTGGATCAAACAGCAATAAAACTACTTCTCAGTCTCAGGCAAATTCGCCACAGTCGACCCTCGCGTCCGCCTATCAGGACATTCAATGGGGAGCTAATGTTCAGAAACATTTGACGGTACTTAAAACTGATTTTGACAATGTATCCAGTGCTGCAAACAATTCTGATTACGCCGCGCTCGCTATAAATGCACAGTACATAATTAACGATACACAGAAGGCCATCGAGGAAAACGATCAATATAAAGTATCCCCCAAGCTCCAGGAACCGCAGAAAGAATGGAGGATGGCTCTTCAGGACTACAACTCTGCAGGTCACTTTCTGCTAAAGGGGGCAAATGAAGCGAAAAGAGGCAGCAGTGGATTTGAGAATTTTCAAAAGGCTGCAGCATTAAGAAATTCAGGAATAGTTCATCTGAAGAAAGCGGCTGAGTCATTAGGAATAAACCCGTCTCTTAATTGAACTTATATCTTAAAATTAATTTTGACCGTGGGTGTTTTGTTTTTATTGTTGTTGCCGCAAAGTGACTAAACTGCAAAAATAGTTAACTCCGAGCCAATTATATTTAAATACCAAAATATCTTCACTAATCTAAATGTAGAGTTGGGCACGGAAAACACCGATGGTCATGAGAAAAACACACTTTATACTCTTTAACCACGGAAAGCGCGGAAAACGTGGAAAAAAACTGTAATTTTGTAAATCAGTCTTTCAATTATAACTATGCCCTTATTACTTTCATTTCGGTGTTTTCCGTGTAGAACCAGATTTAAATAGTGTAACTATTTCCGGTGATGACTATATTCATTTCAATCGCAAAGCGCGGTGCATAGGCAATCAGATAAACAATGCATACAATGCCAGCAAAGTTTTCCATAAATTCACTCATTGCTTCATATTCAGCAGAAAAAATAATCCATAGATCCTCAACAAACTGGAAGAATATATAGAGGAAAAACGCTCCTATGGTGAAAAAATACTTGGAGTTAAAGAGCATGTCTGAAAATCCGAAGAGTTCAGAAGAGCAAACCGAAAAGAAAGTACCTTCCACAAAAAAGAGATTTTCAGTTAAAGAAGCCGAAGCTCTGGGCTATTACGATTTTATGAGCTACCTTGGAGTACTCTATTATCATATAGGCGGTCTCACCTCTTCCAAAAAACTTGCTGAGTTATGCCAGATTGACTCAACAAAAAAAATACTGATGGTCGGTTGTGGAACCGGTTTTTCTGCCTGCTACCTCGCCAGAAAAATCGGCTGTGAGGTAGTGGGAATTGATATTGCGGAACTTTCGATTGAGGAAGCAAAAGAAAGGGCAAAAAGACAGGGAGTTTCAGATAAAGCGAAATTCAGAGTAGGGGATACTTACGCCCTGCCCTTTAAAGCAGGGACTTTCGATGCCGTGATAACAGAGTTTGTGTCCCAGTTTTTAGACCGGGAAAGAGCCTTCAAAGAATTCTCAAGGGTCCTGAAGCCGGGGGCTTATGTGGGGATAAACGAAATGTATAGAGAAAAGGGAATTCCCGCTAAAGCCGCAGAAGAAATCGCTCAAGCCGAAAAAAAATTTATAGAAATAACAGGGCTTCCGTTTTCCTTGTCGTCACCTGAAGAATGGAAAGAAGAACTTGAAAGATCAGGCCTGAAAGATGTTAAGGTAAGAATGTGTAAACCTTCTCAGCACCTTCAAGAAATAAAAAACATGGCAGAAGCGATGGGAGGGACCTGGATCTTCGTAAAGTACCTTATAGACCTGATCTTGAAAATGGTGAAGTACTCCCTTTTAAGCAGAAAGATTCGATATCGGTTCAAAAGACTGGGAGAAGGCAAAAAAATCCTCCTCCGAAAAAAATCAACCTCAAAATATGTGGGTTATGTATTGGCTACGGGAAGAAAATATTTGTAAAGGACAGAAAATTGCCTGACCAGATAAAAAAGAACCAAAGCTGTTTAATAGAAAAATAATTGATCAAGAGCTGGTTTCAAAATTCCGGCTATTTATGTTTTTGACTAGAACATACATTCAATTTCAGTACTTCGCTAAAAACCTCTCCTCCACTTTTTCCCACTATCCCTTTACCTTAGACACTCTACAGTCAGCCTAACCCTTAACTTTCGTCTCAGCCATTCCTCAATGAGAAGTACAAACATGTCAAATCTGAACTTATCCTCATCTATGACTTGCGGATCTCTTTTGACGACTGTAAAATGTTTTTTCTGAATGTATAGCCATATATTTTTTAGCATGAAAGATATCAGCGTATAAAAGTACCTGATATTAGCATTTTTAGATGAGGTCTTTGGTTTAACCACATCCCTCATCCGGTATGATGATTCAATCGCAAATCTTCTTCTGTAAATCGTACTGACCTTTCTTGGAGACCACTTGACTCCAAAAACCACAAAACCAAGATTCTCACATCCCCGTTTTTCTCTTTTGCCTTTCAAATACTTGACATCAATGACGATATCCAAAAGAATCTTTTTCCTGGAGCCCTGCATAACATATTGTTCACACCTTGACTTACTCCCCTTCAGGATCTGCTTCATCTGTTCTCCTATCTTAATAACTCGAACTATGTGCAGAACATTATTATTTTGCAAAAATTCAAACATGTCCGTGCAATAAAACTCTCGATCCAAGCAGAGAACCTTAATTTTAAAGTTCAGTTTTTTGATGAGGTCGATAAAATGAGAGAGGTATTCAACCTTTGTTTTTTTCTGTTCTACAGGAAAACAGATACAGTAAGCCATTCGTTCTTGTTAGTGATGTAGAGAGATGTATGAGTAAAAAGAGTTTGTTGACTTTTTAGCCTGTCCACGTATTACATATTTCTCATTGGATTGATCTTTTTTTCCATAATAAGGATCGTTAGTTTTATCGGCGGTGAATTCATGCTCTTACCTGTTTTTAGGGTTCTTATTAGTTCTTGAAGGAGAATTTTTTCATTAGATTTGATCATTTCTTCCATGTTTAGTTTCCTAAGATGGTATAGCAAAGATGTTTCACCGCAACACCCTGATCAATCCACCAAATGCACAGTGGAAATATCTTGAAAATGGTATAGCAAAGATGTTTCACCGCAACTCCCTGATACTGTGTTGTGACAGAGTGAACAGAATTCCTGTTGACTGCCATACTCACAACGGTACGAAAAACGTCTTCATTTTTAAGAGAACCATTGATCTTGATGGTTACATGGTCTGTGAGTATTGCAATACGGCATCAATAAATTCTTTTGACTTTAATTCCATTTTAGGGCGATATACGGGCTTATACGACAAAATAGACATTAACAAGCATGTTTATTATATATAATGGTATCGATCGCCTCATTTATGCGGAAATGAAAATTAGCGAAGTACTGACATTAAGAAGCTTAACCGGGCTGAAGTTCTGAACCTTACCGCACCCAACAGCTCACCAAAGATTGATTAGATAGTTTTGAGTCGCATGATGCTGGTTTCTCAGCTAAACTGCGTAAGTCCTATACCTCCAAAAATTGTAATAGCGGTTTTTTTATGCTTGTGCCTTGAAATCTCTAATAAATGAATATATTACTTTTTTTCAAAAATAAATGACCCTCGTGGTTTTTTATGCTGATTTAAGACTTATTTACAGCCATATACGCAATAAAAAGTTTAAAAAAACTTATTTCATGAAATAAATCCGTTTAGACTCTTTCTGCCTTATAATAAACTTACGTTTCAGGCAAGAAAATTCGTTAACCGATGACCAATGGAGAATGCTCAGAAGATACGATATTGGGTGAATTATTGATCAAATTTGAAAAAACAAGCACATCCCCTCTGTTCTGGAAAAATGTAGAGAGATTTTTATGCCTAAGATTTTTCAGTAACTCACTCTCAAAACTTGAGTTTAAGGTGTTTTATAAGTATTATATGCGTTATTTCTGGATATAGATCGTTTTAAAAGTTTAGAAATACTTATTTTTTAAATTAAACCTTTCTAAACTCTTATTTTATTAATTAAACCGCTTTAAGCCATCTTTTGTGACAAGTATGTTTATATTTTATCTGGCTAATTTTATAATTGTCAAGCCGTAGATAGTCGGCAAGACGAATAGGATGAGTAAATTCCCTCTCAACTGGCAGATAGCCGGGAAGACAACTTAAAGAACAAAACTGATGGTTTCAGAAACAAATCTGGAAGACCTATCGGTGTAGATCTATTAGTATTAATAGTGGGGTTGAATAAATTCAGGGAGTAGATTATATGTTGAAAATGAAAAAGGCAATAGGTATTTTGCTGGCAGTTTGTTTTGTGCTGTCAGTGACAGTTGCATCGGTAAGCGCAGATCCCTACGGACCTGGAAACATTGGGCCTGGAAACGTTGGAGCAGGAAACGTTGGAGTTGGAAATGCTGGAGTTGGAAATGCTGGAGCAGGAAATGCTGGAGCTGGAAACGTAGGAGCTGGAAACGTTGGAGCTGGTAACGTTGGAGCCGGTAATGCAGGAGCTGGAAACGTAGGAGCTGGAAACGTTGGAGCTGGAAACGTTGGAGCCGGTCACGTAGGAGCTGGAAACGTTAGAGCCGGTCACTTAGGAGCTGGAAAATGGGGCAGTGAGAACAAAAGATGGGACCGTGAGAGTAGAAACTGGAACAACCAGAAGAGAAAATGGGATGGCGAGAAGAGTAGGTGGAACAAAAATAAAAGACACGGCAATGACTATAAGAAATGGTACATAATGTACATGAAATGGCTGCAGCAATATAATAGCTGGTTCGGCAAGTATAACAAATGGCATCACAACTACGGAAACTGGTACAACGATTATGACGACCACTGCGGAAGCAACCACTGCGGAAGCAGACGGTAAGGGCTGGCATACGTAAACCAATGATGTTTGCCATAACCTCTTCTGGACTAAAGAGGTAATGGTTCTTTACTACTCAGGGAGCGTTGAGGGTCACGAATACCACGCATTCAGGCAGGTATGAAGTGAACCCTTGCCTGCTTTTCATTCATTCTAGCTTCTCTTTTTGTTCCTTAGGAATGGGTGACCCATAACTTACTGGATGAATTATCAATACTTGACTTTTCTATGCTGCTTGAGTTCTATTTTTGTTTCCTCAACCCGCGAGTTACAACATGCTTGGGTGAGGAATAAGAGCAATCATTATACTATTCAGGTTTCCTCGGAGTAATATTAACCGATTAACCAAAGTACAGGTTTCTCAAAATACAACTGCTTAATGGGGAGCATCTGTGAATGAGAATTCTCTGTTTAAACATTTTCGTTACCCGAGAGCAGCAGCACTAACATATCTCTTTGCTTTCAGCTGGGTGCAATGATTTTAATCTGATTTATGATCAACGCAGGGAATATTTACACAAACAAAAAAGGGCTCTTCGCTGTTTTTTGTGGGTTGAAAATAACTACCCGGTTGAAAAGTGACCACACAAAATAATAAACCACTGAAAGCACTGAAAACATGAAGAAGGAAAGTGCGGGCACATTTATTTAGGGTTTTTCGTGTTTTCCTGCCCTTCGGTCTTTTCAATGGGTATCAAGTTTGAATTATGGTGTTTAAAAGCGTACTTAATTTATGTGTTGAATAGAGATTGATTTTGAGGTAGTTAATGTAGAGCAAAAATATTGAGTCACATGATTTAGCGTTTCTCATCTATTAGAATCACAATGTTCTCACGCCCGCTCTTGAACTTCTTAATCAGTCCTCTCTTTTCCAGTTCCGAAAGCATGAGACTGACTTTTACTTCAGAATGCTTTAACCTGCTACGCAGATCTTTTTGGGTAATCCTACCCTTATGGCTCCGAATAAGGTCCAGGACTTCACGCAGATCTGTAGAAATAGGAAGTTTATTTAGAGCAGCAGTTTCAATTTTGGAATTATCTGCAGATTCTATTATTGGCTCTGTTACAGAGACCGTTTTTCCAATGTTTCCGAACTCCGGGCCCACTCCGGAACCAACGCTTTTACCAAGGACTTTTACCAGAAGTCCGGGTACATTGAACGTTCCTTCCTGAAACCTGCTTTTTCCCATCTTTTTGTGCTTTCTGGAAAGTTTATAGCTTCCGCCGAGCAGAAGAAAAAGCATAAGGGCTATTAGCAAGTACCTTGTAGTAGAATAGTCAGTCCTGGTTTGTTCGGTGGGATTAGGACCATTGAGATTATTTGTTTTATCTGCGATTGTTTCTGTTACCGGATTTTCGGAGACGGGATAGAGAAGGAGATCGAACACGTAATTTCCTTCGCCTTCAATTTTTAAAGTTGCTTCTTTTGAATAAGTTGTGGTGTTGTTCTGGTAACACCTGGCTGTAATAGTATAGTCCCCGGGCACTAATTCAATGGAATAGGTGCCTTTTTTTGCTACTATTGATTGAGTGGGATTGGAATTGATATTAATCACAGTATCGTTTAGGGGTTCAAGGGTATCCCATGCATATGTTGCACCATGTACTGTTGCAGTGACATTGCTACCTGCTAAGAAAGGTACCCCTAAAGTGGGTACAACAGGTACCCCTAAGGCAAGTAAAACAGCAGTGCAAATAACGTAGAACCTCAGATTCATCTCTACCAGCAAATCCAGCATTATAAGTTGAGGTTGTGTAGATCAGCTACTAAAAATTGTGAGCATAAAATCCATCTGCATTTTTCCGAACATAGGAGATGTTCGTTTTTTCAGATTTTATCAACGGCTCGCCCCCATGACCCAATTTGGATTTTGTTATTAACGAGCGCGTTTCAAAATTGCTCATGATAAGATCAAATAAATAATTATGAAGAAGGCTCACTGAGCTCTTCTTAATGCTTGTTAACTCTTCCATTTTTTATAACTTATTCCAATCCCCATTTGAAATGTACTATTTATTCCCCATTTGAAATGTACTATTTATTCCCCATTTGAAATGTACTATTTATTCCCCATTTGAAATGTACTATTTATTCCCCATTTGAAATGTACTATTTATTCCCCATTTGAAATGTACTATTTATTCCCCATTTGAAATGTACTATTTATTCCCCACTTGAAATGTACTATTTATTCCCCATTTGAAATGTACTATTTATTCCCCATTTGAAATGTACTATTTATTCCCCACTTGAAATGTACTATTTATTCCCCATTTGAAATGTACTATTTATTCCCCATTTGAAATGTACTATTTATTCCCCACTTGACATGTGCTTTATTCCCCACTTGACATGTACTGTTTATTATTGAGTTTACTAAAATCCATTCAAGTCTGGATTTTTAATATTATGTAGGGTTTTTATAATAAAATATTTATATTTATTACAAAAACTGCAGTCCACAAAGCTTAACAGAGCTTAGTGTCAATTTACGAGTTAATTTAATTAACCAAACACATTCATTCGCACTTTTACATTAAATAATATCAAATTGGCCACGGTGCTGTTCACAATTAAGTAAGATTATAATGATAGATAAATATTTCGTTTATTATTTATTTATATTTTATAAATTGATGAAATAAATACAGGAAAGATCAAAAAAATCTAAATAAAATGCTCTTTTATGAAAACTCAGGAAAGAATTCGCAAACATGATCACTAAAATAGAATTTTTTAGGCAAAATCCCCTACTTTAGTTATTTTGGGCCGTCGAGTGATAAAATATTCTAATTTTAGCTTCAAGGCTTTCTTTCCCTTATTTAAAGAGCTATTCGCTGTTTTGTGTGGATCGAAAATAATTTCCCAATAGGAAAGCAACGATACCAAAGAGATAAACTTCGACTCTGAATGCGGTAATCACAACAACTCATTTTAAATAGTTTATATATCACACCAACATTAAGAAACGACTGAATTACCTACTCGAAATAGCGAGGAGCAATTTTAAGCAATTATATCTAATTTGATTGTAGCTGCCGATGAATCCTTTTTCGTAGCCGCACTTGTAATTATCTCTGTAGTATTTGGTCCAGCCATATTTGTCGGGAGGAGAAGGAATTTTCGAAAGAGAATCCTTGCTGCCGTATTGCTCGCAGTCTTTTTGGCCCCGTATTTTGCCATCTTCATAGCCTTTGTTGTAGCCGTCTTTGTAGCCGTATTCGTTCTCCCCACAATTTCTATTGTCAGCTGCACTTGCTGATGCAACCGACACTGACAATGCAAAACAAAGTACGAGCAAAATAGCAATAGTTTTTTTTAATCTATCAAACTTTTTGTTTCTCATAAATCATACTCCTAATCTTGTTTAACTGAATAAAGTTATTTTGAACCCGTGAAAAGATTTTGTTTTATTATCTGTGGTTTCTGTTTTATTATCTGTGGTTTCTGTTTTATTATCTGTGATTTTGAGACTTTTTAATATCTTCTGGGATCGCCAAAATTTACTTTAAATAATAGAAAGTCTCGTGATTTTTGATTTATAGTCAAGAATTCGACCCTTGAAACCAACTTACTTAAACTCACGTAACATCTTTGCGCCTGCAATTTCCACTCGACCTTTCATCTTTAGAAAAGATTGTTTTTATTGTCTTGCCGGCTATCCCCTAATTGATAATTCAAACATTAGCTGGATTAAATAAAAACATACTTATAATAAATGTGGCTTACAACAATTAATTAATAAAATAAGCGTTTCTAAACTTTTAATTTAAAATGAAACCCTAAATAACGTATGAAATACTAATCAACCCCTCTAAAAACCTTTTTTCTTAGTACTTGCACACAATACTGGCTTTTCTCCCACGCAATCACAAATGAAGAGGCACAAGGAACTCTCTCACATATATCAGTCAAGTCAGTCAAATCAGTCAAATCAGTCAAGCCATGGTATATGTTTCGCTGATGATTAAGGAATTGTGAAGGCTGTGTCTACCAACTTATCTGACAAGCAATTGTTCTTCAGAGACTCATCGCTGTAATTTGCTGACCCAGAAATATCGACGATCTCATCATGAAAATGCTTCTTACAAAAAACCGTATGCATACGACTGGCTTTCAAATCTGCCATACATAGCAAATGTACCTGACTTTTCAGATTTGATCAATAATTCACACCCACTACTTAGAATGCAAGTATTTGAGTGTCCAGGAAAAACAGTAAGTTATTATTGATGAACTACCAAATTCGATTAAAGATATTGTCTCTTGGTTCTTTGTACTGTTATTACAATATGTATTTTTCACAATTAAGTAGTTGATAAAATATTAACATAGAAATATATTTTAACAGAGATTTTAACACTTAAATAAATAACACCATCTGGCGGAAAACCCCCTGGATTTCGTCTGTCGTTATAAGTCCAAACCCAAGAGTAGAATTATGTACGTAAACTTGGCAGCGACTTCCATCATCGAGTACACATATAAAGAGCAGTAGAATGACTTAGATTTAGGCATGAAAGGATGCGAAGGTATGGCCACAAAGAAAACCACGGACAAAGAGAAAACGCAAGTAGCAAAAGAGGAACCGACACCTGGAGGGGAGCAGCTGCCTACTACAGAAGAAAAACCCCTAAGTAAACCTCTTGCTTCAGATACGGACTTGAATCAATCCCCAAAACAGGACTTACCCATCGTGGGCATCGGCGCATCGGCTGGTGGGCTGGCTGCGTTCGAAAAATTCTTTTCAGCTATGCCCAACAGAACCGGGACCGGCATGGCCTTTGTCCTCGTGCAGCACCTGGACCCGAACCACAAGAGCATCCTCACCGACCTGATCGGGCGCTATACACAGATGCCGGTTTACGAGATCAAGGACGGGATGGTTGTCCAGCCTGACTGCGTCTACGTTATCCCGCCTAACCATGACTTGGTTCTTGAGTATGGCACGCTGCAGTTGCTGGAACCGGCCGAGCCGCGCGGCCATCGCCTGCCGATTGATTTATTCTTAAGATCCCTAGCTCAGAGCAAGCAAGAGCTGGCCATCGGTATCGTACTCTCGGGTACCGGCAGCGACGGCACAATGGGGGTGAGGGCGATCAAGGCTGAGGGCGGTATGGTGATGGTGCAGAGCCCCGAATCCAGCGAGTACGACGGCATGCCGAGCAGCGCCATTACCACAGGTCTGGCAGACTACGTCCTTACGCCGGCCGAGATGCCTGCCCAGCTCATTGCCTATGTCACCCAAGCTTTTGAAAAAAGACCCCACGTGATCCCCAGGGCCGAAGGCGCGATGAAAAAAATATTCAACCTGCTGCGCACCCAGACCGGTCACGACTTTTCCCATTATAAGCCGAACACTATCTCCCGCCGCATCGAGCGGCGCATGGCCATCCAGAATGTCAATAGCGTGGACGAGTATGTGCTTCATTTAGAGAAAAAACCTGCCGAGGTGGAGGCGCTCTTTCACGACTTCTTAATCGGCGTCACCAGTTTCTTCCGCAATCCCACAGCGTTCGAGGAACTCCAGAAAAAAGTCATCCCGAATCTCTTTACCGGCAAGCACCCAGACTCAGCGATGCGGATCTGGGTGGCCGGCTGCTCAACAGGTGAGGAGGCCTATTCCATCGGCATCCTGTTACAGGAGCAGATGGAATTGTTGAAGCAAATTTTCAAGGTACAAATCTTCGCAACCGATATTGACAGGCGAGCCATCGAAAATGCCCGCAGCGGCACCTATCCCTCTAACATCTCTATCAATATTTCACCGGAAAGGCTGGCGCGCTTCTTTACCCAGGATTCAAGCGGCAACTACCGCATTAATAAAGGTATCCGTGACATGATAGTTTTTTCCGAGCAGGACATTATCAAAGACCCGCCGTTCTCCAAACTTGACCTGCTCAGTTGTCGCAACGTGATGATCTATATGGACCGAGAACTGCAGAAGAAACTCATCCCCCTCTTCCACTATGCGTTGAAACCGGGCAGATTTCTCTTCCTTGGCCCTTCCGAGACCTTGGGCGAGTTCGAGAACATTTTTGATACGCTGGACCGCAAATCGAAGCTGTATCGCAAAAAGGATGTTAGAAGTGGACTCCTTCCTATAGAGACATTTATCCCACCAAGACTAGAAAACAGGGAGGCAAAAAGACCGTCCGACAAGGATCTTATCGAAAGCAAACCTCAACTGCGCGAGCTGACCGAACAGACGATGCTGCAATATTACGCCCCTGTCGGCGTGCTCGTCAACCAACAAGGCGACATCCTCTACCTTCAAGGCCGTACCGGCATGTACCTGGAACCGGCTCCGGGTGAGGCTGGCATGAATATCCTGAAGATGGCCCGCGAGGGATTGCGGCAGGAGTTGGCCATAGATCTGCACAAAGCTGCGGTCAGTAAAGAGTCGGTATTCCACCCCAGGCTGCGGGTCAAAACCAACGGTGACTTCACTACAGTCAATTTGTCATTACGACCTGTAGCGGCAGGCCCTGACGCAGCCGCCGGGTCAAACCTATTCCTGATCACCTTTGAGGAATTGCCGGAGTCGGAGCAGAGCCAAACCAGGAAGGACACCGCCATCGGTGCCGGTGAAGGTGGCGAGGGCTCAACGGAAGTTGACGCGCGCATCTTAGTAGAGCTGAAGCGGGAACTGCAGATTAAGGAAGAAAGTCTCAAAGCTTTCAATGAAGAACTTGAGACATCCAATGAAGAACTCAAATCCTCCAACGAAGAGATGCAGTCAATCAACGAGGAACTGCAATCCACCAACGAGGAACTGGAGACCTCAAAGGAGGAATTGCAGTCAGTCAACGAGGAATTGACTACGGTCAATACTGAACTGCAAAATAAGGTAGCCGATCTGTCGCAGGCCATTAACGATATGAACAACCTGCTGTCCGGCACGGGTATAGGCACTGTCTTTGTGGACTATCAAATGCGCATCCTGCGCTTCACTCCTCAAGTCACACAGGTGATCAATCTGATCCCGACTGATGTGGGAAGGCCGGTTGGGCACATCGTCTCGAACTTGTTGGGTTATGATCGCCTTGTAGAGGACATAAAGAAGGTTCTGGAAACTCTGACTCCCAAAGATATTGAAGTCCAAACCCAGAAGGGCGCGTGGTACCTGCTGCGCATCCGGCCCTATCGCACACTTGAAAACGTTATCATGGGAGCTGTCATTACCTTTACGGATATTACCGAGATGAGACAGGCAAAGGAGATGCTGAAGGAAGTCGCGGCCCTGCGCCGCTTAGCCGCGATAGTATTTAACGCGAGTGATGCTATAACGCTGCAGGATATGGACGGCCACATCCTGGCATGGAATCCGAGAGCTGAGAGTATGTACGGCTGGAGCGAAGCCGAGGCACTTAAGATGAATATTCGCAGCCTGATCCCGAAGGTCCGGAGAGAAGAAGAGTGGGCAGTGCTGAAGAAGCTTAGCCAGGCTGAGGCTCTGGAACCTTATAGAACCCAGCGACTCACCAAGGAAGGCCGGATCGTGGAGGTGTGGCTGAGCGCTACTCCATTGTTGAATGAAGCTGGTGAGGTATATTCCATTGCGACCACGGAGCGAGAGATCAAATCAGAAAATACGAAGAAGAAAGGCGATGAATAAAAAAGAGACATGTTAGGATCTCGGGCTACCTTTGCAAGCGGTCGAAGGTGATTCCCAGATAATAATCACTCTGGTACCGGAAAATCTGGAACCTCTGTCATTGAAGATGGTGAGACAGGTACTCCACGAGTTGCGGGCGCAACAGATCAAGTTAAGATTTAGGTCGTGGGGTCAGTTAGTGAAAAATCGCAAACACAGGACTTACTTTCCAGGTTGTTAGAACATAGCTAATGCGACCGTTTTATCAGATTTGATCAACAACTCGCGGACACGGCCAAGATTTAATGGGCAAGTTTTTGGGAGCCCATTTTCTTTAATTTTGGCTATTGATTCTGTTTTTCAGTTTTGCATGAGTTGACAATTAAATTTTTTTGGCAACACCAAATAAACATCAATAGACTGATTTTTGGTACGCAGAATAGTTACCTTATACCAAATATAAGAATATTGTATAATATGCCGAGACGACTATAAGTGATTGAGCTGGTTCCGAGGCCCATTTTTAGTCTTAATCATCAGAATTTTTCAGGATTTCTTTCATGATCAGAAACCCAATTTGTCACTCAAGATACGAGATTCAAGGAAGTAAATTTTGAGTTTAGGTATTGTTCATTATTATTTTATATGTAAACTCTTATATTATCACCTAAATATGAAACATGGGGGCAGGGACCTTATACCTTGTAGTAACTAAATTTTTGCCTTTACATCCTCAAGTCGGAGAAGATGTGGAATGAAAGAAAATCTGAGGACGTCTGGTATTGATATTATTGGGGATATATCATGGAGGACGCACTTCTGCCAATTTTACCAGACAAGAGAAGATTTGATGGACATACTCGTTCCCTATTTAAAGGCCGGGCTGGAAAATAATGAATTTTGCTTCTGGGTCACGTCACAAACTCTAGATGTGCAAGAGGCAAAAAAGATCCTTAGAAGGGCTGTTCCTGATGTTGATGTTTATTTTGAAAAAGGGCAAATCGAAATTATCCCATACAGTCACGGGTATGTAAATGAAGGTGCTTCCGATTCGGAGATAGTATTGAATGGATGGGTTGAAAAACTCAATCAAGCCCTGGCCAACGACTATGAAGGTTTGAGGCTGACTGAAAATACTTTCGGGATGGAAAAAAAGGATTGGAGTGATTTTGCTGCTTATGAGGAAAAATTGGACAACATCGTCGGCAACTGCCATATGATGGCTCTCTGCACCTATCCTCTCGACAGGTGCAACGCAACCGAGATCATTGATGTGGTTATCAACCACCAATTTGCTTTGATTAAAAGGGCAGGAAAGTGGGAGCAGATCGAAAGTTGCAAGCGTAAAAAAACAGGAGATAAAATTCAGATGCTGGCGAATATTGCGGAATCGTCGGACGATGCCATTATAACTAAGTCCCTTGATGGCGTTATTATCAGCTGGAATAAGGGCGCAGAGCAAATTTATGGTTATTCGGCTAAAGAAATTCTGGGAAAGTCCATATCCATTTTGGAGCCATTAACATTAGTTGAAGAAGCAAAAGAACTAGTTGAATTGATTAAACAGGGAGATAGAATCCACCATTATGAGACTTTACGGTTAAGAAAAGATGGTAAGATAATAAATGTCTCATTAACTCTTTCTCCAATTTTTGATGCCTCTGAAAATTTAATCGCTATCTTAGTTATCGCCAGAGATATAACCAAAAGTAAAAAAGCAGAAGAAAAACTTCAGAAAAGCGAGGAAAGACACAGGATTGTCACTGAGCAGACAGGACAAGTGATATATGACTATGATTTAAGAATGGATAAGTGCACCTGGTCAGGTGCCATAGAAGAAGTTACGGGGTATAGTTTTGAAGAATTTAAGAAGTTTGGCAAGGACGTCTGGATTAAGAATATCCATCTCAGAGATATGAATTATATGGACAAAAAATTCCATAATGTGAGAAAGACTGGAGACAAATTTAAGGAAGAATTAAGGTTGAGAAGAAAAGACGGAACTTGCATCTATATAGAAAACAACGGAGTCTGCCTCACAAATAATGAGGGGCAACCTTACAGGGCTATCGGAATACTGAAAGATATTACAAAAATGAAAGAAGCAGAAGCTAAGTTGAAAGAAACGCTTGACAATTTAGAAAAATTAGTTGAAAAACGTACAGCAGAGCTTGAGAAGGCTTATACATCGTTGAAGGAAAGCGAAAAAAGTCTTTCTGAAGCTCAAAAAATGTCTCATCTCGGAAATTGGGATTGGAATATCGTAACTAATGAGTTCTACGGGTCTGGTGAAATGTATCGTATTTTTGGACTTAATCCTCAAGAATCAGGTGCAACTTACGATGTATTTTTAAGCTTTGTACATCCCGAAGACAGAGAATACGTGGATACTGCCACTAAGGAAGCTTTAAAAGGAAAAACCTATGCGATTGATTATAAAATAGTTCTACTTGATGGAGAAGAGCGCATAGTCCATTCACAGGGAGAAATTATTTTTGATGAGAAAAATACCCCAATTGGAATGAAAGGGACAGTTCAGGATATTACAGGACGTAAAAGAGCAGAAGATGCCTTCGAAAAAATCGAAATTGCTCGTAAAAAAGAAATCCACCACAGGATCAAGAATAATCTGCAGGTAATCTCCTCCCTGCTGGATCTAAAGGCTGATAAGTTTAGAGACAGAGGATGTGTTGAGGATTCGGAAGTCTTGAGTGCTTTCAGGGAAAGCCAGGACAGAGTAATGTCCATTGCCTTGATCCACGAAGAACTACACGAAGGCAAAGGAACTGATACACTGAACTTCTCACAATACCTGGAGAGGCTTGTTAATAACCTCTTCCAAACTTATAGACTTGGAAATGCCACTACCAGCTTGAATATTGAGTTGGAAGAAAACCTTTCCTTTGATATGGATATTGCAATCCCATTAGGGATGATTGTTAATGAACTTGTTTCGAACTCCCTTAAACATGCATTTATAGGGAGGGATAAAGGAGAAATCCGAATCGAACTCTGCCGGGAAAAAACCGGGGAATATACAAACAGCATAGAAGAAAGCAAAAGCGAAGGTTGTAAGAGTTCCAGTTTTATTTTGACCGTTTCGGACAACGGAGTGGGGATTTCTGAAAACCTTGTTATTGAAGATCTTAATAGTCTTGGCATGCAACTGGTAACTTCCCTTGTAGACCAGCTAGATGGAGAACTTGAACTGAAAAGGAACAATGGGACGGAGTTCGCTATGAGGTTCACAGTAACAAAAAATAATCAGGCATCAACGCCAGCCCTATGATATTAATCGGCTCTTCGCTGTTTCGAGTTGGTAATTAATATCACTTCTTAAATATTGAGAGAAAACGGCTCTTCGTCATTCTCTATGGATAAGATGATTTTCAACTCAAGACCGCATTGGTTTTTATGAAGATATCCACACAAAACATCGAAGAGCCTCAAATTTAACCCGGTGATGTTAGTGTGTCGATTTCAAATTGATGCATAATTCAGGATATTATTATATTTATTAACTCAAATATTTACATTAAAGCCACTAGATATTCTATAAGCACCGCCAGCAAGAGCGGGCACGGAAAAGCCCGATCAAGAAACCATAACCACGGAAAACGCGGAAAGCGCGGAAAAAAATGTGCCCTTTGTTTCTTAATTCTGCGTCTTCCGTGCTTTCCGTACTTTTCAAAAATTTAGTTTGTGATATACTTTGGAATCGATATACTAGTTTCCGGATAGGGGAGCAGTCTTTAAGGTGCTTGACTTGGAGTCTGCAGTTGTTTTTGCTTCAAGTTCTCCATTTTATATTCTGCATCGCATACCCTGGTGACAGGAACACTTTTGAGCTTCAAACTTATTTTGCATCTGCAGTTATCTGTATCGCGAATCCTTTCAGAAAACCGTTCATAATAGTCATAGAGTTCTTTCCCCCAGAGCAGAGCGCCCGGTTCAAAGCTTGTCACATATTTCCGGTCAAAGACAGTATCTTTCGGGAAAAGGGCCATTGCCATGAAGTTATCTGCAGCCGTAATAGCCGGAATCCTTTCACAGTCAGTGCAGACAAAAAGTTTAGTGTTTTTCATTTTTATAAATTTCTTGGTTTGTTCTCCGTAATCTTCAACCCATCTTTTCAGGACTGCTTCTGGAAGAATAAGCGATACCGATGCTCCTTTTTCGGCAATTCCAAGATAAAAGGAAGGGAAAAGAGGATGAAAGTAAGGAATTGCGGCCTCGAGCCTTTTTGCCTTTTCAGCATTTTTGACGTACTCGGGAATCATCTCAAAAATGTGGTCTACCTGAGGTTCGATTAAAGTGCAGTGTCCAAGCTCATTGATTCGCCTAAGGAGAAATGGTGGAATCTCATTCATATCCCTTTCAGCCCAATAGTCTGCATTTTTTTCCAGGACAGAAAAAGCATCTAAAAGGGGCTTCATTTTATCAGCTATGATTCTCCCGATTTCACTAAGCTTGTATAGGTCTTTTTCCTGGACTATCAGGTGATGTTCTTTGAGCCTTTTTACCTGCGGCTGGATCGATGTTGCACTGGCATTAAGGGTTTTTTTTATTGTTTCTATATCCATTGGCCCTTCAAGCAGGAGAAGAAGCACATTTGTCCTTTTTTCGGAGAGAAGGACCAGATCAAGTAGAAAGTTTTCCATATGTTGCACCTTGACTGAATGTCCTTAGTACCGAAGTTTATTATAATGTTCCAAATATAGGTTAGAGATCAGTACTGGAAGAACAGATTATTGGTAAATTCTATCCACATATTATATGCCGATGAGAATTATTTTGAGTTATATTACCAGTATATAATTATTTAAACAATATAACATGTGAAGAATTATAACTAAGGAACCAGTATTAATTAAAAAAAGAGGTTATAAAGTCTAGTTTTTTTATAAATAATAAAAATTATATAATATTTAATAATACATTCTTTTTAATAATATAATATCTTTCTTAATTTCATACATTGTGTAAAAAAATAGAATATAGAAATAAATATAACTTAAAAGGAGATTTTTAATAGACACGTTTAATAACAAATAATCTCGTTTTTATATTATAACACAATACTTTAGCCTCAACAATATAAGCTTTTCATTTGATTAACTAAGTTTAGAATTCATCTCATGTAGCTTCGGTTAAGTGAGAAAACATGATAAATTGCCCTATTTCCACAACATTTCTCCAAAAAATTCGTTGATTCGAAGTTGATAAGTTGATACAGAGTATAGATTTTAGTTTGATGTTCTAGATTTAAGACTAATTTTTGTTTAGAAACCGATAGCACAAAGGCAAAAAATCCTTAGCCTATGACACCAATGAATGTAACCTATGGCCACAGCAAAAACCATCTTGAAATAAGAGAATTTCGATAAACCTCTGATTTCAACAAGTTGCTTATATATCCTTTATAAAACCAGCCAAAAATTGGGTCTTCGAAATCATCTGAAACAAATATGATGGAATGCTTATAGATGAGTACGGTGTTCAAATTTATGAGCAAACTCTTTAGAGCACTTTATTCTATACATGGATGAAAGTAAACATAGTAATTGCAATGTCTTTTTAGATTATAACTTACGCGGTTAACTGAGGAACTATTGGGATGAAATTCAAACTGTCATAATATCTATACAGATCTGTATGTGCTTGATTTTGACCCTCAAGTGCGTAATTCTTATTAAAGATATAAATAATAAAAAGGCTCTTCGTCATTCTCTATGGATAGGATGATTTTCACTTCAAGACCGCATTGATTTTTATAAGGATATCCACAAAACAACGAAGAGCCAATAAAAATTTCTCTTTTCGAGAAATAAATACTAAAAATAGTAGAAAGCATGGTAAAAAAAGTAAGATAAGAAAAAAGCAAAAAACATATCAAAGGAAGAGTGTAGAGAATAGCCCGGAAGAGTTAGTTCCTTTTATTGAATCCCCCGATATCTTTGCTCCGAAGATAGCCAATTAAGCATATTGATTCGGAACAGGACTAACGGCTCCCGGACAATTCTTTTCTTGTTCGTATCCGTAACTCGCTCTTTTCGATCTGTTCGCTCTAAGTTACAATATACAATTGTCCATGTAGTTATTTTAAATTAATTGTAACTATTCAGATAGCCTTTCAAAGGCTACAATTTTTTCTCGTTTCGAGGAAAAATTGCATATAAATTGAATCCTATTTGTTTCGTTATTATGCTTACACGTGAAGAGATTTTTGTTATCTATGAAGCTGGTCCTGAAGCTGTAATTTCTGTA